>Ga0105046_10016778_pt1 | contig 11230 bp, 9 predicted proteins | sample MAT03_FD_78385 | JGI IMG/M metagenome (GOLD analysis project Ga0105046, IMG submission 78385) | Freshwater microbial communities from Lake Fryxell liftoff mats and glacier meltwater in Antarctica - MAT-03 (megahit assembly) | ecosystem: Environmental > Aquatic > Freshwater > Ice > Liftoff...
GTGACCAAGGCGCTCTGTGTGAACCAGGAAGTTGGAAACTCGGCACTGGATGACCGCTGCCGCGGATTCACCGACGGTCTGGCCGGCTCCGGTGGCACTGTTGACGTTCTCCAGGTTGACCTGAACAACCCAACCGAAGCCCAACAGCGCATCGAAGCGGCAGTGACTGCTGATGGCGACATCAACGGCGTGCTCACGCTCGGACCAACCGGTGCGATTCCTGCATTGGAAGCACTTCGCTCCGCGGACAAACTCGCGACAGTTAAGCTCGCCACCTTCGACCTCGCCCCTGAAGTTCTCGAGGCGATCGTTGCCGGTGAGATGCTCTTCGCCATCGATCAGCAGCAGTACATTCAGGGTTACCTGCCGATCGTTCTCCTCACGCTCTACAACACGAACCTGAACACGATCGCCAATCCGGTTCTGATGACCGGCCCTGGTTTCGTGACTCAGGAAAATGCGGCTCAGGTTATCGAGCTTTCGAAGGCTGGCACGCGCTAGCACTGCGAACGGTTGATTCGCGGCCACCTTCGGTTTCGAGGGTGGCCGCGATCTATCTCCCACCAAGGAGCCTCGGATCGTGGCGCAACTGCCAGCAGTAACTCCCGAATCGATCAAGGATGAGCGAGTCGCAAAGACGGGCCTCCTCCGACGTCTCCTGGTGCGCCCGGAAATGGGTGCACTCGCGGGTGCCGTCGGAGTCTGGGTCTTTTTCGCGATTGTCGCCGGTGATCGCGGTTTTACCTCCATGCGCGGCACCGCCAACTACCTTGAAGTCGCCGCGCAACTTGGCATTCTGGCAGTGGCGGTTTCACTGTTGATGATCGGCGGGGAATTCGATCTTTCGATAGGTTCGACAATCGGCGCCTGCGGAATGATCATCGCCCTGCTCAGCGTCGAATTTGGTCGGAACATCTGGCTCGCGCTCGTCATGTCGCTCGTGTTTGCCCTGATAATCGGCGCCTTCAATGGCTATCTGGTCCTCTCAACGGGTCTTCCTTCATTCATCATCACGCTTGGAACAATGCTGGTAATTCGAGGGGTCACTGTTGGCGTCACTCGCCGCGAAACCGGCCGCACGGTTGTCGGAGGGCTCGATGACGTTCCTGGATACGAACGTATCCACACACTCTTTGCCTCAAGTTTTGAGATTGGTGGAGCGAACTTTTCAGTTTCTATTCTCTGGTGGATCGGGGTCGCCCTGGTCGGAACCTGGATTTTGATGCGTACAGCTTTCGGAAACTGGATATTCGGAGTTGGCGGCAATCAACAGGCCGCGAGAAATGTCGGGGTGCCGGTCGGGCTTGTGAAGATCGTCCTCTTCATGGGAACCGCGTTCGCAGCATGGCTGGTCGCAGCAATCCAGGTGCTCGATGCCAAGAGCGCGGACGTCGTCCGTGGAGGCGGTTCAGAATTCACCGCGATCATCGCCACGGTGATCGGTGGAACGCTCCTCACCGGCGGATATGGTTCAGTCATCGGCGCCGTGTTCGGGGCATTGATTTACGGCATGGTAAGGCAGGGTATCGTCTTCGCCGGCGTCGATCCCGGTTGGGAAAACGCGGTTCTCGGTACGATGTTAGTAGTTGCCGTGCTGGTGAATCGCGTTATTCGAACCCAGGCTATGGGGGGTCGGCGATGAGCGACAATCCTGTTCGCACCCCGTTACTGGAAGTTCAAAATGTTTCGCGGTTTTTTGGGAGCGTGATCGCGCTGAAACACATCTCCATGTCGGTCCATCCGGGCGAGGTGATGTGTCTCCTCGGGGACAACGGCGCTGGCAAATCCACCTTGATCAAAATATTTTCCGGAGTTCACCAGCCGAGCGAAGGCAAATATCTGGTCGACGGAAAAGAGATTCGTTTTGCTTCTCCGCGGGACGCGCTGACGGCCGGAATCGCGACTGTCTACCAGGATTTAGCGATGATTCCGCTGATGAGCATTTCACGGAACTTCTTTCTCGGCGCCGAGCCAGGTATCGGATGGGGTCCCTTCAAGCGGTTCGATCTCGCGAAGGCAGATCAAATCACGCGAGAAGAGCTATCCAAAATGGGAATCCAGGTCCGCGACACCGGGCAGGCAGTCGGCACCCTCTCAGGCGGAGAGCGGCAGTCGGTCGCGATCGCAAGAGCCGTCTATTTTGGGGCGAAAGTGCTCATTCTGGACGAGCCCACTGCCGCTCTCGGAGTGAAAGAGGCAGGCGTTGTTCTTCGGTACATCGCACACGCACGGGCGCGAGGTCTCGGTGTGATCTTCATCACGCACAACGTTCATCACGCTTATCCGATCGCCGATCGATTCACACTGTTGAATCGGGGCCGGTCTTACGGCACGTTTAACAAGTCAGACGTAAGCCGGGAAGAGGTCGTTTCGATGATGGCGGGCGGTGAGGAACTGAACGAGCTGAACCACGAACTTGAAGAATTTGCTCGCGCCGACCAGGTTGCCCGTTCAAGGCAGCAACTCAATTCCTGAGTGCACGATCCGATCGAACAGCGCTACGCAAGAACACCCTCGCGCTCCAGCAATGACGTTATCTGCGTATTCGCGTTTGTCATCGCCTGTTTGGCGGTCAATTGACCGGTAAGCGCCTGAGACACGAACCCTCCGCAAATCTCCTCCAACGCGCGAAAGTACGGGGTTCTCAATCGCGGTTTTGATCGCCGAATCGACGTGAGTAAACCAAGCACGAAGGGGTAGCGATCCAGCACTTCCCGGTCGGTCAACACCGAACTCCGGGTTGGGGAGATCTTCTGTTCAAGGAGAAGACGCTTCTGCTGTTCCGGAGCGGTAAACCAGTAGATAAACTCGGCCGCGAGTTCCTGGTTCTTGCTGCCCCCCGCGATTCCGAGCAGCCAGCTTCCCGTTGCATTTGACACGCGGTTGAGCCCCTCGCTGGGCTGGGTGCCAAATTCGATCAGCCCGGCAACGGACGATTCCTGTGAGTCACTTGCGCGGAAAAGCTGATCAGGCCAGAGGTCGGCCGACATGGCAATGCTCCCATTCAGCAAGTTCGAAGTCATCTCAGAATGACCGGTCTTGTCAACAGCGGGAGGCGCCTGGTCCTTGAGTGCGATAAGCATTTCCATGGCCGCAATTGCGTCGCGGGAGTTGAGTTGAGGTTCGTTCGATCCAGGATCGAAGAGGTCTTTGCCGAATCCCTGAAGGACGGGTAAGAACGTGGTTGCAGCAGGATTTCCCGCTCGTCCCCTCAATCCAACGCCGTACACTCCATTTCCGGATTGTCCAGCCGTGATTTGAGTTGCGAGATTAAGTGTCTCGACCCAGGTTTTGGGTGGAGCAGCTCCCAGGCTGGCGAGAATGTCCCTCCGCCATGCGAAGAGTTGGACATTGCCAATCCAGGGTAGCGCTCGCAAATTACTCTCCTCGGGATACTGGCAGAGACCCAAAAACGCCGGAAGAAAGTCGCTCTCGACCTTGACCCCGTCGCGATCCATCCGCTCCGAGAGATCGACCAGAAAGTCACCGCCAGCAAATTGAGGCATCCATGGATCGTCGAGACTCACGATGTCAAACGCGCCGGTTGATTGCGTCAGCGAAATGCTGATCTTGGTGTAGATGTCGTCGTACGAATCAACGACGGTTTTGATCGTGACACCGGTCTGATTCCGGTAGTCATCCAGCAACGGTTGAATTGCCGGCTGATCAGTATTCAACAGTGCGAGGGTGAGTTCTTTTTGTTCGATGTAGCTGGTGCCAAAAGTGACACGAGTATCAGGAGTCGACGATACCGAAGACTGACGAAGCGCGCTGGCCGAAACACCAATCAGCGCCAACGTTCTGATCGCTTCCCGCCGGTTCAACGTTTGGTCTCTATTACCGAGCATCGAGCCCTCGCGTCCGATTTGTCGTACACTGGAAGGCTATCCCAGGGGATGAGCCTGCTGCGAATTCGGAAGCAGCGCACAACTCTGATCCCTTCCGTTCATTCTCATGCGAGAAGCGCTCCTGCGCAATCACGAGTGGTCTTTGAGCGCACCCGCACCGCGTTGACACTGACTACCCTGCCTCGTACGATCCCCTAAAATGCGAGGATACGATCGAAATCCAACCGGGGAGAACAATCAGTGCCAACTGCGACTGAGCTAGTGGACCCCATATCTGCCTTTGCCGATCTCAGGCAACTGAGCGCCAGGGCACGGGGATTGATTCTGCAGACAGTTCATCATGCTGGCGCCGGACATGTGGGGGGTCCACTTTCGGCCACCGATCTCTTGATTCACCTCTATTTCAACGAGATGCGAATTGATACAAATCGTCCCTATTGGGACGCCCGAGATCGCTTCATTCTTTCGAAAGGTCACGCCTCAATCGCTCTCTATGTCGTTCTCGCGATGCGCGGCTATTTACCGATCGAAGAACTCAAAACGTTCGATCAGATCGATTCCCGCCTGCAAGGACATCCTGATCTCAAGGCGTTGCCCGGTCTCGATATGTCGACGGGATCACTCGGACAGGGACTCTCTCCCGGTGTTGGGATGGCGCTCGGCTCTCGCCTGAAAGCTCTCCCTTTTCACACATGGGTCATGCTTGGCGACGGGGAGATCCAGGAAGGCCAAATTTGGGAAGCCTGCTTCGCGGCGTCACGTCTGGAACTCGACAATGTCACCGCGATTCTCGACTTCAACCGATTGCCACAATTCGGCTGGCCCGCGTCCGAGGGTTTCACTCGCGGAAAGCCAATCGATGACCCAGGGGCCAAATTCCGGTCCTTTGGGTGGAACGTGATCGAATGCAACGGGCACGATCACGCGGAGATCGCCGGCGCATTCGCCACGGCGAAGAGGCATAAGGGGCAGCCGACCTGTATCGTAGCCCACACCGTGAAGGGCAAAGGAGTCTCGTTCATGGAAGGTGATTACCTCTGGCACGCCAAGGTGCCGGATGCAGAGCACCTCAAGCGAGCGCTGGCTGAACTCGGGCTGTCGGATGAATCCGGCGAAGGTGCGGCGTGATGGCTCAGGAACTTCTCCAAACAACACCGCTTGCCGTGGCTCCCCTGGTTGCTCTGCGAGATACGTGGGGGGAGACACTGTCCGAACTCGGATCACTGAACCGGAATCTGGTCGTGCTCGATGGCGATCTCGCCAACTCAACCCGGGCAGACATCTTCCAGCAAGCTCACCCCGATCGCTTTTTCGAACTCGGCATCGCGGAGCAGAATATCGTCGGAATGGCGGCAGGACTTGCCACGGTCGGGTTTATTCCGTGGATCAGCACATTTGCCGCCTTCGTGGCGAAGCGAGCACTCGATCAGATTCGAGTGGTGGTTGCGCAACCGCATCTCAATGTCAAACTCTGCGGTGCGTACAGCGGCATTTTGACCAGCAAAACAGGAAAAACACACCAGTCCGTCGAAGATATCGCCGTCTTCCGGGCAATGCCGGGAATGGTCACGCTCGCACCCGCCGACGCAAATGAACTCCGAGCGGCAATGTTCGCCATGATGGAATACGACGGACCGGTCTATTTGCGGGTCACTCGCGATGCGTCTCCCGTCATTTTTCCGCGGAATCATCAGTTCCGAATCGGGAAGAGTATCCTTCTGCGAGAGGGGTCGGATGTTGGCTTGATCAGCACTGGCCCGCAAACAATTCGCACTCTGATTGCAGCCGAACTGCTTGCAGCTGACGGGATTGCTGCTTCGGTTTTGCATGTACCGACCCTCAAGCCTTTCGATGAAGATGCGATCGTCGAAATGGCTACCAGAACCGGTTGCGTGGTCACTTCAGAAGATCACTCGATCATCGGGGGACTTGGTGGCGCGGTCGCCGAGACGCTCGGTGAGCATTTTCCCACTCCGATGAGGAGGATCGGCATCCGCGATACCTTCGGCGAATCGGGACCGAACGACGCGATTTTGCAGAAGTACGGGATGACACCGGAACACATTGCGGCCGCCGCGCGCGATGTGATGGCGCTAAAAAAGGGCTAGCGATGGAGGCTCCAGGAGTCATGGGCAGACGTGTTCGGGTCGCAATCATCGGCGCCGGTCGAATTGGCAAGAGCCACGCGAAAACATTGGCGTTTCAAACACCGGGATGTGAGCTGGTGGTGATTGCGGACGCACTCGAAGAGAGTGCCAGGGCATCCGCTGAAGAGTGCCGCGTTGATCGTTGGACAACCGACATTGATTCCGTCATGGCGGACCCGACAATCGAAGCGGTCGTCATCGCATCCTCTACCGATTCTCACGCTCCGCTCATCATCCAGGCGGCACAGGCGAAGAAGGACATCTTCACAGAAAAGCCGATCGCGCTCGATCTTGAGGCGACAGACGCCGCGCTGGATGCCGTGGCGACCGCCGAAGTTCGATTGCAAGTCGGTTTTCAACGAAGGTATGACCGCGGGTACAAACGCGCGAAGGATATGATCGCGGCCGGGAAACTGGGCCGGATCGAATTCATCCGGGACACCATGCGCGATCCTGATCCGGCGCCTGAGTCCTACATCGCCACCTGCGGCGGTCTTTACCGCGACATGACCATCCACAACTTCGACAACGTTCGGCACCTCATGGGCGACGAGGTGGTCGAGGTCTACGCGGCCGGCGCGGCTCTGGTCGATCCAATGTTCGCAAAATATGACGATGTCGACACCAGTGTTATTACCCTTAAATTCAGGAATGGCGGGCTCGCGGTTATCGACAACAGTCGGCGGGCAGGATTTGGTTACGACTGCCGAACCGAAATTTTCGGTTCAGAGGGCGCACTGTGGGTCGGGTACACCCGTGACACCCCGCTCCTCCACCTCACTCCGGAAGGGGTGAAAAGTGACCATGTCTTCTGGTTCCTGGAGCGTTTCGGCGACGCCTATGTCGAGGAGCTCAAGGACTTCATCGCATGTATTCAGGAGGGACGTGAACCCTCGGTGATCGGCGAAGATGGACGGGCGGCAATCGCGCTGGCGTATGCGTGCGAAGCCTCCCGGCGTGAAAATGCGCCGGTTCAACTGAGCCGATTTGCCGGGGGAGCGACTGTGTCGTGACCGATCCGCGCGATCTCCTGCTGAAGTCAACCTGGCCCGTCGACACCCCCGCATCCTCGATCACGGTGACCCCGGAGAGTGCCGGCTGGGAATACACCAGCCTGCAAGTCGTTCACCTCTCCCCAGGAGAGATTTGGAGTGGATCGAGCGGAATCGAAGAACTCGGTTTGGTTGTTCTTGGGGGGATATGTCACGTCGACGCCCTGGGGCAAAGCTGGCAAATCGGCGAACGCGTGCACGTTTTCGATGGGCCGCCCTGGGCGCTCTATCTGCCAATCGGCACCGAGTACGTGATCACGGCGGTGACGCCACTTGAGCTGGCGATTTGTGGCGCTCGCGCTGAGGTTTCATTTCCGCCGGTGCTGATCACGCCTGAAGATGTCGCCGTCGAAATTCGCGGCGCCGGGAACACCGCCCGCCAGATCAACCACATCGTCAAACCCGAATTTCCCGCGCATCGATTGCTCATCGTGGAAGTCTTCACCCCAAGCGGAAACTGGTCCAGTTTTCCGCCGCACAAGCACGATGTCAGCAATATGCCGACCGAATCCGATCTGGAGGAGATCTACTACTACCGGATCAATCCCAGCGAGGGATTCGGACTGCAGCGTCTCTACACGGCCAACGGCAAAATCGACGAGGCATATGTGATTCACGATGGTGATCTCCTGCTCGTGCCGGAGGGATATCACGTATTCGCGGTTGCCCAGGGGTATACCGGATACTATCTGAACATCCTGGCGGGAAATGAATCCGTGCGGACGATGCAACCTGCCGACGATCCCGCCTATCACTGGATCCGCTCGACGTGGAATGACGAGCAAAATGGTGGCGCAATGAGCTGGCAGGAGATTGCGAGTCACGTCAATCGCGGCGCCGGTGAGCGCAAACCCTGAATCGTCCGTATCGAACGATTTCAATCGATTCGAGTGAGGTGCGTAAATGACCACCGTTCGCATGACCACCGCGCAGGCGCTGGTGAGATTTCTCTCCGAGCAATACACGAGTCGGGATGGCAACGAACAACGGCTGATTGCCGGAATGTTCGGTATTTTCGGCCACGGCAATGTGACGGGAATCGGTCAGGCGCTGGAGGAGGTCGGGGACAATCTCCGATATTACCGTCCACAGAACGAACAGGCAATGGTGCACACCGCCGCCGCCTACGCGAAGATGAAAAACAGGCTATCGACCTTCGCCTGTACGTCTTCGGTCGGTCCCGGCGCTACCAACATGATCACCGGGGCTGCCACCGCAACGGTCAACCGGATTCCGGTGCTCCTTCTTCCGGGCGATACCTTTGCTTCTCGCTTGCCGCACCCGGTGCTCCAGCAGCTCGAAAATCCGGTCAGCATGGATCTGAGCGTCAATGATGCCTTCCGGCCAGTGAGCCGATTCTGGGACCGGATCAACCGGCCCGTGCAACTTCTAACCAGTCTGCCGGAGGCGATGCGGGTGCTAACCGATCAATCCGAAACCGGCGCGGTCACGATCGCGCTGCCGGAGGATGTGCAGACCGAGGTCTACGATTTCCCGGCACAGTTCTTCGAGCGGCGTGTGCACCGGATTACCCGTCCAGCTCCCCCGGCGAGCGAACTTGCGATGGCGGTCGAGATGATCCAGGCGGCGAAGCGACCACTAATCATCGCTGGAGGCGGGGTGATCTATTCGCAAGCGTCGGCGGAACTTGCCGATTTCTGCGACTGGTTCGGCGTCCCGGTTTGCGAAACGCAGGCCGGCAAAGGAGCGCTGCCGTGGAACCACGAATGGAACGCGGGACCGGTCGGATCGAATGGTGGTCTGGCGGCAAATCGATTGGCGTCGCAGGCTGATCTGGTGATCGCGGTGGGCACCCGGCTCGCAGATTTCACGACAGCATCCAGAAGCGCCTTCCAGAATCCAGAAGTGAAATTCATCGCTCTCAATATCGCATCGATGGACGCGCATAAGGCCGGTTCTCTCCCGCTGGTTGGCGATGCGCGAGAAGCGTTCTCGCTGCTGAATGAGCGACTTCGCATTTCCGGTTACCGGACAGATGTAACCTACGGCGAAGAGGTCGCCCGTCTCAAGGGTGAGTGGACTGTCGCAGTCGATGCACTCCGGCGCGTCGAAACTCCGGAGTTCTTGACCCAGGCGAATGTGATCGGCATGGTGAACGAGGCCAGTGAACCCCGGGATGTTGTGGTTTGCGCCGCCGGATCACTGCCAGGGGATTTGCTCAAGCTTTGGCGACCGGTCGAACCAAAGGGGTATCACCTGGAGTATGGATTCTCCTGCATGGGATATGAGATCGCTGGCGGACTCGGTGTGAAGATGGCCGATCCCGCGCGCGAGGTCTACATCATGGTCGGAGATGGCAGCTATCTCATGTTGCACACCGAGATCGTGACCTCGCTGCAGGAGGGTTACAAACTCACACTGATTCTGGTCGACAATGGCGGCTTCCAGTGCATTCGCGGTTTGCAGATGAGTGCCGGTACGCCGGCTTTCGGCAACGAGTTGCGTTATCGCGACGAGCGTTCAGGACGACTTGACGGTGATTACATTCCGGTCGATTTCGCAAAGAATGCTGAGAGCCTGGGTGCGGTTGCGATCGTCGCGAAAACCGAAACTGAACTCCGCGAAGCGCTCGAGCAGGCGAAAGCAATCGATCGGACGGTCATGATCTATGTGCCCGTTCAAAAGGATGCCAGCGTGCCCGGTTTCGAGAGCTGGTGGGATGTTCCGGTGGCCGAGATCTCCAGCCAGGTCGATGTACAGGATGCCCGCGCCGCCTATGTGAGGAATCGCGAGAAGCAGCGCTTCTACTACTAGCCTCGATAGAGTCAAGGAGTGAACGACATGGCTGACCTGCGGGTCGGTGTGATTGGTCTTGGGCGGATGGGATGGCTCCATGCGGAACAGGTCGGCGGAGCGGTGCGCGGGGCCACGCTGGTCGCGGCTGCGGTCGATGCCGAGCACAAGCAGCGACTCGAAGCTGACGGCAGTGCGCCCTGCCCCCTTGTTGAGGATGCGGCGGCCCTGATTTCCGATCCCTCGATCGATGCCATCGTCGTGGTTTCTCCGACGAATGCTCATCGCGATCACATCATCGCCGCCGCGCTCGCGGGAAAGGCGATCTTCGCCGAGAAGCCGGTCGCCGGATCGGTCGAGGATGCGCTAGCGGTGGCCGAGGTCGTTCGCCACACCGGGGTGCCGTTTCAGATTGGATTTCAGCGGCGGTTCGATCCCGGGTATGTCCGGGCAAGGGAGATGATCGCGAGCGGCGCAATCGGTGAAGTCGAGATGTTTCGCGGGCTGACCTGCGACGGGATTCCACCGGTCGAGTATTTGCGGACGAGCGGTGGTCTCTTTTGGGATCTTGGCATTCACGACTTCGATGCCGCGCGCTTTCTGATGGGCGAGGAGATCGTGTCGGTCCACGCGACAGGCGGAATTCTGATCGAACCGCGATTGGCGGAGTTCGACGATGTCGATCACGGCATCGTTACCGTGAAGTTCGGCAATGGTGCGTTAGGTGTTGTTCAGAATGCCTGGCGGGCTCCCTATGGCTATGACATCCGGGCGGAGGTACATGGATCACTCGGCAAGGTGGTGACCGACTACGACGCCCGCGAACCGACCGCGCTGTACACCAACCGTACGATCAGCTACCGGCGGCATCATCTCTTTGTGGAACGGTTCGAGGAGGCGTATCGAGCGGAGATTCAAGCATTTGTCGATTCCGTCCAGAACGGAAGGATGCCATCGCCGGGAATCGATGACGCGCTGAAATCGGTGTTGATTTCGGATGCCGCGACCGTCAGCCGGCGGGAGGGTCGCTGGGTCGAGATTCCGGTGGTATAGCGCCGCAATCCAGTCACGTTGATCAATCGAATGTGGTTGTTGATGTCCACCATTCAGCGGATTCTGCCTGGAAAAGATGCAACAATTGCAACAAATACGTTGCAATTTTTATCTTTGCAGGCACAGATCAGCCGCGCATGTTGCATGGATTTGGCAACTTCATGAATATTCTACAATGGTTTCTTTCATTGTTCGCAACCACAGTGTACCAGAACGACGGGTTACGGGGACTCCGTGCTACCCACGCCAGGGTTGGTTGACGGAGCCGGCTACCGACGAACTTCGAGGCTGATCGATTCCGGGCCTTCGCGGTGACGAGTACGCAATCGGCGCCAGCGCGCATTTTCCGCCGCCTTGCTTTGCACGAGACTCGAGA
>Ga0105046_10016779_pt1 | contig 11229 bp, 17 predicted proteins | sample MAT03_FD_78385 | JGI IMG/M metagenome (GOLD analysis project Ga0105046, IMG submission 78385) | Freshwater microbial communities from Lake Fryxell liftoff mats and glacier meltwater in Antarctica - MAT-03 (megahit assembly) | ecosystem: Environmental > Aquatic > Freshwater > Ice > Liftoff...
CAGTACTTCGTTGCCAGTCATAATCATAAGCGTCAGCGAGGGAAAAGTCTGCTGGAGCCTTTCCCTGATGCGTAGGGTTGCGAAGAGACGGAATTTCCAAAGGAACAAGACCGCATGAAACCACAATCCTGGAGTTGCCATGACAATCGATACTGAAACTCAATCTACCGTTGGGCGTAAATCCGGAACGATGCACGCCATGGTTTACGACGACTATGGTGACAGCAATGTATTGCACGTCGGCAGCGTTGACTTTCCCACTCGGCAACGTGATCAGGTGCTGATCGAAGTTTGGGCGTCGAGCGTCAACCCGATCGATTATCGACTCCGCAGCGGTGAGATGAGGGGTTTGTTGCCGGGCGGCTTTCCACGCGTGCCCGGCTACGACGTGGCCGGCGTCGTTGCGGACTGCGGCAGCGATGCACCGTTTCGAATCGGCGATCGCGTGATGGCGTTTCTCGATTCAGCTCGCGGCGGAGCCTGTGCAGATTACGCGGTGTGTAGCATTGAATCGGTTGCGAAGTTGCCAGACGCCCTGCCGACGGACATCGCCGCCGCAATGCCGTTGGCCGGAACGACTGCGCTTCAGTCTCTTCGCGATCACGGCAACATGAAGCCCGGTGACCGGGTGCTCGTCAACGGTGCGAGCGGTGGCGTTGGGATGTTCGCGGTGCAAATCGCCAAGGCACACGACTGCCATGTCGATGCGGTAGCTGGCAGTGACAACCGTAATTTCTGTTTGTCGCTTGGGGCCGACCACTTTTACGATTACGAAAAAACGGATTTTACCGAATCACAGGAGCGTTGGGACCTGGTTTTCGACGCCGCTGGCAAGGCCAGCTATTTCGATGCCCGGGCCGTAATGAAGAGCGGTGGGCGCTACGTTTCCACCGAACCGGACGTGAAAGGTATATTGATGACCGTATTGACCTGGCCGTTGTCCAGGTCCGGGACAGTGATGTTGGCGAAACCCAACGCGGACGACCTGCGTGAACTGATTGATTTGTACGAGATAGGCAAATTGAACGTCACCATCGACAGCCGCTTTCCCATGTCCGAAGTGGCTGCCGCCCACCGCCGCGTTGAAACCGGCGTCGATCGGGGCAAGGTCGTCCTTTTGAATGAAACCTACCAACCGAAAAGCGACTCATGACTATCAGCAGCATTAACCCAGCCACCAACCGAACGGTCGAAACGTTTGGACCGTTGACGAAGGATGAAACACTCGATCGGGTTGCCCGTGCCGATGAGGCCTATCGATCCTGGAGAAAGACCAGCTTTGAACAACGCAAGCGTGTCATCCTCACTTTCGCGTCCCAGCTCCGTGAGCGATGCGATGAATTCGCCCGGCTCATCACGATCGACATGGGCAAGCGAATCTCGGAGAGTCAAAAAGAGATCGAGTACTGTGCCGAGATCGCGGAGTTTTACGCAAGCGGTGCCGAATCATTTTTAGCCGATCAGCCGATGGATAACGTTGACGCCATCGCCTACATCCGTTTCGAGCCACTCGGCGTTTTGATGGGTGTCATGCCATGGAACTTTCCATTTTATCAAGTCACACGGTTCGCAGCCCCCAACATCATGGCGGGCAACACGGTGATGGTGAAACATGCGAGCAACGTTCCGCAATGTGCTCAGGCGATCGAGGATCTGTTCGACGAGTGTGGGTTGCCTGATGGCGTCTACACCAACCTGTTCATCCCCAGCGAGTTTGTCGACGCGATCATTTCGGACCCTCGCGTTCAAGGCGTTTCGCTGACCGGTAGTGAGAAAGCCGGTGCGGCGGTGGCTGCTTCAGCAGGTAAGAACTTGAAACGCTCGGTCCTGGAATTGGGCGGCAACGATCCATTCATCGTTTTGGAAGACGCCGACCTGGAAAAGACGGTCGAGTCAGCGGTGAAAGGCCGGATGGTCAACGCTGGCCAATCTTGTGTGGCTGCGAAGCGATTCATCGTCGTCGAAGCGGTCGCTGATGAATTTCTGGAACAGTTCAAAGAAGCAATGTCGAGTCTGAAGATGGGCGACCCCATGGACGAGGACACCACGCTCTCACCGCTGTCTACCGAAGGGGCCGCCGTCAAGTTGCAAGGCCAGGTGAAGGCGACCATCGACGCCGGAGCAACGGTGCTTCTTGGCGGAGATCGCCCGGATCGCGAAGGTGCGTATTTCAATCCCACCATTTTGACCGGCGTGACACCCGAAATGCCCTCCTATGACGAGGAATTATTTGGCCCGGTGGCCACGGTCTATGTCGTCAAGGACGAAGCAGCCGCCATCAAACTGGCAAACGATTCATCCTATGGACTCGGTGGGAGTGTCTATACGAAAGACATAGAGCGAGGTCGCCGCGTTGCGGAGCAAATCGAAACTGGAATGATGTTCGTCAACCAGCCGACCAAATCGCAAGCCGAGTTACCGTTCGGCGGCATCAAGAATTCGGGCTACGGGCGAGAGCTTTCCCATTTGGGAATCCTCGAGTTTGTCAACAAAAAACTAATCCACCTCGGACCAAAGGAATCAAAATGATTCCGTGAAAACCGTGAGCTTGCGCTCAACGGCTGATTTTGACGGGACACTTATTGACCATTCGATGCTTAAGTGCCTCCGCTTCAGAGCGGCGAACCGCGCGAAGGCGGCCGCATCGGTAAAGTCGTCGAATCACGAAACGATAGTTTTGGTAAATCACTGGTACGAATTCAAGGAGAAGCATCATGACAATGATCCCCACACGAGATGGACATGGCTTGTACGTCAAAATTTGGGGCAGCGGCCGGCCCGTGGTTTTGATCCACGGTTGGCCTTTGTCGGCCGATAGTTGGGATTATCACGCAATGAAAATTGCCGATGCGGGATACAAGGTCATCGCTTACGATCGTCGTGGTTTCGGTCGGTCGGACCAGCCATTTGGCGACTACGACTACGATTCGCTGTCAGACGATTTGAGCGACGTGATGAACGCAACCGGGGCAGATAAAGACGCAACGCTCGTTGGATTCTCGATGGGTGGCGGCGAAGTGGCGCGGTACATGTCGCGTCATGCTGCCCGCGGCGTCAAACAATGCGTTCTGGTTTCGTCTGTTGTGCCATACATGTTGAAGACGGACGACAACCCTGGCGGTGTAGATCAATCGGTGTTCGATCAGATGACCGCGGCGATATTGACGGATCGCCCGAAATTCTTTGCTGATTTCTTCAAAGATTTTTACGGCGTCGGAATGCTTTCCACGCCGGTCAGCGACGAGTTCCTTCAGTGGACTCGATCCGTCGCGATGCAGGCAAGTTTGAAATCCACGCTCGCTTGCGCCGCGTCATTTGCCACAACCGACTTTCGGGATGACCTTGCCGCGTTCACGGTGCCGACACTGGTCATTCATGGAACCGACGATGCAACCGTGCCGATCGATGCGAGCGGCCGACCAGCGGCGAAGGGCATCGCAACAGCACAGTTGAAGGAGTACGACGGCGCACCGCATGGACTCTTCGCAACCCATAAAGAGCAACTCGAACAGGACCTCCTTACATTCCTGGCTCAGTAGGGCGGGTCAACCTTGCCTTGACTGGTGTTGCCACCGATGTCTTCGCATTTGCCGGAAATTCCGCCTTGGAGATCGTAATGCAAACCGGACCCACTTCGGCGCGGAAAACGGACCCAAGTGGGAAACGATTTGACCACGAGCAGCTCCGTGGTATTTAAGCACTCGGCGATTTGAGGTTCAGCAGTTGGCTGCGGGCCGGAAGGGCGTCGGCAGTCAAATCTGTTTGCGAGCCTTCTTGTTCCCTTTCATCGACTGACCGAAGCGAAAGCCTTCACCGTCCGTCTCAAAAATTTCGCAATGGTGCGTCAGGCGGTCCAGCAGAGCCGCTGTCATGCGTTCGCCTTGGAAGATCTGGCGGAAGTCGCTGAACGCCAGGTTGCTGGTCAGCTCCAGGCTGCGGCGTTCATAAAGCTCTGAGAAGACCAAAAGCAGCAGTTCCGCGCGAGCCGCCTGTAACGATGAGAGATCTACCGGAGAATTCCCACCAGCTATGGCGGCGAACCACCTGCTTCGCCGTCCAAAGGCTGCGAGCGCCGACAGTGCCCATGACCAGCAGATCCTTCGCGAATCCACGCATTATCGCTTCTCCTGACACTGTTTGCATTAAAACATGGCCAGGACGGATTCCTGGCTACGCAGCGGACAGTGCCGTGATACAATTCAATTTAGATGCTACTCGCTTCGGCACATCTTTTGCGGACCGGGGTATCGTTCGGTCCTTCACTTCTGGATGAAAGGTTGAGTGATGCCACAGCGAGCGCAGCAACGCTTGGCGGGCGCGATTGCGGGATTGCTGGCAACGATGCCAACAACCGCTGTCATGACTGTCAGCAAATGCTGTTTACTGCGGCCGGGCCAAAACTCACTTGCTCCTGGACAGACCACACAAAACGCGCTGCGAGCGCTCGACTTGAACGGCGAACTGTCGCGGGAGGAAGAGGTCGCGTGGTTGGTGGTGAACCATTTTGGATTTGATGCCAGCACTGGTGCGTTATACGGTTCGCTGTGTAAACCTCGCCCAGTCGCGGATGCATTGGCGCCAGAATGCATCCACGGGTCAGGCGTCTCGAGTTGCAGTTACCTGGGGTGGCTGCGTGCTTCGGGACTTTACCGCTCTGGGGTCAATGACACACCCGAACGGAACACACCGACGATCATCACACATCTTGTTTGGGGGCGCGGGCTTCGGTTTGGCAACACGCTCTATTTCCAATGAAGAACGTGGCGGATTAGAATTCGAAGTATAAGCTCCTCTATGGCACTGGCTCAACACAAACGAAAACGGCACTCCGATCGCAAGCCTGAACCCAGGGCGAACGTCGCAGTGCGGCGAGCCTGGTCTTATATCATTCAGAAGCGCTCTATCGTGGCAGGTCGAGGCGCCCGTGAAGCGGCTGGAAGAAAAGAATCGTCCGGGCAAACGGCAGGTGCCTGTGTTTTCGAAGGGGCCAACGAAGAAGAATCCGGAGAAGCCCGGACTGAAGTCGAGTGATGAAAAGGGGCGGCATTTCCGCCGCTCCCGAGGAGTAGGAAGATGAACCGGCGACAATCAATCTGATGGATGCATTGAAGAAAAGTGTGAAACAAACGCGGCGACCGGCAACCTCCCCGGCAAAGTCGAAATCGCCCAAACGATCAACTCTATCGGCGTAACCGACTGAGGCTGGATGCGGGCGAGAACTGGCGTGATGTCTGTGGTCTAATTAAGGATTTGTTATGATTGCAAAAACGTATCTGGTGCTTGTCGCCGCTATGTACATCGTCCTCGCCCTCTGGTGTACGTTCGCGCCGGAATCGACATCGAAGAAAGTCGGTTTCCGACTGGAAGGTGGATCGGGGCGCTCGGAATTCATGACTGTTTACGGTGGTTTGGAACTTGGCATCGCGATCGTGTTGCTGCTCTCAGTGACCCATAATGAAACGGTGATCTATGGAGTCATCGCCTGTGTCGCGATCCATGGCGCGCTGGTTTTGTTCCGCACCATCTCGCTGCTGATGTACGACAATGTCGGTTCGTTTACCTGGCGACTGGCGACCGGTGAATGGGCCGTGCTGCTGCTCGGACTGTCCGTTTGGTATTTGAATACAAAGCGGAATGGCTAAAACTGAAATCAGCCAAAGGTTTTTTCCACAGCCGGAATCACATACACCGATGCGCGGCGTTGTCGTTGTTGTTGGAGTGACGCGGGCGAATGGCCTCCTCATGTTCTGTTATCGCGGGGATCATGAATTGCAGCACTTTGCTGACGGAAACTCCAACGGGGCGCTACTGTCCGGCAGGCAACTTTTATCAGGATGGATGCAGGTTCGTGGAATTCGTCGTCGCCGCGTCGTGGATCGTGGTTCTATTATTTCCGATCACGTTGACTGGCCCGATCTGCTGACCGCGATTGCCGCGACAGAGGCTTCGTCTGTTTGGGTGACACATGGCTACACGCGGCAAGTCGTAGATTACCTGAAGAAGAAAGGCCTCGATGCAAAGGAAGTTGAAACGCAGTTCCGCAGTGAACTGGAAAGTGAGTTTGATGGTGAACACGAAAGTGAGCAGAACGGATGAATCGTTTCGCCAAACTGTTCACATCGCTCGATCAAACGACTCGAACCAATATCAAAATCGCGGCACTCGCGGAATATTTTGACAGCGCATCGCCCGCGGATGCCGCGTGGACGATCTACTTTCTCAGCGGGCAAAAACTGCGGCGCCTGATCCCTGCCAAACTGTTGCGCCAATGGTGGTCCGAGGCAGCGAATATCGAATCTTGGTTATTCGACGAGTGCTACGAAATTGTCGGAGACCTTGCCGAAGTGATGGCTTTGATCCTTCCGTCGCCGGCGGGCGAGAGCGATTTGCCACTTCAAGTCCGGGTGACGGAGCGGCTCAGCTACTGCGGAGGATGAACGAAGATCAGCAGCGAGCGGCGATTCAAAGTTATTGGCGTCAACTGTCCAGGCCCGAATGTTTTGTCTTTCATAAATTGATTACGGGGAGCTTTCGGGTCGGCGTTTCGTCGAAGTTGGTCGGGAAGGCACTCGCGCAGCATTCGGGCCTGTCCTCAGTGTGAAACCGGAACTGGTGTGCGAGTTGGCTTTCGAAAACACTGTCCAGATCACACAAAACGCACTGCGAGCGATCGACTTAAACGACGAACTGTCGCGAGAGGAAGAAGTCACGTTGACCGCCGTGAATCATTTTGAATCTGGTGCGAGCACCCGGTGCCTTATTCGGTTCGTTGTGTGCACCTCGTTCAGCCGCAATAGATTTGGGACCGTATTCACCATCTGCATCGTCGTGGACATCGCTCGATGACTGTTTAACAGCCGCGTGAAATGTCATGTGGCCGCCCTTCCTCTTATAGTTTTTCGACCCAATGGCTGATTCGGGAGAGAGCCGAAAGAATGACGAATGCCAGCACGGCGCCCAGCACAGCGGATGCTTCCCGACCCAGTCCCGCAGCGATGCCAATTGCTGCGGTAATCCATATGCTGGCTGCGGTTGTCAGTCCCTGAACTTCTCCACCGCGACTGTCCTTGACAATTGCACCGGCTCCGAGAAATCCCACTCCGGCCACAATTCCCTGAATCACACGACTGATGTCTGCATCGGAAAGCCCGGCTTGCAGTGGGATCATGTAACGCCCACGACGTATTTCAAAGGTATCGACGTATCGACGGCTCTTTCGCCCTGTACACTGATGATCTTCGGATGACATGAACATCTGCTGGCATGGAGGTTTTTTATATCCGGTGTCGCATTCGGCCACTCACACGGCGGCAGCCGTTCATAAAGAAACGCAATTTCAACTCATGCCCTGATGTCACTGCAATGCATGTTGAGAGTGCGATATCCCGATTGTATAGCTCATCATCGTCGGATTCCTCGATCCAGATTCAACACCCTCTCGCAAGATCCCATCCATCCAGGCGACGGTCAACTCAAAACGCCTCACAGGGTCTGACCGGGCCGCGAGCAATATCGATCGACATGCACTGACGGCGTTTTTGCATGAGAGCAATTCCGTGTTGAGGTATCACTGCTCGGATGAGGACTGCACTGGCCGTGCCGCGCGAATCTGTTACGGCACTGACACAATAGCGCCCGTGGATTGGATAGGCGTGCAATAACCCGGCTCGACCAAACATGGTCGCATTCCCTCGCCGTATCCCCCGATGCCCATGTGATGCCGTATCTCCAGAGGAAAGATCGGCTTCAGTCTCAACGATGAGTCGCCAGCACGTGCCCTCACAAGATCGACGAACAAGATTTTTTCCGATCAATTCACGAGCCACTCAGACGGGGTCGCGATCATCAACGTTCTGCGCTAGAAGGGCCACCATATTTTCTTCGCCTGGAGCAATGATCACATGGGGCAAAACAAAAGGATGGAATCGCAATGTTGAAGGCGGATGTCGAATCCGTGGCCGTATGATCGATCATCCTTTTTCGTCGTAGTCTTTGCTCTGATTCCTTCTCGCGCCTCTGACGTTCATAGCGAACAAGCCCAACTGCATCACAATCAGCGCATGGGCGCCATCACACCAACCCCAGACGATCCAGATGGTGTTGCTGGCGATAAAGCACCAAAAGCCCCAACGACGTTTGGATTTAACGCCAGACGCAACGAGCCAAGCGGCCGCCAGAGTGGTTACCATTGCTGGCCATTGCAAAGCGCTCAGCATTTCATTCATTAGACCTCCCGCCCACACCGGTTTACAGAACAGGCTGGACATTAGCACTCCTTACCTGCATTCCCTGTGCTGGGCCCCAGACCAGACCAAGCAGCAAGGTCGTGGTCTGTTCTCGACTCAGCATCCGCTCAACTATGAATTGCTCGAACCGGTCCGGGCTCGTCTTTCCATGTTTGTGCGGTTGGTTTTCCCGTGACTCTGCAGGATCTCGCCCGCTTCGTCACATCGATCTGTGGTGACCGTCACAATTGTTCGGCCTTCCGACACTTCATTCTCGTAATTCGTGGCGTTCTCCGTGCACATACCGTGCATTGATCGCTCAGGCACGGCCCACAGTCGCTGCGCTTCGGCTGCATCGTGCGCCAGCGCTGCGAGCGTTCACGCGAATAATGTCGGACCGATGACAGACACGATTCCGCCAACAACCAGGCAAGAACCCGGCTGTTATGGGAGCTCCATTTCCCGCACCCGCATCGAATCCTGCTGCTGCTCCGCCACCTAGTGAAGGTTGCGCCGCCTCATCCGTATTACTGGTCCGTTCGCGGGCCTTCACGTCACCTTCCGGATTGCGACTGATCACGCGAATTTGGCTGCCGCTGAGTCCTGCTCGGTGCAGTGCTCCAATTACTGCGTCTGCATCTTCCCGCGTCGAGAATACACCCACGGTCGTCGTACATGTTCCAGTGGTCGTTGGTTACTCCCGTTATGAAAAGAGTCTTTGCATTTGAGGAACTGATTCCGGTAATGCGGTATTGGTCGATAACGGCAAATGGCGTGCCGTGATGCTGAGATGCAATACAGATGAAATGCAGGCTGGGGACCGAGATTATATGAGGCTGCTTTTTTCTACTGAACGCCTCGCAATTCTCTCGACCCGGCGACAGTACGTTTGCTGCGAGGCCCTCCCGGTGAACCCTCAAATCGCCACTTCGCGATCAAATCGCAGCGCCTTCTTGCGCTTCAGCGATCGCAACGGACATGAATCCACAGGCTGTCCGATCAGAACGTTCGGCACAAAGCCCGACCAGGAAGTTTCTGGAGAGCTGCCATGGTGTGCATTCTCGCATTTAGACGGCTGGCCGCATCAAGAGTTAGCTGCGTTAAATCCGCATGGGAAGTTGAATTGCCTGCTGCGTTTTGAGTGAATCCGGTTCGCGTTCTTGTCGTGCATTATCTTTGGTGCGGCAAGCAAGCGCATCTTCTGCAGCTGGCCACTCGGTCGCTGGCCGATCAACATGACAGTTCACCGGCCGGACTTTAAAAGCCATGCGACATTGCAGCCACCACAGTCAATCAACTCGTAGACAATCCCATGAGAGCCCGAGGGTGGCGGACGAAAACTCATTCCAGCGGATACCCTTGAATTCACATGCTGACGGCATCGATGTTGCAGCGTGCAAATAGAAATGTATTTGAAATCTGCAGTTTTCTGTTCGGGACATGATTCATGAATTCTCCCACGAACCCCGGCGTACGATTTGCAGTCGTCGGGCTCGGGCACTTTGCGCAGACCGCGATCCTGCCGGCATTTGCAAACGCATCCGAGAACGCCACACTCTCCGCGCTGGTTACAGGTGACGTGGAAAAAGCGGCCGCGCTGAGCCAACTCTATGACGTGCCCGCATACCGATACGAAGATTTTGATCGCCTTTTGGAGTCTGGCGATATCGACGCTGTCTACATTGCATTGCCGAACTCGCAGCACCGGGAGTACACAGAGCGTGCAGCAAAAGCCGGCGTTCACATCCTTTGCGAAAAGCCGCTCGCGCACACGGTCGAAGACGCAGAGGCAATGGTGCGTGCATGCGAAGCAGCTCAGGTCCGGCTCATGACCGGTTATCGCCTGCATTTTGAGGAAGGAAATCTGGAAGCCATTGAGGCGATACGTTCCGGACGAATCGGTGACGCGAGACTGTTCAACTCCATTCATACGATGCAGGTCGAGCCTGACAACATTCGGGTTGACAGCTCATTGGGAGGTGGCCCGCTTGAGGACATTGGAATCTACTGCATTAACGCGGCCCGCTGCCTGTTTGGGGCCGAACCGGAGGAAGTGTTCGGATTTGAAGCCAGCAGCCACGATCCTCGATTCAAGGAGGTTCCCGAATCAGTCAGCGCCACGATGCGTTTCTCCGGAGGTCGGCTGGCTTCATTCGTATGCGGATTTGGCGCAATAAAGGTCTCGGAATACCGAGTCGTTGGTACCGAGGGGATTCTCATGATGGATCCTGCGTACACCTGGCACGACGACATTCATCAGACCATTATCGTCGGAGAAAAGCTGAAAGAGAGGGTTTTTGAACACCGCGATCAAGTCGCTGCAGAGATTCTGTATTTCGCGTACTGCATACAGAATGGCGAAGATCCCGAACCATCGGGTCGAGAAGGATTGATCGATGTCCGAATCCTCGAGGCAATTCGGATTTCATGCAGCAGCCGTCGGGCCGTCCGAATCGAGCCATTGCCGGCAGATTCAAATCCGGTGCTGTCTCAGGCTATTGAACGACGTCCGCCTGTTCAGCCCGAGCCTGTTAATGCTGAGTCCCCGTCGAAGTAGTCACGGTGGTCGCGGCCCAGCAACAGTTCCATGTGTTGAAAAACGTGACCTCCGACGTGATGCTGGCGCTGGCGGACGCAGAGTCGGAACAGGCGTAAAGCAGCCCCGGTGGCATGAGTTCGCCCTGGAAGGTCTGGCCCCAGTCGTTGAACGCCAGGCTGCTGGTCAGCAGCAGAGTGCGGCGTTCATAGCAATCTGCGAAGACCTGAAGCAGCAATTCGAGCATCTGCGGCTGAACGACAGTTATCCGAGTTCATCCACGATCAGCAGATCGGTGCGGTCCAGTTGCTTCAGAAAGCGATCAAACTGGTACGCCCTCTTACCACGAAAGCGAGCCGCTGCACCTTTCGATCCAGCGGCTCGAAGCCATCTCCAGGGACTGATTCTTCAGTCTTTGATTACTTGTCAGTAACCGTTTTGGCGTTCTTGTTCTTTGCATCGCCTGCC
>Ga0105046_10016782_pt1 | contig 11229 bp, 7 predicted proteins | sample MAT03_FD_78385 | JGI IMG/M metagenome (GOLD analysis project Ga0105046, IMG submission 78385) | Freshwater microbial communities from Lake Fryxell liftoff mats and glacier meltwater in Antarctica - MAT-03 (megahit assembly) | ecosystem: Environmental > Aquatic > Freshwater > Ice > Liftoff...
GGAGCTGGAGCTGCGGCTGGTGCTGGAGCCGCTGCCGTTGCGATAGCCGGCGCGCTTGCGCTCGACAGATGGAACAGGGCCGTGATGCGCCCGAACTCAATGGTGTCCAGATCATTGAGTTTACGCGGACCCTCAAGCGTCTCGCCGTTGACTCGGGTGCCATTGGCGGAACCCAAATCGACCAGTACGACGTCCTGCCCGTCGACGTGCAGCTCGGCATGTCGGCGCGACACCGTGGCGTGTTCGACAAAAAAATCGCATTCGGACTCGCGTCCGAGCACGCCGGATTGCTGCAAGGAAATACGCTGGGTTTTTCCAGCAATGTCGAGCTCAAGGCTTGGCATGACGAACGGCAGTCTCTACAGTCGGGGTTTTGGTGCACAGAGCTTAAGCTATGACCCTTGCCTATTGGTGCGTTCTAATTGGTGCCTTTTTGCCGATTCTCTGGACCGGCGTCGCAAAGTTTTCCGGTCCCGGCTTCAACAACCGCAAGCCACGGGATTTTCAGGAGCGCCTGGAGGGGTTTCGCCGGCGCGCCCACTGGGCACACCTGAACAGTTTCGAGGCCTTTCCACCCTTTGCTGCGGCGGTCATCATCGCGCACCAGCTTCAGGTGACCCAGGGGCGGCTTGATTTGCTGGCCGGACTTTGGATTGGGTTTCGGGTGCTGTACGGGATCTGCTATCTCGCGGATCAAGCAACCCTTCGAAGTTTGGCCTGGCTGGCCGCCGTGGCCTGCTGGGTCAGCCTGTTTGTCCTGGCAAGTTAGCCTGAGCTGGAGCCGCGTTGCATGCTCCTCGGCAGGCGGATGCGGTGAGTCTGCAAACCGCATCCGTCGTGTCTGTGGCACCAGGGGCTCAATCGACCAGGGCATGGCTATTGCGGCTCGTTGACGGAAATCCATTGCGAAGCACTCATTGCGAGCGCAAAACATTGCCCGGCAAAAAGCGCCAGGTGCGCGTGATGTGCAGAATGTCTACCTCTTCGCGGGTTTGCGGCAGCATCGCGAACGGGGCCGACATGCGCACAATTTGCTGGGCCGCGTCGTCCAACACGTTGTGGCCGGAAGCGCGGATCACCTCAATGCCCTCAATCGTGCCGTCGCGGCGAATCGCGACGGTCAATACCAGTTCACCGTAAAGCCCGCGCCGGCGAGCTTCAGGAGGATAGTTGAGGTTGCCCATGCGCTCGACCTTGGCCGCCCAGCCGGCCATATAGGTCGCAAACTCGTACTCACGCGTCTTTGCCGTGATGAATTTTCGCTTGGGTCGCTTGGCATAGGCCTGACTGCTGGCACTAACTTCGGCAGCGAGTCGCGCCTCGCGAATCCGCTGCGCCAGCAGCTGCGTGTCTTCCGGCAAGGGCAAGGGCTGGGTGGTCTCGCTCGATGGCTGGCTGAATACCGCGCTCGGCGCATTCCTAACGGTCAACGCGTCGACGGGTTGAACTTCGCCACGCTGTGCTTTGGGCGCGCCAGGGTTGAGCTCCCTGGGAGCCACCCCGGGTTCCGGACGCGGCAAGGCGCTGGAAAACATCTCGCGCGGCCGATCACGATTTTCCGACTCGCCGCCGCCGTCCTGGTTCGCTTGCGCAAGGTAGTCCGCCTGTTCAGGGCGTGCATCGCTGCGCGTTTGCACCAAGATCACGTCCAGCGATGGAATCAGATTGTTGGGCTCTAAGTTAAAATCAAAGCTGACGCCGAAGATCGCAAGCGCGTGCAGCATGCACGCAAACGCGCCGCTGATGACCAGTCTGTCCTGGGCTCGAAGCGCCGGCTTCATCGCGCCGCGAGCTTGCGTTCCAGGCTGTCGAAGAGCAAACCGGCAATGTTGAGAGCGCACTGCTGATCCAGCTCGCGAATCCCGGTCGGACTGGTGACATTGATCTCGGTGAGATAGTCGCCAATCACATCAATGCCAACAAAGTGCAGTCCGCGACGCTGAAGGTCAGGCTTCAATTGGGCACAAATCCAACGATCACGTTCGCTCAGCGGCACCGCCTCGGCGCGCCCACCGCGCGCCATATTGCCGCGAAACTCGCCCGATTTTGGGATGCGTGCGAGCGCAAATGGCACCGGGTCACCGTCGATCAGAATGATCCGCTTGTCGCCAAACACGGCTTCCGGAAGATAGCGCTGCACCATCGCCATCTGTTTGCCCTCGTTGGTGAGCGTTTCCACGATCACGTTGAGGTTCGGGTCGTCGGCACGCATCTTGAACACCGAGACGCCTGCCATGCCGTCAAGCACTTTGCCTACAGCCACCTCATGCTCGCGCACAAAAGCCTTCAGCAGGGCCTCGTCTCGGGTAATCAAGCCCGCGGGAGTGCACTGCGGAAAGTCCAGCGCGTAGAGCTTCTCGTTGCAGTCACGCAGCGCCCGCGGCGAATTGACCACCAGGGTTCCGGCGCGCTCCATGCGCTCAAACACCAGCGTGTCGTGCAGGAAGGCCTCATGCACGGGCGGGTCGCAGCGCAGCAGGGCCAGATCGAATTCAAGGTGCGCAAACGGCTGCGACGGCCCAAGCTCAAACCACGCTTGCTGCTCATCGCGCACCGTGATCGCACGCGCCCGGACGTAAAGGTCGACGCCCTGCAATGCCACCGCATCGCGGGTCAAATAGATCAGCTCATAGTTTCGGCGCTGCGCTTCAAGCAGCATGGCGAACGTGGAGTCCTTGTATGGCTTGATCTGCTCAATGGGATCCATGAACACGGCACAGCGAAACGACATGATGAAAGCCTAGTAAGGATGGGGGATGCCTGAGCGAACTTCCAAGCGTGAGCAGCGACCTCTTTGTCACGGATGTTGTAAGCCGACGTTCGGCAGAGCAATCGGTCGTAGTATGATCGCGTGGAACTGGGATCAAAAGTGCCAGCGAGCAAAAAGTTGAAGGCACAGCAAGTAGTTAAAAGACATACTTGACAAGTTACAGCGGCACCGTTAAAGAGCCGTTTAGGGTGTTTCCATTCGCGAAGGATGGAGATCAGGGGCACGGGTAGCGCGCCGACGAGGCTAGCGAGGACAACTGTGGAAGAGAACGCAAGTAAGAGTGAACTGTCAGGCCTTCGAGTCATGGTGATTGATGACTCCAAGACGATTCGCCGAACCGCGGAAACGCTGCTCAAGAAGGAGGGCTGCGAAGTTGTTACGGCGACTGACGGCTTCGAAGCTTTGGCAAAAATCGCGGACCAACAGCCTCACATCATCTTCGTGGACATCATGATGCCGCGGCTTGACGGGTATCAGACTTGTGCGCTGATCAAAAACAATCAGGTTTTCAAGAGCACCCCAGTGATCATGTTGAGCAGTCGTGATGGTCTGTTTGACAAAGCGCGCGGACGCATCGTGGGTTCGGAGCAGTACCTCACCAAGCCCTTTACCCGGGACGAACTGCTCAGCGCGATCCGCAAGTATGTCAAGCTGGACACGGCGCGCTAGGGCTGGCCATGTTTACGATACTGGTCGTGGATGATTCACCAACCGACGTGCGCGTGATGAGCGGCCTGCTCGAGCGCAACGGTTTTAGGGTGATTTCCGCTGCGAATGCGGAAGATGGAATCGCGGCAGCAAGGCAGCATCGCCCGAACCTGATTCTGATGGACGTGATCATGCCGGGGACCAATGGTTTTCAAGCCACGCGGACGCTGTCGCGCGATGCCGACACCCAAGCGATTCCAATCATCATCGTCACGACCAAAAGTATGGAAACCGATCGGCTCTGGGGCATGCGTCAGGGCGCGAAAGATTTCATGACCAAGCCGCCGAACGAGCGCGATTTGATCGCACGGATCCGGCAGCTGTTGAATGCTACTTGAGACCGCCATGAGCGCAATGACACCGTTTGACCTACTGCTTGATTACGAACGGCGCAGCTTGGCACACGAGGCCGGGATGCCCGAGCAGCTTGAGGCGCCGGGACTTTGGCGCGGCATCGGCTTCCGCCTCGGCACCGCGATGCTGGTGAGCAGCATCGCCGAAATCAACGAAATTCTGATGATGCCGACCGTCTCCCCGGTGCCCGGAACCAAGGCTTGGCTGCTGGGTATTGCGAACGTTCGCGGTAACCTAATCTCGGTCGTGCATCTGCGTGGCTTCCTTGAGGGAGAGCCTTTCAAGGCAACCGAAACCACGCGCGTGCTGGCAATCAGGCATGCCGGAGCACTGGTTGGTCTGGTGGTCGACGAAGTGCTGGGGCAGAGAAGTTTTGTCGATGAACAAAAACATCCTCCGGGCGTCTATCTGGACTCCCCGGTCGGTCGCTTCATCGAGGCCGAATACCAAGCGGGTCAGACCCGCTGGGGCGTTTTTAGTATGGGGCAGTTGTTACGGGTGCCGGAGTTCTTGCAGGCGGCGGCATAATCATAGGATGGGTAAGGGGAGTTCGTCATGAGTACCACGGCAGGCGGCAGTCAACAAAGGGAATCTGGATCCTTCATCATCATGCTCGTGGTGGTGCTGTTTCTGTCCCTCGGAGCTCTGATTACAAACTTCGTTCTGGCGAACGTACGCAATGCGCAAGACCGCGCAGCGATCGCCTTAGCGACCGATATACAGGTGAAGTCACAGCAGCTCGCGAAGTTTGCGACTGAAGCGGCAGAGGGCACTCTGGAGGCATTCGATGAGATGGTTGCTACGCAATCCAGCATTGAAGCCAACATCAGAACCCTGCGCGAGGGCAATCGGGAAGTGCAGCCGATTTCCGCCAACGCTCAGGTGCAAAAAGAACTCAACGTTTTGCAGGCTACTTGGACGGATATCTCCGGTAAAGTGACCAAAATCAGCGACGTTCGCGATCAGATCGTGGAGCTGAGCGAAACCGCGGCAACCTTTGCCGATGAGATGCTTCCCTTGTCCTCCAAGAGCGATCAGCTGACCAGCTTGTTGACCGAGCGCGGTGCCGCACCCGATCAGGTCTACATCGCTGGCCGCCAGGTCGCAATCGCCGAGCGCATGAATCGCCGTCTGACTGAAATCGTCCAGGCCGGACCGAACGCGGCCGGCGCCGCAGATGGCTTTGGGCGTGACGCACGCATCTTCGGTCGCGTGCTGGACGGGTTGATTCGCGGCAATGCCGATATCGGGATCACGCGCGTGAACAACGATCAGGCCCAAGCCGCTCTGGCTGAAATGAACACCACGTACACCAGCATCAGCAATTCCGTGGAAAAAATCCTCACCGGATCGACTGAGCTGTTTGACGTGAAAACGTCCGCCAATGAAGTGTTCGAAGACTCCACCAAACTGCTCAAAGACGCTGAACTGGTTGCGGTCCGCTACGCACAGCAGAGCGGCAATCGCCCCTTCCCATCCCTGATCGCAGCACTTATCGCAGGCTTGTTCGCAGGCCTCGCAGTGTTGGCCTTGGGCTACTTGATTCTGCGCGATCAGCAGCGTCGCTTGAAGATCACCGCCGACCTTAACCAACGTAATCAGGAAGCTATTTTGCGCCTCCTCGATGAAATGGGAAGCTTGGCAGAAGGAGATCTCACGGTACGTGCAACGGTGACTGAAGACATCACCGGCGCCATCGCAGACTCCATCAACTTCGCCGTGGAAGCGCTGCGCAGCCTGGTAACCACGATTAACGAAACCGCCGTGCAGGTGGCTGCCGCCGCCCAGGAAACCCAGGCGACCGCGATGCATCTGGCAGAAGCTGCAGAGCACCAGGCGCAGCAGATTACCTCCGCATCGGCGGCGATCACGGAAATCGCAGTATCCATCGATGAAGTGTCCAAGAACTCGGCCGAGAGCGCCGACGTGGCGCAACGCTCAGTGCAGATCGCAGGCAAGGGTGCTGCGATTGTGCGCCAGACGATTCAAGGCATGGACAACATCCGTGAGCAGATCCAGGAAACCTCGAAGCGCATTAAGCGCCTGGGCGAGAGCTCACAGGAAATTGGTTCGATCGTGGAACTGATTAACGACATCGCAGAGCAGACCAACATTCTGGCACTGAACGCCGCCATTCAAGCCGCATCCGCAGGGGACGCAGGACGCGGGTTCGCAGTCGTGGCCGACGAAGTGCAGCGCCTCGCAGAACGCGCCTCAAACGCAACGAAGCGAATCGAAACTCTGGTGCAGACGATTCAAAGCGATACCAATGAAGCCGTGAGCTCCATGGAGCAAACCACGGCCGAAGTGGTGTCCGGAGCGCGATTGGCGGAAGACGCAGGCTTGGCACTGGGCGAAATTGAAAAGGTCTCAAACGACCTTGCTGACCTGATCCAAAACATCTCGTCCGCTGCCCGGCAGCAGTCTGCCGCAGCCACCAACATCTCGGCGACGATGACCGTGATTCAGGAAATTACCTCGCAAACGTCGTTGGGTGCATCGCAAACCGCTGAATCGATTGGAAATCTGGCCCAGCTGGCAGCCGACCTTCGACGTTCCGTACAAGACTTTAAGTTACCAACTTGAGTTTGAATGTGGTCGCTGCTACCTCCACTCCAAGTCTGTCGGTACGGCCTGCACTGGAGCCCACTGCGCTCCAGCTCAGGTGGCGTGTGTGCACGCTTGATCGTTCAGGGGCTGTGACATTGCGTCGCAGCCCGCTTTGCAATTCTCCAACTGAGGCCCTCGCATGAAGGCGCAAACGGATATCGACTTCACGACCTTGAACTGGGTCAAGCAAGAGCTGGACGACACGCTCAAGCAAGCCCGCCAGGCGCTTGAAGCCTACGTCGAGGACCCAACCGACAAGAGCCAGATGCGCTTTTGCTCCGGTTACCTACACCAAGTTCAGGGCACTTTGCGGATGGTGGAGCTCTACGGCGCGGCCATGGTCGTCGAGGAAATGGAGCGCCTCGCCAATGGCGTGATTGATGCTGAGATCAAGCAGGTTGACGATGCCTACACCGTGCTCATGCGCGGCATGCAGGTCATGCCGGACTACCTTGAGCGTCTTCAGGGTGGTCAGCGTGACATCCCGATCGTGCTGCTCCCGCTGCTCAACGATTTGCGCGCTTGCCGGGGCGAAAAGCTGCTCACGGAAACCGCGCTGTTCTCGCCGGATCTGTCGCGTCCGCTGCCGATTACGGCCGCCGGCCCCGGGCAGCCGGTTGCTGCGGATCTGCTGAAGGCTCACGCAATTAAGCTGCGTCTGGCTTACCAGTTCGGACTCCTGAAATGGTTCAAGAACGACGATCCGTCAGGCAATTTGTTTCGACTTACCCAGGTTATGGATCGCCTAGTCCAGCTTACGGCGCAGGTTGATGCGCGTCGTTTGTGGCACACCGGCGCCGGTGTTCTGGACGGCGTACGTGATAAAGCCATTGATGCCAGCGTCGCGGTCAAGCTGCTGTTCGGTAAGGTCGACCGCGAAATCAAGCGCCTGATCGATTCCGGAGAGCGCAGTTTTGCCCAGCATTCGCCTGCGGACTTGACCCGCGGCTTGCTTTATTACGCGGCGCAAAGCACTGGCCACGGACGTTCCGAAGAGCTGAAGCGCGTTTACAACCTGGAAGCCTTGGTACCGTCGCAAAAAGAACTGGAGCATGCGCGCGGGGCACTTACCGGCCACAACAAGGCATTGCTGGACACCGTCGGGCAGAACATCAAAGACGATCTGCTGCGCGTCAAGGATGCGCTCGATCTGTTCTTGCGTACGGGCAGTACCAACGCCGCAGAACTGGCACCGCAGGCAGAAACCCTGCATCGCGTCGGTGACACGCTTGGCATGCTGGGCTTGGGCGTGCCGCGCAAGGTCGTGCTGCAACAGCGCGAGGTTCTGGAGCTGGTTGCGGCAGGCCGACAGTCTTCAGAAGAGCAGGTGCTGCTGGATGTCGCCGGTTCGCTGCTTTATGTCGAATCGTCGCTGGATGACTATATTGAGCGGCTCGGCCAGGGTCAGGACGTCGGCGAGACGGCGCTGAGTGGTCTTGAGCTTCCGCAAGCCGAGGTGCGTCGCATTCTTGATGCGACCATGAAAGAGGCTTCGGTCAATATCCAGCAGGCCAAGCAGGACATCGTGGCTTTCATCGAGTCGCCTTGGGATCACAGCAAGATTGAGCAGATCCCGCGCTTGATGGACGAAATCGGCGGCGCGCTGCGCATGCTGAATCTACATGGGCCAGCTGAGCTGATCGGTGGCGTGATTCGCTTCACCGATACCGAGCTCCTGAAACACCGCCGCGTGCCAAGTGCTGACCAGCTTGATCTGCTCGCAGATGCGATGGCCAGCATTGAGTACTACCTGGAAGCGGTGAAGGAAAACCGTCCCAATCGGGACAAGATTCTGGAGGTTACCGAGCGCAGTCTGGAGTCGCTCGGTTATTGGCCGATTCCGTCACAGGAAGATGCTGACAAAGCGGCTATGCACCGGCTGGAAGCTGAGGCTGCGGTTGAGTTCCCCAGCTTCTCAGACAACATGGCGACCGCGTCGGCGCGGGCGCCGATGGAATTGGAAGCGCTGTCATTTGGCTCAGACGCGTTTGTTCCAACCATTGACTTGCCCGACATTGATGCCCTCGTGGCGATCGAATTTGAGCCTGACCAAACTCCTGAAGCCCATCTGGAACTGGCCTTGGAAGCGGTCGAGATTGGTGGCGAGGATCTGGGATCGCTGTTCGTCGGCGACTCGGCGCTTGCCGCTACCCAACCTCAGGCGGAGGAATCGGCTTTCTCTGATTTCGCCAATCTGGAGCTCGAGCCTCGTACCGAAGCGGCCGAGCTCAGCACCGAGCCACCAGCGCTGCAAACGCCGTTTGCAGCGACCGAACTGGGCGCATTTGCGCCCGAGCCTGCGCCAAGGCCAGTGGATGGCTCTGGGGATAGCAAGTTCTCCTGGATTGAAGAACTGGCCGCTGAGGAAGCGGCGGAGATTCAACCCAGCGTAGCGGCCGAAGCGCCGCTTAGTCAGGTCGAGGCCGAGCTTCCGGCATTCGAACTGGCGGCCTTTGATGAGCTGCTTGAGATTGAGCTTGCGCCGACTCAATTGCAGCCAGAACCGCTGCCTGCACCTTCGGTTCAAGCCCCAATTAAGCCCGTGGTTCAGCCCGTTGCGCTAGTGCCGGCACCCGTGGCCGCCGCACCCGCGCCCAGTGTCAAGGTGGTCGCGCCGCCAGCGTTCGAAGGCTTTGCAACGATGCCTTCGGACGATATCGACGATGAGATCCGAGAGGTGTTCGTCGAAGAAGTACAAGACGTGCTCAATGATTTGAACAAGCAGTATCCAATCTGGAAGGCGGATCTGAGCAACATGGAAAAGCTCAAGCCCATTCGCCGCTCCTTCCACACGCTCAAGGGCAGCGGCCGTTTGGTTGGCGCGTTGGCGATTGGCGAGTTCAGCTGGAAGATCGAAAACATGGTGAATCGCGTCATGGACAAGTCCATCCATGTTTCACCGCCACTGCTTGCGTGCATCGAAGAATCGATTCGCGCTTTGCCTTACTTGCTTGACGCTTTGCGTGGTGAGGTAGCACTCCAAGGACCAGGCTCGGATGGCATCAATCTTGGCGGCATCATGTGGGCCGCAGATAAGCTTGGCGAAGGAGAAGCCGTCGAAGTCCCAAAACTTGAGCCCGTCGCGGATGCTGAGGAATCGCTGGATGCTGATTCCGCACAACCGACGGCGGGCGAGACAGTTGCCGCGCCTCATGTTGCTTTCATCACGCAAGACACGGATTCCGCGCCAGCGCCTGAAGAACTCAGTGCGGTGCTCGCGGATGACCTGCCGGCGTCGCTCGCATTGGATCCAGCCCTGGTTGAGATCCTCAGCAGTGAAGCACTGGCGCACAACTGCGTGTTCAAAGATTGGCTGACGCGCTGCGCTGAAGCCGGTCATCCGGTGCAGGTCAACGATGAGTTTTTGCGCGCTGCGCATACCTTGAATGGCGCGGTGTCGATGGTCGAGCTGCCCGTGCTCAGCCACGTTTTGGCGCCGCTCGAGAGCTACCTCAAACGCGTGCGCAGTGAAGATGGTACGCCGTCACAGGCGGGGTTGCAGGCTGTTTCGGAGGTGTCCGAACTGGTCGAACAGGTGGTCCTTGCCATGCACAAGGGTGGCCTGCACGCGCTCAACAGCGACGCTCTGGTCACCCGATTGATCGCGCTGCGCGATGGTCTGCCTGCAAACGAGCCAAGTCTGGCGCTGTTAACTGGCGCGCTCGACGAGCTTGAGCTGCATGACGAATTCAGCGAGGGCGCATTTACGCAGGATGCCGACTACGCCGATCTGGCGCGTGGCATAGAGCATGGCCCAGGTCATGGCACAGATAATGGCCCACTTGTTGGCCAAGATAATGGCCTGAACCAGGATCAGGTAGATAGGATTGAGTCGGTCGAACTGCTTGGTTTTGCCGATGAAACGGTGGACTCGGCGGCGCTGCTCGACTCCGGGCCGGCAAGCAACGACGCCGCCGCCGTGGAGCCGGACGCAGCGGCACTGCTGTTTGAGTCGCCGTATGAAACTCCTGCACTCGCGCTGGCTGACGCGGCGCCATTCGGTCAGGCGCTCGACATCGCTGAAATTGCTGCATTGGATTTTGTCGACGAACCACTCGCGGTTTTGACCACTTCTCACCCCGCGCATCAGCTTCTGCCTCCTGCCGTGGATGCTATCAACACGCTCAGCACTGAATCGCTTGACCAGGAATTACTGGATCAGGGTTCGGTCGATCAGGGTTCGGTCGATCAGGGTTCGGTCGATCAGGGTTCGGTCGATCAGGCGGCAGGGCATGAGATCGAAGCGGCTGACCCGCTTGCCGAGAACCAGAGCATCGGCTCCGTGCTTGGCGCCGATCTTGATTCGCTGATGGATTTTGACGCTTTTGAATCCGCTGGTTTTGACCTCCAAGCAAACTCAATCGTGCCCGCATCGCAAGCAGCCGAGGCTACCGCAACGCCGTCGATCGACTGGTTTGACGACGCCGCGGCGAGTGTCACCGACGAATCCTTCGTTGCCGAGGTGGTATTCGATGCTTCCGATTCTGCCGATGCCGATGCTGATACCAACACCAACAGCAACACGAATGTTAGCGATGCCGCTAGTTTTGACGTTGAACCTGATGCATTCAGCGATGCCTTTGAAGACCTTGCGGTGGTTGAAGACCTTGCGGTGGTTGAAGACCTTCCGGTGGTTGAAGACCTTGCGATGGTTGAAGACCTTGCGGTGGTTGAAGACCTTGCGATGGTTGAAGACCTTGCGGTGGTTGACGACCTTGCGGTGGTTGAAGACCTTGCGGTGGTTGAAGACCTTGCGGTGGTTGACGACCTTGCGATGGTTGAAGACC
>Ga0105046_10016783_pt1 | contig 11228 bp, 11 predicted proteins | sample MAT03_FD_78385 | JGI IMG/M metagenome (GOLD analysis project Ga0105046, IMG submission 78385) | Freshwater microbial communities from Lake Fryxell liftoff mats and glacier meltwater in Antarctica - MAT-03 (megahit assembly) | ecosystem: Environmental > Aquatic > Freshwater > Ice > Liftoff...
AGCGAGAATAGTCTCAAATTCTAACGCAGCGTGCAGAACCGCAGTTTGCAGCGCACAAGAATCGCTACGTATCTCAGGTAGCATTAACTCTGAAACAGCCGCGCCGTTTGAGTGCTCCCAAATTTTAGCAGGTGCTCGCTGAATCATAGATCCCGATCAGCTTTTTCCTTGGCGGATAAAAAATCAGGGAATAACCCTAACGGGTAAGTTTTTTATATTTCAAGCGATGCGGAATTTCAGAAGCTGGCCCTAAACGTCTGCGTTTGTCAGCTTCGTATGCTTGGAAGTTTCCCTCAAACCATTCAACGTGGCTCTCGCCCTCAAACGCCAAAATATGGGTCGCAACGCGGTCTAAAAACCAACGATCATGGCTTATCACTACTGCACAACCGGGAAATTCTAACAGCGCATCCTCTAGAGCACGCAAAGTATTCACGTCTAAATCGTTAGATGGCTCGTCTAACAGCAAAACGTTACAGCCTTGACGCAACATCTTTGCTAAATGAACGCGGTTACGCTCACCGCCTGACATTACGCCTACTTTTTTCTGTTGATCGTTACCGCTAAAATTAAAACGCGCCACGTAGTTGCGCGCGTTAACTTCAACACCGCCAACAATCAGCACCTCATTACCACCTGAGATCTCTTCGTAAATAGTCTTGTCGGGGTCAAGCGTTCGTGATTGATCAACGTACCCTAGCTGCACCGTACTACCGATTGTAAAAGTTCCGGAGTCAGGTTTTTCTTGGCCAGTAATCATCTTAAATAGCGTTGTTTTACCCGCACCGTTCGGTCCGATAATTCCAACTATTCCGCCACGCGGTAACGAGAAAGTTAAATTCTCGTAAAGTAATTTATCGCCGTAAGCCTTAGAGATATTTTCAGAATTAATAACCACATCGCCCAGCCGTTGCCCGGGTGCGATATATAATTCAACCGCCTCAACTTTTTTGGAAGATTCTTCGGCTGCCATTTGCTCATACGCCGTAATACGCGCCTTTGATTTAGCTTGGCGTCCCTTAGGATTTTGCCGCACCCAGTCAAGCTCGCGTGCTAAGGCTTTCTGACGTTTTGTTTCGCTTTTTTCCTCTTTCTGTAGCGCTGATTGCTTCTGTTCTAACCACGATGAGTAGTTAGCTTTCCACGGTGCTGCAACGCCGCGGTCAAGTTCCAGAATCCACTCAGCAACGTTATCAAGGAAATAACGATCGTGAGTAATTGCGATTACAGCGCCCGGATAATCTTTTAAATGTTGCTCAAGCCACGCTACAGACTCCGCATCCAAATGGTTGGTTGGTTCATCCAGCAATAGTAAATCAGGCCTACTTAAGAGTAATCTGCACAGCGCTACGCGCCTGCGCTCACCACCGGAGAGATTTGTTACCGGTAAGTCACCATCGGGACAGCGCAACGCATCCATCGCAAGCTCAAGTTTGCTGTCTAGCTCCCAAGCACCAGCTGCTTCAATGGCATCTTGTAGTTTTGATTGTTTCTCAAGCAATTTATCCATCTGCTCAGGGTTAATATCTTCGCCTAATTTCACGCTCACGGCTTCAAAATCGCGCAGCAAGTTAGCTGTCTCGCGCACACCATCCATAACGTTCTCTCTTACCGTTTTAAGTGGATCAAGCTCGGGCTCTTGTTGCAGATATCCAATCGTAGCGTTCGGTCTAAAATTAACCTCACCCTGGAAGTCTTTTTCAACTCCAGCGATAACGCGCATCAGTGTCGATTTACCCGAGCCGTTTAATCCGATGATGCCGATTTTTGCACCCTCAAAAAACGAAAGACTTACGTCTTTTAATACCGTTTTACCGGACGGATAAATTTTATTGAGCTTTTTTACTGAGAATAGAATTGGAGCCATAGGTCGCGGAGCATACCTGCTGAAACACTTTCGCTCAAATGCTGCTATGGATAGGGCAAATTTAGCCAGATAAATTGAGCCGCCCCGGCACTAATGAATACTCGTAGGCCTAGTGTCTTTTTCTTGTTAATTCTCTCAAACATCAAACTCAAGTACCTTTTTCGCAAAAGAGCACCATATCTCTAATTAGGCCTAAGAAACTTAGTAGTTCTCAGTACTGATGCTGACTAAACTACTTAGTCATTTTTAGGTGTTTTAGTGGGTTCTACGTCGTAGCTACTCACGGTTTTAGCTAGGCTTTGCTCCGGAGTTCCCGGGGAGAGCTTTTGCTTAGTAAGTAATTATTAAGCTTTTTAAAGGTAGGTTATATGTGCAAATTAGAAATCAACAAACATAAAAAATCACTTCGAATATTGCGTAGGCTCAGAACAATTTCTGCGCCAGTGTTAGCGTTTTCGTTGATGTGCGGCGCTTTTGTAGTTCCACAATCGGCGTCTGCAGCGTCATTCGCAGTTTGCAAAGCTAATGGTAAAAATGCCGTGCCAAAACTCTCGTTAAACGGGAAATGTCAAAAAGGTTTACGACTACTCGGTGTTATAACTTCAGACACAGATGCCAAAAAAATCTTAGATGCGCGCTTAGCGCTTCTTACAATTACTCCTGGTGCCCAAGGAATTAAGGGGCTGGACGGGGTTGCAGGACCACAAGGTCTAAAGGGGGATCTCGGAGAAAGAGGGGGCCGTGGTGACGCCGGCCTAAACGGGACTCAAGGGGTGCGTGGTGACGGTGGACTACCGGGTGCCCGCGGAGCTGACGGCGTGAGGGGGGTTGATGGTGCTCGCGGCGTTGATGGGGCCAGGGGCGTTGACGGAGCACGCGGAGCAACGGGCGCCTCAGCTGCCGACACTCTAATCATGCAACAAGCGATAATTAATTTTAACTCTGAAACATCGCCATCGGCGCGAGATTTTGGAGATGATTTAGGTAAGTACAGAGTTTCAGAGAAGGTTCTGCGAGCCTCATTCTGCGGGCTCTCAAAACAGATAACGTTTGGCCAGCAACTAGGCTGCGGCTGCGTAATTGCTGCTCAGCCCGAAACATTAAAGTCCGACGGCTCACAAATCTACGAACTTCAATCATTTAGTCCGTATGACACTGATTGTGGCGTAACCTGTGAAATGAGCTGTATTTCACTTCGATAGATACTCATATCGGAGCGGCGGTATTCGTTAAGCAATCGTTACCGCCGCTTTTTTTGCCAGAGCATGTGCCGCGAAGAATTTATTAGTAGCCAATAGCAAAATTATCATCGTGGTGAGATGCCAACATTTATTGGCTACCTGATCGCCACATTAAAAATCAAGAAAAGGTTTTTAACGCAGTGTAGTAACAAGCTCTATGGAGAAATTATTCCATTTTTTCTGACAATCCTACCGTAGCTCTAGCATATTCTTTCTGACAGTATCTCTAAATGATTGTTGGCCCAGCCTTTAAAAGAGTTCTTTTTGCACTCTGTCCCACAGGTAAATTCTGTCGTGAAGACAGATGCCAATCTTACTTCGAATTCGAACTTATTCCCTCGATGCGCGCGCCGCTTGAAGAATGCCAAGGTGCTGCGGGTGCGGTGCAAGCTGGAGCTGAAGCTTTAATTATAGATGCTCCAGCGGAAAACTTATCGGAAGCGGAATTTATCAATCGCGTTGCGGCGTTTGATCCGGATTTAATCTCGCTCTCAATAACTTTTGGATCACTAGAGCAGGATTTGGTTTGCGCTTCTAAATTGAGACACAAATTCCCAGATGCAAAGATCGCGCTACGTGGTGCTCCTTGTTATGTCTGGCAAAAAGAGCTGCTGACTCAGCATCCGGACATCGACCTATGCGTAAGGGGCGACTACGAAATAGCGTTTCACGATCTGACAGCCAATGGCTTAAAAGCTGCAGGAGTTACATTTCGATCTGCGACTGGTTCGATTATAGAAAACCCGCCTCCGCTGGCCGCCAATCTTGATACCCTGCCATTTCCAAATCGAAGTTCGATCAAGCAAGAACTTTATACCGTGAGAGGAAGTAAGCATCCGCAGGCCACTATTCACGTGCAGCGTGGATGCCCTTTTCCTTGCACATTCTGCTTGGTGCATACCGTTTCTGGAAATAAGGCTCGCCACCGCTCTGCAGATAGCATCGTTTCTGAGATACAAGAGATGACTCGGGCTGGAATCAAGCATTTTTACCTAAGAGCCGAAACGTTCACCCTCGACCGTGCTTGGGCCATTACGGTTTGTGAGGCTATCGCTGAAAAATGTCCGCACGTTCAGTGGGTGACCGCTACTAGAATCGAATGTGTCGATGAAAAAGTAATCGCCGCTATGAAGCGCGCGGGTTGTTACGGAATCAGCTTCGGAGTTGATGTTGCGAGTGAGAAAATTGGTAAACTTGTTAAGAAAATGCCGCGCCCCGTAGAAGCTAAAAACGCGATGCGTCTTTGCGATAAGTATAAAATTATATCGCTTGCCTACATCATGATTGGATTTGTCTGGGACACCAAAGAGACTATCCGTGAAGCTGAACGGTTCATTCGAGCCATCAGGGCGGATTTGTTGACGGTCCATTTTGCGCATCCTTACCCGGGGACCGAATATTATAAATTAATCCAGGAAAGTGGGGTTAAAATAACATCTCTATTGGCGCAATCTTCACCAGCTTTTAGCCTTCCGCAGCTCTCAACAAAAATTTTGCGCAGTCTGGCACGTAGGATAATTATTAGGCACTATTTGCGGCCATCAGTAGTCTTCTCGATTTTGAGCAAACTCCTGTTTCCTAAAGTTAGCGCACTAAAACAAGAATCCGATCACTTGCAAAATTTGCGTCGAATGGCTCACGAGCGATCCCAATAATACGAATAGGAAAATCAATTAATAACTGGGTGAAATCATATGATTGAACTGGTGGCTGGGTGATGCCTGGACCGCTGAGGTTTAAGGGTATTGTAGTATGGCGTGGGTAGTTGAACCAAACTGTGGTGATAGTGTTTAGACAGCCGCCCATTGGCGCTTAAAAGTTTGAGTTTGCTGGGTACGACTCTCTATTTTAATGTTCAAGTGTCATTGTCGAGCGATTTTTGAGCATAGCGCCGCAGCGCGGAGTGCCCGGCGTTCCCCTAGGCGCCCTGGGTAGTTAAATCTTGTGCGCGACACTAGCACCTGCAATTGAATTCTGCTCGCAGTCCTGATGATTGCAAACCTAATCAATCTAAGTATTTTTGGCTGTCAAAACTGCCTCTAGTTTATGGTCTTAAAGTCTAGTATTCTATGCTCTAAGTCTAATAACGTATATTTATATATACTATGGTTATGAGTAAAAACACTAACAAAACACCCTCAAATTCCGTTGTTCGAGCAATGCGAAAGATAGGTGCAGATATTCGCGATGCTAGGAGGCGACGGCGAATTCCGGTTGCTGTGTTGGCGGAGCGAGCTTCGATTAGTCGAATGACTCTTAATAAGATTGAATCTGGGAATAGAGGGGTAGCTTTTGGTAACTATGCGTCCGTTTTGTATTCCCTCGGGATGATAGAGCGTCTCTCTGAAATAGCTGACTCCCGCCATGACATTGTAGGGCTTCAATTGGAGGAAGAGCGACTTCCGCAGCGGATCCGGTCATCTGCGTTTAAGTCAGCTAGAAGCTAGGAAATTTTTATGCATCGTGATCTCTTTGTTTATCTTGATCTAGGCGGCGTGCCTGAGTTGGTCGGGCGTTTATGGTCTCGGCTCCGCAAGGGGCGCGAAAGCGCTACCTTTGAGTATCATCAGTCGTGGCTTAATAAACCAAAGAGTTTTTTACTTCAGCCGGCTCTGACAGTTGGGCCTGGGGCATTCCACACTACTGCAAATGAGCCGCTCTTTAGCGGCCTAGGCGACTCAGCTCCGGATAGATGGGGCCGAATCCTCATGCGACGAGAAGAACACCGGCGTGCGATTTCAGCGAAAGAAGAACCTCGAACGCTTCGAGAGATAGATTTCTTAGTTTTAGTCGATGACGAGGCTCGACAAGGCGCATTACGATTTGCTGAACGAGACGGTGGCCCATTTCTCACTCAATATGGACCGAACAAAATTCCGCCATTAGTCGCATTACGACGACGATGGTACCATGCAACTCAAAGGAGCTTGATGTAATATCGCTAAGGCATCGATCTTACTACGGATACCAAGTTGCCATGTACCAATTCCTCCAATTCCTGAGGGCGTAGCAAATAGGGCGGGGCTGACAAGAAAGACATACACATAGCCAATATGGATTATATCAGTCTTATTTCTGCCGTTTTGACTGTACTTAACTAAACTTTAGTGACCAGTTACGAAGAATTTAGTGGTGGTATCGAAGACCTCAACTACAGATCACAGTTTCAACGCGGTTTGAGCGCGGTGGGAGCGATAAGATCACAAGCGATTATCGGACAGAATGACCCTGTTAAATTCAGCGATCTAACAATAGCCGTTGAACAATGGCCGTTGAGAAGTGAAGATAAATTCAGTAACTTTGTCATGTCGATGGCGACATATTCGCCGTCAAGTCGCATTCATGAAACTTCTCAAAAAACTTAACCAGAAATTTCTCCCACTTCGCTTTTTGCTAAGGTTAGTGATATCTAGCATTTCTGTTTGTGCATTCGCCGTGCTTACCCAAAATCCTCAAATATTCCCGGGCGCGGTCTCTTCGATTTTTAGTGGGCATACCAGAGATCTAACTGAGCTTCCTCCAGGTGTTGAGAGCATTTTTATTTCAACAGAAGATGAAGAACGAATTGAATTGTGGCGGTTACCCAAGTCATCGGCTCGTGTTGCAATTATTTTTCATGGGAATGCAGGTGATGTCGGTAATTTTTTTTCGTATCAAAAATATTTTGAAAGCATAGGAATTACTAGTTATGGATTCGACTATCGTGGTTATGGGTTAAGTACAGGCTGGCCCTCCGAGCGCGGTTTATATTTAGATGCACAAGCAGTTACGAACTATGTCATGCAACGGGAGAAGATAAAAAGTGACAGTTTAATTTTAGTGGGAGTTTCCATCGGCAGCGGTGCAGCTGCGCACGCTGCAAATGAATTTGATGTCGGTACTCTTGTTTTGTTTACCCCCTTTACATCAATGCCTGATGCTATCCAAGCAACTCCTGTGCTTGGAATACTTTCTCCATTTTCGTTTTATAGCTTCCCCGTTCAGCAACATGTGACAGAACTCAAAGATACATGCCTGATTGTAGCCCATGGGAAAAAAGATAATGTGATACCTTTTGCTCAAGGGCAGGCAGTTTATCAAGCATATCGGGGCAAGGGATATAGAAAGTTCCTTTCATCCGCTGAAAGTTCCCACAATGATTTATTTTTCCGTCTTCATGGCCAGCTAACTAAATCTCTTGAGTCGTGTTGGAACCAGAGTTAGCAAGCGCTTTTTGGTTACTGAGTCTATCTGGTTGGAGGTGGGCTACTTTTAACAGCTCGAATTTGTTGGATGTGTTCCGCTTATCAAGAAGTTGAAAAAAAAGTAGCCCACCTCCAGCGCCTTTTATTTTCGCCGGCCGAAGTCATAAGATTACGCACAAGTAGCGAGTGCTTGCAGGTATCACAATAAACTCGCGCTGTACCAGAAGCTAGAAGTCCGCAGTTTAGATATTCATCCAAGGTGCTAAAGACTTCGTTGCGAAGAACTCCGTATTCACCTTGAAAGCGGTCTTCCCAGACGCGCGGCAACTCGTCGCGCCCGCGGTAGACAAGCTGATGCAAAACGCTCCGTTCAGGCTCCCGCCTGCGGTAATGCTGGAGTCGCTCCTTGCTTTTCTCCCAGTTTGCGCAGCGATACACGTCGGCTTAATCGGTGGTTTGCGCGCAAAGTTGCGTAGTTAGGGCAAGGGGAGAGCTGCGTGGTTAGACCAAGTTGCTGTTCTGTCTCTTATTGATACTGAGCTAAAGTTCTGTCCTACGGATGGTGTTGTTTACTTGCATTCTAACCGCCATTTGAAGTGAATGGGCTTATTCCATAGCGATAGTTTTGACCGTCACCAATCGTTAGCCAGTCACTGAAATTATTTAAAATCCAAGAGGCTTCTTTTTTCCTGAGGGTAGTGGCTCCATTAGTTGCTTGATAGCTTCAAACATCGAAGCAATTTCTTCGTCATGCTGTCCCAGTCGGTACTCAAGTTGTTCAAGCTTTCGTGCCAATTCTATGTGAGTCGATATAACCTCCCGCATAGCCACGAACGCACGAATAATCTGAATGTTGATTATGGCCGCTTCCTTGCTCTGCAATACGCTGGAAAGCATTGCAACCCCCTGTTCCGTGAACACGAAAGGGCGATATCGTCGCCCGCCATATAAGGAACTTGAGGTGCCAAATTGGCACCTCAAGTTTGTAACATCCTGATCTGACAGCTGAAACATGAAGTCATCTGGAAATCGAACGAGATTTCTCTTGACGGCACGATTGAGCTGCTTCGTTTCAACGCCGTAAAGTTCTGCCAAACTCGAATCGAGCATTACTCGCTTCCCCCTTATAAACTGGATCAGGGTAGCAATTTCTTTTTTTATCAGTCTATTGCTGTTGGTCATACAAATACTCCTATCGGGCTCACTAAAAATCGAAACCACAAGATTTTGCTTTGTCCGACAATCGGCATTAATTAGGAAAAGTTGCTGGGCGACACTCCTGATTTAAGTAGTCATCTCCCCGAGAGAAACATCCGTGAAAGATCCAAAGACAGCAACCGAATGGATCGTAAAGTTGCTAAACCACCCAGCAGCAGCGCTCATCCACCCCAACTTTTTTAATAATAAATTTCCATAGCTTAGTATCCCGAACCGTTCTCTATCTCTTAGCAAACATTTTAAAAGTAGCCTGCCTCCAGCGCTGGCCTAATGATCGCCCCGCGAACGCCGGCCTGAAAGTGGGAAATGTTACGAAGCTGTTGCACGTTGGCGAAATCACCTCCACCGGTGGAGGTAAAGCGTTGGCAGCGCAACTGCTTTGCCGGCCCTATCTGCCGAACTATCCGACTACGCCATCCGCCTTCGCCCTTCGGGACTACGGCGGGACAAACACCCAGTAAAAAAATGATCGTATCAGCACCACCTACAGCGCTTGCTAAAACGTCTCGAACTTAAAAATTTCAGCATCACCTCCACCGGTGTAGGTTTCAGCTTCTGGAGGCGGACTACTTTTCAATTACTTGATAAGATGAGTAAATCCAAAAAATTTAAGCTGTTAGAAGTAGGCCGCCTCCAGAACTTTAGACTTTTATCAGCTCGAATTTGTTGAATGTATTTCGCTTATCAAGAAGTTAAAAAGTAGCCCGCCTCCAGCGCCGGCCAATTAGGAACTAGCATAACTCCGCGAGCGCTCGCCAAAGATCGTGGGAATGGGCGGTGTCTTCATGAGAAAGCTTCTGCCCGCTTTCCTTAACAATCTCGACCCCTGTGCCACGCCCGTTCGCTGAATTTACAATGAAAAGATCACCCTTAAAACGCACCACCCAGTGGGCCATTTTGAATTCTCGATTATCGAAAATAAAATGTGCCTTGCCGAAATTCGCCCGCCACCCTTCTGGGGAGACTCCACTGACTTTAAGGATGTTTTCTAATAACGATTTAAAATTAGCTGGTTTCGGGTTTGCTCCAGTTAAACTAGATATGTTGTGAGAGATGCCGCCTTCTCGATAATTAGCAATCCAAACGCGGCTCGGTCTTTCAGCATGAATCTTACCTGGATCTAAGTCAGACCCAGCGTCCATTGAAGGGAGCTGTTGATCAGATAAGTTTATTGGTTTAGCTATGACTAGTTCAATTTTAGACGGGGCCGCTCTTGTCGACATAAAATATTCCGGTGTAATCGTGGTTCCCGGTAGAATAACCGGTAGCAGATTACTAACTGTCGCTGGAGGTGGGCTACTTTTAACAGCTCGAATTTGTTGGATGTATTCCGCTTATCAAGAAGTTGAAAAAAAGTAGCCCACCTCCAGCGCCTTATCGTCTACCGCAACCACAACTTTGAGCCGAAAAAGTTGGGGTGGACGAGTGATGTAGGGACGAGTGATGTAGCTGTTCATTAGATCAACGAGATCGGTTTCATCTTACGCGACCAGGAACTCCTCGAACGAAAGCTGTTGCAGATACAGATATTCGACCCGACCCACCGGCATCGACATCTGTGCATCTTCAAGAGCGAACTCGACTAAGGAGCCGGCCGCTATCACCGCGATGTTTGGAAACTTTTCATAAAAGTATCTCAGCGATTGAATGGCTGAGGGAATTGCTTGAACCTCATCGAGAAAAAGCACGGTCTTTTCATCGGGTGTTGAGCCCCCACGCTTTAACAGGAACCCTATCTCGGAAAGAATAGTTTGTGGATCGAGGGTCGCGAAGGCCGGGCGTAGGCTAGAGGCCAGTTCGAGGTTCACTTCAAGAAGCTCAAGCCCAAGAGTCTCGGCAAGCTGCCGCACAGCAGTTGACTTGCCAACCTGACGCGCGCCTCTGAGGAAAAGCGGCTTGCGCGGTTTAGTCAGGAACCAATCTCGAAGCAGCCAAATCGCATGGCGTGGAATCATAAAGTTTAAAGTGAAGTAAACAGTAGAAAAATCACTAACGATGATATGTTAGACCCCTATATTGTCACAATAGGCGCTAAAATAGCCACCTATTTTGCCGGCTCGCAGGCCTGCCGCCAGATTCAAATCCTCTTAAAGGTACCAGGTACTTCATTAACCCTAATGAAAACAGTTCAGCCGGCATCTGTACAAGGGGCTCACCATACTCCTCAATAGGAATTTCTGAACGCAGTGCAAGAACGTCAAACACGGTGACGCTACGTTCTAAAGTACGTAAGGTATCGGCTCGGACGTGGCTTGAGCGCGCCGGATTGACATTGAACGAGGAGAAAACGCGACTGCTAGATGTAAACCTAAGAAACGCAGTTGAAACTGTTCAAGAGCGCCGAAATGCCTGATATTGGCGGGCATGAGCAAGAAAATGATGCGTTCGGTAAGTATGCCGCACGCACCCGCGCTGCGGAACGACGGCAAAATGAGCTGAAACAAAAACGGCAACGCACTGACGACAACCCTTTTGCCGAGCAGCTCAGCGAGCAGCAAGAAGCACCACACCCCCTCGAATTATCGAGCCGCTCTGGGAATAATTCGACCAGGCAACTTTCTACTAAATTCTACTCGCCGATTCGGCGAGCTCGGACACGCTTAACCAAAATCTGTCAGGGGACCCTCAAAGTACAGCTGCAAGCACAATCCACCACGCTCTCCGCCTGATAGCGCATCGCCACAAACTCTAAATACTCGGTTTGCTATCCCAGGCAGC
>Ga0105046_10016786_pt1 | contig 11226 bp, 11 predicted proteins | sample MAT03_FD_78385 | JGI IMG/M metagenome (GOLD analysis project Ga0105046, IMG submission 78385) | Freshwater microbial communities from Lake Fryxell liftoff mats and glacier meltwater in Antarctica - MAT-03 (megahit assembly) | ecosystem: Environmental > Aquatic > Freshwater > Ice > Liftoff...
AATCGCAACCAAGCCAAGCTCGGCCTCAAGCAGCAGGCGCACGTTTTGATTGAGGCTAGAAGGCGTGTAGTTCATGACCCAGCCGCTTAACGCTTGAGCGCAGCAGTCAGCTCTCTTAGGCTGGCAGCGCTTAGTCTTCTTCGTACCTTAAGTCGACCAGCCCGGTCTGGCTGGCGTAATAGGCCGACAGGTCTTCAATGTCTTCCTCGGTCAAGACATCTGCAAAGCCTTTCATGATTGCGTTGTTGCGCTCGCCAGATTTGTATGCGCGCAGCGAATGTTCCAAATAGTCGTGGTACTGGCCGGCGATGCGCGGGTACTGCGGATCGCTGGAGTTGCCGTCTTTCAGGTGACACGCCTGGCAGACCTGCGACTTCTGCTCGCCGGCAACCGGGTCGCCCTTGGCCTGAACGCCGAAAGCCGAGACGGACAGCAGCAGGCCCAAGGCGATATTGATTTGAATAGCTTTCATGCGGACTACTTGCCTTGGGTGTATTTGACGGAAGAAAGGTACGCGGAGATGTCCATCATGTCCTGATCGGTCATGCTTTCGGCCTGTGCGCGCATGGTCGGGTGCTTGCGTTCGCCGGCCTTGTAGGCCTTGAGCGCGGTCATCAGATAATCGTAGTGCTGGCCGCCCAAGCGCGGAACACGGTAGCTCGGATAGGCGTTGCGGTAGTTTGGAATGGCGTGGCAACCGGTGCAGGTGTACGCCTTGATCTTGCCGGCTTTGGCATCGCCGTTGGCGTGCGCAGTGGGCGCAAGCGCCAGCAGCAGCAGGGGAAACAAGACTCGGTATCGGCGCATGGTTTTCCTTCAAAACTCGGGCGGTGGTGGCAAAATTTCACGAAGCGCGAAGTATAGCGTGGCCTTGCTGGCGGCAAAACCAGTAAAGTTCGCGGATGGACGCAAGTCAACTCAGAATTATTCTCCTGCTGGTCGGCGCCGCGATCGTCGGCCTGATCTATTTTTTTGGCCGGCCCAGACGCAAGACACCGCGCTCACTCAATCGCGCCAACGAGACTGAGCCCGGCGTGCGCGACGTGCGCAAGGCGCTTGAGCGGGTGGAACCCACGCTCGGCTTCAGTGAACTTGAAGCAGAAGCAATCACGGAAGATCTGCGCCCGGTTCACGTGGATTCCGATGCCGCTCGCGTCGATCCGGACGGCGTGCCGACGCCCGTGACTTTGCCGGCATCGGGGCTCAAAGTGGATTTGCCCGCCAGCCATGACCGCATCGTCAGCCTCTATTTGCAGGCCAAAGACGGCGAGATGATGACGATCAAAGACATCAAAGCCGCCGCCGACAAAGCGGGTTTGGTGTTTGGGGAACTTAAGATTTTCCACCGTCTGCGCGATGGGCAGCCTGATCGCCGCCCGATTTTCAGCATGGCCAACCTGACCAAGCCAGGCATTTTCAACTTAGACGACGCGGGCGCTGACACCCGCGGGGTGAGCTTTTTCATGACTCTGCCCGGCCCCTTGAGCGCGCTCGATGCCTGGGAAACCATGCTGCCGGTGGCCCAGCGCATGGCCGAAGTGTTGAAGGGCCAGCTGCTGGATGAATCCTTCAGCGCACTGTCTAGGCAATGCATTGGCTAGGTCCGCGACGATCTGCGCAACCATGATCGCCAGGTTAAAAGCGTGCAGCGGCCGCAGCGCGGTTTCTGGTAGCTCGCCCGTTTTCACAAGGAAGCACCCGCCGTGAGCAGCGCCCCATCCGAAATTGCCGCGCGCCTTCGCGCCGAAATCGACGCCCACAATCACCGCTATCACGTGCTTGATGAGCCCAGCATCAGCGACGCCGCGTTTGATGCGCTGCTCGATAAGCTCAAGCGGCTGGAGGCCGAATATCCAGCGCTGATCACGCCCACATCGCCGACCCAGCGGATTGGCGGGGCCGTGCTGGCTGGTTTTCGTGAAATCAAACACGCCATGCCCATGCTGAGCTTGAACAACGCCTTCAGCGCAAGCGACGTGCGCGATTTTGTGGCGCGCATTGAGGCGGTTGTTGGTACCGAGCCGCTTGAGTTTTCAGCCGAGCCCAAATTGGACGGTTTGGCGATGAGCCTGCTCTACGTGGGCGGCGAGCTCAAGCAAGCGGCTACCCGCGGCGATGGCGAAACCGGCGAGGACGTTACCCACAGCGTGCGCACCATCCAGGCGGTGCCGTTGAAACTGAGCGGCCGCGCGCCCGCCGTGCTTGAAGTGCGCGGCGAGGTCTACATGCCGCGCGCTGGGTTCAAGCGCTTTAACGAGGTGCTGAAGGCGCGTGGCGACAAGCCGATGGTCAATCCGCGCAACGCCGCGGCCGGATCGGTGCGCCAACTCGACCCCAAGCTTGCCGCGGAGCGACCGCTGGCCTTTTTCGCCTATGGGTTGGGCGCCAGCGAAGGCTTTGCCAAACCCGACCGGCACAGCGCCACACTGGAGCAGTTCAGGGCGCTTGGTCTGCCGGTGAGCCCCTTGGTTGAAAAGCTAACGGGGATTGAGGCGCTGCTCGACTACTACGCCCGCATCGGCGCGCGCCGCGATCAACTGGGCTATGACATTGACGGGGTGGTCTACAAGATTGACCGCTATGATTTTCAGCAGCGCATGGGTTTTGTCTCAAAAGCGCCGCGTTTTGCGCTGGCGCACAAATTCCCAGCCGAAGAAATGCAAACGCGCTTGCTCGCAATCGATGTGCAGATTGGGCGCACCGGGGCGGTCACGCCGGTCGCTAGGCTGGAAGCGGTTTTCGTCGGCGGGGTGACCGTCACCAGCGCCACCTTGCACAACTTTGACGAAGTTCAGCGCAAGGATTTGCGCGTGCGCGACAGCGTGATCGTGCGCCGCGCGGGCGATGTGATCCCAGAAGTTGCGCGCTCGCTGCCAGAATTACGGCCGGCGAATGCGCCGGCTTGGGAAATGCCGCTGGCCTGCCCGGAATGCGGCTCGGCGGTGCGCCGGGTCGAAGGCGAAGCGGTGTTCCGCTGCACGGGTGGATTGATTTGCCCGGCGCAGCGCAAGGAAGGCCTCAAGCATTTCGCTTCGCGCCGCGCGCTGGACATCGAAGGCTTGGGCGACAAGATCGTCGAGCAGCTGATAGACGCTGGCCTGATTCGCACGCCGGCAGATGTGTTCGCGCTTAAATTTGACGATCTGGCGCGCCTGGAGCGGCTGGGTGAGAAGTCGGCCGGCAATCTGATTGATGCAATCAATCGAGCGCGTACGCCGACGTTCGAGCGTTTTTTGTTTGCGCTTGGCATTCCCCAAGTGGGCGAGAACACGGCCAAACAGCTGTCGCGCTGGTTTGGTTCGATGGCGGCGCTAATGGCCGCCGACAGCGCAGAATTGCAGCAAATCAAGGACGTCGGGCCGCAGGTCTCGGCTTCGATCTGCGCATTTTTTGAAGAGCCCCACAACCGTGAAGTGATTGCGGCACTCAAAGCCAACGGCCTGGCCTTTATTGAGTCTGAGCCGGTGCGCGAGTCAAGCGGCGCGCTCACGGGTCAGGTGTTTGTGCTGACCGGCACCCTGCCGACGCTGACCCGCGACGAAGCCAAGGCTCGCCTTGAGGCGCTGGGCGCGACGGTATCCGGCAGCGTCTCGAAGAAAACCAGCTTTGTGGTGGCAGGGGCCGACGCCGGCTCAAAGCTCGCCAAAGCGCAGGCTCTGGGAGTGGCCGTGATCGACGAAGAGGCCCTGCTCGGGCTACTTAGCGTTTGAGCGCGGCGATCTCGCGCACCAGCACCACGGCAACATCCTTTGAACGTTCGCTTGAGCCCAAGACACGGCTGCGCTCGGAGGAAAATCCAGTCGCCCAATAGCCGCTGCAGCGCTGCTTGGTTTTGCTGCGGGCCTCGCTTCCTCCAAACAGCGAGCGAATCTTGCCGGCCCCGCGCTCGAGCGCGTTGGGCGTATCGACGATGACCGTTTCCAACCGGCAGGTGTCGGTAAACACGAGCAAAGGCCTGCTTTTGGGGAGCACGGCGCGCTGCACGATTTTCCATTCGGCGATGGTCGGCAAGCGGTAGCGTTCGCCGCTTTGGCTGGACAGCGCCTGCGCCAACTCTTTGACTTGGCTCAAGCTCAGGCAGGTTTGCGCGGCGGGGTCACTTACGCAATCGGGGCCTGGCTTGATCGCAACCAGCTGACCCACCTCAAGCGGCGTGAGCGGCAGCGGGGTAATCGCCCAACCCGCATGGCCAAGCCTCGGGCGCTCGATCAGCCTAAGCGTGAGCCCCGAGAGATCACTCATCTCGCCGCTGCTGCCGGGCAAGGCCTGCACTTGCGCGCGAAGTCCCGCTGTTGCCGGCGTCAGCGCCGGGAGCATCGCCGCCAGCGCCAGCGCCGACTCAGCGTGCACGCGATCAAATTGGCCGAGCGCTTGCTTGAGATCCGCCTGAATCAGCGCATCAAGCTCGCTATTTAGGGCCAAAGCGCGCGGCGCGGCAGTCAGGCCGAAAGCGGCCGCTGCATCGGCGACGGGCGCCAGCGCATCGCTTAAAGCCACCCAATCGCGCGCGCGCGCTGCCACTTCAGCGCGCGCCACCAAGGCGTCCAGCAAGCGCAGCTTGATCGGCGCAGCACTTGGGTCTTGCGCCCACTTTGATTTCAGCTCATCGAGCGCATTTGGGCGCGCCGGTGGATGCAGCTCACCGCGCGCAAGCAGCGCCTCAATATCTGCAAGCGAAGGCGCTGGTGCGCGCAGCGACCAAGCCGCGACCACACCCACAGCAACCAGCAAAAGCGCTGCGACCCAAGGCCAAAGCAGGCGCGCGGACTTGGGCTGTGCAGCCGCCGCTTTGCCGCTGGGGAGGGCTTCGCGCATCTGGCCTGCGGTGTCAAAGCGCTGCTCCGGCGGCGCCGCCAGCGCGCGGTCTAAAAATGGCTGCCAGGCGGCAAATTTAGCCGGCACACGCGGAATCGGCTGTTCGACCTGGGCAATCGCAATCGCCACGTTGTCGGGGCCGTCAAACGGCAGCTCGCCGGTCAGCATTTCAAACGCCAGCACGCCGACGCTGTAGAGATCCGATCTGCCGTCGACGCGCATGCCGCGCGCCTGTTCCGGGCTCATGTAGCCGGCGCTGCCGACGGTAAACCCGGCGGTGGTCACGCGCTCGCGCCCCGCCGCGCTAAAGGCCACGCCAAAATCAGCCAACAAAGGCCGGCCCGCACCGTCGAAGAGGATGTTTTCAGGCTTGATATCGCGGTGGATCACGCCGTGACTGTGGGCGTGCTCCAAGGCGCTCAGCACGCACGAGAGAATGTCGCGCACCCACTCAGCGGCCAACGGGCGCGTTTGCCGCTTGAGGTCGCCCTCGGGCAGATAGGGCATCGCGTAAAACAGCTCGCCTGCATCGGTGCGCCCGATGTCGTAAATGCCGACGATGTTGGGATGGCTTAACTGCGCGATCAAACGCGCTTCTTGCTCAAATCGAACCAGCGCTGCGGCTTGCGCTTCGCTGTTTTGGCGCAGAACCTTCAGCGCAACCGGGCGGTTGAGCGCAGTTTGTCTGGCCAGAAAAACCTCGGCCATGCCGCCGCGCCCAAGCAGCCGCTCAATTTCAAAGCCGCGCACGTTGGGATAGTCCGCGTGCGCAGCCATGGTTTTGCGCTTACAGCGCTTCGGACGCGAAGTCGGCCAGCCGCGACCGTTCACCGCGGCGCAGCGTGATGTGCGCGGAATGCGCCCACTGCTTGAAGCGATCCACCACAAAGGTCAATCCGGAGGTGGTTTCGGTCAGATAGGGCGTGTCGATCTGCTCGATATTGCCAAGACAGATGACTTTGGTGCCCGGTCCCGCGCGGGTGATCAGGGTTTTCATCTGCTTCGGCGTGAGGTTTTGCGCTTCATCCAGAATCAAATAGCGGCTGAGGAAGGTCCGCCCGCGCATAAAGTTGAGCGAGCGGATTTTGATCCGGCTCGCGAGCAGATCGTTGGTCGCCTGGCGCGCCCACGAACCGCCCTCGGAGGGCTGCGTGAGCACCTCCAAGTTATCGGCCAAAGCGCCCATCCACGGCGTCATTTTTTCTTCCTCGGTACCGGGCAGAAAACCAATGTCCTCGCCGACGGGCACGGTGGCGCGGGTCATGATGATTTCCCGATAGCGCTGCTGATCCATGGTTTGGGCGAGGCCCGCGGCAAGCGACAGCAGGGTTTTCCCGGTGCCGGCGGTGCCAAGCAGGGTGACAAAGTCGACCGCCGGATCCATCAGCAGATTCAGCGCAAAGTTTTGTTCGCGATTGCGTGCAGTGATGCCCCAAACGCTGCGGAACTGCGAGCGATAGTCATCGGCAATCTCAAGCGTTGCGCTGTTGTCGGCGATCGTGCGCACCAGCGCTTCGAGCCCGCCTTCTTCGTCGATGTAGACGCACTGATTGGGATAGAACTCTTCGTTGGCGCCGATGCTGATTTTATAGAAGGTGCGGCCGCGCTCGCTCCACGATTTAACCTCCGGATGGCGCTCCCAAAAATCAGCGCCGAGCGAGGTCGAGCCGGTATACAGCAGGCTGAGATCGTCGAGCGCGCGGTCGTTGTGATAGTCCTCGGCAACCACTTGGGCGATTGCCGCCTTGATCCGGAGATTGATGTCCTTGGACACCAGCACCACCTGGCGATCGCTCGATTCTTCCTTGAGCGCGATGGTGGTCGCCAGAATGTGGTTATCTGCCAGCGCGGTTCCGTTTTCGCGCTTGATTTGCCGAGTCTGAAAAAACAGCCGCCCCACTGCCGCTTGTCCGCGCAGCACAATCGCTTCGGGTCGGTGCAGTTGCAGGCCGTTTTCAATATCAAACAGGCTGGCTTCACCGAGCAGTGCGTCGATAAAGCGGCTGACCTGGCGCACGTTGCGCGACACCTCAGATGTTCCCTTTTTGGCCGCGTCGAGCTCTTCGAGAACCGTCATCGGCAAATACACATCGTGCTCGGCGAATTTGAACAGCGCGGTCGGGTCGTGCATCAGCACGTTGGTATCGAGCACGTAAAGCTTGCGGGGATCAGTCATCGGCGCGGGTTTTCCCTTGGATGGATGGGTGAAGATCGAAGATGAATCAACCCTTGACGGGATCCATGATCGCGTCGAGGTTGAGGTGATCGCAGAAGTCGAGAAACTCTTCGCGAAGGTGGGCGACCGGCATTGACGACGGCACAGCCAGCGCAAATTGCGCGGTGAACATTTCCGCGCCGGTTTGCTGGGCGCAGTAGCGAGATGAGGTAACGCTGTCAATCAACACGCCACGGCGGCTGAAAAAATCATTGACCTGGTGGAGCAGGCCCGGACGGTCAGCGGATACCACTTCGACGGCATACGGCAAATTGACCCCGGTGAGGGTGCGCTCTGTGGTTCGGCGCACCAGCATGCCGACTTGGTCTTCGCGCTCAAGCCGGGCCAGCGCTGTTTCAAGCTTGGCGATCTGGTCCCAGGTGCCGGCGATCTGGGCAACCAGCGTCACTTCTTGGCCCAAAACCGCAAGTCGGGCGTCGATCAGGTTGCAACCGGTATCAAAGACGCGCTTGGTGAACTGCATCAGCAGCGGAAAACTTACCTGCGCCACTGCGCAAACAAGCAATTGGTTTTCGACGATGGGCACGTTGCTCAATGAAAGTCCTGAAAGCGGCGTTGACGATTCCGCAGAGCAAGATAACTTGCGGTGGGTAAACCCCGCAAGTAACATCCGAACGCTTTTGCCTTGAAGGTCTGTAAAGTTTCCCGATGAATCCCCGAGCTTTGCGCGGCAGCCTGGTCGCGCTAATCACGCCCTTTGATGAGGCGCTGAACATCGACCAGAACGCCTACCTTGAACTTCTGGACTGGCATCTTGGCAGCGGCAGCAGTGGCCTCGTGATCGCCGGAACCACCGGCGAATCGGCCCAACTGAGCGAGCATGAGTTCCAAAAGCTGCTGGAGATCGCGGTCAAGCGCGTCGGCGGAAGGCTGCCGCTGATTGCAGGCACGGGCACCGCGTCGACCGCAAAAAGCGTGCAGCTGACCCGTTTGGCCCAATCCATCGGCGTCGACGCGGCGCTTGTGGTCACGCCGTATTACGTGCGCCCGCCGCAGGAAGGGCTGCTTCGCCACTACCAGGCGGTCGCGGATGTGGGCCTCCCGATTATTCTTTACAACGTGCCCAGCCGCACCGGCGTCGACTTGCTCCCGAGCACGGTTGAGCTGCTTTCCATGCATCCGGAGATCATCGGCATCAAGGAAGCCAAAAGCGATTTAGAGCGCATCCGCGCGCTGCTTGCGATAAAGTCAGAGCGCCCGTTTTTGGTCTTGAGCGGCGACGACGACAGCGCCGCTGAAGCCGTGATGATGGGCGCCGACGGCGTCATTTCAGTTATTGCGAATGTGCTCCCAGATTTGTTTGCGGCACTCATGAACGGCGCCGCAAATAAGGATCCAAAAACCGCTGAACGCAGCCGCGCCCTGCGCCCGCTGCTTGCGTTGCTTGGCGTAGAACCCAACCCGATTCCGGTCAAGTGGGCGCTCAAGGAGTTGCGCCGCTGCGAAGCGTATCTGCGCCTGCCCTTGTTGCCTTTAAATGTTATTCACCGTCCAGCCATTCGCGCCGCACTTGCTGCGCTCAACCGGCTGCCTACTCCTTTGATACCTGAGATCTCCCGTTGAAAGCATTGAATCTTGTTGTTCTGGTCCCCCTGCTCGGCTCCCTGGCAGCCTGCAGTTCCTGGGAACGCAAAGAAAACTATCTGGCCGCCAAGGAAACCAAGACGCTTGAGATTCCGCGAGGCTTAGACACACCCAACACGCAGGCCCAGCTGGTGATTCCGCCGACGCAGGCGAACGCCGCTGCGGCTTCGGTTAAACCACCCGCGCTCGACGCCAGCGCGGCAACGCTGGTCGATGCGTCGCGCGTAATTGAGCGCGACGGCATCTGGCAGCTGGATCTCACCGATGCGCCGGAAGCCGCATTCCCGGCGTTGGCGACTGCGCTCGAACGCGGTGGCTATCCGATTTTGAGCAAGGACAACGCCGCGTTCACCTACAAAATTCGCAGCCAAAAGACCGGCATGCCGGTAGAAGGCGGCGCGGTGCGGCGGTTTTTTAAGCGAGTGACGTTTTCAGACGCAGGCAAGCCCGTGAACGTGGTTTTAAGCGCGAACAGCGCCGGCGGCAGCGTGCTGGAAGTAAAACCGGTCAAGGGTGATCAGCTTTATCCCGATCTTGCGCGCACCCTGCTCGCACAGCTTGCCGAGCGCCTGAAGTAACTTCAGCGCTCCAACAGTTTGAGCTTGTCAGGCACGCCGTCCCAGCTTTTGGCTTCGGGCGGCGCCTCGATATGCGAGGTCAAAGTCGGCCATACTTTGGCCAATTCGGCATTTAACTTGATAAAGTGCTCTTGCCCCGTCGGAACGTCGTCCTCTGGAAAGATGGCGTGGGCCGGGCACTCCGGCTCGCAGAGGGTGCAATCGATGCATTCTTCGGGGTCGATCACCATAAAATTCGGACCAACCTTAAAGCAATCCACCGGACAAACTTCCACGCAATCGGTGTACTTACACTTGATGCAGTTCTCAGTGACAACAAATGGCATGGGGCTCGCTTACAAAACATTTAGAAGTGGCGCTCCCTACGAGTTTCGAACTCGTGTTCCCGCCTTGAGAGGGCGGTGTCCTGGGCCACTAGACGAAGGGAGCAGTATCCGGCCCAGAAGAATAACCGCAACCCCAATGACGGCACAATGAAACAACCCTCTGCAATGACCCAGGTCGCACGCCGCATCAGCGGCTTGTTCCAGCGCAAACCGAGCGACTTGAGCGCGACCGAAGCTAAAAAAGCGCATCCGCACACATCGCTGCAACCAAAGATCATCAGCCGCGATCAACACCAAATTTCGCGCAGCAAGATCAGCCCAAATGCGCTGAAAGTGCTGTATCGGCTTAAAGATGCGGGCTTTCAGTCGTACCTGGTTGGCGGCGCGGTGCGCGATTTGCTGCTTGGCCTTGATCCCAAGGACTTCGACATCGCAACTGACGCCACGCCAGAACAAGTCCAGCGCGAATTTCGCAACTGTCGCCTGATTGGGCGGCGCTTTCGTTTGGCCCATGTGCACTTTGGCCAAGAGATCATCGAAGTGGCAACCTTTCGCGCCGCCGGCGGCAACGATGCGGAAACCACCGACGATGGGCGCCTGCTCCGCGACAATGCCTACGGCACGATTGAAGAGGACGCGGTGCGGCGCGACTTTACCGTCAACGCGCTCTACTACAACATCGCCGATTTCAGCGTGCGCGATTACGTTGACGCCATGCCGCATCTGCAAGCGCGTGAGCTCAAGCTAATCGGCCCGGCTGAAGAGCGCCTGCGCGAGGACCCCGTGCGCATCCTGCGCGCGATTCGACTCGGCGCCAAGCTCGGCTTTTCGATCGATCGCGAGACCCTACTTGCCACCGAAAAAGTCAAACCGCTGTTGGCCGACGTGCCACCTGCGCGCTTGTTTGACGAGGTGCTTAAACTCATGCTGGCCGGATTTGCCGAGAAATCCTGGGCCAGCTTGGCCAAACACGGCTTGGTCAGCACCCTGTTTGGCGAGGGCGCGCGCATTCTCACCAGCCCCGAAGGCGTTCGCTACCGCGCGTTTTTGAATGCAGCGCTTAAGAACACCGACGAGCGCGTCGCGGTGGGCAAGCCCGTCACCCCTGCTTTCCTGTTTGCGGTGCTGCTTTGGCCGGCTTACGAGGCTGCGCTGCAGTCGCGGCAGCTTGATTTGACCTCCCCGCTGGAAGAACTGGCTGCGGCGGCTGACGAGGTCGTCCGTCGCGCGGTTGCGCGGGTCGCGCTGCCCAAGCGTTTCTCGCTGCCGATGATCGAGATTTGGCTGCTGCAAGATCGTTTCGAAAAACGCCAAGGCAAACGCGCCGAGCGATTTTTAACCCACCCACGCTTTCGCGCCGCCTATGATTTTTTACTTTTGCGTGCGTTGATCGACCCCACGCTTGAGCCGCTCGCGACCTGGTGGACAAAGGCGCAAGAAGGAATGCTGCCGCCAACGCCGCTCGAAAGAACGCAAGCCGATGCGGACTCAGCACCGGCCAAGCGCAAACGCCGGCGCACCAGAAAAGCGCGTCCTGCCCAGGAACCAAGCGCCACGCCGTGATTGCCTACGTTGCGCTCGGCAGCAACTTGGGCGAGCGCCCAGCCTTACTGCTTGCCGCGCTCAAGGCCATCAACGCCCTGCCCGATTGCCGAATCATCGCGTGTTCGTCGGTTTTTGAATCCCC
>Ga0105046_10016788_pt1 | contig 11226 bp, 10 predicted proteins | sample MAT03_FD_78385 | JGI IMG/M metagenome (GOLD analysis project Ga0105046, IMG submission 78385) | Freshwater microbial communities from Lake Fryxell liftoff mats and glacier meltwater in Antarctica - MAT-03 (megahit assembly) | ecosystem: Environmental > Aquatic > Freshwater > Ice > Liftoff...
AATTTCGCTGGCGCCACCCACCTTAGTCTCTGTTCCAAGGCCGCTCGTGTACGCTGTGGCGAAAATTGGTTCTGGTCTCCAATCGCGGCTACCATCGAGGCAAGCTCGAAGGCGGGCATTCCCGGGTGAACATGGCCGCAATCTGCCTTATGCGGCGTGAGCGTGTTGCCGATTTGATTCAGAGTCGACCACTGTCCGGCGGTTTCAGATGACTTGAATCCCGCCGTTCGCTTTGCCGGATGCCGTATCAACGGTAAACGAAACATCATCATCACTTCGAATATCAAACGTCTTGCAATGAATCAAATTGTCTTCGACGCATTCGATCCTTAGATCATGCCAACCGATTCGTTCTGTCTGCCAAAGAAGTCCGTCTCGCCCATATGCGACAATCGTAGTATCGTCCGCCAAGGCAACCAACTTGCGTCCAGGAATGGGATGGACACTACGAACAGGAACCGCTTTTACCCTTTCAAAGCTACAAGGAACTCCTTCTCGAACTACGTAACCATCTCCCGATGAAACGACTAGCACTCGATCCGAATCGGGTAACGGAATGACACAGTTCGGATAAGAGTTGCCATATGACCCGAATGCGAACACGCCTACCCATTCATGATCCGTACCAACTGCGAATCGAACGATTACCCCATCTTGACCAGACTCAGTACTTCCTTCCGGGACGTAGTACCGTTCTCCGATAGGGAGCTCATCGCACAGCTCAACACTATGTCCATTGCGTAAACTTAAGACGGATTCGATCTTCAAGCTATATGCTCCCTCTATTTTGTCGGATTGAAGAATCGGTGAATGGGGAAGAAAATGGGACGGGGAAGAAAATGGGATGGGGGTAATATCGCATAATTACCTCCCGTTCCATTAGCCAAGACCTATCATGCATTTTGAAGTTTTAATTGCTGTTGCAAAAGTAAAGTTGCGCAAAGTCGACCGTCAAAGTTCCGGAGATGTGTTGAGCCGTAAAGCTCATTCCAATCCTTCTGTTAGATCAACCAAATCTTTGGGAATGATGTTATGCGGAGTCAGGATGCAACGATGAATGTCGTCTAATCTTGTTGCGATAGCGACGTGTTCAATTTGCCAGTCTTGATACTCGCGAAACGTTTCGAGAAATTTTGTGACGTGACCTTTGAAGTTGTTGATGTCGGCGATCAACTTGCCGGACGATCGTTTGCAGGAACCGAAGCGCAAGCGACGATCGGTTTCATTCACCGGTAAACATTCACCGTTCTTACGGTTGGACCAAGAGCGATCATCCCAATCGCTGAAAAACAACTTGGATAATAGCTCGACTTTGAATTCACAGCACAGTGGTCAAGTTGACCGCCCGTCAAGGCAATTCTTTAGCGATTTATTCGGAGACGCAATCCACCCGTATTCGGATGAGTCAGAATGAAGTCTCTAAGGATCGAGCGGGAAATAAGTGTCCGGTACCATTTGCCAGGAACTGGCCCTTCGGGTGCTTCGCACAAATGGTACCGGACACTTATTTCCCGCTCATTGCTAAGGAAGCGGCTTCACCCGAAGATTGCGAAAGTAGCATGTGCTCTCTGGATCGTGAGCTTGGATCGCAAACGTGCCTTCCCCTAAGCGTCGCTCGAAATCCTTAGAGTCAGAGGCTTTATCGGAAGGTTCGGTGTAATCAACCATCGTCTCGCCGTTGAGGATCAACTTGATGTTGCGGTCTTTGACAATGATTTCTTGCGTGTACCACTCATTATCTTTGACCGGTGGAGCGGCGATGTTCTCGACGCCATACAGGCTGCTGGTTCGCTTTGGATCTTTGTGAGTGACGTTGACTTGGCATTCATAGCCGTACTTCGGCCAGCCACTGGGTTGATACTGCGTGTGGAAGTACAAGCCCGAGTTGCTTGCTGGCGTTGTCTTTACCTCCGCTTTGAAGTGAAAGTTCTTTAGCGGTGCCAAGTCACCGACGTAGAACAAGTGAGCTCGGTCGCCAGCGGCAACGATCATGCCGTCCTCGACCTTGAAGCTGCCTGGGTTCTCTTCAGACTTCTTCCATCCGTCAAGTGATTTGCCATCGAAGATTTGCTTGAAGCCTACTTCGACGCCTTGCGGCTTCGCGGGATCTTCGGCAACTAGCGGCAATGCTACAAATAAAAAACATGCCAACAAGGCGGTCGTGAGTCGTTTCATAATTTTGGTCCGCGAGGAGGGAGTCGGGCGAGTTTGTGCGTGTAGGTGGGTCACAAAGCAAACGGAGCCGATCGCAGAAGATGCAACCGGCTCCGATGTTCTTAAAAGAATTGCGAGACAATACTCGCAGTCAACCTAAAGACCTGCATCGGTCGCTGGCAGCGATCCGGCGGCGATCTTTTCGGCGAAAGTCTTCCCATCGCTGCTCTTGCTTTCGCCGGCCTTCTTCAGTCCTTCAATGATCATCTTTGCAAGTTCTGGATCTGCCTTCAGCTTGTCCTTCGTGTAGTCTTCCTTCTTCAGCAACTCGTTGACCGCTTTGCCGTATTCATTTCGTTCGGTCTTTTTACCACCTTTGACGTGGCAAACGTTGCAGGCAGCTTTCTTGGCAGCGCTGGCGAAATCGGCATTCGCGTCTTCGGTTAGGTAAATACCTTTCCATTCTTTGTTGAATTCATTGGTCGCAAACGCTGGGGACGCAAAAAGTCCAAGCGTTACGATGAGGGCGGCAAAACGTTTCATGCAGACAGCTCCAAGGGAAAATCGAAGGTGAGGTGGGAATCTGACCCGCATATTAAAACCTCACGAATGGTGAAAAGTCAAATCTCGGACTCAATTGTCACTCGATCAGGAAAATTTGGCAGCTGAATCATATCAAATCCAGCGAAAAGTGTCCCGTCTTGGAGGAAATCGGTAGTGGACAATCGGCTAATCGGCACCGTCGGCATCGGCTTGCTCCACAGGACGAACCACTGAGGAGACCGATCGAGCACCCAATTCGCTTTTTGGGGAATAAGGATGTCGGCTAACCAAAAGTCGAGGACGAGGCCATTCCACTGGCCAAGGGTCAATAGCGGGGACTGAGAGTTACGCGCGAAGTCATAGGCATTGTCATCCCCTCGAATTTGAACCAGTTGGCCGGGGTCGACCGCATTCGATTCGAGGCCTTCAAAAGCCATGTGGCTCGCGGTAGGGTTGTGATGAAAAACGGTTCGGCGACTGTTGCGATCGATCCGCATGGGATGAAGGCCAGATGGTCCTAAAGCGGTCTTCACAAGCCCCTCCGAAGCCCAAATCGTGACTTGGTCCAACGAGAGCCGAATCTCGTTGCCGTCAAGTGGAGCATGTGAATTGGTTCCCGTCGTTTCCAGCATTCGGCGTGACACGGCAAGCAATCCGTTATGCCATTGGAATTGCAACTGAATCGGGTCAACTAAGTTGATCAGCGTCATTTCGCCTCTCGCAGCCACATTCTCGAATTCGATCGCGACCAGCGAAGCCCCGTTTAACTTCTCAATGTTGGCTTCGCCGTCTTTCGACGAAAGTTGCACAGACGCAGTCGTCTTCGAGGTGTTCGTACCCGTCGACGGGGCCGTCGCGCGAGCTGACGATAGACGACCTTCGATATCACTGATTTCGATTGCAAAGACTTGCTCGCGATCGGCAAGGTTTTCGATGTTCAGCGTACATTTGCTCAGATGCAAAAGGCGGTTGCTGCTGGCGATGCGAAACATCGAGCCGCCTTCGATACCTACGTTCCGAGCGTTCCACGACAAATGGAGATCTTGTAGCGTCAGTCGGTTCATCCCGACATCGATCATGGCGATTCGCTGCATTGAAAGCGCATCACCGTCGATAAAACGAATCTCGCTCTTTCCAACGGTTGAGCGGATCGTCAGCCCGTCTCGATTGATCTTCACAGGCTCGGAAACGAGGACTTTTATAGCGACTTCAATCTGATCCACCTGTAATTCTTCGGCGAGTCGAATCGCGTCCGCGAGTGTTTGAGTCACGCGAGCGGTTGGATCGTCTGATTCCTCACCAATCACGATTCGCTCGACTGGTACCGTCGATGAAGTCGTAGGTTGCGAGCGAATTGCAACAGATGCGTTGGGCGTTTGCATCGCGATCTTGCCAAACAGCGGTGGCTTAGTGGCAACGTCCGGTTCGAATAGGGGCTCCGAGACCGGTTCACGAGCAGAGGTTTGGCTTGAGATTGCTTCGAGCGGTCGCTGGCTTGTGTTCGTTGATTTCGTCGCTTCGCTTGGTCCTGTGGGCGGAGCTTCAGCAGGCAATTCGGTCTGTCGCAGCACCGTCGCCGCGGCGTCTGATGGTAGTAAAAAGCGATCTTGGCTGACCGAAGAGGACAGTTGGAGCCAGGCGGCGATGAGTAGCACCAAACCGGCTGCGATCATCCATGGAAGGTGGCGAGACAGGAACTGCGGGACGGGATCCGTCGGAGCGATCGTCAGCGTCCCTCGAGATTGCGCGCGAACCAACCCTTCCCGAAGAGCCAGTTCACGTAGATCTGCAACGACATCAATCGCACGTGGGTAACGATCCTCTGGGTTCTTGGCGAGCATCTTGTGGATGATCGCGGTTAAGTTGGCGGAGACCTCGGGCCTTAGACCACGAGGATCGGGCGGTGGCGAATTGCCGTGGCTAAGAAGCTTTTGAAGCATCGTTCCACCCGGATACGGCGGCCGCCCCGTAAGCATGTAATACAGCGTGCAGCCGAGCGAGTAGATATCGCTGCGTACATCGGCGTCTCGTGGATCGCGAGCCTGTTCAGGCGAGATGTAATCAAACGTGCCAAGTGTCACGCCGCTAGCGGTCATGTCGCCTGAAACTTCGATTTGTTGGCTTCGTGCAAGCCCCATGTCGACGACCTTCACGTTTCCGTCAATGCCAACAAGCACGTTTGATGGCTTGATGTCACGATGGACAATCCCACGACCGTTGGCATGTTCAATCGCCTCGGCAATTTGTCTGGTGTAATAGACGGCGTCGTCGATTGACAGAACCCCATCCCGCGCGATCATGTCGCGAATGTTGATTCCTTCGACGTGTTCGAAAACAATGTAATGCCATTGCTCGAATTGTCCGACGTCGAAGACCCTTGCGATATACGGATGATCCAGCCTCGCAGCATTCTGAGCTTCGTTGCGAAACCTTCGCTGCAAGTCGACATCATCGCCAACGAAGGGAATCACCTTAATCGCCACAATCCGATCCAGACGTTCGTCTCGGGCGCGGAAGACCGCTCCCATTCCGCCGCCGCCGATCATCTCTTCAAGCAAGAAATGATTCAGATGCGTACCAAGTAAAACGGACGCAACTGCCGCGGGAGTGGCTCCAAGGCCGGGCGGCGATGTCTTCACGCCCGACTCTCCATCTGGTTTTCGGATGACGGTTGCGGCTTCGTCGATTTCTTCTGCGAACGGCGATGTGCCCGGTGACGGGAACCCACCGGTCGCATTCAGTGAAGCAGTCGAACCAACGCTTGCTTCCCTTTTTGGAGATAGATCGCTCGGCAGCGATGTTGCTCGATGTACCGTTGAACCATCAAGAAACTCGTCGTCGCGGCGCCGGATCGAAGGATTTTTTTCCATTCTTTGAGAGCCGTTAGGTGGCTACCGCAGCGACTGACATGGTTTGATAAGAGACGATCGCCTAAAGACAAAAAACCCTGATGGAGACGCAAAAGGTCAACAGGTTCCTTGTTTCGCAAACGACATGTAGGATAGTTAATTAACCGTCCTAGGTCAACGAAACCACCGTCGCCTTTGGTCGTACAAACTGGCTTTTGCTCGTCTTTGGGGCATTGACGCGAAAACTCCGATGAAAAGCGTTGCCGCGATTGTGAGGCTTACTCCGCTGGTCGAACGATTTCAAGCAATTCGATTGCAGGCTCCGAATCACAAAAAATCCGAGCGGTCCGCCCGAAGGTGAGGCGATGGTTTTTGACCGAAAAATACGACGCAAGTCTTGGTCCGCAATCCACACGCCATAAACCGACCAATTCAACCTGCCGCATGACTTCGTGTTCGATCAACACTCGCCCAAGCGGCTTCAACCCTGCCTCGATTTCTCGCCACACCGGTTTTGCGAGCATTTTAAAACGGATTCGCACGATACCGTACTGCACGATTGTTTGATCGTCCTGCGTTGAAAGGAGTATCTCTCTCGCGTACCAGGTATCATCCTTTTTCGTTCGAACAACTCGGACGTTCACAGGCGAATTGAAGTGCGACTCAACGGCGACCGTCATATGTGAATGATGATCGAGAAGCTTTCCATAAGGATTTGGGACGGCAGTGCTTCCTACGCTTTCAAAAACACCCAGGTCGGAATCGTCACCGGTCGGAAAGAACAAGCCAATCAGTTGAGCAAGATCGACCGCAGGCTCAGGGATGTCAATTGAGTGTGTCATCCATCAGGACCTTGTCATCGTAGTTAGCGGAAGCGAATACGATACGAAATTTGGTTTTGATTCGGTCGGTCGTTCCAACACGGTATTGATCAAGATGAGCCTAACGATCTGGGAAGTTATTAAGTATGTCGATGCGGAAAAAATTATTTTGCAGCCGAAAGTCCGCGTACCGACCCATCGACTGGGTTTTCGTCTTCCGAATGGTCCTGGTTTCCAAGCCACAGTCGCAGTTGATTCAAGCATTGCTCAGTGCTCGAGAACAAAGTCGCTGTATCTTTCACTTGCACTAGTCATCCACCAACTCGCTGCGATTGCTCAATCGTTTCGTGGTCAAAGCGACGAGACCAATGATCATCACCAAAGAGAACGCGAAGTAAACGGCAACAAGTTTCAAGTTGCCGATATTGACGGGGCCGTCTCCGGATCGATTCAGATTTTCATTCAGCGGAATGGCAAACAACGCCGCAAAAGGGCTTGTTAAGCTCGTCCACGTTATCCATGTTTCGCTCGCCAACCATTGCGGTTGCAACAGTTTCAACATCGCGATTGCCGCGATTGGAAGCGCATAGAGGCTCAAGATAATCGTGTAAGTTGCCAAGAGTGCAACGGATGTCTTTCGCATGATTGAAGAGCAAAACAGTGCGATCACGCCGTTGGTGACACAGACGGTGATGACGACCGCAAGCATCAATAATACCGCAAGCCAGTTCGACCAAAAACTATCGACAAGGACGGCTGCCAAAAGCAGTGGCCAGAGGAGAAATCCTGTCAGCACGCAAGAGATTCGAAGGCCAACAAGCAATTTGCCCCAAAGTATTTGCGAGGCCGATACCGTGCTGGTTAAAAGCAGATCGAGTGTCTGTCGCTCGCGTTCGCCACTGATCGCCCCGGCCAGAAACACTGGGCCGACAAGCATGTTGAAGACGATGACGTAGACCAGAAACCAAGGTGCATGTTCGCTGCGGATGAATAGCAACCAAGCCATCAACGGCAGCGCCAACAACATGCTGATCTGGATCACCAACCGAAGCATCAACGTGCCTTGGCTGAAGATCTCACTGTGAATCTCTTTGTCATAAACCGGGTTTGCATGGTCTGGCATCAACGACTGTTTCTTTGGGGGTGCGAACAAGCGATCCGGGAACTGATCACGATTGATCACCAATCCAATCGCTTTTTCGTTTTCCATGTCGAGATCAACCACCTCCTTGCCTTCGCTGCCCACGTCCGGCGGATAGAGCATTCGGCCTGCCGCGTTTCCGCAAAGTAGCATCACGATAGTGAACGCGAATGCCGGAATCACCAACACCGTCAACTGAAGTCGAAGTGTTCCGCTGGACTCCAGGCCACGCCAGAACCATATCGCGCCCAACACCAGCGGAAGAATAATCAGGTAACTAACGACAAGCGAAGCACTCGTTCGGCGAAAGTAACTGCTGCATGCGATTCCGATCGCTCCGAACAGGATGACCGAGACGATCAAGCCGAGATATGCTGCAAGGACTTCATAAACGCTCAACCCACCAAGCGGAAGGCAAAGCACAATGATGGGCAGCGATGCGACAATGATCATGGCCAAGTGAGTCAAGGACGCAATCATCTTGCCAACGATGATTGCCACTGGACGAAGCGGCGTCGCCAGAAGCAACTCGTACGTCATTCGTTCTTTTTCGCCAGTGATCGCTCCAGCAGCAAAACTGGGGGCCATCAGAGACGCAATCACGTACTGACCAAGAAAAAACAGATCGACCAATCTCCGAGCCGACGGCGGGTTGGTCGAAAGGTCGAGTCGCTCGTCAGATGGCCATGCGACAAGTACGACTGCGGAAAGCATGACTTGGTACGCGCCCAGCAACAAGAACGAACGACCCGTCCGCAGGTTAACCAGCAGTTCTCGTTGCAAAACAGGATTTTCGAACAGATACATGAACGGGAGTTTAACGAAATTCACTGATCAAGGTGGTGAGATGCAAAATCAACCCCCATTTTCGATTCCGTCAAGTCAACGGATACTGATTATGTTCTTGGGCCGTAATTCGGTTTGCGGCAACTTCACAAAGTAACTTAGCAATGAGCAGGAAATGAGTGTCCGGTACCATTTGCCAGGAACTGGCCCTTCGGGTGCTTCGCACAGATGGTACCGGACACTCATTTCCCGCTCGATCCTCAGCCCCTTAAATAAACGGAGACCATCAAGATGGCACAGACAGGCGTTATTACATTCAAAGGCAATCCGATGACACTTGCTGGCAGTGCGTTGGCCGTCGGTTCCGCCGCACCTGCGTTCGAACTGCATTACGCTGATGCGGGAATCAAGAAACTGTCCCTCGAAGAACTGAAAGGAAAGCCAACGATCATCAGCGTCGTTCCGAGTCTTGATACTCCCACATGTGCAATTCAAACCAAGCGATTCAATCAAGATCTTGGCTCGATGGGCGACAAGGTCAATGCGGTAACGGTCAGTCGCGACCTTCCGTTCGCTCAGGCCCGCTTCTGCGGTGCCGAAGATGTGAAATTGATGAGGACGGCGAGTGACTATCAAACCCACAAGTTCGGTGCCGACTATGGCCTTACGATCGAAGAACTGAAGCTCCTTACTCGCGCTGTCTTTGTGCTCGATTCGAAAGGTACCATCGTTTACAAGGAAATCGTCCCTGAGGTTACACAAGAGCCTGATTACGACAAGGCTCTCGCTGCGCTCAAGGCCGCAGCGTGATCCGTCGTCAAGCTAACGCTTGGCCACTTGATGGGTTTGGTTCGAGTTGGCACTGGGTCGATGCGATTCATCGAGACTCTATCTCGAGGCTACGTTCATGACAGCGTTCCTGTCGCTCACGCCGATACTTGTTGTCGCGATCTTTCTTGTCGGACTTCGGTTTTCGGCTGCCAAGGCGATGCCGCTTGCGTACTTATCATCAGTCGTGGTTGCTTACTTCTATTGGCAACTCGATGTGAATCAAATCGCCGCCGCTTCACTAAACGGTTTGGTGGTGACGGTCACTTTGCTGTACATCATTTTCGGCGCGATTCTGCTACTCAATGTGCTTAGTGAGAGCGGTGCGTTGTCGGTGATTCGGCGAGGGTTCACAAACATTACTCCCGATCGACGGGTTCAGGTGATCATCGTCGCGTGGCTATTCGGCTCTTTTATCGAAGGTTCGGCGGGATTTGGCACGCCTGCAGCGGTCTGCGTGCCACTGTTGGTTGGGCTTGGGTTTCCGGCCAAGTCAGCGGTGATATCTGGGATCCTCATTCAAAGTACACCAGTCTCTTTCGGCTCCGTTGGCACACCGATTTTGATAGGGGTCCGCAAAGGTCTTGAGGGCAGCGTTGACGTCATCAACTATGCTGCAAGTCGAGGCCTCGCGGATTGGACAGAGATATTGCCGATTATCGGAGCGAAAGTGGCAGTAATGCATGCGATCGCTGGAACACTTATCCCGCTCTTTGTGATTTGCATCATGACGCGCCATTTCGGCCGCGAACGAAGTTTTCGTGGTGGACTGCGAATGTGGAAGTTCGCAATCTTCGCAGCGTTATCGATGACCATTCCTTATGTTGTGATCGCTCAGTTTCTGGGCCCCGAGTTTCCTTCTCTGCTTGGATCGTTGATTGGGCTTTCGATCGTTGTGCCCGCAGCCAAACGTCGCTTCCTTTTCCCTTCAGGAGAACCCTGGGATTTTGAGGATCCGTCCGAGTGGGACGATTCATGGAACGGTTCGATCCGAATCACACTGGAAGAATCGAAACGAGAGCTGACGCTTCTTTCTGCCTGGCTTCCGTATCTATTGATCGCAACGCTGCTCGTCATTTCGAGATTGCCTGCGCTAGGCGTGGGCATGTTACTCAAATCATTTACCATCCCGTACAGCGCTGATTTGACCAAGAACGTATTCGGTTCGAGCATAAGTATTGCTCCGGTTGAACTGCTTTATCTTCCCGGTACGATTTTTATTCTTGCCAGCCTGTTCGCGGCCGGGCTGCATCGGATGAGTGGTCCGTCGTTTCTCCGCGCCGTGACTCGGTCCAGTAAAATGATCCTGATGGCATCGACCGCGTTGTTGTTCGCTGTCCCGATGGTGCAGGTGTTTATCAATTCTCGCGGAGGGGCATCGGGGTTTGATTCAATGCCAAACGAATTGGCGGGGGGCGTTGCTTCGCTTGTCGGCCAAGCGTGGCCGATGTTTGCACCGCTGGTTGGCGGTATTGGTGCATTTGTCGCTGGCAGCAACACGGTTTCAAATATGATGTTTGCATTGTTTCAATTTGGCGTAGCTGAAAAGATTGGTGCCGACCCAACCTGGATTGTGGCGCTGCAAGCCGTTGGCGGAGCCGCCGGGAATGTGATCTGCGTACACAACGTCGTTGCGGCATGCGCCGTTGTCGGACTGGTTGGTCGCGAAGGAGACATCATTCGAATCACGTCACTCGTTTTTTTGTACTACATTACTGTCGCCGGAATCTGCGGACTGATCGCGACCTGAATCTAAGCATTTTTCAATAACGGTCTTTTTATGTCGAATCTCCCTTTCGCACAGAATCGAAAACTAACGCGGCGCGATGCAATTTCGTGTGGTTTTGCGACAACGCTCGCGGCAACGACGACGCTCGCGTCCTATGGCCAAGCAGGCACCGCTTCGCCGGTAATCGCCTCCAAGTCAGACGAACGTCGATCCTCTTCGAAGCGATTCACGATGCGGAAATCGATCAATCTTTGGGCATTCCCCTACCCTGATCGAATGAACCTCGAAGAGTGTTTGGTGCTGGCAAAGCGAGCTGGCTTTGATGCAATCGAGTTGAACTACGATCTGGACAACGACTTATCGCCGAAGGCTTCA
>Ga0105046_10016791_pt1 | contig 11225 bp, 10 predicted proteins | sample MAT03_FD_78385 | JGI IMG/M metagenome (GOLD analysis project Ga0105046, IMG submission 78385) | Freshwater microbial communities from Lake Fryxell liftoff mats and glacier meltwater in Antarctica - MAT-03 (megahit assembly) | ecosystem: Environmental > Aquatic > Freshwater > Ice > Liftoff...
ATTTGGTGACGGGAATGGGACTTGCTTATTATTGGAGGAAGAAGCCTATGGATTGATTTCGCACCTCGTGAATCGTCAATCAAAATAACTTCGCACTTCGCACCAATTTATGGATTTACACGATCAAATACAGGAAGCACTCACTTTCATCCGTTCCCGGACCAGTTTTGAGCCTCAATCCGGCATCATCCTGGGAACGGGGCTGGGTAAGCTGGCCGACGAGCTGGAGCTGGAGGCTTCGGTGGATTATACCGACATCCCGCATTTTGCGCGCAGCACCGTGGAAAGCCACCGTGGCAAATTGTTGTTTGGGCGTTTGAACGGACACCCCGTGGTACTTATGGCCGGCAGGTTTCATTATTACGAGGGCTGGAGCATGCAGCAAGTGACGTTTCCGGTGCGTGTGTTGGGTGCTTTGGGTGTTCGGCGTATGGTGATTACCAATGCATCGGGCGGCATCAACCCGCATTGCAAAGGAGGCGACATCATGGTGGTGCGCGACCACATCAACTTGTTGCCCGAACACCCTTTGCGTGGGGCCAACGACGAGCGTTTGGGCCCGAGGTTCCCCGACATGTCGACGACCTACGACCTCGACTTGCGCGCCCGTGTGTTGGCAATTGCGGATAAGCATAGGATACGGGCGTTTGAAGGCGTATACTCGGCCATGCAGGGCCCCAACCTCGAAACCCCGGCGGAGTACGCCATGTTGCGGATGATGGGCAGCGACGCCACAGGCATGTCGTCGATACCCGAAGTGTTGGTGGCCCGCCACATGGGGTTGCCTGTATTGATGTTGTCGATGATCACCAACGTAGCATTCCCGCCTTCGGTGATACGTGAAACCACCCTTGAAGACGTTATTGCATTGGCCGGCGAAGCCGAGCCCCGTTTGAGCACACTCATTAAAGAACTTCTAAAAAACCTTAGAGCATGATCGTATCTGCCATAGTAGCCGCCGCCAAAAACCTTGTGATTGGAAAGGACAATGAAATTCCGTGGCATTTGCCTGCCGATTTGGCTTATTTCAAAAAATGTACCCTGGATCACCATGTCATCATGGGGCGCAACAGTTTCCAGGGTATCGGGCATGCGTTATCTAAACGCACCAACATCGTCGTCACAAGGGATCCTTATTTTACCGCCGAGGGTGTTTTGGTGGCCCATTCGGTGGAAGAGGCCTTGGGCATTGCGTTTGACCACGGTGAAAAGGAAGCGTTCATCATTGGGGGAGGTGAAATATACCGCAGCAGCATGGATTTGTGGGATCGTTTGTACCTAACAGAAGTGGAAATGGAGCCTGAAGGCGATGTTTTTTTTCCGGAAATTGAAGCAGAGGAATGGCTAGAGGTGTGGCGCGAAGAGCATGCCGCTGATGCGAAAAATGAATGTGCGTATAAGTTTCGAAAGTTGGAGCGGGTGCCGGCGGAGGAAGAGTAAATGGTCTAAAAACCAGATGGTTAGCATTTTTTTTCAGTCTAAAAAATTTTAAGCCCTGCGAATTGCTTAAAAATTGTCGTATTTTTTTTATAATTTTGCAGCCGATTTTGTAAAACAGCGGTTTTGCAGATTGTTGTGGAACTACGAAAAAAAGTCTGGCTGATTCATGGAAAAGAAGCGATTGTTGATCGTCACGCAGGAGATGGACCCTTACACCGAAGGTGGTGAACTGGCTGATCTGGTGGCGAAGTTGCCCAAGTTCTTTCAGGACAACGGTTACGAACTGAGAATTTTAATGCCGCGTTACGGCGTAGTGAATGAGCGCCGTCACCGTTTACACGAAGTGGTACGATTGTCGGGAATGAACATCATTGTTGACGACGACGACTATCCGCTGATCATCAAGGTTGCTTCACTGCCCAACTCAAGGTTGCAGGTTTATTTCCTCGACAATGAAGATTTTTTCAAGCGGAAACAGATTTTTGAAGACGACAAAGGAGTGCCTTTTGAAGACAACCCCGATCGTGCGGCATTTTTCTGCAAAGGCGCCATTGAAACGGTGAAAAAATTCGGTTGGCCACCCGACATCATCATGTGTCACGGCTGGCTGACGAGCCTGATTCCTTTTTACCTAAAAACGGCGTATAAAACCGAGCCGCTTTTTGCGAATGCCAGCATTTTGTACAGTGTATATCCTACCGAAAATGAACGCCTTGGCGCCGAACGCTTTTTTGCCAAAGCTGCCATCAACAACCTTTCGGAAAATGACCTCGCCGCGTACAAAGATGTTGAGGGCAATTTGTCTATGCACAAAGGCGCCTGCACGTATGCCGACGGCATCATCATTGGCAGCGAATCGGTCGATACAAGCGTTGATTACCTGTCGGTAGCACAGGACAACAAAGCCGTGATGCCCTTTAAGGACGAAAATGAAATGTTGCCCGCTTACCTCGAATACTTCCGCGACCTGCTGGAAGCCGAAGTGTCACAGTAAACAAACAGCCTTGCTATTGGAGTTAACCGACACGCCTTTGACCGCATTTGCTGCGGCAGTGGCGTGTCGGTTTTACCGGGCAAACGAGGCAACCCCGTGGCCTGTTGTTGTACCATAGAGGATATTGCAAAACGTAGAAAGACAATTAACTTTGTCGCTTGCCGTTTGCCTCTCACAACCTACCTTTTTTACAAGGCTTATGAAGCATGATAAACACCATTCAATGAAACAACCCTTACCGGTAATCGCTGCGCTGTTGCTAGCGTTGGCTTTCTGGACCTCGTGCGCCGAACCCACACCTTTCGGCGCCGATCTGCTGGAAGATCAGATTGCGGATTTCGACTTCCAGGATACCTTTACCCTGCGCTTTACCCTCGTGCGTGAAGACAGCGCACTGACCTCAGACCTGACCTCCACCGCCAATTATTTTTTGGCAGGACAACTCAACGATCCCTTTTTTGGGATGTCGTCGGCTGAAATCAATGCCCTTTTTCAAACAGGCAATTTTGCACCTGGCTTCGACGAAAGTGCTACCATCGACTCCGCTTTCTTGTACCTCCGCTACGATGTGCCGGGCGTGTACGGCGATACCATGCAACCCCAGGACCTTCGCGTTTACCGGCTCACCGAACAATTGCGCTGGGACGAAAATTATTACTCCAACGAAAATTTGCCTGCCGGCGAAGAAATTGGCGCCCTGCTTAATTTTCTGCCACGCCCGCGCACGGCGGCACGCATCAACCCCAACGACAGCACATCCGCGAGGGCCGCTTTTCTGAAAATTCCCCTCACCAGTGCCTTCGCACAGGAGTTGCTCAACATCGACAGCGCTAGATACAGCACCGATACGTCCTTCTGGGAAGCACTGAAAGGCATCAAAATTGCTGTGACCAACAACAGCATGCCAGGTGCCATGCTGGCGTTCGATCTGAACGACGACAATTTTAGCTTCGTTCGCCTGCATTACAACTTTCAGTCCGATTCTACTGTTTATGCAAGGTTTGACTACATCTTCCAGGGCAGCAGTTGCAATAAATTTACCAACCAAACCCACCAATACGCCGGCTCGGCAGTAGAACCCATGATTGGTCAGTTGGTTTCCGACCGACTCTACCTACAGGGCATGGCCGGGTTGAAACTTAAGGTGGAAGTACCCTACGCACATTTGCTGGAAGACATTGCAGTGAACAAAGCTGAACTTACGCTCACCGTTGAATCCCTTGACAGCGACAATCCGACACTGACTCCTGCCTCCCAATTGCTCATAACCGAAAATCAAGGCGATTCCGTCAATGTACTCATCTCCGATGTTTTTTATTCCATCGCTGTTTCCGCAATCAGCGGTTTCGAACGTTTCGGCGGCAGGCCGACGAAAGTAGATGGTGAAAACGGAGTCACCGTACAGCGTTACCACCTGATACTTACCTCCCATTTTCAAAAAATGATTGACGCCTTGCCTACAAACGAAGGCGCCAAATACTTTTACATCAACGTTTACCCTCAAAGCCAGTCGGCCATGCGATCCATTCTGCACGGACCCACAAGCGCGAGTTACCCAGCCAAGCTAAACCTGAAATACACCCGCATCAAATAACATTTCAACACCATCCCTGAGTTATGTGCGGAATTGTTGCTTACATCGGCTCACAAAAAGCCTATCCCATACTCATCAAAGGCCTCGAACGCCTCGAATACCGCGGTTACGACAGCGCTGGTGTGGCCCTTCAAAACGGCGACCTCAACGTTTACAAAAAGAAAGGCAAAGTGGCCGAACTCGTGGCCTATGCCCGGGATAAAGATACCGATGGCCAAGTTGGAATGGGCCATACCCGTTGGGCTACCCACGGCAAACCCGACGACATCAACGCCCACCCGCACCTCAGCGGCAACAAACGCCTGGTGCTGATCCACAACGGCATCATTGAAAACTACGCCGTTTTGAAAAGTGCCCTGCAAAAGCACGGACACACCTTCCAAAGCGAAACCGATACCGAAGTGCTTGTTCACCTCATCGAAGAGGTGCAAATACGCGGCAATCTGCCCATCGAAGAGGCCGTTCGTCAGGCACTTACCCAGGTGCACGGCGCTTATGCCATCGTGGTGATGGACCGTCAGGACCCCAACAAACTCGTCGCCGCCCGCAAATCGAGCCCGCTCGTGATCGGTATCGGTAAAGGCGAATTCCTCGTGGCCTCCGATGCAACGCCCATCGTGGAACACACCAAAAACGTGGTGTACCTCAACGATGAAGAAGTGGCGACAATGACCCGCGACAGCGGACTCACGATCAAGACGCTCCGCAATGAGCTTATGACGCCCACCACCCACCAAATTGAACTCGAAATAGAGCAACTGGAAAAAGGCGGGTATGACTACTTCATGCTCAAGGAAATTTTTGAGCAACCTACCACCATCGCCGAATGCATGCGCGGCCGAATGAACTCCGAAGAAGGCTGGGTACGCCTCGGAGGCATGGAAGAATACAAAATGCGCATGATCAATGCCCAGCGCATGATCATTTTGGGTTGCGGTACTTCCTGGCATGCAGGTATGATCGCCGAATACCTTTTCGAAGATCTTGCACGCCTGCCGGTAGAAGTAGAATACGCTTCTGAGTTCCGCTACCGCAACCCGGTGGTGCGCGACAACGACGTGATCCTCGCCATCTCCCAGTCTGGTGAAACAGCCGATACGTTCGCCGCCCTCGAGCTTGCGAAAGAACGTGGCGCCCTTACCTACGGCATTGTGAACGTGGTGGGCTCGTCCATCGCACGACTCACCCACAGCGGCTCATACATCCACGTAGGACCCGAAATTGGAGTGGCCTCCACCAAGGCCTTTACCGGTCAGGTTACCATGCTCACCATGATGGCCCTTATCCTGGGTTACGAACGTGGATTTTTGCCCAAATCGCAATACCAGAAACTGGTGCAGGAACTGGCGCTTATCCCAGATAAAGTAGAACGCCTGCTGCAAAACTGCCACGACCAGGTGCGCTACATTGCCGGCGAATTTCAGCATGCCACCAATGCGCTTTACCTCGGTCGAGGCTACAATTTCCCGGTGGCCCTCGAAGGCGCATTGAAACTCAAGGAAATCAGCTACATTCATGCCGAAGGATACCCGGCCGCCGAAATGAAACACGGTCCGATCGCCCTCATCGACGAAAACATGCCCGTGTTTGTGATAGCTACCAACCGCAGCGCCTACGACAAAATTGCTTCCAACATCCAGGAAGTGAAAGCCCGCAAAGGTGTCGTGATCGCCGTTGTTACCGAAGGCGATGAAACCATCAAAGGCCTCGCCGACTACAGCATTGAAATACCCGAAACCGAAGAACCACTCACGCCGCTTCTATCCGTCGTGCCCATGCAATTGCTGGCCTACCATATGGCCGTCCTTCGCGGATGCAACGTAGACCAGCCGCGCAATCTAGCAAAATCAGTCACCGTTGAATAAGTTTAAAGTTTGAAGTTTAAAGTTTAAAGGGCGCCTTGCTCCAAACTTTGAACTCCGAACTCCAAACTCAATTATTATGAATCAATTAGATATATCCTACAACACCGAACGCGAAGTCATCCGTTATCCGGAATACGGCCGCGTTATTCAAGGCATGCTGGTGTTTGCCAAAACCATCGAAGATCGTTACAAGCGGCAAAAAACGGTGGAGTCCATCATCCACATGATGCAGCTCATCAATCCGGTGGGCAACCGCAACCTGGAGGATTACCGCGAAAAACTTTGGAACCACGCTTTCGCCATCGCCGGTTTCGACCTCGACGTGACGCCACCCACAGGTATCCTGATCGTGCGGGAAGAAGAAAAACCCAAAATACTTTCGGTCGAATACCCACCCACCACCAAAAAATTCCGTCACTACGGCCGCGGGGTGCAAGCGCTGATCGCCAAAGCCATCGAAATGCCCGAGGGCTCGAAGAAGGAAGGTTTTGTGGAAGTGATCGCTTCCTACATGAAACTGGCCTACAAGACCTGGAATAAGGAGCACTACGTGAGCGACGACGTGGTGAAAGACGACCTCGAAATTTTGTCGGAAGGCAAACTCGAATTGCACGAAGGCCACAGCTCGCTCGACCTGCTGTCCATCAGCGCCAACAAACGCGATAAGGAAATGATGCGCCTGCAACAACAACAACGCCAGCGCAATAAGCAAAACGGCGGCGGCAAAAACCAGCAGAATTATAAAAAGAATTACGGCAATTTCCGCAAACGCAAGAAGTGACCAGGATTTGGTGGATTTTGAGATTGGGATTTTGATGGATTGAGGGATTTGGACGATTGGATTGGATGGAATCCAATCCAATCGTCCAAATCCCCGAATCCATCAAAATCCCAATCTGTAAATCTCGAAAATCCTGGTCAATACGGTCCTTCGCTACTCCAGCAACGGATGGCCAGAGGTTGGTCCACATTGGCTCGGTAGCCTTGTAAAAGACCCAGCAATGCATTATCGGAAGCCGTGAGGCTGCGCAGGAACGGTACATGTTGTCCTGATGGAGGAGCTATGCTGCGGTGGAAAAAATACTGTCCAGCGCCACTTACCGTAAAGTACCCGTAAAAACCAGGTTCAAGCGCCGGTTCTTCGGTCAACGTTTTCAAATCGGTGAGGAATTGGTTGGCCGGCGGTGTTTGGGCTTCCAAAGGCGTTAAAACGTATCCCCAAAGGCTTTTGGCTGGCAATGAACGCAACACACGGTTTTGCAAATCAAATCCCCGTGTTTCGCCCATGGTCATCTCGTATGTTCCGTTGCCCACCAACAATGTACCCTCGCTTACCAATGCTTGCGCTTCGCCCAGGGTGATGGTGATGGTGTAAGAGCCTTCCACAAAGTCGCCCAGCGGAACAAATTGGCGCGCCGGACTGGAGTCGCCGACACAGATCGCAGGTTTTTCTACGGCAAGGATTTGTACCGACAAATGGTTGTTCGTAAACGCCGTTTGTGTACGGATGCTGTATCCCGAACAACCGTATTTCGCCACGCTTTCCATCCACAAACCAAATTGCGGCGAACCGCTCTGGACTTCGCGTTGTTCGTACAAATCGATGGTGAACTCGGGTGCCACCGATACAATGATGACGGGTTCTTCAACATCGTAGCGGGTGCAGGAGACAAGGGAAAGCAGGATAAGTGTCAGGAAGAAATTGGCTCGCATGTGCGGTTTGGTGACTGTGTTCCATTCAATAACGCATTACCGGCAAATATGCTGCCAGCTTTGTTTCTTTTAAGTTAAGTCCGTAGGCAACGAATGTTTTATACACCGCCTATTCTCTTGCCTTGCTTCCGGGAACGTACCTTTGCCTCGCTTCATTTTCAAGAACTACCACAACTGCATATGACCCGCTTTTTTTTCGCCGCAGTCGGCTTTTCCCTCCTGCTTTTTTCCTGCAGCAACGATCCCAAAACCAACCAGTACAACAACTCGGCTACGCCCGATACCGTGCGCCTTGAACCGGTATCCAGAGAAGGCGCCACCACCTACCGCATCACCGAAGGCACCGTGTACTGGGCGGCCAAAAAAGCCATTGGCGAACCGCACAATGGCACACTAACGGTGCGCGAGGGTTCCCTGCTGGCCAACGAGGGCCAACTCATCAACGGGAACGCCATCGTGGATATGCAGAGCATCACGGTGGTAAATATGAAAGACAACGGAGAAAAAACCGAACTCGAAAACCACCTTCAATCGGCAGACTTTTTCGCTGTCAAAGAATTTCCCATCGGCGAATTCACGTTCAAAGAAGTACTTCCCAGCAACAACCCCGCCTTCAACGCCGTCGTATCCGGCAACCTCACACTCAAAGGCAAAAGCAATCCGGTAAACATCCCCGTGAAAGTGACCTTCAAAGGCGACGACATAAACATTGAATCGCAGTCGTTCCTCATCAACCGCACCCAATGGGGCGTCAATTTTCGCTCTGGCGCCCTCGGCGCAGCCAAGGACAAACTTATCGAGGACGTGGTGCTGTTGTCGTTGAGGGTAAAGGCAAAGAAGGCGGGTTAGTCGGGTGTCTCCTTTCAGTCGACAAGACAGGGGGACTTTTGTAGGGGGTGTCTCCGGTGTTGCTATTACGGGCTTGTTGTCAAAAAAGTGCTGATATCCTTAGGCAACCTGAGTGACGGTATACCCTCTTGGGTTGGCACTACAGCTATTTTGGCTTAATCTCTTTTTAAATTCCTCATTACCCAAATTGATTGAAACACAACTTTCTTAAAGTGTTAAAGTTTAAAAATGAGTTGTTTAAACCTATCTTGGCTTACCAAAGGTTTCCATTTACCCCAATCCTGCCCAAAAGTCATTGTTCCTTGTAACTTCAGGTTATAATGAAAATGCAAACTATTCCGTACACACTGTTGACGGCAAAGTACTTTCGTATGGACAATTGGTTTTGACAGACTCCCAAACCACAAGTATCCAAATAAACCTTCCAAATGGTTATTATATGCTGCAACTTGCATCAGATATGCATTTTTCCTCCTACCCATTCATCGTAGAAAATTAGTTGCCATGCGGTACATCGTTTTTATATTTCTACTCCTATCCATCTTTTCTTGTAAAAAAGATGACGACCAGCCTCAAATCCCTTATCCACTACCTCCTGAAGGTGAGCTTCCTCCGCTACCTGCCGATGTCTACATCTACCAGCCCTGTGATACCAGTACCGGCGTAGCACGAGCTTATAAACTTGGAAATGATTGGATAAGCGGTGCAGAACTAATTCGTTATGAAGCCAATGATACCTTGTGCTGGTATCTGCACCTGTTAACATGTTCCGCAAGTGGTCCTACACGTGAAAAAATTTTTCTGGGAGGGTTTACCGATTCAGACCCAATAGGTACCTATTCTGTAGTATTCAGGACCACAGTATTAGGATACATAGGCATACATGCCTTTTCAACGTATTCCTTGCTGGGAGATGACGGTGATGTGCTTCTTGATCATTACAGACCGGACACTTCAGGCACCTCAATTGCTTACCTTAAAATCACCCGGTGGGACACCATTGCACACATAGGCGAGGGACATTTCCATCTTGCCTACAAGGCTACCCATGTGCCCACTTCCGATCCCAAACACTATGAATTCATGAAGTTTTCCAGTGGCCGTTTTTGGGCAAAAATACCGGAGTGATTTGAATTTAATGCACAACCAACCGACTAACTTACCAACCGACCAACCCACTAAAAAAGACTTACATACCCAATGTGAAACTTCGTCGCCCGTAAATCCACGCTTTGTCCTGCATCCGAACGACCAGCAGCCACACTGATGCCGAAAATGCCCGCGCCGGTTTCAAAATTTAGTCCGGCGCCAAAACCCCAGGGCCTCAGGAACACCCTTGTGCTGGTGGTGATGTTTTCGACGTACCCATAGTCGGTAAAAGCGGCGAGGTAGGAATTGAGTCCAATAAGCAACCGCACTTCGGCCGTGGCTATGGCGTAGCGTGTGGCAAACAAACTTTCCTCGTCGAAACCGCGCAGCAACTTGTTGCCTCCAAGTCGGAACTGTTCGTTGTTGTACACGGGTGTTTCGGAAAAAATACCAGCAGCGCGTATGCCCAGCTTGAGCGTACTCCGGGCCGCAAACGGTAGGTAATATTCCCCCCGGGCATCGAAACGGTAACGCGCCGTGCGCGTTTCCACGCTGTCGTAAAGTGTTGCGTAATCAAACAAAGGATCTTCGGGGTCTTTCAGGTTTTCGATCTGGCTGTTGCTCAAAATAACGTTGAAACCAGCCACCGTGCGCAGCGTAAACATGCCGCCCCGGCGCGGATTGTAGCGGTAATCGAGCCTGTTTACACCAGCCTCCAATCCAAAACCGTTTTGCTTCAGGTCGACAACGGAAGGCAGTGTTCTGGTTTGGATAACGGAAAGGGTGTCTATGGATTGCAGGCTCGAACTTTTGGTTTCCCACAACATTTTCACATAGTCGCCTCCGGCAAAAAGGTACTGTACGCCGATGTCGGAGTGAGCATCCACCCAAGAACTGTCGCGTTTGAAAATGTTCAGCCTGCCGTCCACCCCGAAAGGTGTGCCGAAAAGGTAGGGCACGCTTGCTTGAATGTCGAGTTTTTGCGTTTCCGGACGAAGTCGTTCAAGCTCCACCGAAAATCTTTCGCCAAGGTTTAGGGCATTTTGGAAAGCGGCGCTCAGGGTTCCGGTGAGCAGCAATTTACGGGAGCCTGTAGCGGCATCGGGTTGCGGCAACAAACCCACGATGAAATCGAAACGACCCGCGCGTTTTTTGTTGAGAAAAAGGTTGACATGCGCTTCGTTTCCTGCAAAACTGATGCTTGGGTTGGCCGATGCTTCCACAAAAAGCAGACTGCGAAGCTGGTCGCGCAGGCGCAAAACACGCGCGCGGCTGTAAGGCGTGCCCGTGCGCAGCCCCAGGTAGTTGGGTAAATACGATGGTGGCAGTTTAAGGTCGCCCTGCACACGGATGTCGCCGAAGGTGACGTATTTGCCGAGGTTGAGTGTCAGGGCGCCCGTCACCGATCCTATGCTGTCGATTTGGAAACTGTCCAGACCCACCCTGGCAAACGGGTAGCCGTTGTTTTCGGCCTGTTCGAGAAGTCCTTTTTGCAGACTGAGCAGGGTTACGTAATCGAGCAGTTTGCCGTTGTATTTTTTTTCCCGGTAACCTGCCGCGTTCAGCCAGTTGTTGTTGATGCCGGAAGGTACGCTGAGGCGCATCCACCGCAGTTGCGGACCCAGGTACAACACAGCGTTCAGCACCGAATCGCCTTGCATCGTGGTGCTGTCGATGGAAG
>Ga0105046_10016797_pt1 | contig 11224 bp, 11 predicted proteins | sample MAT03_FD_78385 | JGI IMG/M metagenome (GOLD analysis project Ga0105046, IMG submission 78385) | Freshwater microbial communities from Lake Fryxell liftoff mats and glacier meltwater in Antarctica - MAT-03 (megahit assembly) | ecosystem: Environmental > Aquatic > Freshwater > Ice > Liftoff...
AATAAAACAGGAATGAAATCGCTAAAAACACAAAAAAGTCGAAAGAGTTGAATAACACCTTTTAAGTATTACGTGATTAAATTATCAAAATATTGAATTATTAACCAAATATCAATAACTATGTTTCAGACAAAAGTATCAATTTTCGCGATCACTGCTTTAGCCAGTTCAATATTTTTTATTTCCGGATGCAAAAATGAGAAGAAAATGGCCCCATCTGAAGATGCGTACAAAATTGGGTTCCTGCATCATAGCACCGGACATGTGATCTGGAAAGGAAAAGCAACAGGTGCTAAAAAGGTAACTTCACTTTTTAATAAATATGAAGCTGTCCCTGAATGGTTTGCTGAATACAACAAAACCAACAGCACCAATTATTATATTACCGAACAGAATTTTCCCAAGGCAGAACCTTATGGCTGGAACAATTACCCTTATGACTATTACAATATCTGGGTTAGAAATTCCGGTGAAAACGCCTTCCAGGAAGAACCAACACTTGAAATGCTTACCAAAGAATTCAACATGATCATCTTCAAGCATTGCTTCCCGGTAGGAAATATATTGGAAAGTGGCGATTCAGCCGACTTGAATTCATCCGAAAAAACGCTAGAGAATTATAAATCGCAATATCTGGCAATTAAAGAGAAACTTCAGCAGTTCCCTGAAACAAAGTTTCTGATCTGGACAGCGGCAGCCCTTGTTGAATCGCAAACCACACCTGAAGAAGCCGAAAAGACCAGGGAATTTGTTGATTGGGTGATAAAGGACTGGGACACTGAAGGCGATAATATCTTCCTTTGGGATTTCTACAGCCTTGAAACAGAAGGTGGGCAGTTTCTGAAACCGGAATATGCAGTTGGAGAAAACGATTCGCATCCCAACGGCATGTTTGCCAATAAGGTCGCCCCTTTATTCTGTCAGAGAATTGTTGATGTCATTGAAACAAACGGCCAGAAAACCGGTTTATCAGGTGAACCTAAATAGTTGCGTTAAATCGCAGTTTTTCTAATTGTAACATTATAATTTTTGACTAAAATGACTGATATTGCTACTGTTAAAGAACAGTTAAAAAAATTTATCGTTGAAACATCATTTGTTCCGGCTGAAAAAGTTAAAGATGATACCCTGATCTTTGTTGAAGGAATTTTTGATTCAATGGGATTTCTTTCTCTTATCAATTTTATTGAAGATAATTTCAAAATAAAAGCTGCCGATTCAGAATTACTTGAAGGAAATTTCGAATCTGTGAATGCCATCGCTGGCTTTATCAGCCGGAAACTTAACTAAGCCAGATAACTATGTGTGGTATTGCAGGAATTTTTAATTTCCCGGCTGCCGAAAACGCTCCGACTGAGCAACAACTAACCGCCATGCTCACGGCCATTCGTTACCGTGGGCCCGATGAAAGCGGAATTTATCTTGGCAAAAGAATCGGTTTAGGAAATGTGCGTTTGAGTATCATCGGCCTCTCCTCGGGCCAGCAACCCATATCGGTCAGAGACAAAAGATACTGGATTGTATATAACGGTGAGTTGTTCAACTATATCGAGATTAAACGCGATCTCGAAAAGCTGGGGATCAGGTTTACTACCCAAACTGATACCGAAGTAGTACTTCAGGCTTATGCCCAATGGGGGCCAGCCTGTCTGCAGCAGTTTGTCGGGCAGTTTGCCATTGCCATCTGGGACAAAGAAAAAGAAGAGCTATTCCTTGCACGTGATCGCGTTGGGATCAGACCACTTTTTTTTACCCGCGCAGAAAACCAGTTTATTTTCTGCTCCGAAATCAAAGGTCTGTTCCAGATTCCAACAGTCAGGAGGGCTGTTAACCACAGGGGACTTTCGCAGATATTCACCTTCTGGACAACCATTACCCCGGAAACACCATTCGAGGATGTTTTTGAAGTATCGCCGGGTCATTATATGATCGTGAACGACAGATCGGTGCATAGCCAGCAATACTGGAACCTGAGCTTTCCTGAACCCAGGGACTACAGCACAAAGAAGATTGAAGAGGCAACGGAAGAACTTCGCGACCTGTTCAGAGATGCCGTTAAAATCAGGCTCAGGGCCGATGTGGAAGTTGCAGCATACCTCAGCGGAGGTATTGATTCAAGTGTAACCACCGCATTTATTCACGAGGTTGAACCAGGCGTTTTAAACACCTTCTCTATTGGTTTCAAGGATAAAGCGTTTGACGAAACCGCATACCAACTTGAAGCAGCTAAGTATTTTAATACCAATCATACTGCTTTCTCATGCACATCGGAAGAAATCGGGCGCTACTTTTACGATACGATCAGGCACACGGAGTTCCCGATTCTTAGAACTGCTCCTACCCCTATGTATATGCTTTCCAAAAAAGTGAGGGAGCAGAACATCAAAGTCGTTATAACCGGCGAAGGTGCCGATGAGATGCTGGCCGGTTACAATATTTTCAAGGAGGCTAAAATAAGGCGTTTCTGGGCCCGCAATCCGCAGTCCGACATCCGGCCTTTGCTGTTAAAGAAGCTTTACCCTTACCTTCCTATGATGAAGGAAGCAAAAACAACCGTTCTGAAGATGTTTTTTGGTTACAGGCTTGGAGAAACCGAAAGCCCCTATTATTCTCACTTGTTGCGCTGGCATAATACTTCCCGGATTCAGAATTATTTTTCCGATCCTGTTTTGGCCGGCCTTAACGGATATGATCCGATTGACGGCATTGGCAAATCACTGGCTGAAAACTTCAGCAAATGGGGCGACCTGGCCAAATCGCAATATCTTGAATCAAGCATCTTTATGTCGGGTTACCTGCTTTCGTCGCAGGGCGACCGGATGGCTATGGCCAATTCAGTTGAGGGGCGCTATCCCTTTCTCGATCACCGGGTGATTGAATATGCTGCCGGACTTCCTGAAAGCTATAAGCTTAACTGCCTGAATGAGAAGTTTATCCTCAAGAAGATGATGAAAGGGAAAATTCCTGAATCAATACTCAAACGACACAAGCAGGCATACCGGGCGCCGGTCCATACCAGTTTTACCGGCCCTGGCGCTCCCGGATATGTTAAGGAACTGCTGAACGAGTCTATCGTAAAGGCATTTGGATACTTCAACCCGGCTAAGGTTGATAAACTGGTAGAAAAAATCGGACAAAACGGACAGGTTACTGAAATGGAGAATATGGCGCTAGCCGGAATCATATCCACCCAGTTGCTGCATCACTTCTTTATCCAGGATAACATCTTTGTTTCCCCCGCAGATAAACCGGTCAATCTGGTTATTTTCAGGGATTAAACCAGCATACCTTTGATAATGAGTAATTTAGTTCAATTATTTGAACTTTACTTGTATTTTGTACCTTTGCACTGTTATAAACAAAATCAGAAAAGCATGAAAGCATACATATTCCCCGGACAGGGAGCCCAGTTTATCGGGATGGGTAAAGACCTTTACGATGGTAACACCATAGCCAAAGAACTATTTGAAAAGGCCAACGATATCCTTGGTTTCCGCATTACTGACCTGATGTTTGCAGGTACTGATGAGGATCTCAGGCAAACCCGGGTGACCCAGCCCGCTATTTTCCTGCATTCGGTAATCCTGGCTAAAACCCTGGGAGATAGTTTCCAACCCGATATGACTGCCGGACATTCGCTCGGCGAGTTCTCAGCCCTGGTAGCTGCCGGTGCTTTAACTTTCGAAGATGGCCTGAAATTGGTTTATGCCCGTGCCATGGCCATGCAAAAAGCCTGCGAAGCTGAGCCTTCGACCATGGCTGCCATCATAGGACTTGAAGATGCCAAAGTGGAAGAAGTGCTTGCCGGTATTCATGAAGTGGTGGTTCCGGCCAACTACAACAGCCCCGGACAATTGGTGATCAGTGGTTCGATGAAAGGCATTGAAGTGGCCTGTGAGCAACTGAAAGCAGCCGGCGCAAAACGCGCACTGCCGCTCAAAGTCGGCGGAGCTTTCCACTCGCCGCTGATGGAGCCTGCCAGAATTGAACTCGCTGCAGCCATCAATTCAACCACTTTTAATGTGCCTGTTTGCCCGGTTTATCAGAATGTTACCGGAAAACCCTATACCGATCCTGCACAGATTCGTGAAAACCTGGTTGCCCAACTCACTGCCCCGGTCCGGTGGAGCCAAAGCGTGCAGAATATGGTCGCCGATGGTGGAAAAGTATTTGTTGAAGTTGGACCGGGAACGGTTTTGCAGGGGCTCGTAAAAAAAATAGCGCCTGAAGTGGAAGCAATAAGTGCATAAGGGGAAAAAGGGAAAATGATCAAAAGCCGGTTTTCCGGCTTTTTTTTATTCCTTTCCGATCATTACTTCTGTTGACTTGATAATTGCAAAAACTTCGTCACCCACTTTCAGTTTCAACTCTTCAATACTATCAATAGTAATAACTGAACTGATCATGTTACCGCCACCAATATCAAGTGTGACTTTTGCTGTAACGATTCCTGATTTAATATCAGTTATTACTCCTTTGATCTGATTGCGGGCACTTATCTGCATAGTTAATAATTATTTGGTACATCAATATAAACATTCAGTTTCTGGAAAAGTTGGTGGCTTCGATACATTTTGCGAAAACAACACAATTACCCCTTTAAATGATTTTGGTCGCAAAACACTCAGCCACCCAATATTTTTGTAGCCTGAGTGCCAAAATATAATTCTTTCAATCAGTATGAGCGTTTGTTGCGGTGTATCGAAGGCCTTACCTCTTCACATACTGCTTCTCATAGTACTTCTGATAATCCCCCGAAGTAACATTGTTGAGCCATTCTTCATTACCAAGGTACCAGTCAACGGTTGCCTCAAATCCTTCCGTAAACTTAACGGTTGGTTCCCATCCAAGTTCATTTTTGATTTTGGTGGCATCTATGGCATACCGAAGATCGTGGCCGGCACGGTCTTTAACATAAGTGATCAGTTTGGCTGAATCACCGGGCGCACGGGATAACTTATGATCCATTATCTCGCAAAGCTTCCGGATCAACTGAATGTTTTGCCATTCGTTGTTTCCGCCTATGTTGTAAGTTTCGCCAGCTACTCCCTTGTGATAGATCAGATCGATGGCTTTGGCATGGTCTTCAACATACAGCCAGTCGCGAACATTCTCCCCTTTTCCGTAAACCGGCAGAGGCTTGTTGCTGCGGATGTTGTGAATAAACAGCGGAACCAGCTTTTCAGGAAACTGGAACGGCCCATAATTGTTGGAGCAGTTCGAGATTACTACCGGCAAATGGAAGGTGTGAAAATAGGCCCTCATCAGGTGGTCGCTGCTTGCCTTGCTGGCTGAATAAGGGCTGCGGGGGTCGTAAGGGGTGGTTTCCACGAATTTACCTTCATCACCTAACGAACCATAGACTTCATCTGTAGAAATATGGTAGAACCGCTTCCCTTCAAAATCATCTTTCCAGATCGCTCTTGCTGCATTCAAAAGGTTAACAGTTCCCACGATATTGGTCATAATAAATTCCATGGGATTGGAAATTGACCGGTCAACATGCGATTCGGCTGCCAGATGAATGACCCCGTCGAATTTGTATCTTTCAAAAAGCTGCTGCATGGAAGTTCCATCGGTAATATCACCCTTTTCAAAAACATAGTTGGGCAGTTTCTCAATATCTTTCAGATTGGCCAGGTTACCGGCATAAGTCAGCTTATCGAGGTTAACAATACTATATTCAGGATACTTTTTTACGAATAATCTGACAACATGTGAACCGATAAAGCCGGCACCCCCGGTAATTAATATGGTTTTCATAATCTTCTTTTATAGTTTGAACATTGTTCTTATTTCCTGCCGGCCAGTGCCTGCTCCCATTTCCACGCAGAACGCATCATTTCATCCAGGCTTTTCTCTGCCTTCCAGCCAAGTTCCTGATTGGCAAATGAGGTGTCGGCCCAAACCTTTTCTACATCGCCGGGGCGACGCCCAACAATTTTATAGTTCAGTGACTTGCCACTAACCTTTTCAAAGGAGTTTATTACTTCCAGCACACTGAAACCGTTACCAGTGCCCAGGTTAAAGATCTCAAAATCTGATTTACCCTTGTTCCCGATCATACGGTTTACAGCAACCACATGAGCTTTAGCGATGTCAACCACGTGAATATAATCACGTACAGCAGTACCATCAGAGGTATTATAATCAGACCCATAAACGTTGAGCGACTGCCTCAAACCGACGGCTGTCTGGGTTATGAACGGAACCAGGTTGTTCGGGACACCCAGGGGCAATTCCCCAATCAAACCCGAATCGTGCGATCCGATCGGGTTAAAGTATCGCAATGCAATGTTCTTAAGGCCGTAAGCTTCAACCGCGAAGCGGATTATTTGCTCTGACATCTGCTTGGTGTTGCCATAAGGGGACCAGGCTTCTTTGATGGGCGATGTTTCCTTAACGGGAAGTTCGTCGGGCTGGCCGTAAACCGTGCATGAAGAGGAAAACACCAGGTTTCTGATCCCGAAATCTTTCATGCCCTGCAAAACATTGATGAGGGAGTCAAGGTTATTGCGGTAATACATCAATGGCTCTGCCATTGATTCTCCAACAGCTTTATGAGCTGCGAAATGAATAATCCCATCCAGATCGGGATGTCCCGCAAAAAAAACATTTGTCTTTTCGCGGTCTATAAGTTCTATCTGGTGAAATTCAGGCCTGACACCTGATATTTCAGTGATCCGGTCAACCACACCGGCATGTGAGTTGGAAAGATTGTCAATGATCACAACCTCAATACCCTGATGTTGCAATTCAACCACAGTGTGCGAGCCAATATAACCGGTTCCGCCGGTAACCAAAATTTTCATGTTATTGATTTAAGAATTAATCTTCTATTTTCATGACTTTCCCGTCATGGATCTGATAACGCTCCTGACTTTCGGGACAAACTGCAATCCCTGTTTCATTGAAATTCAGACGATGACCAAACTCGCTCATCCAGCCTACCTGCCGGGCCGGATTGCCAACCACCAGTGCATAAGCCGGCACTGTGCGGGTAACTACGGCCCCGGCGCCGATAAAAGCAAATTCACCTATATCGTGGCCACAAACAATGGTTGCGTTGGCTCCGATTGAGGCCCCTTTCCTGACTATGGTTCGGGCATACTGGCCTTTCCTGACAACAGCGCTTCTTGGATTTGTGATGTTGGTAAAAACCATCGATGGGCCAAGGAACACATTATCCTCACAGATAACGCCGGTATAAATAGAAACATTGTTCTGAACCTTAACATTGTTGCCTAAAACAACCCCGGGCGAAACCACAACATTCTGCCCCAAATTACAGTTTTCGCCCAGATTGCTGTCGCCCATAATATGCGAGAAATGCCATATTTTAGAGCCTTTCCCGATTACACAGCCTTCATCTATCAAAGCTGTTTCGTGTGCATAATATTCATTTGTCATGGTATTGGTTTTGAGAATGTTATTCTTCCGGTTATTAAGAAACCGGCGCTCTGGTTTAAGCTATTTGTGCAACCGGTTATTTATTTTCAAATGTAATGAATTGTTACTCTATTTCATAATAAAAGAGCCGAAAGTATTTTCGGCTCTTTTATTGACAAGTTATGGGTGCTATACTTCGAAGAACTCCAACACCGATTTGGTTATATAAGAAAGTTGCTCTTCGTCAAGTTCTGTGTGCATCGGAAGTGAGATGACTGTCCGGCAAAGGTGTTCGGTAACCGGGAAATCGCCCTCTTTGTAGCGCGGATCGAGATAGGCTTTTTGCATGTGAAGCGGAACCGGATAATAAATCATAGCAGGCACTTCTTTCTTCGCCAGGAATTCCTGGAGTGCATTGCGGTCGGTGCCATTCGTTACGAGCGTATATTGATGAAAAACATGGGTCGAACGCTCAAACCTTCCGGGTATTTTCAAGTTAGGATGATTCCTGAAGGCATGATCATAAAAGTCGGCAGCCTTGTAACGGGCCCGGCAGTATTCATCCAGCCTGGCAAGTTTTACCTTAAGAACAGCAGCCTGAATACTGTCGAGCCGGCTGTTTACACCAATGTAGTCATGGTAGTAACGCACAACCATCCCGTGGTTAACCACGGCACGAAGTTGTTTGGCGAGTTCATCGTCGTTGGTAAAAATAGCGCCGCCATCACCATAGCAACCTAAGTTTTTACTTGGAAAGAAAGAGGTACAGCCAACATGGCCAATGGTTCCTGCTTTTTTACGGGTTCCGTCGGCATAGAGGTAGTCGGCCCCAATGGCCTGGCAGGCATCTTCAATGATAAACAGATTGAACTCTTTCGCAATTTCGAGCATCGCATCCATATCGGCACACTGACCGAAAAGGTGAACCGGCACAATGGCTTTGGTTTTGGGTGTAATTGCCCGGCGCACCGAGGCAGGATCAATATTGAAGGTATCGGGGTCAACATCAACAACCACTGGCGTGTATCCCAGCAGGGCAATAACCTCAGCGGTAGCGATAAAGGTAAAATTGGTTGTAATAACTTCGTCACCAGGCTGAATGCCCAAAGCCATCATGGCAACCTGCAGGGCATCGGTGCCATTGGCACAGGGAATTACATGCTTAACACCAAGATACCTTTCAAGGTCTTCCTGAAATCCTTTAACGGCAGGCCCGTTGATAAAGGCCGTTGAGTTTATAACTTCATGTATGGCCTGATCGATTTCAGGCTTAATTTTTTCGTATTGACTTTTCAGGTCAACCATTGCAATCTTGTTCATCTGCAAAGGGTTTTGTTGTCTTTTTATTTAGATTAATAAGGCCTGGCAGGTAATACCTGACTTTGGGCGGGCAAAGATACAATTATTCGGCGTGCCGAAACAGGCGGGGTTAACCATAGTAACGCGATATATCGTTTCAAATTGCTCATCATAAGTTTAACCCCATGAGGATGTTTTACCGCGAATTGCTTACAATTTCCTAATCGATTAAGCGATTTACTTTTTTAAGTCGCTCAATTTGGGTTTAACCATATTTAGTAAACCGATTCCCATTTCGGGTTGCTCAAATTCATATATTTGCCCCGACAAAAACGGGAGCTGCTTTTCACTCAAAAGCTGCCCGATCAAGTGGTCTATCTCCATGAAAACCCGGTTCATCTTAATTCTTCTCATCGCACTGCTACCTGTTACCAATCTTATTGCTCAAAAAAGCATCAAGGATTCAGTAATATTTACCAATCTGATTTCTGCAAATTATGCCCTGCAATTCCCGGGAGGTGACCTTTCGGAGCGCTTTGGAATGAACTCGCAGGTGGGTGCCGGCTATTTGATGAAGACCCCTTCAAATTGGGTCTTTGGCGTAGAGGGGAATTTCTTATTTGGCAACCAGGTAAATGATAAACAGAATATCCTCGACCTGATTGAAACCTCAGATGGAAATCTAATTGACATGGAAGGCACTTATGCCGATTACAACTTCAATGAACGTGGGTTTTCCGGCTTTGTTAAGGTCGGTAAAGTTATTCCTGCCTGGGGTCCCAACAAAAACTCGGGAATCTTATTCACCCTTGGAGCGGGCTTTCTTCAGCATAAAATATTCATAGAACACAAAGATAAAACAGCCCCGCAGATTACCGGCGATTACCTGAAAGGCTATGATGAACTGAAACGCGGATTTGCTTCAAATTTATTTTTAGGCTATCTTTATCTGGGAAATCAAAATAAAGTAAACTTTTTTGCCGGATTGGATGTAACCGTAGCTTTTACCGGACATGTGAGGCCATACTCCTTCAACCAGATCAGCTATAACAGCGGGAAATATACCGATCTCCTCACCGGGATAAAAGTTGGCTGGATCATCCCGGTTTACAGGCGGGCCCCAAAAGAGTTTTATTACTATTGATTTTATTCATAACTTCGAATGCTCAAAAGTATTTCAAACCCGATGGCATGAGGCTTATATACAGCTCCGGTATCTCTTTTTATTACCTGTTCCTGAGAATAGCCGGGCTGTATAGCATTAAGGCCAGGGCCTGGCACTATGGCCGTAAGGACCTGTTTGATAAACTGAGCGAAGTTTTTACAGCACATTATGCAAGTGATGATCCCGCACCTGTTGCCTGGTTTCATTGTGCTTCACTGGGCGAGTTTGAACAGGGCCGGCCTGTGATTGAGGCATTCCGCGCTAAATTCCCTGGCCACACCATCCTCCTCACTTTCTTTTCACCTTCAGGGTATAATCATAAGCAGCAATACAAGGGTGCTGATCATATCTTTTACCTCCCCATTGATACCATGATCAATGCCCGCAGGTTTGTCGCCATCACCAGGCCTCAGTTCGCCGTTTTCATTAAGTATGAGTTCTGGTTCAACTACCTGAACGAGCTTTTCAAACATCATATTCCGGTTTTCACAGTGTCAGCCATTTTCAGGCCAAATCAACATTTCTTCAAGGGATATGGCGGTTGGTTCAGAACACATTTAAGAAAAATAAACAGGGTTTTTGTTCAGGATCCAGAATCTGCGGAATTGCTTGAGATGATCGATGTTAAGAATGTTACCGTGAGCGGCGATACCCGTTTCGACCGGGTTACGGCAATCAAAGCCATTCAGCAGCCTTTTCCCCACATCGACCGTTTTACCAGCGGGCAGCATGTGGTGGTTGCAGGCAGCACCTGGCCCCCCGACGATCAGTTGCTTTTTTCCCTACAGGAAAAGACCGGCGACCAGATAAAATTCATCATCGCGCCGCATGAGATAAACCTGACCTACATACATGAACTTGTTGCCAAACTTGGCGATAAAGCTGTGCTGTATAGTGAAGCGCCGGGAACTGACCTCGGTAAAAAGCAATTTCTGATCATTGATTCTGTTGGCATTCTGTCGCAACTTTACCGCTATGCCAGCATTGCTTACATCGGAGGTGGCTTTGGAACTGGCATCCACAATACGCTGGAGGCTGCCGCTTATGGCGTTCCCATCTTTTTCGGACCCAATTATCAGCGGTTCAGGGAAGCACGCGAAATGACAGAAGCCGGCCTGGCGTTCTGTGTGCAGAATTCAAATGAACTGACACTGGGAATCATTGGACTACTTTCAAATCAATCACACCTTGAAGAGGTATCGCATAAAGCCGGCGAATATGTGCGTTCGAAAACCGGGGCAACCACCATCATCATTGATGAGCTCAGCAGGCAGATTTACAGCGGGCAGATGCAGTAAGATTACGCACTCAACAAAAAATAATTCCGGCTAAATCAATTCCCTCACCACCTGGGTAGGGTCGTCAAGTTTG
>Ga0105046_10016798_pt1 | contig 11224 bp, 8 predicted proteins | sample MAT03_FD_78385 | JGI IMG/M metagenome (GOLD analysis project Ga0105046, IMG submission 78385) | Freshwater microbial communities from Lake Fryxell liftoff mats and glacier meltwater in Antarctica - MAT-03 (megahit assembly) | ecosystem: Environmental > Aquatic > Freshwater > Ice > Liftoff...
ATTTGAACGGGCGGTGGGTGCCACTCGATGGGACACTCGCAAAGGGGCACGGAGATGCGGTGCATCTCAAGACGGGGGATAGCGCCCTCGAAGAGAGTTCAGCCCTCCCCATCGAGAGCTTTCTGCCACTGATTCACGTGATCGGGAGGACGAAGCTATCCGTCGACAATGCCGAATACTCCAAATAACGGGCATTGATCGGTTCGTTCGGCACTCGATGCGGGAGAGAGAGCTTGAGAGAAAGCGATCTCATCGGACCTTGATTCCTCGGAAGTCCACGGCGGTATGGACATCCGCAGGAGTGGGAAAGCAGTCGGTTCTCGGGTGCCGATAGCCCGGGTATGCAAGACTTCGAGACCCTCTGTTTCCAGAACCGCGCCGACTGGGTTCGCCTCCTTTTGGCTTATTCCCAGGCCGAGGAGGCTGTGGCATTCGCTGAAGCTGCCACCGCGAAAGCGACAGGGAAAGCGTCGGCCAAAACAGCCGCTGCAGCGGCAATCTCCGCCGATGCTCCAGTCGTTTCCAAGCCCGCTGTGTCTCCTGGGCCGGAATCGGACAGTGAAGAGAGTGCGACCGGTTGGGTCGCTCGCGTTTCGCAGCTGGAAGGTGTCGACGGGGCGCAGATGTCGGCCTTGCATGGCAGAGTGATTGCCTTGGGATATTTGAAATTCAAGTTGGTCGACCGACAGGTGGGTTTGCGGTATCGTCTGACCCCAGTGGGGAAGCAGATGGCGCAGTCTCGACCGGACGCGACCGAAACAGCTGCGGCGTAGATCATCCCCCGCGACATCGGGGATGACACATGTCGATCGAAGCGAAATTAGCCGAATTGGGCCTGACCCTGCCGGAACCAGCCAAGCCGGTGGCCGCCTACGTCCCGACGGTGCGGACGGGAAATCTGGTCTATTGCAGTGGCCAGTTGCCGTTTTTGAATGGGCAACTCCTAGTCATCGGCCCGGTGCCGACTCAAGTCGATATTGCCACTGCACAAGCTGCGGCTCAGCAGTGTGTCCTGAATGGTTTGGCAGCTCTGCGAGCGGAACTTGGGGGTGATCTGTCGAAGCTGGTCCGAGTCGTCCGGATCGGCGTCTTTGTGCAGAGTGTCGACGGTTTCACAGAGCAGCCCCAGATCGGGAATGGAGCCAGTGATTTGCTCGTCAAAATTCTCGGAGACAAAGGCCGCCATGCCCGGACCTCGGTCAGTGTTAACGCCCTTCCATTGAATGCGGCGGTTGAGGTCGAGTTCTTGTTTGAGGTGGCCTGAGCCGTGTCTGATCCCGAAATCTCCCTGCCAGTTCGCCCCGAGCCGCGACTGCATGTCGTGCTCTATCAACCCGAAATCCCGCAAAACACAGGGAACATCGGGCGCAGTTGCGTGGCCGTGGGAGCCAAGCTGTGGATGATTCGCCCGCTAGGGTTCCGTCTGGATGATCGGTATTTGAAACGGGCGGGGATGGATTACTGGCAGCATCTCGACTGGGAAGCAGTGGATGACTGGGCGACGCTGGAACAGAAGCTGTCTGGGCGTACGTTTTGGCTGTTCACCAAAACCGCGAGTCGACTGACTTGGGATGCCGAGTTTCAAGCGGGCGATGTCTTGGTATTTGGCAGCGAGTCGAGCGGGCTGCCTGAGCGATTGAGACTGGCACATGAGACTCATTGCGTCAAGTTTCCGATGCACGACACAGTTCGCAGCTTGAATCTGGCCAGCACGGTCAATGCAGCCGTGTATGAAGCCATACGTCAGTTCGGCGGGCTGTGAGGAGATCGAGAGGTTTAGGAGCTTTGATCGCTCATTCCATAGGATTACCGCGTCGGAGTGTGTGAAGCTGGGTAGTATGAATGGGAGTATTCTCGTTGTAGCGATTCTCCTGAAGAGTCGTGATGTGATGAGGATTATCCGAGTTAATCGGAGCGGGACACCTGTGTGGATTAGAAGCATTGTGTCGATTGCATTACTGGATTCGACAGCGGTCACACTTCGCGAGTGTCCCTGTTGGTTCTCTCAATCGTCAGGAAAGATGGCGATTGAAAGAGGTTCGTCACCACAAGGGATTTGAGACTCATGCTTAGAAATTCAATGTTTGCTCGGATTATTGCGTGCGCCGCTGGCGTATCGATGATCGTGCCTGCGATGCCGGTCACTGCGGCTCCGCAGGTCAAACAGCAAGTCCGCCAGGGTACCGATGTGGTTCTGCGGGCAGGTAAACTGCAAGGAAAACTGCTGAGTGCCAACGGCCAACCTGTCGAGGGTGCGTTTGTGGCGGTGACCAAAAATGGCCAGGTCGTGGCCAAGACCGTCACTGGAGAGGATGGCTCCTACTCGGTCAGCGGACTCACCAACGGAGCCCACAGCGTCGTCATGGCGGATGGACAGTTTTCCGTTCGCCTGTGGTCCAAGGAGACAGCACCCGCTGGGGCGAAGGCTCAACTGACCGTCTCGCAGACTGCCGTGCGTGGACAACTTATGGATGACTGTGGTTGCCCGATTTGGGGCAACATTGCAGTCGGAGCCCTGGCGGTGGCCGCTTTAACCGTAGCAATCGTCAGCATTGCCAAGATCAGCGATCAGAATGACAAAATCGATGAATTGAGTGACCAGTTGGATGCTTTGGTTAGCCCCTGAATTTTTGTACAGTAAAAGATCCGGTAGGCAAACCCCGCCAGTCAAATGACTGGCGGGGTTTGTTTTTTGCGATGAGAGGTGACCGATCAATCACTGCCCGATGGCCCCTCCGACGCGTTTGTGTCGATCCAGTGGCTGGAACGGCGGGTGGGGAGGACCAGTCCCACGTTGCACCAAGGTGAACCGCGCCCGAGCCCCGCTGCAGTTCCGTCGCCCTCTGAGTCCCGGCAGGGACGCCCGAAAAAAGCGCACAATTGCAACGGTGGGACCCAGCTGCCCCAATTCTCGCTGCCCCGTCAGGGGCGAAAGATGCTTTGAGTGCGAGCACGACCGAGGCTGCGGGAGATTCTGTCGTCCTTGGCGGAACTTTGTGGCGTCGTTCGCTCCGACAACCCACCGTTGAAACGGTGGACTATTTTCAACCGTCCCTCACGGGATGAAGAACGGCCTTCCGAACAGGGCCATCAGGCGATCACATGGTGCGCCTCGCTCCCAACATTGATCGAGCGATCCTTCACCGAGCGCGGGGACTCAAGACCGGGAGCGATCGACGCCTGCTCCGAGATCGAGTGGTTCACCAAATTATCAATTGGTCGGACATAGATTGGACGCCGATTTCGGTTCGGTTCGGTTCGGTTCGGTCCCGAGGGTCCAGACTACGATCCCTGGCGACGAATGGGTTATGAGTATCATTCTGATTGACTCGACTGAAGTCTGGTTGGTCTTGTTGTAGCGAAAGTATCGAAAGTATCGGTTGTATCGGAGGACAGACCCAGAATTCCTTGCCTCTCTGGTCGACCACTGAGTATGGACACGGTTTCGATGAGGAATGTGTCGATTAATCCAATCACAATGCTGAGGACGCACAGTGGGCTTCGTGCGTGCTCTCTCAACCCAGTCGAGTCAGACGAATCAATTCCGCGATCGACGTTCAGAAAGGAAGTATGGTCACATGCTCAGAAACTCAATGTACGCTCGCATCGTTGCGTGCGCCGCTGGCGCATCAATGATTGTCCCAGCAATTCCAGTCAGTGCCGCTCCTCAGGTCACTCGGCAGGTCAATCGCGGAGCCGATATCGTCCTCGTGAAGGGTGAGCTAAATGGTAAGCTGTTAAGCGCCAATGGCAAACCAGTCGACGGGGCCGTTGTTTCCGTAGCGAAGAATGGCAAGACGATTGCCAAGACCGCCACCAAGACCGATGGTTCTTACACCGTCCCGGGTCTTTCGACCGGAGCTCACACCATCCGCATGGCTGATGGCGAATTCCCAGTCCGTCTGTGGTCGGAGCAAGCCGCTCCCGCGAATGCTCAATCCAGCTTGGTCGTGGCCAAGACAGCCGTCCGTGGCCAGTACTCTCTCTTAGGAATTAGTGGGACACAACTCCTGATCATGGGAGGGTTGCTCGGCGCTGGAATTGCAGCCGGGTTCGCCATTGGTGATAGTCAGAACAACGACGACAATCCCCCAGCTAAAAGAGACAATCTTCCTCCCGTAAGTCCTTGATTGACTTGAGGAGTGATCTGATTTGTCACCAACCCCGGCGTTTATCAAAACGCTGGGGTTTGTGCATGGAATTGCGTGTGTGCATTTCAAACGTCGGTCAGCGAGACCGAATCAGTACAGAGGCGGGGAGATGCAGAGAATCGGGTCAAATCACGGATCAATGCTCTTTTCCTCCCTCTTCCTTGACGACCTGTGCGTCCTTCTGTTCACACTCTCGTTTTGGACCGGAAGAGGTTCGTCATCTTTCAGCATGGAAGAAGAAGAAATTGAACAGAAGCCAGCAAAGACAGCCAAGGGGGGAACGAGGAGGTTAACGCAAAGACGCCAAGGCGCAGGGGCACAAAGGTTGGGGGTGACCTCTTGCTTTGCGGCTTCACGTCTGGGCGTTGAATTCTTCGGTTGACCGATCACGTGTGCGTGGAGAATTCGGGCTTGTCCAACTCCACCGATGATCGGGAGTCATCGCATCTCTACGATGACTTAATCCCAAACGCGAGTTGGAGAGCCGTGAGTGCCGCCGCGCCCTGGGGGCGGGCGACGACGACGCTCATCCGAATTTCCGAGGTATTCACCATTTTTACATTGATTTGAGCGTCGGCGAGCGTGTGGAACATTCGCTCCCCCACACCGGTATGGGTTCGCAGGCCGATGCCGTTCACCGTCAACAGGGCAATCTCGCGCTCGTGGCTGACGCTGGAGCCCGGCCAGCGCTGAATCAGTTTCTGGATGATGCGGATTCCCTTGTCGAGATCACCGGCGTCGACGGTGAATGACACCTCGGTCGTCGAGTTGCGGCTGACGTTCTGTACGATCATGTCGACTGATACGCCGCCTTGAGCCACCGCTTCGAATAGGTCAGCGGAGATCCCCGGTCGATCTTGCACGTTATGGACAGTGACACGGGCTTGGCCCTCGTCGAGAACGATCTCGCTGACGACAATATCTTCCAGACTGCCCAGTCGGCTCACGACAGCGGCCAGGCGTTCCTGCTCGCTGGCCTGAGCCGTGGCAGCGGCTTTTGTTTTGATGACGGTCAGTTCCGGGGCCGGATTCGCCGAGTCGAGTTGGAAGCCCTGATGCACGGTTCGCAGAGCCTGCTCGCAGACGTTGCGATCAACCAGGACCGAGACTTTGATATCACTGGTTGTGATCATCTGGATGTTGATCCCCGCTTCCGCCAGGCGGCGAAACATGCGGGCTGCGACGCCAGGGCACGTTTTCATGCCCAGTCCCACAGCGGAGACCTTAGCCAGATTCGTCCCGCTGAGGACTGAACCGGCCCCGAGTTCCTGCACAGCTTCCTGAGCCGCTGTGAGGGTTTCGGCCAACTCGCTCGCGGGGACGGTGAACGAGACTTCCGCCTTGTTGTTGGCAGAGACGTTCTGCACGACCATATCGATGGGGATCTTGCGAGCTGCCATCTTGGCAAAGATCAAGCTCATGACCCCGGGGCGGTCGGGAATGTCGCAGAGACTGACCCGCACCTCGTCGCGGACCAGAGCCATGCCGGTCACACTACGGGCCAGTTCTTCGCCCGTGGCGGCGATCAGCGTACCCTCGTTATCGTTGAGGGCGTGCCGCACTCTTAAAGCGACATCGAACTTCTTGGCGAACTCGATACTGCGTGAGTGCATGACTCCCGCGCCGAGGCTGGCCATTTCGAGCATCTCGTCATAGGAGATGCGGGAGATCTTGCGGGCTTCGGGCACGATCCGAGGGTCGGTGGTGTAGACCCCGTCGACATCGGTGTAGATCTCGCACTCGTTGGCCTCGAGGGCGGCTGCGAGGGCCGTGGCGGTAGTGTCGCTGCCACCGCGCCCGAGTGTGGTGATATCGCCGTTTTCGCTGACACCTTGAAAGCCGCAGGCGACGACAATCCGCCCCGCGTTCAGTTCCTGCTTGAGGCGTGTGGTGGAAATCTGGCTGATGCGAGCCTTCATGTAAGTCTGGTCGGTGATAATCCCGATTTGCTCGCCCGTCAGGCTAATGGCCTGCTCGCCGAGTGTGCTGATGGCCATGGCGACCAATGCGACCGCTTCCTGTTCCCCGGTGGACAGGAGCATGTCCATTTCGCGGGGTTGCGGGGTGAGCGTGATTTCGTTGGCCAAGTCAATCAGTTCATCGGTTTTCTTGCCGCGGGCACTGCACACCATGACGACTTGATGGCCCGCCCGTTTCGCGGCCACAGCTCGCCGAGCTGCGGAAAGAATTCGCTCGGGGGTGCCGACGCTGCTGCCCCCGAATTTCTGCACGATCAAAGACACGAATCAAGCTCCCACTGAGACTGCGAAGGGGTCATCACCCTCTTCGCGTACTCCACTGGTCCACGGGCGGGCGGGTGCAGAATGCCTGGGACTCAGACGTTCCCCCCACTCGGTCAGGCCCGAAGGATATCAAACCATCAAAGCGGCGGAAAATCGAAGGCCAGCGGACTCGGGGAATCGAGAAACCGCCCGCTCCCGGATTCCCCGGACTCGTTCCAATGTGCTGAAAAAGCGAGGGTTTCGGCAGCTCTCGCCGGAAAAAACTCGGCGATCGGCGGATTTCTGCACCTGCGCCCCTTTTTTCCATGACGCCTCTTGACCCGACTGAAAAATTTCCGGTACATCGGCCATCCTCCATTGGTCACATCTAGGTCTCACTCACGATTCCAGATCGGCAACACACTCCGAATGAGCGGGTTTTCCCCCAAGCTGACAGCGTGCCCCCCACGAATCGGCTTCTTCGAAATCCTGCCCCCCACGAGTCGTCTCCCCGGATCGCCTCCAACCCCGGAACTCCAGGCTGGTGCTTTTATGGCGCGAAAAACTTCCTCATCTCCGAACGCAGACACCGCACCCCAGATCGGTCGGTCCTTGAAGCGGTTCCTCGGCTTGATTGCGTGTGGTGGGCTGGTTGCCGCCAGCGTCTGGATCAATAGCCAGACGAACGCTCAGGAGACTGTCTCCGAACAGAATCCGTTCGACCGCTACAAAGCGGGAACGTCTTCCGGAGCCGCTCCCTCGAAAACCTCCAAATCGGGGGAGGTCAACCGTCGACGGGTCGAAGACCAGATGCGGCAGGCTCGCCTCGCCTTCCGCAACGGCGACAACGCCGAAGCCACACGCCTCGCCACAGCTGCGGACCAAATGGCCCGACAGTGGAAGGTCGCCTTCAAGGCGGGCGAGCAAAGCCCCACGGCTCTGCTGGCTTTGATTCAAGGGCCATCGCCGGACGCGGAGTTCGCTCAGTCGCCTTCGAAGAAAGGCATTGAACATGCCTCAGCGACGGATGACCCACACGCGTATGTGCAGGCCTTGCTTATCGAAGCTCGCGAAGACGTGACCCGTGGTGAACTCGATGTTGCCCGCCAGAAGATCGAACTCGCGAGTGCCACCGAAGTCGAGTATGGAAACCTCGACATTCGCCCTGAGCATGTTCTCGCCGATCTGGCACGCAAGCAAGAAGCCAGCCCGGACGGACCGTCTGCGGCCTTCGCTTCAGCGCCGAAAACTCCCCAGGCCAGCTGGACCGCACCAACCTCTCCCGAGTCTGTGGCTCAGGATCAGGCCGCTCCCGCGACCCGCAACGATCTGAAGGCCCAGGCCCAGGAGCTGGTCGCACGGTCTCGTGAGGCTCTCGATAAAGGTCAGCTCGAAGAATCTCGCTCTCTGGCGATGAAAGCTCAGAAGCTGGATGTCTCCTACGGATTGCTCGATGAGCATCCGGAACACGTTCTTGCGGAAATCGAACGGCGTTCGAAATCAGTCGTCATGGCTGGTGACCGCCGGAAAGTCACACCCGTCGCCAGTTCGGATGCCACCCAGGCCGACCACGACGCTGCCCTTCTCCTCCTGAGCGAAGCGAAGCAAGCACTGCGTGCGGGCAATCTCAAAGAAGCCCGCAATAAGGCCAATCAGGCTTCGCGGTTCAACGTCGCCTACGCCATCTTTGATGACCGTCCCGACCTGATTCTCCAGGAAATCCGGGCCGCCGAGTCACGAGAGACCGCTTTGGCCTCGCGTCAGGATGCCCCGGCTGCTGAAGCCAATAGGTCCCTGAAAGACGAAGCCATCAAGCTGATTACCGGAGCCCGTCTCGCGATGAAGTCCGGAGACGTGCAGACGGCTCAAAAGCTAGTCGCCCAAGCCGAGAAGCTCGAAGTCGCCTACGAGATCTTTGACGACCGTCCCGACATGGTCCGTGAAGATCTGGAACGACTCGTCGCCAGCCAGCCGAGCCCAGCCGCCTCCACCCAGGAATCACCGCTCAGTCTGGAAGATCAGAAACAGGCCGCAGTCGCGCTGATTCAGGGATCCCGAGCCGCTCTCGAAGCCGGCAACCCCGCTGTGGCTCGTTCCAAGGCTCAAGCAGCTGCGGAATACAACATCACCTATGATCTGTTTGAAGACACCCCCGAGATGATTCTGGCAGACATCGATCGGTCAGCCAGTGCTCCCCCAGCCGCTCCGGGAGAACGTTCGAATGGTGTCATGACTGCCAGCTCGGAATTCGACAATTCTTCGGTCGTGGCCGAAGGGTCGGCTCTGGAACTCTACAATCAGGGAGTCGACGCTCTTCGCCAAGGAGATCGACGAGCGGCCTATGATGCGTTTCTAGCGGTTCATCAGTCGGGTGAGAAACTCGATGGCTATCGCCAGCAGCAGCTGCAAGACAAGCTGCGGGATCTGGCTCCCCGCAACAACAAGATTCAACTCGCCAGTAACGAACAGATTGTCGACGGGGCGGACCCGAGTGCCGCTGATTCCAGCCATCTGAACACAGCAGTGCAGGAGCACGAAGCCAAGTTTGACAAGCTGCGGACAGAAACGCTGAACGCTGTCTTCCGGGCGGAACGCCTGAGAGAGCGGAAGCCGGAAGAAGCCAAGCAGCTGCTGTCCGAGCAACTGGCTTCGATCGAAGCGAGCGGATTTGCACCCGAACACGTCGAACAACTGTCGGGTTCGGTTCGCAGCTCGCTCTCCGGAGTCGATTCCTACATGAAGCAACATGCTCCGGTCATTGAACTGGAGCGGAAGAATGCCGAGACCCGCGACTTGGTCGAACGAGAGATCCAGACCCGTGTCCGGGTCGAGCAGGAAATGGCAGTTCTGGTCGAGAAGTTCAACGACCTGAAGCAGCAACGCCGATTTGCCGAGGCTCACGCCGTGGCGAAGCAGGCGAAGGAACTCGACCCGAACAACGCGGTCGTGGTTCAAATGGAGTTGACCGCCCAGTTCGCCATGCGAACCGACCAGATCGAGCGGCTCAAGTCGGACAAGGAGCAGAGCTTCTACGACACTCTGCAAGATGTCGAAGAAGGCTTGATCAATCCTGTCGCGAACGGCGATCCCGTCCGGTACGCCAAGAACTGGAAAGAGATCCAGGAGCGTCGCAAGGCGTCTCCGAAGGATGGCCGGGAACACAGTGCCACGGAGGAACGCGTCTACGCCGCGCTCAAGGCTCCTGTGTCCCTGCACTTTGACAACATCTCTCTGAGAGAAGTCCTGACTCACATCGCGGATGCTCAGGGCATCGGCATCATTCTCGATGCGGAAGGGCTGACAGAAGAGGGCAACACCGAGAGCACTCCCGTCACCATCAGTGTGGACGGCATCCGCCTCGAAAGTGCCTTGAACCTCATGCTCGAACAACTCAATCTCGACTACATCGTCGAGAATGAAGTGCTGATGATCACCAGCCAGAATCGTCGCCAAGGCGAAATGAAGACCACGGTCTACCAAGTGGCCGATCTGATCATGCCGCTGACAGCTCGTCAGCCGCAATCGGCGACGGCCCAGCCCATGGGCGGGGGCCAGTTCTCCGTGCCTGGGTTTGGGGGCCTGGCTCAGATTCCGGGAGCCTCGGGGAACTCCTTGCTGCCGACCAATTCGAGGATTCCCGGTGTCGACAACCAAATGGGTGTCGACAACCATGACTTCCGAGCCCTGTCCGATCTCATCATGACGACGGTCGATCCCGATTCGTGGGAAGAGAATGGCGGGAAGGCCGCGATCAACAACCACGAAAGCACGCTGAGCCTCGTCGTCCGGCAGACCCAGAAGGTCCACCAGGATATCGCCGACTTGCTGAGCCAGCTGCGACGGTTGCAGGATTTGCAGGTCACGATCGAAGTCCGCTACATCACGGTCAGCGACCGGTTCTTTGAGCAGATTGGGGTCGACTTCGACTTCAACGTCAACGATTCGATTGGCGGACCACGAACCAACAACACCTTTAACCCGCTGCGTCCATTCGGTTTGGTTGACCCCGTGAACGGATCATCCGGTGGAGCCGGTCAGGGTGGCCAACAGCAAGGCCAGCAGGGCGGTGGTCAGCAGGGCGGTGGCCAGCAGGGCGGCGGACAACAAGGGGGTGGCCAGCAGGGCCAGGGGGGTGGAGGCGGTAGTCTCGGTTCGACAGGACCGTTTGCACCCGGTCCACAGATCAACGTCGTCGGTCGCGATCGCTGGCCGAGCCGGACGGTGGTCGGCATGAGCTCTCCTGGGCAATTCAGTGGTGACCTCGACGTGCCCTTTCGGCAAGGATCGTTCGATCTGGCTGCTCCGACCTTCGGTAACTTCGACCCGGCAGCGGGTATACAGTTCGGGATGGCGATCCTCAGTGATGTGGAAGCCTTCCTGTTTGTCCGAGCGGCTCAGGGCGATCGTCGGTCGAACATCATGTTTGCTCCGAAGGTCACGACCTTCAACGGAATCCAAGCCAGTATCTTCAGCGGAAATCAACGACCGTTCGTGACATCGCTGACTCCCGTGACATCCGGATTTACGACAGCCTTCCAGCCGCAGATCACCACGATCTTCGAGGGAACCTCGTTACTGGTGGTGCCCGTGGTATCGTCCGACCGTCGCTATGTGCGGCTGTCTGTCGCCCCGAACTTCTCGAACATCACAGATGTGCAAACCTTCTCCTTCGCTGGGGGATCCGCCGGGGGAATCCAGGGCGGCCAGCAACAAGGTGGTGGACAAGGCGGCCAAGGCGGCCAAGGCGGTCAACAAGGCGGCCAACAAGGCGGTCAACAAGGCGGACAGCAGGGTGGCCAACAGGGTGGCCAACAACAAGGCCAGCAGGGCCAAGGAGGCGGCGATGCACAA
>Ga0105046_10016799_pt1 | contig 11223 bp, 8 predicted proteins | sample MAT03_FD_78385 | JGI IMG/M metagenome (GOLD analysis project Ga0105046, IMG submission 78385) | Freshwater microbial communities from Lake Fryxell liftoff mats and glacier meltwater in Antarctica - MAT-03 (megahit assembly) | ecosystem: Environmental > Aquatic > Freshwater > Ice > Liftoff...
TGTGGCAACTCCTCAATCACATGCCCGATCTCATGCAATGCGTCTTGTGCTTCGTCCGGCTTGCCGCCCTCGAACAAATCGATGATTTTCGCACCTTGTTGTTCGATCGCGGTCACCGCTACTACGAAAGTCTCAGGATGCTTCGTGTAGTGATCGTGGGCGTCGGTTGATGTTGACGCGGACGGAAACAATCAAACCCCAACCTAACAAGTCAAAACCCGCCAGCAGCGAGTCGATCCGAAATAGAATGCGATTGCTCCGAACGAGCACGCGAGCGAAAAGCTGAGATTCAATGCTCCAAAGCGGTCGATTAGAAATTGACCGCCTGAGGCTTACACGAAATAGAGACGGGTCTATTAGGCACCAGCGTTCTTGTACAGCTCGTTCGCGAAATCCCAGTTAACGACGTTCCACCATGCGGTCACATAATCAGGACGTCGATTCTGATAGTTCAGGTAATAGGCGTGCTCCCAAACGTCGATGCCCAATAGCGGCACCTGACCCATCGTGATTGGGTTGTCTTGATTCGGAGTGCTTGTGATCGCAAGCTTACCGTCGTCAACGACAAGCCAAGCCCAACCACTGCCGAATTGCGCTGCTGCGGCTGCTGCAAACTTAGCTGAAAAGTCGTCGAAGCTTCCGAATGTGGTTTCAATGGCTTTGCCGACTGCGCCCTTGTTCTGTTTGCCACCGCCTGGCGCCATCATCTGCCAGAACAAGGTATGATTAAGATGTCCGCCACCATGATTGCGAACGGCAGTTCGAATGGCTTCGGGAACTTGGTCTAGCTCGGCAACCAACTTGGTGATCGACTTGGCCTGCAAGTCGGCATGGCCTGCAAGCGCCGCGTTCAGTTTATCGATGTACGTCTGATGGTGCTTGCCATGATGGATTTCCATCGTCTTGGCATCAATGTACGGCTCGAGCGCGTCGAATGCGTATGGCAAACGGGGAAGCGTTGCTTCTTGTGCAGCCGCGTTGCTTGAGCCAACCAGCATCGAGCCGACGACGGCAGCGCTGGACAAGACGAGCATCTCACGGCGAAGTAGCATATTCTTTGGAGTGTTCATGGCGTAAATATCCTAAGAGGTGAGTACGAAAAATTCCGGTCGCGTGCGCGATACGCAACCAGCTTGAGGGAAATCGCATTGTACCCGTTCCGGCACAATGCCGCACAACGCGACGAAACCAGATCACTTGTAGATGTACATTTGACTCGCGATCAAAACGAGCGAACCAAACTCGCCCGCAATCGCAGTGCCGTGAATCGCTACACGTTGATCGTTTGTGACGTTAAATAGCGTTCTCGCATCGATAGAAATGGTTTCTTTCTTGTCATCGACAAACTTCACAATTCCCGTTGGTGCCTTGGCCGCCCGCCGTTTGCAGAACGGGCAATTATCTGCATCGTGACCTGCGCCATGTCCCTCGGCAGGCAATTCGGAAAGTACAAAAGATGCCTTGCCATTTTCCCAGGGCTCAAGTTCGCCCGCGAAAATTCGTCCCACAACGGTTACCTCAAGCGATTCGGTCGCACCTGCGCTCGCTTTAAGCTTCTCGGCAACCTCGGTCAGTGTCATGGGTGATTCTGGAGCCGCACCGGTCACGAATTTCTCGCGAAGCGCAACCGTCGCTGCGTCTTCCTTCGGCACATTGCATCCTGTTACTCCGAGGGCAAACGCGATTGCTACTAGTCCGCAAAAATATGGCAAACGTTTGTTCGCAAAACACATTTCAACACCTCCGCGCGAAACCCTGTTCTTGACGTCAATCACTTCGGCTCGCCCACGAACTTCTTCAGCACGTCCATCGCGGTGGTGATGTCGGTCGCAACGTCTTCGTAGTTGGCCCCGTCACCGCCATGAAGTTTCTCATCAATCTTTCCAAACGCATCCAAAAGCGACTCCACCGCAGTGCCAACGGCGACTTGATCTTCTTCGCTTAGCGCTGATTTCTTGGCAAGCGAAATAACGTCCTCAAGGGCGTGACCAATCTCGTGAACTTGAGCATCCGCGTCAACACCTTTGCCCGCGGTAAATGCTGCACTAATGTCCGTATTCAGTTTTTCAATATGCGTGATCGCTTCGGCATAGGTTGACGCGTGCGCATGATCGTCGCTGTGCATGTGTTCCAATTCTTCCGTCGAAACGGGAGGCTTGTTGCTCGCCGCGGTTTCAGTCTTCGTCGAAGGTGCGCAACCGATCAGTCCCATTGCCGCGCAAGCAACCCAGCCGTACGTAAGGTTTAAGTATCGCTTTCGCATCATCTGAGATTCCATCAAATTGTGTAGGACAGGAACAACGCCATCGGAGACGAAGAGCCTCCGTTCTGGCGAATCTAAGTTTAATGGATACGCTCGTTTCGCAAAGATGGTTCTCCTGGCATTTGCAATGTAATTGCAAAATCGCCTTTTATCTAAAACGCCTAGTTCGCCTGCTGTGGTTTCATTTTCTTCACTGGTACATGCCAATTGGGACGCTAGATGTGCTCGCGTTGCATCAGCGGGGGCACCTTGCGCGACAATATCGGGTCGAGATTTGGTAAGATTATTTTTCTCCGCGATGTCGGCATCGAGGTCGTAGATCGCAATCGCTCCGGTCAGCATCGATCGTGCCAAGCTCCGCTACCGTTGCCATCCAGTCTCCAGAATAGCCGACGTGATTGCTGGTTTTTCCAGAAGCGATCGTACCGGGCCACCAAGCAATCGCAGGGACTCGAATACCATCTTCGGTCAGCGAGCGTCTGATTCCCGTCAGCGGCCCCGGGGGGTTAAACCTTGATAGATCGTGATCGGATTCGTCGTGTGGGCCATTGTCGCTTGTAAAAAAGACGAAAGTTTTCTTCTCGATCTTTAACTCCCCAAGTAGATCGAGGAGACGTCCAATGTCACTATCCATCCTGGTAATCATCGCCAGTCAACGCTACGAAAATGAAGCTGAAAAACCGACAACAAAGAGAAGGCATCGAGAACCCTTGTAATGGCGAACGAGAAGTTTTTCAAAACAGCGGTGGACTACTTCGGGCTGAGCGATTGTAGGACAACATTCGCGACTTCTTGAGCGAGCACATCAGAGCCTTCGGCGGTGAAATGCACATTCCCATCGGGCAGCATGAGCTCTTGCATTCGTGGTTTCACGAACGAGTACATGTCATGAATCTGAATCGAATTTTGCTGCATTACTTTCGCAGCGACAACATTGTAAAGTTCGGCGTCCTTCGCGACACGTCCCCGTGAGCCCTCGGGTACAGGGGTGGTGTTACGCCAGACCAGATGGGCACCGGTTTGTTTCAATCTTTCGACAAGCTCGATTAAGTTGCGTTCGTAATCCTGAAGAGAAACTTGAGGACGACTCTCTGGTGCTTTCAAATCCTCGAGGGTCTTCCCGTCTTTACCCACATACTTCAGATCGTGAAGCCCCCAGTTAAAATGAATCACGTCCCACTTCCCGTCACCTAGCCACTTATCGATCGACGTTTTTCCAAGGGTAGTGGGTCCACAATTGATCGCGGGTCGATGTACGTTCGCTTTGCCCTTGAGCAACTCACGAACCGGAAGCGTATAGCCCATTGAAATCGAATCTCCGATCAAGAGCACGCGAGGCAATCCCTCAACATCCTCGATCGGTGCGAAAACGGGCGGAATCTTTTTGGCCTTTTGAACGCGTTCCTGGGCGATCGATTGCTGGACGTCAACGGCCGCAAACAATGACATCAAAATCGTCAAACAAAAGGAAATTTTTTTTGCCGTCGCCGTGGCTAACATAAAAGCACCTTGTGAACAAACTTGGGTTGTGTGGAATTCGCCAACGCCGATTGTAGCCAAGCTTGGCCTGCCGGGGCACTTTTGGGAGGCAAATTCGACTTCCCTCCGCAGGTTTGTGGAGGCTTGGCGAGATTCCTGGCTCCCACTGATCGATTGCGTTCACCCCCAAATCTCGTTGGTTGCGGTCCAAAGGGCTTTACGGCCCCTGCTAACCCGTCTTTACCTGATCGTGATGCAGATTGTGCTGCCTCAAGCTGCAAAATTCAGCTAGTTGTTTCTTCGGATCCGCAGTCAATCCTTCGCACCTTTGGTTAAACTGAGGTGGTTGTCTGTCGATCAGAGAGTAGCCGCAGAGATTTAGTTTCTATGAAGTCAATCAAGCCGCGAAACCGTCGTCGGAGTCGTTTGGGATTCGAACAGCTCGATTGCCGCCGTGTGATGGTAGGCGATTTCGATCTTGCGAGTACCTCCTTCACGCAGACTACGGGGGAATACGGACAAAGTATTTTTCGTAACCAGACGACGGGCGAAAGCAGTTCGCTTCCTGATTTGGTTGGCTTCGCGAAAGCATTGCGAGATGCTGGTGTGATCTATTACGGCGCCGCTTGGTCCCAAGCAACGACCGAACAAACACAAATGTTCGGAGAGGGTGGTGCGTTCTTGCCGTTTGTTGAAGTAACGAACGCCAATCGAACCATCAATGAAGCCGGTAGGCTCGCGAACATTCAAACATTCCCGACTTGGGGTTTTCCCGACGGATCTCGCGTTACCGGTGTCCAGTCGCTCGCTGTACTTTCACAGCGTAGCGGTACATCGATTCCGACCGCGACTCGCGCTACCTTTGCGACGGTGGGCAACCAGTCGGTCGCGATCGGCTCGCCATTGCTTTTACCGATCGACGTTTACGATCCTGAAAATGGAGCAGTCGTTGTCACTGTCTCCGTTGACGACGCGACCTTGCTCGAAGCAAGCATTCTTAATGGAAATCGAAGCGTTCGTTTCGACATGAACGGCTATGGAGACATGGTCTTTCAAATTTTTGAAAAGGAAGCGCCACGTCCGGCGTCACGATTTTTAGAACTCGCTTCAAGCAACTTTTACGACGGCATCATCTTCCACCGAGTGATTGACGGTTTCGTTATCCAAGGCGGCGATCCATTGGGAACCGGTACCGGCGGTTCAACGCTCGGAACATTCGATGATCAGTTCAACGCTGATGTGCAACACAATCGCAAAGGCCTCTTGTCGTACGCGAAAACAAGCGACGATACAAACGATTCGCAGTTCTTCATTACCGCCGATCAAACTCGATCGCTCGACTTCAATCATTCGATCTTCGGTATCCTTGTCGAAGGCGACGATGTTCGCAGCGCGATCAGCCGCCTTGGCAACGTTGACGACAAAGGCACCAACAATCAAGATAAGCCGCAAATCGATGTCACGATCAACTCCGTCGATATCTTTACCGACATCGAAAATGCAGTCTTAAAACTAAAGGCAATTGGCAACCGGACTGGCACAACGAATGTAACGATCACGTCGACCGACGCGAGAGGGTTGACCCATACCGAAGTCATTGCGATTCAAGTCGTCGCAGATTCTGGGCTAGCAAGCAACTCGCAGCCTTTCCTGAACGAAATTTCGATACCGAACCAACTACCAAACGATGCACCGGCTATCGTCCAACTTTCGAGCGTGGACGTTGAAAGTGACCCCGTTCAGTACACCGCTTCGCTCTTGTCAACCGGAATTTCTGGGACATTTAATTCCGCGACTGGATTACTGACGATTCAGGCAGATGAAGGTTTTGTCGGCAAAGCGATGGTCGGTGTTGGTGTTCGACCGGCAAACGGCGTTGCAGGATCCCTTTCCGGACAATCGGACAACCAAAGATTGGTCTTCAATTTTGTTCCCGTGAACCCTCCTACGCTACCCACCCCCATTAGCGTCGACTTGATCGAAGCAAGTGATTCTGGCTTCAGCAATTCGGACAATTTCACGAACGCTATGACTCCTACATTTACCGTCAATGGCGTGCAAGCGGGAAACCAAGTCAGAATCTTTGCAGACGGTATGGAAGTTGGGCGTGGTCTGGCGACGGGAACCACGATTAATATCTCATCAAGCTTGCTTGCGTCCCTAGGCGATGGAAACTACGCGATCACGGCCGCGCAATTCTCAGGCAGTCAATCGAGCCCCTTCTCCTCGACATTGAACCTTACCTATGACACCACTTTGCCAAATCCATTGAGGGGCTTTCCTTCGTTGACAGCGGCTGCTGTGGCGGTCATTGCCAACCTGTCTCACCCCGAAGAAAGCCGCGGCCTACGTTATTCGTTTGCGGTCGCTCCCATTGGCGCATCGATCGATCCTGGGACCGGTGAGATCAATTGGACACCAACTGAAAACCAGCTTGGTTCGCAACCCTTCTCGCTCGTGCTGACCGACCTTGCGGGCAATACTCGCACCGAAACATTTGATGTTTTGGTCGCGAATGGTCCGGTCGCAGGATTTCGACTTGAAGTGGTTGATCTTTCCGGAAACGTGGTAACCAACGTTGCGACGAACGAAGAGTTCCTATTGCGATTGTATGCGCGGGATCTGCGTGGATCGTCTTTTCGTTCAGGTGTTTTCAGCGCCTATGCTGATATTGCGTTTGATGCAAACCTAGTTACCCCAGTCGGTACGGCGTTGATTGAATTCGGAAATGACTTTTCCGCCAGTCCCTCGGGTTCGATGGCGAATGGATCGATTGACCATTTAGGCGCAACATCAAACGTTTTCAACGCAACCAACATTGCCGAGGTACTTGTCGCAACCGTGCGGATAAAGGCTGTAAACTCGGGCCTTGTAACTTTCGCGACCAACCCTGCCGATGGCGCACAAAGAGATGTCTTTCTATTCGGCTTGCGTGCTTCGGTCGATGGGGATTTTGTTCAATATGGACAACTAGATCTAATCATTGGTGAGGTGAATGACTTTGGTGATGCGCCGTTGGGGTATCCCGTTACGCTTGCCCAAAATGGGGCTCGACACGTGATCAGCGCATTGGCTCTCGGGGCGGTCGTCAATGCGGAAAACGATGGAACTCCAAGCGACAGCGCAACCAGCGATTCCGGTGACGATGGCATTGTCGCGTTGACACCGTTTGTGTCCACGACGGTCGCAACCACGGCAAGCTTTTCCGTCACTTCGACGGGACCCGGTAAGCTTGACGCCTGGATCGACTTCAACCATGATGGTGATTGGGCAGACACGGGTGAACAGATATTCGTTTCGCGCGATGTTTTTGCAGGTGAAAACCTATTCAGCTTTTCGGTTCCACCAGGACTAACAGAAGGAAGCACCGGAGCGAGATTTCGTCTCAGTTCCGTAGGAGCACTTTCGCCGACTGGAAGTGCAATCGATGGCGAAGTCGAAGATTATATCGTTACCACTGCGATCGGTTCCTCGACCACTCGAGTTGCCATTGATATTCCAAAAGGAACGTCGAGTGTGGCGATTGCAAATGATCAGCTTATCGTCAAACAAGGCGACGTTGTACTTTTCCAGGCTCCGCTAGCAAGTTTTGGAGACCTAAGCCTCTCGGGTTCATCGCTGGATGACATTCTTCAGTTAACGATTCAAGCCTCACTCCTCAATGGCTCACTCAGTATTGACGGTGGCCTCGGCAGAGATTTTTTGAAGGTAATCGGTTCCGGCCAGACACTCGACCTGACCTCTGCAAACTTCACCCTAAGAGACATCGAAGGCGTCGACCTCACGGGGATTGGAGACAACACGCTGATCATCAGTATTGACGCGGTGAAAGCGGCTTCGTCTACGACAGACACGCTCCAGATCCGTAGTGATTTTGGCGACAAGATTGAATTTGGGATCGGCTGGACCGTGCAGTCTCCTTCGTTTGTCGACGGTCAGTTCGTTCACGTCTTAGCGGATTCGCAAAATGGAGGAACGGCTCGTGTGGAATTGCGAAATGATCGCATGCTTCAAAACCCATTGAACCGCTTCGATGCCGACCGCAACGGAACGATCCAGCCGCTTGACGCACTTCGCATCATCAATGAATTGAGCCGTCGCGGAGCTGGCCCCGTTCGTTTGCCCACAAAGGACAGCGAGATAAGCCGGGTGTATTTCGATGTCTCCGGTGACAATAGCCTGACAGCCCTTGATGCCTTGCGGATAATCAACGCACTGTCGCGAATCAATCGTGGCGCGGAACCAGAGAGCGAACAGGATTCTTTATCGATCCCCGGGGGACCGGTACTGAAATCGTTGCAGGTGGAAATCACGCATGAATTTTCGTTTGAAATGGAGCCGTTGGGTTCATTCGATGTCCGTGCTTTCGCAGAGCCCCATTTTGCTGGCTTGGTTCACGCCAGCGATGTCTTCAAGTCTGAGCTGGAACTCGGAGCGAAGAAGGCCGATACCCAACAGGACATTGAATTGTCGTTGCTAAGTCAGCAGACCAGTCCATGAGGTTACGATCGTACTGAAGTTGTCGATTGTGCTTGGGCTCAATTGCGTAGCGAAAGCCTCGCTTTTCGGGCGTCCCGTTAATCTGACGAAAAACGTCGAAACGCAAGCTATCGTTCCAAACGCACATTCCGTTAGATTCAAATCGGTCCACCAAGTTAGTCGCACGCTATGGAATCGCTTTTCCCATTAGAAGATTCCAGATCGAGCATCCTCCTTATCGGGATCTTGGTCGGATTGATCGTGTCGTCGACGATGCTTTCCGGGTTGTGGATGAAGCTTGCAAATTATCTCTGTGGGGGCACTCCCGTTGGCATGCCCCGCGCGATACTCGCGGCACTAGTATCGCTGGTATTTGGTTCCGGTGCGGCTGTGCTGGCTTCTAGCCTCCAACCCGAGGACCCGCCTTACGTATCCGCCATTTACGGCAACATTGCAGCAGTTTTTGGCATATCGCTGGTAATGTTTCAGAATCCATTACGAGCGTTCCTGACCTACATCGTGTGCTCAGTGTTGCAAGTTGCATCGGCAATTGGTTTTGCCATTGCTTGTTTCTTGTTGGTGACGGCAATGGTGCCAGCAGACCAGCTACAGCAGATGGGAGCACAGATGGAAGAGATAGCGCGCCAGAGTAATCTCGAGTCTGCAGAAAAAGTCCAGAGTTGGCTTGTATCGAACAAGACATTGACTGAAACCGAAGTGACAACCGTGAAAGAAAGCGGAGTTACGCTATCGCGAGAAAGTAGCGCGACGCCGGCTAAAGAGCGAAAACAATTGCCACTCGGTCACGGTGTTCAGCCAAACCCATTTGCCCAATAGCAGATGATTGCTGTGCACCTCATTCAAGGTAGATCAGTTCGTTGGCGTTCAACAACACTGGCCCGAGCATTCTGATGATAAACCGCGCGGCGATAGGTTTCGGGACCATGGATATCTAGTGGAACGTAAGTGCTGACGTTGTTTTGCGTAAATTTGTACAATCGAAAGCTTGGGCCGCCCATCGGTTCTAGATTTAACTTCCCGGCTGCGAAAAGAATGGTTATCTCGAATTTCCTCCACGCTGAGACGACGCTCACTCTCAGGTGCATCCATTGGCAATTTGGAAGGTTCAGTGACTTGTTCCAGTACTGCGAGACTCGCTGGTGCCACGGTATCACCTGGCTTCATCGGATCGCCACTCTTATGTCGATATTATTTTGTTGAAACTCGGTTTGTATCGGGTGAATTGACCACCACGACTTATCGCCTCTCTCATCAGCCGCTTGCAGTGCGAAAATCGCTTTTAACGATAGCAAAGGAACAACGAACGATCAGAGCTTTGTCGACATGATTATTAGGCGGGTTTCCAAGGCCCGAACTCATCTGACCAAAAAATCTCGTCGGTTGAGTTCGAGTGGTAGATTCATCGACGAAAACCTGGATCGAGTGAGATTGAACAGCGAAGAGTCAATTCGTGCCGGGTCGGGCCACGCGCACGGCGCTGCCAAGCCCGCAAACCTGAGTCTGCATGGTACACTCTGACGCGCCATGTAGCCAACTTCATTCGCCCTGCATGTTTATTGGAGATCCAGTCGGTGTACTGAATCTGCCGTCATGCTATCGCTAGTGTATGATGGTACCTACTCGAAATAACAATTCCTTTCGCGGCCTATCAATCGGAAATTTGCAACATGAACCGCCACTTTGACAGATTGCAGGTGATTTTGTTGGCGACACTCTGCGCATTTGCTTTCGGCCAAACGGCGACCGCTCAATTGGCTTCGACCGCACCTTGGTCGGCCGATCCAGAGCTCGTAAAGTCACTGACCGAGAAGAGAAATGCGTTTAACTTCGAAGAGTCGAGGGTTCCCAGCTACACTCTTCCCGATCCGTTGGTCGCCACTGATGGAACGTCGATTGCGACGTCAAAACAATGGGACTCGCACCGCCGACCTGAGTTGTTGGAACTGTTTACAGAGCAGGTTTACGGACGGCGCCCTGAAAAGCCATATGCGATTCGCTTTGAGCAACTGAAAGAGGTCAAGGACGCACTGGACGGCACTGCGACAGGTCGAAGCATGAAGGCCGTAGTGACTGTCGACGATCGCAAGTTTTCATTTCCGTTCACGGTGGTGATTCCCAATCGAACCACTGGCAAAGTACCTGCGGCCATTTTGATTAACAATCGTGACTTTACTTCATTGGATAAAGCAATCGGTTCCCACGACGCTTTTTGGCCTGTCAGAACGTTGATCCAACGTGGTTATGCGACAGCGACTTTCTTCACTTCGGATGTCGATCCTGATCGATCGGATGGATACGCGGAAGGTCTGCGATCTTTTTTTGCCGATGGTGCAGCGCCTGCTGACAATGCATGGAGGAGCCTCTCTGCATGGGGTTGGGCGGGAAGTCGTGTCCTCGATTATCTTGAAACGATCGACACGATTGATGCATCACGTGTGTCGATTGTTGGTCATTCGCGTGGCGGCAAGACGGCGCTTTGGGCGGCCAGCGAGGACCAGCGATTCGCGATCGCCTACAGCAATGAATCGGGATGCGGAGGCGCGGCGATTTCTCGCCGCGCTTACGGCGAAACCGTTGGCCAGATCACTCGCAGCTTCCCCCATTGGTTCACACCAAATTTTGCAAAGTATACCGGTCGTGAAAGCGACTTGCCCGTCGACCAGCATGAATTGATGGCGTTGATTGCCCCGCGCGGTATCTACGTGGCCAGCGCTGCCGAAGACCTTTGGGCGGATCCCAAGGGGGAGTACACATCGTTAGTCGCGGCGGCACCGGTGTATAAGTTGCTGGGCCAAGACGCGATCACAAGCCCCGACATGCCATCGCTCAATGAGCAGCGAATCGTCGGAAAGACTGGCTACCATATTCGTCCCGGTGCTCACGAACTCGGACAGTCCGATTGGGACAGGTTCCTTGACTTTGCGGACAAGCTTTTGCAGTGATTGTGCTTCGCTTGCCACCGACAAAGGCAGCGTCTATAA
>Ga0105046_10016800_pt1 | contig 11223 bp, 6 predicted proteins | sample MAT03_FD_78385 | JGI IMG/M metagenome (GOLD analysis project Ga0105046, IMG submission 78385) | Freshwater microbial communities from Lake Fryxell liftoff mats and glacier meltwater in Antarctica - MAT-03 (megahit assembly) | ecosystem: Environmental > Aquatic > Freshwater > Ice > Liftoff...
ACGCGGGCACACCGTCATTGAGAAGCTGGCGTTTCTAGATGCGGCCAAACAACCGGGCGAATCCATTGCCTCCATTGGCCGCCGTTTTGGTATCTCCGCTTCCCTGTTGTTCCGATGGAAGCGTGAACTTACCCCTAGCCTCACCGGGGAAGTTGCCCCGTCTGCTTTAGGTCGGGTACGCGCGCGGTTGGCTGAGTTAGAAGTTCAGTTGGAGGAAACCAGCGCACAGAACCTTGCTCTTCGCGCAGCGATTGAACAACTTAATTCCGGTGCCGTCTCGCTTCCTTCTCTTGCACGGGAAGCGAATCGCAGCACGGTTGGCGGTTAGGTAAGTTGCCCAATTCGGAGTGCTGTTTCTATCTGCAATCGATGCCTTCGTAGGACTTCAATGTCTCTATAGACATGTCTTTATAGAAGACTTCTGCGCCTTCTGCTTGTAACGCAATGTGCCCTGAGGACAGCGGAATCCAAGACTCTTTGCCCGTTGCATCTGGGCGCCACGTGCGAACCTTCGTGAGTTGATTCACAACGGTTCCATTGACGATGAACCAAAGCTGGTCCGCACACGCAATGACTTGCACTTCGTTCCATCCGGGACGTTCCGCATTTAGCGATTTAGTAATGCGCGTGAGGCCGTCATGGCCTTGAGTGTGAAGCGTTCCGGTGGGCGAGTACGTGGATTCGGGCATCGTTGCGTGGTCTTTCACGCTGAAAGGCGTGACGGATGCGGTGATCTGAGTGTCTATGGTGAAGGCGTCGCCCACATCGCCTTCTTGAATCTGCAGTTCAACAGCGTCGGGCCAAACAATGTGACGGCCATGAACATGAACAAGTACACCCGAGTCGCGCCTTTCGTGCTGTCTTGGAGCAAAACGTTTGCTTCCCCAACGGAATTCCAGGCGCAATCGATAGTTGGAAAAGGCCTGTTTTGATCTCAAGTATGCAAATGGCTTTGGGGAGCCGTCAGAGCCGTTTCCCAATACATGCAAAACGGTTCCGTTCCAGCTAAATAGATCTTTGTTAATGACCGCTTCGACACGATCTGTAGCCGTGACGAGCTCCCAATCGCCCAAAGTGTTGTTGTGCAATAAATCGCGTCTGGTTGCCGCTTTGTCAGTGCTGCAGTTTGCCGAGAAAACCAAGATGCAGAAGATGCCAAACTTCATATGAAACTACCCCAGTTGTACGAGCCCGCGGCGAAGTGCGATGGTTACGGCTTGCGTTCGATCGGTGGCGTCAAGTCGAAGTAGAATGCTTGAAACATGGTTGTTTACGGTGTGGACAGAGATTTCGAGGGTTTGTGCAACTTCCTTGTTCGATTGCCCGCTTGCGATGAGCTTTAGAACTTCAATCTCGCGATCGGTGAGATCTGAACGCGGACCTGCATCCGAAAGAGTGCGGCGAACTTGGCGGTCAAGTTTGCGGCTTCCCAACGCTATCGCTCGCACGACATTGGGAAGCTCTGCATCCAACGAACGTTTTAGAACATAAGTGGCAGCCCCCGCGTCTAGCGCGCGCTTGATGTCTGCGTCTCCCTCGTAACTTGAAAGAGCAACAATCTTTGCCGTCTTGTCGAGTCCAAGGATTTTCTTAATTGCCCAAAGACCGTCCGTATGAGGCATTCGCATGTCTATGATACACACGTCCGGCTTTGCCTCAAGGAAGAGGTCCGCCGCTTCCGTTCCATTGCGGGCTTCTGCCACCACCTGCAATCCGGCCCCTTCCAGAATCATGCGCAGTCCCTGCCTAACGACGTAGTGATCGTCCGCCACCAAAACTTTGATGGGTAAGTCAGGCGTAGCTGTTGAGGGCTTAGTGGGCATCGGTACTTTTCGTGTTGGTTCCATTGTCGAAGATGACTTAGCTAGGCAACGTCACAGTAATGCGCGTACCCGCCCCCGGCGAGGTTTCCAAGGTCAATCGACCATGTGCATTCTCAACACGCTCGCGCATGCCGATAACACCGAGGTGAGAGATGGTTGTGTTGTTCAAGTCGCCGACGTGAAAGCCGATGCCATCGTCGCTAATGTGAAGTGCCAGCTGGGCATCAAGTTTCGAAACATGAACGGCAAGGTGCTTTGCATTCGCGTGCTTTAAGCAATTCGTGACAGCTTCTTCAACAGTTCGCAACAGTATTTCTTCAATGTGGATCGCCACATGGAGGTCGGAAGGGAATACCAAGGTCGATTCTATTCCGGCGGTTTCGCTCCGTTGCAATTGTGCTACTAAGGCGCTTTTTAGATCTGCATGTCCACCTCGCCCACGAAGTTGCCACACCTGGTGGCGCAGATCCGAATGCACTTGCCCCACGATCGTTCTTACAGCCGCTACCGGGGCAAGCGCTGGGTGTTCCTGCGGCAGTCGATGCTCTGCAACCCCTAGCTGCAAAAGGATTCCAGCCATGTTTTGTTCGATCCCATCATGAAGGTCGATCGCAATGCGGTTGCGTTCTGCGGTCAGTAGTGCAAAACGACTTGCAAGTTTTCGCGCACGTATAGTGGATCCCACGATGATAAAAGTGGCAATGAACATGAACCCAAGTATCAACCGAATCCACCACATCTCGTGCCAGCTTGAGGCAATTGTGAATTTAAAGGTTGCCGCCGGGTAAGGTGATTGGGTGAATCCTGGAGGCACCACTGATACGGCAAAAGTATAGCGACCAGACGGCAAGTTTTGGTAACTTGCGCTTCTGGCTTTCTGCAACAATCCAAGAGCTGCAGTTCCAACTTGATCTTCAGAAGTTACGGACGCGCGAAACTGCAATGCACTTGCGTTAGAGAATGTAACTGCAGTGAATGAAAAATCCAAACGGCTGCGTCCTGCGGGAAGGGCAAGAGGTCGGCTTGTTGACTGCATTTGACCATTGACCGTCAATGCAGTGATCACCGGCGCAAATAGCCTCGGAGCCGTCCTAGCTTCTAATTTCGTTGCGACGATTTCGGTGGCGCTACTAAAAAGAACACGTCCATCCGGCAGTACGGCGGATCGAGGGTTGGCTGGATGGCTGAAATCGGCATCTCGTAACCCATCCTCCATTCCGAATCTTTGGAAACCATGGGTAGCGCTGCCGTTCGCTATCGCCTGGTATAGCCCATGTCTCGACAATACCCAGAGCAGCGGTTCTGTGGCGAGGATCCCCGAAATGAATCCGAAGTTTTCGTCATTAGAATCTATCGCGACCGGTGCTTTCTTGTACGGAGGTGCCGTTTCCAACCGTCGAAGTGAATCGCCCCCCGAGATCCATAAAGCGCCATCTGGCGCATTGGCGATCGCTGAGACTCCTAGTGGCCAAGCATGTGGAGCATGTTGTTCAAAGTGATCTTTCACAAACCGAAACAATCCGTCTTCACTACCCAACCACAACTGACCTTTGGAATCAGTTGCGAAAGACTCAACGTAACTTGCGCGCAGTCCTGCTTTGGCCCCAAAGAAAGTTTGCACACCCGCAACCGATCTGTGAACCACCCCTTGTCCTGCAATACCCATCCACAAGCTTCCGTCGGGATCCGCGTACATCGTTCGTACTTCGTTCAGTGCAAGCTCGTGCGCTTGAGGCAGCGGATCGAAATCATGGCCGTTAAACTTGGCAGCACCTAGGTTCGTGCCAACAAATATTCCGCCATCATTGGTTTGGACGATTGAGAACACGCGAGAACTTGGGAGGCCATGCTGTTTTGAAAATACGCGCCATTTTTCGCTTTGGGGAAACCCTCCGGGAGCAAGTGCTGGGTGCCATGAAACGCCCGCACCATCCGAGGCTGCCCACAAGGAACCGTCTCGAGATACCAAAATGGAACGAGGTGGGCTGCCCTCAAATTCTTTGGGCAACACAATATGTGTGAAAAGCCTCGGCCGAATATGAACGAGTCCGGCATCCGTTCCCACCCACAGGCTGCCGCCTTGCTCTGATAACAGCGCGGTTATCCTTCCACTGGGCAGTTCAGCCTCCAGAACCCTGGCAAAGGTTTCAGACTCACGTCGTTTCTGGAACAACCCTGATCCCCAAGTGCCAACCCACAACGTCCCCGCGCTGTCTTGCAGCATGTTCGAGATGCGTGTCTTTGGGAGTCCTTTCGGTGCGGCCACCACCTGACCCTTCTCGGAAACGCCGACGAGACCGGCGTCGATGCCGCCCAACCAGATCGTGCCGTCAGAAGTCTTAACAAGAGTGTCTGCGTTTACGCCACTGGGCATACTTCGCGCCGACGCTTCTGCGGTTTGTGGAATCCACCACGGCGGTCCAGCGTGCGGAGCCACCAACACGCCTTCGGAAGAACAAAGCAGATCGTTCACACCTTGCCTGTGCCATTGACGTACGTCGAATTTAGCAAAAGGCTCAAACCGCCCATCTACCAACCGGGCAGGCCCACTGGTTGTTCCCGCCCAAATCGTGCCAGATGCATCTCGACATATTTGGGCGATGTTTGCGTTGGGCAATCCCTCCGATTCTGACCATACCTTCGTGTTCACGCCCAACTTCATAACGCCTTCGCGCATGGTTCCGATCCAAACATCTTCGCCCTCAGCAACGATCGTTCGTACCTCTGAACGAGGGCTGATACGGGTAGGCGTCTGCACAGTCTGGAATGTCTGGCCATCAAACCGCGCCAATTGTCCTGTTAGGCCGATCCAAATGTGTCCGTCGGCGGCCTGAGCAAGTGCGGTAACGGATAGTCCCGGCATTCCGTGTCGAGGCGTAAAGACGTCCACTTGAAATTCGGAGGGGGAGGGCGGACTATCCTTCGTGGCTGTTTGGTCGTCAGCACACGCCGAACGCACGTTGGTGTGCGCCAGAGCCGAAACGAAGCTTCCCACAATCAACCATCGAATCCATTGCGAAGGTTTGGTTGTAAAGGGCACTTGAATCGATTCTACCGGGGGGCAGGCTACATTGGCATAGTTAATATTCACCAGTGAATCTGACTCTGGCAGCCGGGCATTGCCAGAGGCCAAAGTTAGGGAATGAGAAACCCCCGTCTTGATCGAAGGAAATTCCTTCGCGGTAGTTTGAATGGTGGAATAGCAGTAAACCTCGGGCTTCCGCTTTTGGAAGCCATGTGCAACACGCACGGCGAAGCCCATGCAGATGGCTCGGCACTTCCTGTGCGCTTCGGAGTGTGGTTTTGGGGCATGGGAATCAGGCAGGAACAATGGATTCCCGCAGTCACTGGCAAGAACTACAGTATGACGCCGCTGCTGACACCCTTGGCTGCTCACAAGGGTGCGTTCTCGGTTGTAACTGGTTTGGATGCTGGTGGAGGCGTGAGCCACGCACACGGTCCTGTCGCTGTGTTGACGGGGTCGAATGAGACAAAGATTGGGGAGAATGTGCGACCCAATGGCACTTCGATCGACCAAATTGTTTCCGACACACTTGGCAAGGGCACGGCTTTTCGTTCGATAGAAACTGAAATCGTCCCGCCATTTGATGTGGGCCGAAGCTCTGGTCTTTACGACTACACTTCGTGGCGCAATGGAACCAGCCCGAACCCGACGGAATGGGATCCGCGTAAGTTGTGGAAGCGGCTAGCGGAACTGCCTGGAGCGAAACCGGCAAGTAAAGGGACGGCGCCCGACGTTCAGGGTAGCTACCTAGATGCGGTGCAACAGGACGCGCGGGACCTGATGTTAAAAGTTAGCGCTAGCGATAAGGCTCGGCTTGAACAGCATATGGAGCACGTCAGGGCTATCGAGCTTCGACTGGGCGTTGGACAACCCACAAAGGCAATGACAGGAGGATCTCTGCCTTCAGATCCAAGCGCTGTGGTAACAGCGAAGACGATCCAGCAGCCCTTCAACAACAGCAAGATGCTCACGAAGTTGATGGCGGAGCTGATAGCGTACGCCCTAGTGACGGACGCCACGCGGGTGTTTACCCTGGTGTACAGTCGCCCAAACTACCACTTGCCGATTAGGGAAATTCCGGGAGTAGCGGATCTACACGCCGCAACACACAACGAGCCGAGGGGCACGCCTTCGGTTGTAAAGGGCGTTGCCTTTATCATGGAAAGGCTAGCTGACACTCTCAGTGTTTTTGCACAAACACCAGATGGCCCTGGCCGCTCGCTCTTGGACAATCTTACGATGATCGCTACATCTGATCTTTCGCATGGATACGATCACACAAACGCGGACTATCCCATTCTGGTTGCGGGCGGGGCACGTGGAAAGCTGCGCAGTGGCCAACATGTTCGGGTTACAGGTGACAGAAAGGTAACGAGGGTCGGCGCAACTCTGCTTTCCGCTTTAGGTCGGCCTCCCGGTTTCGGTTCGGGCGGGTTTGCGACATCAAACACAATTCCGGAACTGCTTGCCTAAGGAGTGATTTCAAATGCGCCAATTCATGAAATTTAAGGGCTGCTTGCTCGCGACGCTGTTTTTCGCGGCCTGCAATGCAAGCAACCAGGGCGGTGCTGCGAATGAGGATGGACCCAGCGGCGATGACGTTGGCAATCCGGGAACAGGCGGCGACGGGATCGATGTTCCTGCGCCAACGCCGCTGAAGGATTTCAAACCAGCCCCAGGCCGGTTAGCTCTGTTGACATCCGAACAGTATCGTTCATCGCTTTCGGATCTGCTTGGCATCGACGCCGCGGGGATCGAAGTTCCAGGCGACGTACCGTTGTATGGCTTTACGACGATAGGAGCTTCGTCGATCTCGGTGTCGGCGAAAACCGGTGACACACTAGATCGAAGTGTTCGTACTGAAGTGGGAAAAGTTCTCGCTGACGTCTCCAAAAGGGAAGCGCTGACGGGCTGCTCTGCGAACGTCGAGAAGCCACAATGCGTGGATGAATACATTGGTTCTTTCGGTAGACGCGCCTTTCGAAGGCCTTTGGACGCGCAGGAATTCAAGCGACTCCGTGGGCTCTTCGACACGGTGGTTACGAAGACCTCGGACAGGTGGATGGGCCTGCAAATGGTAACTACGGCAATTTTGGCCTCGCCGAAGTTCCTTTATTTTTCCGAACAAGGCGAAGGATCGACGGACGGAACTGGGAACAAGAATCTTTCAGCGTTTGAATTTGCGGCACGGTTGTCGTTTTGGTTGTCGGGAAGTACGCCTGACAATGAGTTGCTGGACGCCGCAGAGAACGGAGATCTGCAGAATTCCGAAGGGATCGCCAGGCAAACGAACCGGCTGCTTTCTAGCCCGCGGGCCGCCGCTGCTTTGGAACGGTTCTTCGGTGAGCTGTACTCATTGCCGATAGATCACATTGAGAAAGATCCAACGTTGTTTCCGTTTGTTGCAAAACATCCCGAGCTTGCTGCTTCTATGCGCAGCGAAACCAGTACAATGGCCACTACCCTCGCGTTAGATGTGAATGGAGACATTGGCGAACTGCTTGACGCCAACTACAGCTTTGTTGATCCGCTGTTGGCAGAATTCTACGGAGTCAAAGACCGCCGTGACCCATCTGGAAAAGTTCAGTGGCCACCGGGCAGCCCCCGTTCAGGGTTGATGACGCATGCGGGGATCTTGGCGGTTCTTTCAAAAGAGACATCGACAATACCCACCCGACGGGGGCGCTTCGTTCGTGAAAGGATCTTGTGCCAACACATTCCCGATCCACCGCCGAATGTTGCGATGCAATTGCCTGAGGCTACGGGCGGTGAGGTAAAGACCCAAAGACAGCGACTGGACGTTCACAACATCAAGAGTGAATGCAAGAGTTGCCACGAGTTGTTGGATCCAGTTGGGTTGGTTCTGGAGCGCTTCGACGCTGCAGGCCTGTATCGTGACAAGGAAAACGGAGTGTCGATTGATACAAGCGGCGAGCTTGACGGCTTTCGTGTCGCTGATGCGCGTGAGTTGGGCAAAGCGTTGCGGAGTCATCCGGATGCCCTGCCTTGTGTGTTTCGTCAGGCTTATCGCTACGCAACGGGGCACCTTGAGACCGCTGGCGAGGAGCCACTTGTGCAGCAGCTTGGCGAATATCTAGCCAAGGACGCGCAGGGAAGCTTTAGGAAGGCCATTACTGCGCTGGCACAGCATCCAGGGTTTCGGTCAGTGGCGCAGTGAATGGTGAGGCGTCGTACAACAAAACCCCGCTGCCGTCTTCTCACTTACACCAGCAACGTGCTCAAGGTCCCTTGCACATAGGCCGGATCTCCAAACGTTGTGAAGTTCGGCACACCCATCGCTTGGCCTAGCGTGATAAATAAATCGTTGTGTGCGCGCTTGTTCTGAAAATCGAAGAATTCACCTGTTTTTAGTGCACCACCAGCAGAGCCTAGCAGCACATACGGCATGTTCGCGAAGCTATGGTTGGGCCCTTCGGAGATCTCGCTAACCCAAACAATCGTTGTGTTGTCCAACACGCGTGAGCCATCAACGTCTGGCGTGTCGTAAAGCTTCTGCGCGAAATACGCCAACTGTTGGCAATACCAGTTGTTGATGAGTGTGAGCTTGTCGTTGGCGGCCGCTTGCACGTCAGAAGCTGGAGGCTTGTCCCCAAACGTTGCTCCCGAAGCGGCCACCGCCGAGTGCGAGATACCGTGGTGGTAGGTCTCGTCGCCCAGCTTGGTCCAATCTGTTTTGATAAACGACGTGTACACCTGCCCGGACTGCGCTTCGGCCCACTGAATGGTCGCAACACGGGTTTGATCGCAAGCGAACGCCGCTACCAGTAAATCCATCTGCGCTTTGCCAACCACGGGCATGTTCTCGTTGCTGTACAAAGCGTCTCGCGTCAGTAAGGTTGGTGCTGTTGGCTTCTCGCAAGCGGTGTTGATCGAAGCAATGCCCAGCTCAAGCTCGCGAATCAGTGTCGCGTGGCGATCCAGCAGCATCTTGTCGCGGCTGCCCAGCTGGCCGGCCAAAGCACCGTAATCGTCCAGAACGAAATCAAGCACACTCTTGCGTTTCGCTATCAGCTTGTCGATCTGGGCTCGCGTCGCTCCCGCAGGCAGTGACGAAAACAGGCGACGGTAAACACTTGTTGGGTCGTCATCCGCTGGCACTGCGTTGGCTGAACCGCCATCCGCGCCGTAGCTCATGTACGAATAGAAGTTCTTATAGTGTCCCTGAGTTCCGATGCCAAGCTCAAGAGAAGACAGCGGCGCTCCCTTTAGACGATTCTTAAGCTCCTGATCAATGCTTATGCCACCGCCCCAACCTACGTCGCCAAACTCAGTGGGTTTGCGCTCTTTATAGCTGCGGGCTGTGAGCATCGCTGTCATACCCGCCGCGTGACCGTTGCCACCTGATTTTTCGGCGGCAGACATCTTGATGCCCGACACCAAAGAAAGGTGTGGCCTCAATGTTTCCGTGTCTAGCGGCTTCAAAATCGCTTTGATCTCAAAGTTCTTGCCCGTAGCCTTGGGCCGCCATTCCTGCATGACGGTGCCACAGGTCGTGTACCAAAAAACAATGCGCTTGGGTGCTTTGGTGGCGGCCTGTGCCATGGCTTCCAACATAGGAAGGCTGACAGCGATTCCGGCGCTTCCGCGAAGAATGGCCCTGCGGGACAGTTTAAGCGGTTTCAATTGCCACCTCCGGTGGGAGCGAGCCTATAACGAAAAGCGTCTGTTTGCGCAAGGCCAAGCAGAAGCTTGCGTAGGTCGCCGCCACTGGCGTCAAACAGCGTTTGTAACTGGTTGATGGTGCATTCGTCAGCGTCGGTTTGGTCGCGGCCGTAGGCGTAGCGGAACCATTCTGTGACCACACAATCACGAGACAACTTGCTTTGTGCCAAGCGCTTCGCCAATTCCACGTGGTCGGTGAAAGGGCCATCAACATCGGTGCCTTGCAACACGCCGCTGGTATCAATCGGAATGTTGTCGTGATCGGTGGCTCGCCACTTGCCCGTTGAATCGAAGTGATCGAATGCGAAACCCGGTGGATTAAGTATGTTGTGGCAGTTGAGGCACGGTTGAACGGTTTGGGTCTTCTGTTCAAGCTGCTTGCGCGGGGATACCTTGGGATCTGGGGCAGGAACCGTGGTGTCAACGTTGTTTGGTGGGGGAGGAAGCGCCTGGCACAAAATGCGTTCCATCACGAACTTGCCACGCAAGACGGGGGCCGTTTGTCCGGGGTGGGCAAGCAAGGTCATGAGGCTTCCTTGCGTTAGCAGTCCGCTGTGCCGCTTGGGATCCAAGGAAACTTTCTGCAGATCTTTGCCGGCCGTTGCATTGGAAACGCCGTAGAAGGAAACCAAGGAGGCATCCATAAAGGAAAACGGTGCGGTCAGTAGCGTTGACCATTTGCCATCCCCACGGCGGATCACTTCATCCACGAAGGCCTCCGTTTCTTGCCTTTGCAGTTCAGCAATGGCGGGAGTGAAGGTTGCGTCGCGCGGGGTTGAAGCCAGCTGCGCTAAACTGGCCCACTGTGAATAGAAGTTCTTGATGGCACGTTGGCCTTTGCTATCAGCCAACATTCGCTCGGCTTGTAATCGAATTTGATCAGGGGTCGCGAGCATGTCGGCGTCTGCTGCGTCGAAAAGCAGATCGTCTGGCATCGATCCCCAAAACAGATACGACAAGCGATTGGCAACTTCATAGCCGCTGAGCCGCAGTGCCCCTTTTGCGTTTGGATCAGTTGTACCCAGTTCAGGGCGATACAAAAAGGCGGGCGATAGCAGCATCGTTTTAACGATCTGTTCAATTGCCGAAGCAAATGTGCCTGCTTGTTTTTGCTGCGTGTAAAACGCGGTGTAACGATCAACTTCGCGCACCGTCAGTTTGCGTCGCATGGCCAAACGTCCGAAAGTCGAAATGAACTGTGCCGCGCAGACGTCTTCGCCTTTGGTTGCGACGTCGCACTTAAGCAAGCCAGGGAGATTCGCTGCTGCTGTTTGAGCAAGCTTTCCTGCGGCTTCTTCTTGTTGCGAGATCAACACGGAACTAAGGGTCGTGCTGTCGGCGTTGTTGTCGAACCCAAGTTGTGATGCTTCAGGAACAAACTGAAAAGCAGGATGAGTTTTGTCGCCCAGCAATTGCGCAACGGTGTTGTTGTATTCCCAGCGCGTGAGGCGACGCAGTGGGGTAGGGCCCGGGTTCCGTTTCTCGCCGCAGGCGGCAGATGCGGTAGCGCCGCCGGATCCTCCTGCCGCCTTGTTTCCTGCAGAGCCTCCAGCATTTGAAGGCGGTTCGGCGCTTGATTGAATCGAGCCTGAACACGCTACGGTTGCCGCTGCAATCCCAACCAAAGACAAACCGATAGCTATCCGAACGATCTGCAATGCTTTGCTTTTTTGAACTGCCATGGCGAAGCTC
>Ga0105046_10016802_pt1 | contig 11222 bp, 5 predicted proteins | sample MAT03_FD_78385 | JGI IMG/M metagenome (GOLD analysis project Ga0105046, IMG submission 78385) | Freshwater microbial communities from Lake Fryxell liftoff mats and glacier meltwater in Antarctica - MAT-03 (megahit assembly) | ecosystem: Environmental > Aquatic > Freshwater > Ice > Liftoff...
GAGCATACACCCGGCAGAATTTGGGGCCTGCCTAACCAAACGCGTGTGCCTCCAATTGTTCGATTAACCCTAAATGTACGTAGTCCTGCACCTGTTGCCTTGAGTACCACAGGAAGCATCATAGAGCTAAATACCTGCTGGTAATAACCTAAAGTAAAGTCGATGTTCGGCAGACGAAGATTTTGAAGAATCTTCTGAGACTTCGGATAATGGCTTAATCTTGCGCATTGGCCAAATTTATTCGCAATTATGGCTCTCCCGAAACAAGCGGGAATCGTAGCGCAGGGGCAAAGCAGCGGGCTTATCGCAGGTCAAGCCCATACACGAGCCCGCTGCTTTGCCCCTACAACAACCATGATTTCCCGCCAAAGCCGGGAGAGCCGCAATTCTGAAAATCTCAAAATGCCGTCGGTGATGCTGTTGCCTGTAGCACTTATAGACGAGGGGGTGACTTGCGTCCCGTGCTCGTCACCCCTTTCCGGCACAGCTATAATCCCGCGACATTCGAATTTATAGGAAATTCCCCGTTTGAATCATGCGTGAACGCAATCTCATCAACTTAACCATCATCATCGTGCTGGCGGTCATCTCTGCCTATATCGTCGCACCGATTCAGAAGCTGGACTTTGTCAAAAGCCTGGTCTTCTGGCAAGACGCCCGCACGCATGATCTTCAGATCAAGCAAGGCCTGGATTTGAAGGGCGGCCTGCAAGTGCTGCTCTCCAGCGCGAACGAAGGCGGTGTGCCGCCCACGGCCGACCAAATGGAATCGGCCCGCCGCATCATCGAGAACCGCGTCAACGGCCTGGGCCTCAGCGAGCCGATCGTGCAGTCGCAGGGCACGGATCGCATCCTGGTAGAGCTGCCCGGTGTCAGCAACCGCGAAACCGCCATCGACCTCATCAAGTCGACCGGCCAGCTGGAGTTTGTGGACGCGGGGGTGTCGCCGCCATCCGAGGGCACTCTGATTTCGACCACGTTTCAGACCGCGCGTGCCCTGCGCTTTCCCCAGACGGCCCAGGGCGGCAACCCCATCTCCAGCACGGTGCCGGTGGCTGGCGCTGGCAGGGTGTGGGAAACCGCCTTTACCGGCGAGATCATCGCCACCGCGCGCACGGGTTTGAGCACGCTGGGCCAGTATGTGGTGGACTTCACCATTCAGCCGTCCTCACAAGCTTCCTTTGGCGAATTCACGGCCAGCCGCATCAACCAGGCCATGTGCATTGTGCTCGACCACCGCGTGTTGTCGTGCCCGTTCATCCGCGGCGTGCTGCGCGAGGGCGGCCAGATCAGCGGCCAGTTCAACCAGGAAGGGGCCAACAACCTGGAACTGACATTGAACTACGGCTCGCTGCCAGTCTCGCTCAACATCGAGACCACCCGTGATATCGGCGCGACCCTTGGCTCGGAGTCGATCCGCCGCAGCGTCATCGCCGGCATCATCGGCCTGGTCATCCTGCTGGTGTTTTTGATTTTGTATTACCGGTTACCGGGTGTGGTGGCCGCGCTGGCGCTGATCTTCTTCACGCTGTCTTCCTTGGCGCTATTCGTGTTGATCCCGATCACATTAACCTTGCCGGGTATCGCCGGCTTTGTCTTATCGATCGCAACCGCGGCTGACGCGAACATTCTGGTGTTGGAGCGGTTCAAGGAAGAGATGCGAGCCGGCCGCACTGTGCGGGCGTCTGTCGAAACGGCCTTCCAGCGCGCGTGGCCGTCCATTCGCGATTCCAATACCAGCACGCTGATCACCTGCTTCATCCTGCTGTTCTTCGGCAACACGTTTGGCGCCAGCACGGTGCGCGGCTTTGCCATCAACCTGATTTTGGGTATTGGCATGAGCATCTTCACCACCATGTTCGCGTCGCGCACCTTCATGCGGCTCGCGTTCACCTCTCAGCCCAACGAGGCCACCGCCGAGCGCAAGGCGATTCTAGGAGTCTAGGCATGTTTAGCATCTTTAACATCATCCGAAACCGGCGGGTCTACTTCATCATCTCGCTGCTCCTGATCATTCCCGGCGTGGTGGCGATGATTTACAACACCATCACGCTGCCCACGCACACGCCATGGCGTCTGAGCGTGGACTTCAAAGAGGGCAGCCGCTTCGAGATCAAGTTCAACGGCCCCGCCACAGAGAACCAGATTCGGCAGGTCTTTCAAGAAGTGGGAGGCGTGAGCACCGTTGCCATCACGCAGTTGGGAAACCCGGCCGACAACACCTGGCAGGTGCGCACCGACTTCCTGGAAGGCGAGCGCGGCCAGAATGTGCGCACGGCTCTGTCCGAACGCATCGCCCCGCTCGATGACACCGTGACGAGAGTGGACTCGGTCAGCCCGACCGTGGCGGCCCAAACCACAAGCACGGCCTTCTTCGCCGTCATTGCCGCATCACTGGCGATCCTGTTATTCATCTGGTTCTCGTTCCGCAAAGCCGAGCACGCCTTTCGCTACAGCGCATGCGCGATTGTGGCATTGGTGCATGATTTGCTGGTTGCGGCCGGCCTCACTGCCATCTTCGGAATCTTCTTCGAGTGGGAAATTGACGCGCTGTTTTTGACCGCGATGCTGACCGTGATTGGATTCTCGGTCCAGGACACCATCGTGGTGTATGACCGCATTCGCGAGAACCTGGTGCGCTATCGCACCGACACCTTCGAGAACATCGTCACGCGCAGCATGGTCGAGACCCTGCACCGTTCGTTGACCATTTCGCTGCTCAACATTCTGGTCATGGTTGCGCTGCTCCTGTTCGGCGGCGCCAGCATCCAGCAGTTTGTAGCCGTTTTGCTGATCGGTCTGGTCAGCGGCACCTACTCCTCCATCTTCACCGCCGTGCCGTTGGTTGTGGCCTGGGAAGAGGGCAGCTTGTTCGGCACCGGCGAAAGCCTCTCGGTGCCCGTGCCCGTGCCCGCGAAATAATAGCGATGTAGTCAGATCGCCCACATCATGGCGCAGACGAATCTGGTAACGCGCGTGCAACAGGAAGTTGCGCGCGCGTTTTCTTTTTTGGCTGGCGAGACCAGACCCCAATATCAACCGGCCAGCATTATCCTGGCCGTATCCGGCGGCGCTGACTCGCTGTGCCTGGCCGATGCCGCCATTGCCATCGCTGCAACGAATCTATTTCAACCCGTCATCTTCCACTTCAATCATCAGCTGCGTGGCGCAAACTCCGATGCCGACGCGGCCTTTGTGGTGGACTTTGCAGCCGCCCAAGGCGTCACGGCCTATTGCTTCACGCACGATATCGCAGCGGCCGCACAGGCGCAGGCAACCTCGGTGGAGGTGGCTGGCCGCCATGCGCGCTATGCCCAACTGGCGGCGTTGGCTGCCGAGATCGGCGCGACCACCATTGCCACCGCCCACCATGCTGACGACCAGGCCGAGACAGTGCTGATGCGGCTGCTGCGCGGCACGGGTTTGAGCGGGTTGCGCGGGATGCGTCAGCACGATCAATTGCCCGTCCCTCACTCGCCAGTGGTTTTGGTGCGGCCCCTGCTGCGTCTCACGCGTGCGCAGATTGAGCACTACTGCGCCGACCGCGGCCTGCACCCCCGGTTGGATGCCAGCAATGCCGATGTCGCCTACACCCGCAACCGCATCCGGCACGAGCTGTTGCCGGCGCTGGAGCAATACAATCCCAATATTCGAGCCGTGCTAGCCCGACTGGCCGACTCGGCCGCCAGCGAGTTCGACATCGTGCAATACGCCACCCAACAGGCCATGCAACAGGTTGCCCAACCCATCAACGCTCACACAATCGTTTTCAACCGTGCCGCGTGGCAAGCGCTGCCGGAAGGCCTGCAACGGGCCACCCTGCGCGAGGCCGTGCATCAACTCAAAGGCCATCTGACCGATTTGAAATACACCGCCATTGAAGAAGCCCGCGATGTGCTCACCAGCCCTGCAAATACCGGCGACATTGCTTTGCAGGCCGATGTGCGAGTTGCGGTGGAAGCGAGGGCGTTCAGAGTGGGAGTATTAAGTAGTCAGTAGTCAGTAGCCAGATCAGAAGTTGCGAATAGAATTTATCTGACATCTGACATCTGACATCTGACATCTGACTACTTAATACTCCTTCCCCCCATGTCCATTCCTTCCATCTCCTCCCTGCTCGATTTTCGCGATAAGACGGTCCTGGTTACCGGTGCCGGCAGTGGCATGGGGGCGGGAATTGCCAGGCGCTTTGCCGAGGCCGGCGCGCGTGTGATGGTGCATTACCGAACCAGTCAGGCATTGGCCGAGGCGGTTGTAGGCCACATCAGCCAACACGGCGGACAGGCGCTGGCGGTGCAGGCCGATGTCACGCAGGAGCGTGAGGTGGCGCGGCTATTCGCGTCGTCACAAGCCGCATTTGGTCCACTTGACGTCCTGATCAACAATGCCGGGGCCTACCCTTTGCACGGCATATTGGATATGACGGCGCAACAGTGGGATGCGGTGGTGAATGCCAATCTGCGCAGTGCGTTCCTGTGCACCCAGGCATTTGCGAAGCAGGTGATTGCCGGATCTCAGAACGTGCCCGGCGCCGCCATCGTCAACATCACCTCCATCGAAGCCGAATACCCTGCTCCCATGCACAGCCACTACATCGCCAGCAAGGCCGGCCTACTGATGTTCACGCGGGCCAGCGCCGGCGAATTGGGGGTGCACGGCATCCGCGTAAACGCCGTTGCGCCGGGGCTGATGTGGCGCGAGGGAATTGAGCAGGCCTGGCCCGACGGGGTGGAACGCTACATTGCCGCGGCACCGCTGCGCCGGCTGGGCCAACCCGAAGATGTGGCCGATGCCTGTCTGTTTCTCGCCTCACCCGCCGCACGCTGGATCACCGGCACCAGCCTCACTGTGGATGGCGGGGTGACCACGCACTCGGTGTATTGAGCACAGCAGGCTACGATGCACAGAACACAACCTGTAGAGACGTTCTGCTGGAACGTCTTTTGCAACTTCACGCACGCCATTCTCGCAATCCCAAAATACATCTAGTAGTCTGTCAAGGCAAAGACTTTACGTTACAACGTCATTCCCGCGAGCCCCCGCCTCCGCGAGGGTGACAGGGAATCTAGGCGTAACCCCAACGCAATAGTGACTTGAAGGTCTGGATTCCCGCCTCCGCGGGAATGACGGCCTTGTGAAATTGTTTACACCCGGGCTCAGGTTCGCCCTTGGAACACCCCTAAGTCTTTCCCTTGACAGACAACTAGCGGCGAACGCTGCGGGCGATGAGCACGAGGATGGCGCTGCCGGCCACCAGCAGAACCGCGAACAGGGCCAGCCCGATGAACAATAACGTGTTGCCGGAGGATCGCGGTGATGTGGGGGTGTCACTGGCCACGCTAGGTTGGCCGGACGCGACCTCAACGGATTGGACCGAAGATTCGTGCGACGGCTCGGTCGGTTGTGCCTGTATTCCTGAAGCCACTTCCTTCTGACCCACCGGCACCGTTGGCACAATCATGGGCTGGGAGGCGTTATTTTCAGGCACGGCCAAGTCATTTGCAGGTTGCACATTGGAAGCCAGGATGGCCGCGGCCGACGTGGCCGCCGGCACAGTCGTAGGCACTGCGACAACCAGCGAGTCCGCTGGCGCAGCGCCTTGATCATTGCCGGCCGCTGCGGTGTTCACCGCTTCTGTAACTTGGGGCGATTGCGCGAGCGGGTTGCCCAGAACAGAGCCAGCATCGTTACCGGCACCCGTATTTGAAGGTGGCACCACAGGCACCGGTTGAACCGCCACGCCACCGCCAATGGCTGCGGCACTGTTGGCGGCCGGGGCCGTGTTCGCACCGGGCACAATTACGGCTGGCGCACTGCTGTCTGTGCGGGCCGAGATGGGTCCAAAGACCATGCCGGGGATGCCGTCAGTGGTCACTTCCTCGATCCAGTAAAAACTGACGAGGGCATCAGCCGAGCTATCGAAGTAGGCATAGTCTCCGCCGGTGGTATTTGTAGCGGGAATGAGCCTGCCCAGGTTGGAGGCTTGCTCAAATAGATTGTTTGCACTGCGGTGCAGAACGAAACCAAACGTGTTCAGTTCCACGCTGGTGCGCCACTCCAACAGCACCCCGTTGGCTTCCCATGAGGCGGTAAAGCGAGCGACGCTGACAGCCGTGGGTCTGAGGGCATGGCTGATGACATTGCTGCGAACGCTGGGCGTTTGCTTGCTGGCGACATAGCCAACGTTGACATAGGTCGTCTGACCATTGGCCGGGCTGGAAAGCGCCTTGCTGGTAAATGCGACTTTGAGATTTTGACCCGGACCTAGCGCGGGGATCGCCCAATTCAACACATTGGTTTGACCCTGGCCAGCGAGCGTCGGCGTGGCCACTGAATCGCCCAGGCTGGTCTGGAAGGCCATCCCAGCCGGCAACTCATCCGAGATGACGATCTGGGTGGCGGTGTAGGTGCCGACATTGGTGATGAGCAGGGTGTAAGTCACCGTGCCGTTCAACTCAACGGCCACGCCAGAAAGTGCGGGGTTGGGTATGGCCGATTTGTAAATGGCGAGGTCGGCCCGGCCCCCCACATAGTGCGCCTGATCGGTGGCGGTGATGACGGCGTTGGGCGCGGCGGCCGCATGCTCACCATTCAGATCCGGCACCAACGACACATACGAGCCGCTGACCAGCACCGAGCTGTTGTAGACACCCAGTCCGACGATGCCATACTTTTCGCACACCAGCGGCGCGCCGGGGCCAAGGGGGCTGGGCGAACAGGTGATGGGGCCTTGCACACTGTCCACGACCTGAATCTGGGTCAGGGTGAAGTTGCCGGTGTTGTAAATCAGATAGGACCAGGTGATGGGCGTGCCGGCTTCGAGCAAGGGTCCCGGCGTATAGGAGGAAGGCTGGAAGTTTGTGAGAACGCGCACAGACAAGCCGGCGCTTTGGGCGAGCATACCGGCATTGACCCCGTTCATGATCTGGCCGGCACCCAATGCCAGAATGCGAGTGAGGCCGGTGGCCGGGTCGATATCGCTGTCGATACCGATGTCACCGATCAAGGGCGTGGTGAACCGATAGCCCGCGGGCGGCTGCACCCCCACGATGTAGTTACCCGGCAGCAACTGATTGAAAATATAAACACCGCTGAAATCGGTGGTGGCCACAGCCGCCGCCACGCTGCTGTTTGCAGCCAGATACAACGTGACCTGCACGCCGGCCATAGGCGGCTCGCCAGCATCGAAGCGGCCATTGGCGTTGACATCAAACCAGGCTGTGCCGCGCACGATGGCACCGGGCACACCCTGATAATGGCTGAAATCCACGGCCGAAACTGCGCCGCGCAAGTTGGGCACATTAAAGGCACCGGTCACTGTGGCGCGGTTTTCATAGACGCCACTAAACGCCTTGCCAGAGCGCAGACACGACATGCCTTCACCGGCCAACAGTGTGGTTTTGGGACACGTAATCGCACCCAGCCGATTGTCATTCAGGATGACGTTGCTGAGGGTGACTGCGCCGGTGTTGGTGATGAGATAGGTCCAGTTGACCGGCGACGTGTTAGGCAACACAGGGCCTGGCGCGGCGTCAGCGTCCTCGCCGTTGGTTAGCGCTTTCACCTGCAATGTGGCCAGCACGGTGCCGTAGTAGTGGCTGGTGTCGGTGTCGGTGATCTGGCCGGTTGTGACGCCGTCCAACGAGTAGACCGTGGCGACATTGGTGTATTGCCCACCGAGCGCGAGATTGGATCGCGCGCAACCCATGGCCTGGCCCGGAGCCAGCGTCAGCACCGGGCACGCAATCGTCCCCAGCCTGTCGTCAATGACGCTGATATCGGTGAGGGTGATATCGCCGGTGTTGGTGATCGAATAGCCCCAACTGACCGGGCTATTGAAGGGAATGCTGGGGCCGGGCAATGCGTCGGCCGGGTCTCCATTGGTAAAGGTTTGAATGCGAACCTTGGGACTGGGCTTCCAAAAACCAGCATCGGCATTCATTTGCGCCAGACCGAGCGGCACTGTCACAACCCCGGTGCGGCGATTGGCAAAGTCAATCACGTCGCTGTCCCGCGTCACATCGCTCACCAGCGGATACGTAAATGTATAGCCCTGCGGCACCGTGAACTGAATCAACACATTGCCGGGCGGCAGTTGGGCAAAGCTGTATTCACCGGCCGCGTTGGTGGTCGTTGTGACCATCAGCGAGCTGGCATTGGTCCCCAGAACTGTCACCAGACTGTTAGGCACGCCTGAATCTGTGAGATCGCGCAAGCCATCGTAGTTGGCATCGATCCAGACCCGGCCGCTCAATTGGCCCGGCACAGCCATACCAAAATCATAGGTGTCGTTATTCTGCCCGCTCCTACCCGTGCTGAAGGTGATGGCGGGATAGCCATTCACGATGCTGGCCTTGGAGTTGCGTGCGGCCGAGTTGGGGCCGGAATTCACATTGGGCATGGCCGGCGTCAACCCCTCCAAAGGCCCACCCGGACCGTAGTTGTCGGGGTTGTCGAGCCGCACGGTATAGGTATTCACCTGGCGCACGGTACTGGCACTAAAGCCTCGCGCAGTCAGATCATCGGCCGTGCCCAGGATGCGGTCCTGACCCGCGGTGCTGAAAAAGTAGCGGCCATTGGTGTCTGTGGTCGTGGTGGCAATGGCGCTGTTGGCGAGGTCATACAAACGCACAGTAAGGCCGGCCATGGGCGGTTCGCTGGGATCTTGAATGCCGTTGCCGTTGGTGTCGAACCACACCCGGCTGCCCACTTCGACCGGAGCGGCGTTGCACATCAATTCCAAATCACCCATGCCGGTGGCTTTGGTGAAGTAGCCCTCCAACTCATATTCGGTGAGCAGGTATGAGCGGCTGCGCGCGCCAGTGGTGTTGTTGAACCAGACCGGGCCGGTGGTGCGAAACACGGTCTTCCCATCCACATCCTGATACAGCGGGGTTGGGTTGTAAGCCGAGGCCATGACCTCACCGCTGCCGGGCATGACGGCCAAACCCCCTGCGGTGATTTCCTGGTGCTGGCCGGTGTTGGCACTGCCAACCGGAAAGTTATCCTGCCAGTAAAACTCGCCGCCACCCGGCCCCTGATTGGAGTTTTGACCCTGGGTGGTCAAACCGCCGGCCTGGCCATTTTGCTCAATCGTCCACGTGCCATCGGCATTGCGACCCAGCTTTAACACGTCCCCGGCCGGTGCGCCATCCAGACTTTGAGCGCCACCCAGCGACGGGCGTTGCTCGCTGGTTTCGTGGCCGAAACGGTCACCCAGGCTCACAATCATGTTGCCGGCATCATCAAATTCGATGTCGCTGAACATGGGTTGCGGGTAGAAATATTCGTCGTAGGGGTAGAACTGCTTGACAGTCTGCACCGTCACCCACGGCATCCAGGCGGCCGTGCCACACTCGCCAGTGTTGTTCTGAGACGCACACCCGCGTGGGTAGTTGAGCGGGAAATTGGCCACCTGTGCAAACACCCCGGTCGCGACATCCAATTGATACACAAACGCGCGCAAATCGGTGGCTAGGTTGGACGACTCGGCCGTGCACACCATGCCGATATAGACATAGCCGGCCTCGCTGGTCGCAGTGGCCTTGACCGCAAAGGGGCGCAAATTGCGATTGAGTTCACCCGGCCCGGTCTGTGGGTGGGCGACGCAACCGGTCGGGCCGGCCGCTGGCGTGGGCAGGGTATATGACACGACCTGGGCCGCTGTTTGTGCAACCGCCGGCACGCCAACGGGCAGACGATAGAGCCGCCGATCGTAGAGATTCATCACCCACAGCGTCTCGCCGTCGATGGACACATCCATGCCGCCCAGCGCGCTTTTGCCCACAGAATCCCAGGCAGAATTATCGAGAAAGTAATCGGCCTGATCGTGTGAATCCGGCCCGGTGCTGCCCGGGAACAGCGTGTTCAAATTCACCAGCACACTGGTTGAACCATTGGCAGCGTTAACGGCATAAATGCCGCCGGTGCCAGCCGGACCAAACCCGGCATGGCGCTTGGCAAATGCAGCGGCAAACAACGTGCCGCTTTCGCGCTGATAGGCCAGCGCCCACGTGCTGCCCACTGCGTTGGCTGGAACCGCCAGACTATGCGTGGTGGGATTGCGCACATTGGCGTTGCTGCTGCTGGAGGTAGTCCCGGATTCGTAGGGGAAGCTGTAGAGTGTGGGCGAAAGCTGATAGGTGCCGGCAATCGGATTGCCAAACACAAAGCAATTGGATGCCACGCCCGGATTGGCGGCGCAAAAATCGGTGGGGGTGGAAAGCGCGAAGTTGGCCGTGGCCGGCAGCGCCTGCACAAATCGCACCAGACCCTCGGACTGGCCCGAGGTGGAATAGAAGTGGCTGGGGTAATAGCCGACCGGCACATTCGTCAACTCCAGCCGAACCGGCGCGATGACGACAGCGGGCTGAAACGCATAGGTGCCATCGGCATTCGAAGTGACAGAAGCCACCAACCCGGCATCGCTATAGGCACCAATTTGCACCCCACCGATACCCGGTTCGTTGACATCGCGTTGGCCGTTGAAGTTGAGATCGCGAAAAACAACTCCGGCGATGCTGTCGGCCTGAGGCAGCGCTGGAGCCGCATTCGCGCGTAAATTGATCAGGGGTTCGGTCGGATCAAATGAATGGGATGCTGCCGGGGTTAATGCGCCGGATACGCTGGATACAGCCAATACACCAATGATCCACAACACGCGCAACATCGCCATCACGCGCACACGTAGAGCCGGGCCCAGATTTGCCTGACTTTTGGTGCGTGTGAGTGACGCGATTGTTCCGCGTTGGCACTGGTGATAAACCGCGGCCGTATTGGCAGACATCCTTCCCCCCATCCTCACTTTCAACAAATTCTAAATCTTTTTACCCTCAAAAAAATGCGCGGGATCATGACAGTCCTGCAATTCAATAAGCATCAGTGAGCAGAAATGAGCGTTGCCAGCACTTCTGAAGATGACCCCGACTATAGCCAGTGATGCCGCCATTTTCGCATCAGATTATGCAGCCTATGTATCTATAGCCAGGTATTTACATGAAGTGGCCGGCGTAAGGCTTACAAGAATTGCCGATCTATGATATTTGGTTTAAGAATGTCACAAGTTTAATGGAAACGTACTAATTACTTATAAATAATGAGTTTTTCCTATGTAAGGGAGAAGTTGAATTTTCCACGATTCCGCATGAATCATCACTTCAAAATCCATGCGGATTTACCCAGATTTTTATCAACCAGATTATTATGACCTGCCACGAAACCAA
>Ga0105046_10016803_pt1 | contig 11222 bp, 9 predicted proteins | sample MAT03_FD_78385 | JGI IMG/M metagenome (GOLD analysis project Ga0105046, IMG submission 78385) | Freshwater microbial communities from Lake Fryxell liftoff mats and glacier meltwater in Antarctica - MAT-03 (megahit assembly) | ecosystem: Environmental > Aquatic > Freshwater > Ice > Liftoff...
GAGGCCGATCTGGCCCGGCTGCGCCCCCTCGATCCCGAGGCCGACACGCCCTACGTGCTCGAGACGATCCGCCTGCTGGTCGAGACGCTCGAGGTGCCGCTGATCGGGTTCGCCGGCGCCCCGTTCACGGTGGCCAGCTACCTGATCGAGGGCCGCCCGTCGCGCACCTACGCCCGCACCAAGGCGCTCATGCACGGCGACCCGGGCCTGTGGCACAAGCTGCTCGACGCCCTGGCCGACCTGGCCCTGGCCTCGCTGCGCTCGCAGGTCGACGCCGGCGCCTCAGCCATCCAGCTGTTCGACAGCTGGGCCGGGGCCCTGGCCCCCGACGACTACCGCCGCTTCGTCATGCCCGCCACCGCCAAGGTGCTCGACGGCATCGCCGAAACCGGCGTGCCCCGCATCCACTTCGGGGTGAACACCGGCGAGTTGCTGGGCCTGTTCGGCGAGGCCGGCGCCGACGTGGTCGGTGTCGACTGGCGGGTGCCCCTCGACGAGGCCCGCACCCGCGTGGGCGGTCGTGCCGTCCAGGGCAACCTGGACCCGGCCCTGTGCCTGGCGCCGCTGCCCGTGGTGGCCGAGGCCACCCGCGACGTGCTTCGTCGGGGCGGCGGCACGGGCCACATCTTCAACCTGGGCCACGGCGTACTGCCCGAGACCGACCCCACCGTGCTCGAGCACGTGACGGCGCTGGTCCACGACGAAGGCGTCGCCCTCGGCGCCGAGGGAGTGACGCCATGACCGTGCCCCCCGAACCGGCAGACGGGCCCACCCCCGCCGTTCTGGCTCCCGATCCGACGGCCATGGCGGTCGAATCGGGAGCCAGTTCGGATGGTGCCGGGCCGATCGTCGGCGTGGTGGTCATGGCCTACGGCACGCCGGCCCGACCCGAGGATGTCGAGGCCTACTACACCCACATCCGTCGCGGTCGCCCGCCCGAGCCGGCGCAGCTGGCCGATCTGCAGCGCCGCTACGACGCGCTGGGCGGCGTGTCCCCGCTGGCGCAGCGCACCGAGGCGCAGCGGGCCGCCATCGCCGCCGCGCTCGACGACCGTGCGCCAGGTGCGTACCGGGTGGTGCTGGGCCAGAAGCACGCGGCGCCGTTCATCGAGGACGCCGTCGCCACCCTGGCCGACGAAGGGATCACCCGGGTGGTGGGCCTGGTGCTGGCGCCGCACTACTCGGGGTTCAGTGTGGGCGAGTACCAGAGGCGGCTGGCCGCGGCGGCCGCCGAGCGGGCCATGTTCAGCGCGGCGATCGACCGCTGGCACCTTCAGCCCGCCTACGTCGACTTCCTCGCCGCCGCCCTGCGCGACACCCTGGCGCCGCTTCCCGAGCACACCAAGGTGTTGTTCACCGCCCACAGCCTGCCCGAGCGGGTGCTGGTGGACGATCCCTACCCCGACGAGCTGCTGACCAGCGCGGCGGCCATCGCCGCCGAGGTCGAGCCGGGGTCGCCGCTCGACTGGACGATCGCCTGGCAGAGCGCCGGCCGCACGCCAGAACCGTGGCGGGGGCCCGACATCCTCGAAGTCATCCGCGAGCTCGCCACCGCCGGCGAGGTCGACGGCGTGGCCGTCTGCGCCCAGGGCTTCGTCTCCGATCACCTCGAGGTGCTGTACGACCTCGACATCGAGGCCAAGGCCCTGGCCGACGAGGTGGGCCTGGCCTTCGGACGCACCGCCTCGCTCAATGCCGATCCCACCGTGATGTCGGCCCTCGCCGACCTGGTCGTCGCGACGGCGGCAACCATCGGGCCGCCCACCTGATGCTCGATGCGTTCCTCCGAACTCGACGCAATGACTCGTGTTTTGAGGGAGTCATTGCGTCGAGTTCGCGGCCGGTGACCCGCGATCATCGACGTCGAGGCAATAGCGCGCGGTATCCGCTCACCATTGCCTCGAGATTGCAGAAGTGGACCGGGAGGTCGGCCGGATGAGCCGGGTGGTGGTCGTGGGTGGCGGCATCACGGGGATGGCTGCGGCGTACGACCTCGGCCGGCACGACGATGTCGAGGTCGTCGTGATCGAGGCCACCGATCGGGTGGGCGGCAAGATCGAGACGTTGCCGTTCGCGGGCCTGCCACTCGAGACGGGGCCGGACACGTTCCTGGCCCGGGTGCCGTGGGCGGTCGACCTGTGCCGCGAGCTGGGCCTGTTCGACGAGCTGGTCAGCCCCGCCGAGACGTCGGCCTACCTATGGGTGCGGGGCGCGCTGCGTCGCCTCCCGGCCGCGCACGTGCTGGGCGTGCCCACCGACTTCGACCAACTGGCGGCATCGGGCCTGGTCTCGGACGAGGGCCTGGCCGTCGCCCGCCGCGACCTCGACCACCCGCCGGACGCTCCCAGTGACCTGCCCGACGGCGACCTGTCGGTAGGTGAGCTCATCCGCGCGCGGCTGGGCGACGAGGTCCTCGAGCACCTCGTCGGCCCGCTGATCGGCGGCATCAACGCCGGCGACGCCGACCGCCTCAGCCTCGAGGCGTCGGCGCCCCAGATCGCCGCCGGTGCCCGGCGCAACGCCAGCCTGGTGCGGGGCCTGCAGGCCATCCGGGCCGAGGCGCCCCCCGATCCCGACGCGCCGGTCTTCTACACCCTGCCCGACGGGCTGCAACGCCTTGTCGATCGGCTGGCGGCGGCGGCGAACGCCGACGTGCGGCTCGGCACCGAGGTGACGGGCCTCACCAGGGCGGCAGGCGGCGGCTACACGGTGGCGACCAGCGCCGGCCCCGTCGCCGCCGACGCCGTGGTGCTGACCGGGTCGGCGTGGCGCAGCGCCCGACTCACCGAAGCGATCGCTCCCGACGCCGCCGCCACGCTGGCAGACGTCGACTACTCGTCGGTCGCACTGGTCACGCTCGCCGTCGCGCCGGACGCCATCACCCGACCCCTCGACGCCAGCGGCTTCCTGGTGCCCCGCACCGAGGGCTGCCTCATCACCGCGTGCACCTGGAACTCCAGCAAGTGGGCCCACCTGGCCTCCCCCGGCCAGGTCATGCTGCGGGCATCGGCCGGCCGGTACGGCGACGAGCGCATCGCCGATCTGAGCGACGATGCGTTGGTCGACGCCGTACGGGCCGACCTGGCCACCACCATGGGCCTCGATGGCATACCGCTCGCGGTGCGGGTCAAGCGCTGGGCCGACTCGTTCCCTCAGTACCTGCCCGGCCACCTGGAGCGGGTCACGCAGGTGGAGCAGGCGTTGGCGGCCGTCGCTCCCGGGGTACTGGTGGTCGGCGCCGCCCAGCGTGGCGTTGGCATCCCCGCCTGCATCCGCCAGGGCCGCGAAGCGGCACTCGCCACCCTGGACCACCTCGCACGGCCCGCCTGACGCCGACCGCCGCAAACCTCCGACCTCCCGAACTCGGCGCATCCCCATGCCTCTCGGGTGGGCACGTGCGCCAGATTGGCCGGATCGGGCGTGGGAGTGAATGGCCCGTGGGGCCTGGAGCGACGAAGATCGGACGCCTTGAGCGAGTCCACCACCGACGCCGAGGCGGCTGACGCCAACCCGCCCGTTGGGTCCGACGCCGCGCCGGCGAAGCCGTCGCGCGGGACGAAGGTGTTGCTGGCGCTGCGCGGCGTCGGCACCGGGCTGGTCATCGCCGCCTCGGTGCCGCCGTGGGGCTGGTGGCCGCTGGCGTTCGTGGGCCTCTTCCTGCTCGACCGTTTGATCGCCGGGCAGCCCGCCAAGGCCCGGTTCCGCCGCACCTGGCTGGTCTGCGCCGCCTGGCTGTACCCGTCGATGGTGTGGATGGTCGACCTGACCCTGCCCGGCTACCTGATCGCCTGCGCCGTCTATGCGGCCTACTTCGGCGTGGCCGTGGCGGCCTGCCCCCCGACGCGCTGGCGTTGGCTGGCCCTGCCCGGCGCCTTCGTGCTGGCCGAATGGGCCCGCTGGTCGTTCCCCTTCGGCGGCGTTCCGCTGTCGACGCTGGCCATGAGCCAGGCCGACGCCCCCCTGGCCTTCACCGTGCGTCTGGCGGGCAGCCTGGTGCTGGTGGGCCTGGTGGTGGCCGGCGGCGTCGCCCTGTCCGCCCTGTACGAGCGGGCGCCCAAGCAGGCCGGGATCGCCGCCGGTCTGATGGCACTGGTGATCGTCGGGGCCTCGCTGGCCCCGCGTGCCCACGACACCGGCGACCTGACGGTGGCCCTCGTCCAGGGCGGCGGGCCCCAGCGCACCCGGGCCAGCGAGACCGACCCCCGGGACGTGTTCGAGCGTCACCTCGCGGCCACGGAGCAGGTCGACACGCCCGTCGACCTGGTGCTGTGGCCCGAGAACGTGGTGAACGTGGAGGGCAGCCTGTCGGTGAACCCCGAAGGCGAGGAGCTGGCCGACCTGGCCCGTGCGCTCGACACCACCCTGGTCGTCGGCGTCGTCGAGGGCGCCGACGAGAACTTCCTGAACGCGGCCGTCGTCTACGCCCCGGACGGCACCGTCGTCGACCGCTACGACAAGGTGAAGCGGGTGCCCTTCGGCGAGTACGTGCCGCTGCGTGGCCTGCTCGAGCGCTTCAGCAGCGAGCTGCCGGGCCGCGACGCCCTGGCCGGCAACGAGCCCGCCGTCGTCGACACGCCGGTCGGCCGCTTCGGCGTCGTCATCTCGTGGGAGGTCTTCTTCAGCACCCGGGGCCGCGACGCCATCGGCAACGACGGCTCGGTGCTGCTCAACCCCACCAACGGCTCGTCGTACTGGCTGACCCAGGTACAGAGCCAGCAGGTGGCGTCGTCCCGCCTGCGGGCGCTCGAGAACGACCGCTGGGTCCTACAGGCCGCCCCCACCGGCTTCAGCGCCATCGTCACGCCCGAGGGCCGCGTGGTCGAGCGCACCGCCATCAGCGAGCAGCGGGTGCTCCAGGACACCATCACCACCCGCGCAGGCCACACCCTGGCCACCCGGGTCGGCGACCTTCCCATGCTGCTGGTCGCCGCGGGCCTGATGATCGCCGCCCCGCGGCTCGCCCGCCGCTCCCGCAGCGGGCCGGCACCGTCCGACGACCCGCCGGTCAGCGGTAGCGTCCCGGCGTGATCGAACTCACCGCCGGCGAGGCCCGGGCCCTCATCGACCCCGAGGCCGGGGGGCGGCTGGCGCAGCTGACCGTCGACGGGCTGGACCTGCTGGTCGAGCGGCGGGAGTCGCCGACGCAGTGGGGGTGCTTCCCCATGGCCCCGTGGGCGGGCCGCATCCGCCACGGCAGGTTCACGTGGGACGGCGTCGACTACCAGCTGCCCATCAACAAGGCGCCGCACGCCATCCACGGCGTCACCTACGACCGGCCCTGGGACGTCGTCACCGCCACCGACACGGCCGCCGAGCTGCGCATTGATCTGGACGATCGCTGGCCGCTGGGCGGGCACGTCACCCAGTCGTTCGCGCTGGACCACGACCGCATGCACCTGCGCATGGAGGTGCACGCCGGCGACCGCACCATGCCGGCCAGCTGTGGCTGGCACCCCTGGTGGAAGCGGCAGCTCGACAGGGGCGAGGCTGTAGAGCTGGACTTCGAGGCGGGGATGATGTGGGTTAAGGATGACGAGGGCATCCCTTCGGGCGCGCTCGTCACGCCGACCCCAGGCCCGTGGGACGACTGTTTCACCGACATGGTGCAGACGCCCGAGCTGCGGTGGGCCGGTGCCCTCGAGGTGGTGATCGAGTCGCACTGCACCGACTGGGTGATCTTCACCGAGCCCGACCACGCCGTGTGCGTCGAGCCCCAGACCGGCCCCCCCGACGCCTTCAACATCGAACCCGCCCACGCCGTGCCCGCCGGCGAGGGCTCGTCCGGCCACCCCGTCATCGCCACGGCCACCTTCAACTGGCGCCGTATCTGACCCGAGCGGCACCGTTCTGCCAGCACTCCACCGTTGCCCACGACGGCACCGTGCTGGCAGAACGACACGGAGTTGTTCTGCCAGCAGCCGACCGTTGCCCACGACGGCAGCGCGCTGGCAGAACGGACGCCCGCGCCTCGCCTTCGGTTCTGAGCCCCTCCCCCCGTACACTTGACCGACCGGTCAACGCCCCGGAAAGGCTCGATCCCTTGGCACCGTCCTCCCACGCCGACGATCCCCTGCGGATCGCCATCCTCGCCTACCGCGGCAAGCCCCACTGCGGGGGCCAGGGCGTCTACGTCCGTCACCTTTCCAAGGCGTTGGACGACCTGGGCCACCACGTCGAGGTGTTGGGCGGGCCGCCGTACCCCGAGCTGGTCGACGAGGTGCCACTGGTCAAGCTGCCCAGCCTCGAGATCTACAACGACCACTTCCCCATGCGCATGCCGGGGGTGTGGGAGCTGAAGGACTGGACCGACTGGGCCGAGGTGGGCGCCTTCATGAGCGGGACGTTCCCCGAGCCCCTCGCCTTCAGCCTGCGGGCCTGGCAGCACCTCAAGACCCGTACGGGCGACTTCGACCTGGTGCAGGACAACCAGAGCCTGGGCTACGGCCTGCTCGGCATCGAGCGCCTGGGCATCCCGGTGGTCGGCACCATCCACCACCCCATCACGGTCGACCGGGCCCTCGAGATGGAGCACGCCGAGACGGCCTACCAGCGCTTCGCCAAGAGCCGTTGGTACGCCTTCACCAAGATGCAGACCCGGGTGGCCAAGCGCCTGACCCGCATCATCACGGTGTCCGAGTCGTCCCGCGGCGACATCGCCCGTGACCACGGCGTCGACATCGACCGCCTGCACGTGGTGCCGGTGGGCGTCGACCCCGAGATCTTCAAGCCCCTGCCCACCGTCCAGCGCATCCCCGGCCGCCTCATCACCACCGCCAGCGCCGACGTCACCATGAAGGGCCTCGTCTACCTGCTCGAAGCCGTCGCCAAGCTGCGCACCGAGCGCGACGACATCGAGCTGGTCGTCATCGGCAAGCCCAAGGAGGAGGGGCGCACGTCGCGCACCCTCGCCGAGCTGGGCCTGTCGGGGGCCGTGCGCTTCGTCAGCGGCGTGTCGGAAGAGCGCATCGTCGAGCTGTACTCCGAGGCCGAGCTGGCCGTCGTGCCCTCGCTGTACGAGGGGTTCTCGCTGCCGGCCATCGAGGCCATGTCGTGTGGCGTGCCCCTGGTGGCCACCACCGGCGGCGCCCTGCCCGAGGTGGTCGGTGCCGACAACGACACCGCCCTGCTCGTGCCTCCTGGCGACTCCGAGGCCCTCGCCGGCGCCCTGCGACGCGGCCTCGACGACCCCGCCCTGCGCGACCGCATCGGTGCGGCCGGCCGCCAACGGATCATCGAGCGTTGGAGCTGGAAGATCACCGGCGCCAGGACCGTCGAGCAGTACCGCGCCCGCCTGGCCGAACCGACGATGGACACGGGCTTCGACGCCTCGACCGTCACGTCCAAGCTCGCCCACCTGCGCCGCCGGCTGCCGGTCTGACCCATGTTGACCGTTGATTACGACCGCCTCGACCTGCAGGCGGGTGACCTCCTCTTGGACATGGGCTGCGGCGCGGGCCGCCACGCCTTCGAGTCGTACCGTCGCGGCGCCAAGGTGGTGGCCTTCGACTACTCGCACGCCGAGCTGGTCGAGGTCCGCGGCCTGTTCGGTGCCATGCAGCAGGCCGGCGAAGGCCCGAAGCACGGCCTGGCCACCGGTGTCAACGGCGATGCCGTCAAGCTGGCCTTCCCCGACGACACCTTCGACCGCATCATCGCCAGCGAGGTGCTCGAGCACGTCCCCGACGACGAGGGCGCCCTCGCCGAGCTCGTGCGCGTGCTGCGGCCCGGCGGCGTGATCGCCGCCACCATCCCGGCCTGGCTGCCCGAGCAGATCTGCTGGAAACTGTCCGACGAGTACCACGCCCCCTTCGTGGTGGGCGGCCACGTGCGGATCTACACCGAGGACGAGTTGCGCGACAAGATGCGCGCCGCCGGTCTCGAGCCGGGCGCCTCGCACCACGCCCACGCCCTGCACTCGCCCTACTGGTGGCTCAAGTGCTCGGTGGGCCCCACCAACGACGACAACCCCCTGGTCAAGGCCTACCTGAAGCTCCTCACCTGGGACATCGTCAAGCAACCGCTCGTCCTGCAGGTGGCCGAGAAGCTCCTGCAGCCGCTGATGGGCAAGAGCCTCATCGTCTACGCCCGCAAGCCCCTGCGCACCACGCCCCCACCGCCCTCGCGGGCCACCCGGGCGACGGCGCCGGACCCCTCTGCTTCCCCCTCGGCCGGCGAGCCGGCCCCCCAGCCCGAAAGGGAGACCGCCGATGTCTCGTGAGCTCCGCCTTCCCGAGGTGCCCAACCTGGTCACCGCCGACGAGATGCTGGCCACCGCCGCCTCCATCGTCGACTGGCAGCTGCCGTCCGGCATGATCCCCTGGTTCCCCGGTGGCCACGCCGACGTGTGGAACCACGTCGAAGCGGCCATGGCGCTCGACCTGTGCGGCTTCCACGACGAGGCCCTGCGCGCCTACGACTGGCTGGTCGGCCTGCAACGGCCCGACGGCGCCTGGCACCAGTACTACCTGGCCGACGGCGTCGAGCAGGACAAGCTCGACGCGAACACGTGCGCCTACGTGGCCGCCGGCGTGTGGCACCACTACCTGCTCACCCGCGACCTCGCCGTGCTCGAGTCGATGTGGTCGATGGTCGAGCCCGCCATCGACTTCGTGCTCGACCTGCAGACCCCGCGCGGCGAGATCCTGTGGGCCCGCCACGCCGACGGCACCCCGTGGTCGTTCGCCCTGCTGACCGGCTCGTCCAGCATCTGCCACAGCCTGCGCTGTGCCATCGCCATCGCCGAAGAGCTCGGCCACGAGCGGCCCGACTGGGAGCTCAGCGTGGCCCGCCTGGCCCGGGTCATCGCCACCGAGCCCGACGCCTTCGCCCCCAAGCACCGCTGGGCCATGGACTGGTACTACCCCGTGCTGGCCGGAGTGCTGACCGGCGACGAGGGCCGTGCCCACCTCGCCGAGCGCCTCCCCACCTTCCTGCTCGAGGACCGCGGCATCCGCCGCGTGTCCGACCGGCCCTGGGTCACCGCCGCCGAGACCTGCGAGTGCCTCATCGCCCACCTGGCCGTCGGCGAACGTGCCATCGCCACCGAGCTGTTCGCGCTGGCGCAGGCGCACCGCACCGACGACGGCCGCTATTGGACCGGCATCGTGTACCCCGAAGAGGTCACGTTCCCCGGCAACGAGCAGTCCACCTACACCTCGGCCTCGGTCATCCTGGCCGCCGACGCCCTGGCCGGCGCCACCGCCGGCTCGAAGCTCTTCGTCGACCACGACGAGGTCCTTCCCCCGCTCCTCCCCCTCGACGACTGAAGACCGCTGGATTTCTTGGTGGTTAGCCACCCCAGAGGTCGGCTTCCACCAAGATTTCCGCCGTTGTGCGGGTGCGCGCCTAGCGCGAGCGGGCGAGGACGCGCAGGCTGCCGGTGGCGCTGACGTCAGCGAAGCCGTCGTCGAGGGCCCGTAGGTAGATCTCGTAGGGCGGGCGGCCGCCGTCGGCGGGGTCGGGGAAGACGTCGTGGATGGCGAGGATGCCGCCAGGGGCAACGTAGGGCGTCCAGCCCTCGTAGTCGCGGTGCGCCGGCTCGGTGCCGTGGCCGCCGTCGATGAACAGGAACGCGAGCGGCGTCGACCAGTGCGGACAGACCGTGGCCGACTCGCCCACCAACGCCACCACCGACGATTCGAGGCCTGCCTGCTGCACCGTGCGGCGGAACACCGCCAACGTGTCCATCAGGCCCGTCGCAGGGTCGACCAGGTCGGACTCGTGGTGCTCCCAGCCGGCCTGGTTCTCCTCGGAGCCCCGGTGGTGATCCAACGAGAACAGCACCGACCCGGTGGCCTGCGCCGCGGCGCCCAGGTAGACGGCTGACTTACCGCAGTAGGCGCCCACCTCGAAGAACGGCGCGCCGGCGGCCGAGCCGTCACCCGCCGCCACGGCGGCCTCGTGCAGCGCCAGGCCCTCGTCGGGGGGCATGAAGCCGCGAGCCGCGAGCGCGGCTTCCAGCAGTTCAGCGTCCACGAAGAGCCGGGATCAGGCCAGCTTGGCTTCGATGTCGCCTTCGACGAACCCGCCGGCCACCAGCTCTTCCTCGGTGACCCCGGCTTCCTCGAGCACGCTCTCGTCGATCGGGAAGTGGCGCTCGTTGCCGAACATCAACCGGTCGAGCACCGCGAATTTCAGGACCCAGACCATGCCGAAGCCGAAGGCGTTGGCCACGTTGACCATCAGCGGGGACTCGAAGCGCGCCTCGGCATAGGCGACGCACAACGTGGAGAGGACCAGGCCCAGCAGCGTCATCCCCCAGAAGGGCAGGATCTCGGTGACGAAGTTGTTCTTGTCCCGCTTGCCCCACACCCAATAGCGGTTCATGACGTAGACCGGCACCACCGTGACCGCCACGGCCATCGTGTTGGAAAGCAGTCCGCCCCACCCGAGCCCGTAGTGGAAGATCAGGAGCACGGCCTGGGTCAGCGGCACGGCCACGAACGAGACCGCCGAGTACCGCAGCACCTTGCGGTGGTCGATCGCCTTGATTCTGGCGATCACCTCGCCGGTGGTGGACATACTCATTTATCGGAGCCTAACGATCTTGGTGTGAGCGGGAACAGTTCAGCGTAGGGCGTCAGCCCGGGGCCCGTAGCCGTGCGCCCACTCGAAGTTGTCGAACGCGCTCCAGCCGAAGTAGCCGCAGGCTGGAGGATCCCGACCGCCGCGTCGCCCTTGCGACCCGATGACGGCGAGCGAGGCACGAGCAAGCCATGATGATCGTGATGAGCCGTCAGGCGAAGAACCCGAGGCAGGCGAAGAACCAACAACCGGCGGTGGACTCGCTGATCCGACTGCTCGACCTGGAGAAGATCGAGGAGAACATCTTCCGGGGGCTCAGCCCCGACGAGGACCGCCAGCGGGTGTTCGGCGGCCAGGTGGCCGGCCAGGCGCTGGTGGCTGCCGCCCGCACCGTCGACGCCGATCGGTCGGTGAACTCGCTGCACGCCTACTTCCTGCGCCCTGGCGACCCCACGGTGCCCATTCTCTACGAGGTCGACCGCATCCGCGACGGCCGCTCGTTCACCACCCGACGGGTGGTCGCCATCCAGCACGGCAAGGCCATCTTCAACCTGGCCGCCTCGTTCCACATCCACGAGGAAGGCCTCGAGCATCAGTTGGCGATGGCCGACATGATGTTCGACGGCCGCATGGCCCCCGACCCCGCCTCGCTGCCGGACTGGCAGCAGCGCATGGCGCCCTGGAAGGACAAGATGGGC
>Ga0105046_10016804_pt1 | contig 11222 bp, 5 predicted proteins | sample MAT03_FD_78385 | JGI IMG/M metagenome (GOLD analysis project Ga0105046, IMG submission 78385) | Freshwater microbial communities from Lake Fryxell liftoff mats and glacier meltwater in Antarctica - MAT-03 (megahit assembly) | ecosystem: Environmental > Aquatic > Freshwater > Ice > Liftoff...
ACCTCGCCAAGCTGCGACTCAATCAGTGACAGCCGCCAAGGAGCCCTCACGCGCCGTTCACCCCTTCCGCGATTGTTTACAATCCCTCGCTCACGCTTCGGGTTGCAAAAACGCTCGGTTTCCGCCAAGATTGGCGCTGTCCAATTACGTACCCGGCTCGCGGCTGGAATTCCTTAAGTTCACGCCATTGGAGAGCAGGGCTGCGGACGCCCTCGCAATTTCACAAGAGCCCACAGATTGGCAACGCCGTGTCTTTGTCTGGTTCCTGCGGCACGACGGACTGCCTGATCCATTGCAGAAGTTCCGGCAGCCCCTGGCCGGTGCGGGCGGACACATGGATCAAAGGCAGACCAGATAATGCCGTTGAATTTCTGCACGGTCGCTGATCGAATTCATCCTCTGTCATCAGGTCACACTTATTCCGCACGAGCACGGTGTGTTTCGGCAGTTTCGTGAGTGACAACCGATCACTCCATGCAGCTGCAGCGGATCCGTCATCGAGCACCAGGCACAGCACATCACACTCTGACGCTGCGAGATGTGACTGCCGGATACCGAGTTCTTCGATCTGATCTTCGCTGCCCTCTCGCAAACCCGCCGTATCAACAAAGCAAAACGGCCAGCCTTCGACGACACCATCGACTTCCACAACATCGCGGGTAGTGCCTGGCTGATCACAGACGATCGATCGCTCCATTCCCGCAATCACGTTCATTAACGACGACTTACCGACATTGGGAGCACCCGCAAACACAACGCGCCAGGGTCTGGTCAAATGATCGGCCACGTCCTGCCATTCAGAGAGCCGTTTTCGAATGGCTTTTACCTCGTCGGTGTCCTTGTCCGGAGAATCCAGAATCGTCATCAAATCGTGGCAGAATGAATTCGACGCCTGCGCCAGAATCAATCCGGCTGTCCTGCGACTGCGTGCGTTCTCAAGTCGATGCCGAATTGTTTGCTGCACGATCGACTGGACGCTTTTCAGGCGTTGAGCGTCCACGCCAGCCGCGTGAGTCCCGGTGGCAAGGGACACGGCTTCAGCGTCCACATCGCCGTCTGACACGCCGTCACTCAAAAGGTCACCACAAATTCGATTGACAGCGACCGTGCCACCGTGGCATTGAATCTCCCACGTCAGCACCGAAGTCCGCACTAAAACCAGATCTTCGTCATTCCAGCGTCCGTAACAGATCCGTCCGATCGACATTGTGGGAGGTAGCACATGCGCGGAGTCATTCTGGTGTAAAACGTTTTGAAGTTGTTCCGGAGGGCTGACGCCCATTGGCACTTGTTTTACGTTCAAAGGAACAGGCACACTCCGTGTGCCGTCCGCATGCTCAGCGATTTTCAGGGCTACGGCACTTGGAAAGTGCCTGCTACTTTCTAAACCAAGTGCCGGAGGGCTTGCGCCGCTCCGCTCGCCGAGGCGAACGAATGACAATCGTCGCAGCACATGTTGGGCTGCCTCCAAAATCTCGCATGTCAGTTCAATCACCGCGACCGCGCCAGGCCCCGGAGCGGTCAGGACGCGAAAACAGCAGCTGCCCGATGGATCCAGATCACCTGTCACTCAATTCTCCAGACTTCGTCGCGGCGTTTCGGCAGATGCTGCCACTCATGTGACTTCGAAACGAGGAATCCCGGAACTCCGCACCTGCGCAGTTCAGCACAACCCGCATTGTTACACAAAGCGAAGGCAGATTTCCCGATCGGCGCGCCGTGAGTCTCAAGAAAAGTCTACGAAACCGTCCACGGGTGATTTCCGCTCCAGCCTGCTGTCTTCCTGTGCCGATCTTTCGAATACGATCGACTCTGCGCGATCACGTTCTGCGTGCGCCTGTGCCCGAGTCGTACTCCTTTCTGTAGCTACCCGTCAAATTTTGACCAGGAATGGTCATGAGCCGACCGTCGGAAAATGCACCCCCGAGGTCACTTCCAGCCAGATTTCTGGGCTGGATGGTGGCAACGGTGTCGGCACGCCCTCGACTGATGCTGTGGTTTTCACTGCTATTGGCCTGTACGTCCGTCGGCGTGACCGTCCTGCAGCTTAAGATTCGCACCAGTCGCGCAGACCTGATGGATCCTTCGAGTCGCTTCGCCGCGACATGGAAGCAGTATTCAGACACATTCACTGCCGACAAGGATCTGATGATTGTCGTTGAGACATCTGCCCCGAATGCAACCGTCATCAAGACGGTGATTGACGATCTGGGTGATCGGCTCAAACGTGAACCCGACCTGTTTGGCAATGTGCAATCCAGCGTCAACCTTTCCGCCATGCGGCGAAAGGCGTTACAGTTCCTATCGACTCCTGATCTGCAGAAGACTGCAGAACGTGTGCGCAGTTACGACACGGTCGTCCGCGATCAGAACTGGAACTACATACGCACAGAGAATCTCGCGTCGTCACTTCGCAAGTCTCTCGTTGAGAAACAAAGGGACGGCATTGTTCCGGATTCCACCTATCGCTCCGTGGAACGATTTGCGAACAGCCTTTCGACATTCCTGCGACACTCGCTGGAAACGAGAAAGCCGGAAACGCAGTCATTCATGTCCCCGCTGCCGGATCTGATGGATATTGCGGCGGATCAAAAACTGACGGACGACGAAACAGCCTACGTCCTGAACAACGACAAAACGGTCGGCGTTCTGCAACTTGCGGCCCTGACTCAAAAAGGTGATCCGAACGGCAACGCCACGGTCATCAATCGCCTGCGAGAACAAATCGCCACGGTACAGGCAGCACGCGAAGCCGACTATCCCGGCCTGAAAATATCACTCACCGGAATTCCGGTACTTGAACATGACGAAATGCACAGCACGTCAGTTGACATGCGAAACGCAGGCATTGTCGCATTCTTTGTCGTTGGCGGAATACTGCTGCTGGCCTTTCGCGGCGTCCGACATCCCATGCTGGCGCTTCTGACTTTAATTGTTTCGCTGTCGTGGACGTTTGGAGCTGCGACGCTGGTCATCGGTCATCTGAATATTATCAGCGTGTGTTTTTCGATCTTCCTGATCGGACTGGGCATCGACTATTCGGTCTCATTCATCAACGGCTACCTGGCATTGCGACAGGAGTTGTACGAGCTGCCGGAAGCTCTGCGTGAAACGGCCGAAACCACAGGCAAGGGAATTCTGACGTCCGCGATTATTACGGCTTTGGCTTTTTCGACGGCACTGGTAACCGGGTTCCCGGGACTTGCGGAACTTGGACTGATTTCAGGCATGGGCGTGCTGCTCTGTGCCGTCGCCACATTTATTTTTCTGCCTGCACTGATCTCTGTGTCGGATGCTGCCATCGACGTCGAAAGTCTGCCGCAGCCGTTTAACGCACCATTGCTTCGTAAGATCGTGGTCGCCCGGCCTGTCATTTCCGTTTCCGTCGCTGCCGTAATCCTTGGGTTCTTTGGCTATCAGGCGTTTCGGTATTCTGACGGTGCGGTCAGTTGCCGCATCGATTATGACCAGAATCTGCTCGCGCTCCAGGATCCACAACTGGATTCGGTAGCGGCAGAACGCAGACTGGCCGATTCCGGTTCCGAAACGGTCTTGTATGCTGTCTCAGTGGCTCACACCTGGGAAGATGCCATTGCGTTGCGACGCCGTTTTCTCAATCTGCCTTCGGTTGGACGTGTCAGCGATGGTGCCAGCAATCTGCCCGAAACACCTGACGATCGGTCGATGCAGTTAATCCGGCAGTTGCAGCAGAGTGCCGCAAACATTTCGAAGAGCGCGCCCATGATCGCTCCGGCCAGTCACAAGGCGGTTGGTCAGGAAGTCGATTCCCTGTACGCAGCTGTCAGGAAATCAACCAATCCCACAGCGCAACGGGCCGCCAGGGCGCTGGATCAGTTCCTTGAGGATCTGTCAAAAACGCCGGGACGCCGATCCAGCGATATTCTGACTGCATACAACGACATGGTCGCAAAATGGTTGATCGATGAATACGCCGACATCGCGCGTTCCAACGACTTTCAGCCCGTGGGACTTCGCGATGTGCCACGCGAACTCAAGAACCGATATATGCGAGTCGATGCGGACAATACCCAGCACTGGGCGCTGCGAATTTATCCGAAACACGACGTTTGGAAAGGAGCAGCTCTGACAGCGTTCGTGGAAGAACTGCGAACCGTCGATCCGGAAGTGACAGGTGTGCCTGTGCAGAATCTGGAATCTGCCGGTCGCATGCACACCACTTATGCCAGCATCGGACTGTACGCATTAGCGGTCATTTCAATGCTCCTGTTGTTCAATTATCTGCGACCGGGGCAGAAACTTCTGACTGTCGTACCGCCCGTGGCGGTGGCTGCATTTATTGGCTACACCCTGTTCAAACGCAACGGTGCCGTCGATCCGACGATGCTGGTTCTGATTTGTCTGGGGCTGGTTGTGTTTATCGCCGCCGTGCTTGATTACCGAAACCTGCGGGATACCGCGCTGACGCTTGTTCCTGCTTTCGCAGGCAGCGTTCTGATGCTGGGAATCATGGCGCTGCTGGGGCTGACGCTGAATCCTTTGAACCTGATTGCTCTTCCGCTGGTTTTTGCAATCGGGATTGACAACGGGATTTACCTTGTGGCCGATTGCCGTCAACAGATCGCGGCGGGAAAAAAGACCTTCGAACCGTCTGCGGATATGCTCAGCAGTGTGATTGTGACTTCGCTGACATCGATTGTCGGTTTTGGAAGTTTGACCATTGCCGCACATTATGGAATGTTCAGCATTGGTATTCTTCTGTCGCTCGGGGTCGCCTCGAGTCTGCTGGTCTCACTGTTCCTGATGCCTCCGATTCTCGCGCTGGTTGCCCAGCACCAGCCGGCATCAATGGAGCCCGTGCGTATTATCCGTAAGACAGATACGACCGCCGCTGAAGCCGTGAAGACACCGCAGCCGCAGAAAAAGAAAGCCGCGTAGGGGCAAGCCCGGTTTCTAAACTGAGTGACTCTGCGTACAATTCCGCCAAATGGTTCTAAGGCGAGCGGCAGATTTCTGGTGACCGTCGAAAACCGGGGCTAGTGCATTGTCAACGCTTGATCCTGGGGTTGGCCAGGGAAAAGGGGTCAGGAACCAATAGCCAAATGGCCCGCAGGGTGCTGCGCACTATTGGTTCCTGACTCCTTTTCCCGCGATGCCGTTGCCCTGCAATCCAAGGTTTGACAATGCACTAGCGCCTGCGGCGAATGAAATCAGCCGCCACGCGCGGGCGTCCGGTTATTCGGCCTGGTAGTTCCTGATCTGCCGCTCGCCAGAGCAATCACTTTCACTCAGTTTGTTGAATGAGCCCCCTTGTGACCGGTTCGAACGATACAGAAATTCAAAGCGACGATGATCGCGAGCGGTCGCGCCGTCTGAGCCTGCAGGGGAATACGCCTCCCGCCGAGATCGAAGGCTATTCCATTGTGCGTCGTCTGGGGACAGGTGCGTACGGCACTGTCTGGCTCGCACGGGAGGACCGAACGGGGCGCATGGTGGCCGTGAAGTTTTATCCGCATCAACGCGGTCTCAACTGGTCGATGCTCAGCCGTGAAGTCGAAAAACTGGCTGCAGTTTACACCTCGCACAATATCGTCCGACTCCTGGACGTAGGCTGGAATGCGGAACCGCCATACTTCGTGATGGAGTACGTCGAAAATGGCTCACTCGGAAACTTTCTCGCCCAAGGCCGCTTATCCGTTGACGATTCTGTCCGCATTGTCCGTGAAATCTGCAACGCCCTTATTGATGCTCACGGTGCCGGTGTGCTGCATTGTGACCTCAAGCCCGATAACGTCCTGCTCGATGGTCAGATGCACGCCCGACTCTGCGATTTTGGCCAGGCTCGCATGTCGCACGAACACAGTCCGGCGCTCGGCACACTCTATTATATGGCACCTGAACAGGCTGATCTGGATGCCCTTCCGGATGCGAAATGGGATGTCTATGCGGTCGGAGCGCTGTTCTACCACTTGCTGACAGGAAGTCCGCCTCATCGCACCGAGGCCACGCAGCGGCAACTGGAATCTGCCGATACGCTTGATGCACGTCTGAAGGTTTATCAGAAAATTATCATCAGCAGCGGTGTGCCAACCAGACACCGCAAACTCAAAGGCGTAGATGGGCGACTGGCTGATATTATCGATCGGTGCCTGAACGCTGTTCCGTCAAAACGATTCCCGAATGCTCAGGGAATTCGCGATGCACTCGATCGTCGTGATCGAATCAAATCACTGCGCCCGCTGCTGATTCTGGGAGTGCTGGCTCCGATCCTGCTCATGGGTGCCATGCTTCCGATCTTCACAAAGGCGATGAATGACAATCTGCAGAGCGCTCTGGACCAGATCACTGACCGGGCGCTGGAAAGCGATGCCCTGTCGGCGCGACTGCAGGCTGCAGCGCTCGACCACGAACTGCATGACCGTCTGGAAGAACTGGAAACCATCCTGGCGGATCATGAACTGGCAAACGCGCTGGAATCTGCGATGCAACGGGACTCGCATGATCTGGTCTACGAAATGTATCAACATGCACTTAACCAGGAATCCAATCCTCCGCGCTGGTTGCAGTTGTTGGACGATGCCTGGGCGCGGAGCAATGCCGCGAACAAAAAACACGAACGGGGGAAAGACACAAGTTGGTTTTTAACGGACCGGTTTGGAACTCAGATCTGGCGTCGGGAATTCAGCGACCTGACGCTGGGGCAGAGTTTTTCCTATCGGGATTATTTTCACGGACGCGGGGAAGACTATCCTCCCGACAGGATTCCTGAAGACATCGCACCTTTGGACAAGCCCAACGTCTGCAATGCGTACAAGAGCACCACCACCGGGCGACAGACCGTGGCGCTGAGTGTCCCCGTCAGGAACAGTAAAGGCGAAGTCATCGGTGTCCTGGCGCGTTCAGTGCATCTTGGCGATCTTCAGGAACGCATGGGACGCCTGATTCGGGAACCAGATGCAGACAGTGTGGAACGGGTCATTGCACTGGTTGAAACCCGCGACCATACGCATTACCGACTACTCGATCATCCCTACCTGACGGAAAATGTTGTCCATGCCGCAGAAGAAAGCAACAAGGATGCTGAGTTGTTTGAAACACTCTTCATTGACGAAGCCACCGTCAAAACGATTCAGGCGTCTCAGGCCCATGACCGATCTGCAGAAGTCCGCTTGAAATTGTATCAAGACCCGATCGGGCGACTGTCGGAACAGAGTTCAGCCGTCTATCAGGGCGAATGGCTGGCGGCGATGGCTCCGGTGGGCGACATTGGCTGGCTGGTCGTCGTGCAGGAACGCCGCCAGGCCGCACTTTCGCCCGTGGAGGACGTCGCCGACCGCGCCAAACGCCAGACATGGCTTTCGGTCCTGACAACCGCGCTCGCGCTGATGGTCATTATCTGGTCGTTCGTCTGGCGGGCCTACAGTCGAGGTTCGTAGTCCGGAGGAAACAGGCCTGATCTGTCCAGATATCACTCGAATCTGGTATTCTGCACGATTCATGGAGTGCAGACGTTTGCCTCCAGCCAACAAATCCGCGTGTTTCCCTGCGAAGCACGCACGGTTTTTTCAGAAGAAGTGATAGTCATGGGTAAAGGCGACAACCGTCAGAAAAATGACAAGAAGAACAAGAAGGTCAAGAAAGACGCCAAGAAGCCGGGCATTCCAGCAGCAGTTAAGAAGGCCTGAATACAGTGTGAACGACACCCAAAAAAAGGCCCGGATGTTTTTACACATCCGGGCTTTCGCATTGCTTCAGCATGCAAACAGAAACCACCGTTACGACGTCAGGCCGCACCAACATCTTCCAGTACGGTTTCTGCATCGCTGGTTTCTACGACAATCGGCATCGGCACATCTTCATCCGCCATATCGACAAACCCTTTCAGATGAATGGCTCGCGTATGGTGCTGAAGTTTCTTCAGCGCCTTACTTTCGATTTGCCGAATACGTTCCCGAGTGACCTTGAAGATACGCCCGGTTTCTTCAAGTGTGTAGCTGTAACCGTCACCCAGACCGTATCGCAGTTTGATAATTTCGCGTTCGCGGTAGGTCAGACTTTTGAGTACATGATCGATCTTGTCACGCAGCATCTGCTTGGCCGCAGATTCTGCGGGGCTGCTTTCGTGGCTGTCTTCAAGAAACTCACCAAAGCTGCTGTCTTCGCTTTCGCCCACAGGAGTATCCAGGCTGATTGGATGCTTCCATGTCTTCATGATGCGTTCGGTCTCTTCGATACTCATCCCGACCGCTTCAGCCAGTTCTTCGTTGCTGGGTTCGCGGCCGGTGTTCTGGCGAATTTCTTCGGCCTTGGCCTTCAGCATCGATATGCTCTGGAACATATGCACAGGAATACGAATCGTACGAGCATGATCCGCGACCGCGCGCGTAATCGCCTGACGAATCCACCAGGTGGCATACGTTGAGAACTTGTAGCCGCGACGGTATTCGTACTTTTCGACGCCACGCATCAGCCCGGCGTTGCCTTCCTGGATCAGGTCCAGGAAACTCAGGCCGCGGTTACGATACTTCTTGGCGATCGAAACCACGAGACGCAGGTTACCACCCGACAGTTTCTGCTTGGCATCTGTCCAGCCATCCAGCCGCTTCTTGAGTTCACGACAGCGACGCAGAAAATGATCCGGCGTTTCCATCAGCATCTGCACGTACTCTTCGAGTTCACGTTCCAGAGCCATGCGTTCGGAATCCGCTGTTTTCATCCCGCGCAGGCAGGAAATTTCGTCCTGCAGCTGTTCGATGCGTTCACCAATCTGCAGCATGCGTTTTAAAACCGGCTGCAATCGATGCGTACGAACGCTCAACTCTTCACACAGGCTGCACATCTTGCGACGGCGAATTCGCAGTGAATCGGCCAGAGTCGTTTTTTCTTTTGTGCCTTCAGGTAAGTCACGCCACTTGAAGAATTCAGCTTTGTTCACTTCCATCAGATGGCGAAGTGTCCGTAGATTGATCTCCATCCGGCCTTCGATCTGCTCCTTGCGGACTTCCTCAGTCTCGGAAGTTCGCAGAGTTCGTTCAAACGGCAGTTCTCCACGTCGGACTTTTTCGATCGTATCGACAGCAATGTTGAGCGCAAAATCGGACTCAAGCATGTGGCGCCGCATACGCTTGCGCATGATCTCAATCTGCTTTGCCAGAAAGATTTCCCGATCCCGCGTCAGCAGCGGGATGTTGCCCATCTGACTGAGATACATCCGAATCGGGTCGCGAGATGACAATGCTGACGTTTCCGGCCCGAGCAATGCGCGAGCCGCTTTTTCGGCCTGAGCCTGCTTGACTTCTTCGCCGACCGGTTCCGGTTCCAGCGAAATATCCGGGTCTTCAATGAAGCCCATCCCCAACTCGTCGAGAGCCATGATGAGGTTATCGACCATGATCGGGTCGCCTCCTTCGTCCGGTAACCAGGCATGCGCCTGCTGTACCGTGACAAATCCTCGCTTCTTCCCTGCCTCGATGATCGCCTTCAATCCCAAGTCCAGACGATACACGCGTTTCCCCTTGTCAAAGTTCCAGTTACTCGCATCAGAAATCCGCTGAAGCGACCCGAACACAACCCGATCCGATTCACCTGGTTCACCGACAGTTCTTTTGAACCGCCCAGCATACCCATGAATCTCAAAAATCAACCGAACCAGCCAGCAAAAAAATAAGGTTCAGAACACGTTGCTGATATTCAACCATCCTGGTCCATCAACCAACGAACTCCAAACCTTTCAAAAAGCCCGCAAACTGTTGCCAGCGACGGATTATTCGCTTTATACCCGGTTTACGTCAACGCCTTCATTCAAATGTTTGACCTGTTTCCGGGTCAGAATCTGAATTCTCTGGTTTTCGATTTTGAAAGAAGACTTCGGGGTTGACCCCATTTGCTCGTCACGAAACGCCATCCACGGCGACGAAATCAGTTCACCGGGACGTGACTCGCAAGTTCATTCTCTGCTGTTTGACACGATGAAACCTGTCCAGTCCACATGATCCAGCGGACCGGGCTTGTGTTGGCTGCCGCTGCAAATCAGCGTGCCAATGATACTCGCCGAATGCAACGACATAAGGGCTTCATGCAGCTTTTTTGTGTTTTTTTGGGTTCCCTTACGCAGTTCCGGAACTCTATTGAGACGCTCATACCCCAAATGGCCCGTGGCATCTTCCAAGGGGAATTCCCAAAAGTGACCTGGGCACACCGCCACGTGAGTGGCTGCGCGTCAGTCAATGCGCGATCACACTGAGCGGGTCATCGCGGTGCAAAAAGCAGGCCAAGAATCCCGAGTCCGTAGAATGAATATTCAACGTCGGCTTGCTGATCCCAGCTGGCTCCGCGAAATCCCCCGGTTGGCAACTCCAAAGAATTCGTCACCCAGTCAAGGATCTTGTCTGGCGGCATCAGATCACGGCGCCCAAGATCGTGTGCCGTCAGTAATCCAGTGAACGTGGACAGACCATCCGCAAACGGGATCCGTGTATTCGCCTGGAAGCCACCTTCGGTACTCACAACGTCCGTCAGAAACCCCAGCACATCGTCTGCGATGTCAGATTCAATCGCGTTGAGTTGTCGCAACAGCGCCACGGCAGCGGCTGTTGGATTCGTCCCGCTGCGTTTCATTGGCGCGATTTCGACAAAGCCACCATCGTCGCGCTGGCGATCAAACAGAAACTGCACCATCGCATTTCTACGTGGCAACTTCTGCCCGAGCAATTCGTATGTGAGCGCCACCATGAACGATTGATAGGTGCTTCCCAGCGCGCCTTCATTTGACTTGGCATATCCGCCATCCGACGTGCGGTTGTTTTCGATTCCTGCCATCACGCGCGGGACAAAGTCGTGCGGAAGTTCCCGCAACAGATCAGTTCCGTCCGAAGTCTGAACCACCAGCGCACTGTAGAGCCAGCTCAATAAATCAATCACACCCAGCGTCATGGGATCAATCGTGCGGAGATACTCCGCTACGCCGCGGCTGCACTCCTCGTCCATCCCGCCGCTCACGGCGAGTGCGCGCACTGCAAAGCCCGTGTAGTAAAGGTCAGCGTCGCCTTCGCGGCCCTTGAAGCCACCAGTTTCAGTCTGCTGCGACAGGAGAAACCCGCGATGCCGCGCAATGCGGTCAGCAGAAATCCGTTTGAGGCCCTTCGCCACGCGATCCGCAAGTTGAATGAGGTACATAGAAACGTGACAAACTGCAATCTGGAATCGTGACGACGATCAGGCGGCAAACTGTAGCAGGACGATCT
>Ga0105046_10016806_pt1 | contig 11222 bp, 6 predicted proteins | sample MAT03_FD_78385 | JGI IMG/M metagenome (GOLD analysis project Ga0105046, IMG submission 78385) | Freshwater microbial communities from Lake Fryxell liftoff mats and glacier meltwater in Antarctica - MAT-03 (megahit assembly) | ecosystem: Environmental > Aquatic > Freshwater > Ice > Liftoff...
GCATCTGCATTTAATAGATTTTTTAATTGAACAAGCGTTTGTTCATCTGCCAGACTTTGCTCGTTCCCAGCCAATATTTTTTGGAGGCTATCCAGTTTTAACTCTGTTTGTTTTACAAGCTCAAATTCATCGGCCACCTGGCGCACATCAATCTGCGATGAAAGAAAAATTCCTTGCAGGTGAGCCGACAGCCGAACATGATAAGGAATGTGTTTCGGTGCGTAATGATGGCAGGCAATCAGGCCCCATAGTTTACCATGATTGATAAGGGCAATGGTGAAAGTAGCGCCCACACCCATGTTGATTAAATACTGAATATGCATGGGAGAAGAGCTGCGCAGGGTGGAAAGAGTGAGGTCTATACTTTTATTATCTGCATTTTCATCTAAAGCATAAAGTGGTACATTGGGCAGCTGCACATTGGCAATCATGCGGATGCGATTCAGTAAAAAAAAATCTCTTGCCTGAGCCGGAATATCGCTGGCCGGATAATTCAAACCTATAAAAGGCTCAATGCTGTCTATCCTGCTTTCGGCAAAGACGTGCCCGTTGTAATCTTTGTCAAAGCGGTAAATCATTACTCTGTCGTATCCGGTAATCTTTCTTGTTTCATCTGCCACATCCTGACAAAGCATTTGAAGATTGTCGGCTATTTCTGTTGAGAAAGCAAAACGTTTTGTTTGAAAAAAAAGATCGGGTAGTTCTAATCCTTCCTGGTTGAAAGGTTCAAACTCCATGACCACATCTTCTTTTGTGGAAAAGGCGGTTATGTGAAAGCTTTGATTAACCAACATGAAAACAAAAGGCTTTTCCGCCTCTTCAGTCTTTGCAGAATAGGCAGCAAAAGAATCGGCATCATCTTTTTTAAAAAATTCAGATAAAGTCTTACCAAGAATTTGATTCAGCGGCTTGTTAAAAAGTATAGTGCAGTTTTCGCTGCAATACCGGATGGTATTATCTATTTTATTCAATGCAAGCAAATACCCAAAAGGTTGTATGCTGCCCGGAATATGAATGGGTTCCGCTTCGCAATTGGTAATGTTCAGAGTGTCTGTATTGGTAATATTCTTAAGATTCATGTAGGGGGATATTAAATGAAGTATTGTCAAACCAATGATGCAGTATGCTAAAAGTTAGCGAGGCACTTTTAATAACATCTTCTTCAACGCCTGATGATGCCAGGCAAAATGCTTGTAAAAAATTTTTCCATTGGCTGCCGGTTTGGGAGCCGTACACTGTGAAATATTTTGCTTTGCCAGCTAAAGCTTCAATACCCAATGCAGTTTGTAAATGCTTGTAAATAAAGGCGCCACCCAATACTGATCCTTCAAGTACATACATGCCGCCAAGTGCGGTTGCATTTGAATGATAGATTTCTGCAAAAAAATGATCGGGTATACTGGCAATACCTGATTCATCAATACCAAGCCTATTGAGATCAGAAACGAGTAAATGAGTTTTGTGTCTTTCTTCAATGTCAGTAATACTGTGTAAAAGCAAAGGAAAAACTATGTTTTCAAACCCTTTTACAAAACCAAAAAGTAAAGATAGGTAAGCAGCATATTCAACCGATGTAACCAACGGACCCAGCAAATTTTTTGATGCTGTGTTTCCTTCAAGCAAGCGGTGTTGATGTGAAGTGCGGCTTCGTAATTCTTCTAAAAACATATACTCTTGATCTTCTTATTTATCAGCTAATTAATGCGCTTGTCTTCCAGTTACTATTCAGACAGGATGCAACGGCATTTTTAAAATCGGTATAGCTCGCTGATTTTGTCATGTAAAAATCAGCTCCTTCATTATAGGCATCTTTTATCTGATCCTGGTGGGAAGAGGTGGAAAGAATAACCACTTTAATATTTCTCCACAGTTGGTTAGCTTTAATTTCCTGCAGGCAAACCAATCCATTTTTTAAAGGCATATTAAGATCCAGAAAAATGATATCAGGAAAAAACTCTGTTTCCTCCAGCATTTTCATCAACAATATGCCATTGCCCGCCAGTTGAAGGTCTATGTTGATTGCCAGGTCGATTAACACATCTTTAAAAAGCTCGACATCTTCTTCATCATCTTCGGCCATAATTACTTTTTTCGTGAACATTTTCTATTGAGGCTAAGAAATTAAAATTGACTGTCTTACTATTATTTTGTGATAATAGGCATTTTATATCTGATTACTCTGAAAATCTAACAAAAACTACTTTGGCTATTGAATACCTTCCTGATGCCGGATTTGGTAGCCTGGTCTAAACATGATTTTGGAGTTATAAAAAGTTGCAATATAATTGGCAGTCCAATTCAAATTAAATTCTGACTGAATATTTTCCTACCGGGATGGAGTCCCTGCTTATTACTTAAAGTACGTAGATCGCTTCGCTAAATCTACGTACAAGTGCGTTATAAAAAGTTGCAATTTAATTGGCAGTCCAATTCAAATTAAATTCTGACTGAATATTTTCCTACCGGGACGGAGTCCCTGCTTATTACTTAAAGTACGTAGATCGCTTCGCTCTATCTACGTACAAGTGCAGACACAACCATCGCTGCAGAATGAATGCAATTCCCCTTTTTCTAAAAATCCTTGAATTCTATAATCCTACGAATCATGGTCCTGTCGTTTTCGTCATCATCTAAGATCATGAAAAGCTTTTTCATTGGAGCTTATTGTTTGATCGGAAGAATAACATGAAACTCCGCTCCCTCATTTTCTTTGGCAATCGTAAATATTTCTCCTCGATGGTTTTCGATAATCTTTTTTGCCAGTGCCAGGCCAATGCCTGTCCCGATAAAGGCTTCTTTGCTGTGAAGGCGTTGGAAGATGGTGAATATTTGTTTGGTATATTGTTTTTCAATGCCTATACCGTTGTCTTTGAAGATTATTTCGATGTAGAATTGTGGTTCGATTTCGTTCGCCGCAATGGCCTTGTTCAGTGTTGGATATTGTTGAATTTCTTTTTCTGAAAGTGTACGTGATGTGATGGTAATAACGGGTGTCTGATCGGGTTTAGAAAATTTAAGAGCGTTGGAAATGAGGTTGTAAAAAAGCTGATTCATCTGCAAAGGGATTGCATCTATGGTTGGGAGTTGATCAAAATTTATCCCGGCTTTCTTTTCGAGAATGAGTAATTCAAAATCGTTTAAAATATTTTTGAGTGTTTCATTCAAATCGGTTTGCTCGAATAATCTTTCGTGCTTAAGCAGGAAGGAATAATTAAGCAGATCGCGGATAAGAATTGACATGCGGGAAGAAGCACCTTCAATTTTGTTGAGATAGGATTTTACTTCTTTGCTCAATTCTTCTTTATGTACGTCCTGCAAGCGCAGTGCGAAAGTGTTAATTTTTCTCAATGGCTCCTGCAAATCGTGGCTTGCTACATAAGCAAACTGCTCTAACTGGCTGTTGGTTTGATTTAGTTCTTCATTTGAACTTTGCAGAGAAGCGGTTCGTTCTTTTACCATCGCTTCTAATTTCTCGTTAAATGTTTTTAGTTTTTGTTCCATTGATTTGCGTTCTGTAATGTCGATAAACACGCTCATTATTTCATCTTTGTTGATGAGTGCCCTCGCTTTAATTACCGATATTCTTTTGCCATCGGTGCGCACAATCTCTTTTTCATAAGGCGGAGAAACTTTCATGCTTTTAGCTTTCTCAATTGCCAAATGGTCATTTACCTGATGTTCCGGAGGTGTATAATCGAGCCAATTAATTTTACCTTCTTTAAGGTCTTGTTGTGTGAAGCCAAGCATTTTGAGATAGGCATCGTTGGCTTCAAAAATTGTTGCGCTTTCCATGTGTGTGAAGCATACCGCAACTACATTGGATTCAACCAATGCTCTTGACCGGGTTTCGCTTTCTTTTAACTTTTTCTCTGCTTCTTTTTGTTCAGAAATATCAATGCTGATACCGGTAAGCGTAAGGGCAACTCCATTTTCATTATAATAATACTGACCTGTTGATTTTATCCAAACAATAACCCCATCATCTGCACGGGTAATCCGGTAATCTGCTTCATAATTGGTATGATTAACTTTTGATTCCTGTATTATTTGAAATGTCAATTCTTTGTCCTCCGGTACAATCACTTTCTGCCAGTCTTCGTACGTTAGGTCTTCACGATCCTCGGCATACCCCCACATTTTTTTATGGATGTGCGACCATTCAATTTTCGATGAAAGAATGTCTAAAGACCAAATGCCAATGTTGGCGGAATCCGTAGCCAGTTTTAAATGACTTGCTAATTTTCTTTGTTCCTCTTCACTTTCATGAATTTGTTTTTCCGCATGGACCCTGTCAGTAATATCTTCCATTGCAAGAAGTATCAACTGTTCCGCTTTTTTTTCATTTACAATTTGCCTTGCATTTATCAGGATATTGCGCTCACCCTTATCCGGCAAACGGAGATTGATTTCAAAATCATCTATACGGTTTTTTTGCGGAAGAATTTTTTCGAGCAACGTGCGGAGCAAAGTATCATCGAACTGATGATTTTGTATTTCGTAAAATAATTTATTTTCAGTTTCCTTTTCTTTTACATTAAATTTTTTGTAGAAGGAAGCGTTGGCGGTTTTTACACGCAATGATTTATCAAGAACCACAAGTGGTTCACGCATTGTGGTAAAGATGGCTTCAGAATAATAGCGGGAAGCGTTTAGCTGCTCCTGCTTATCCAGCAACTCCTGATTTACAATGATGAGTTCTTCGTTTGTGGATTGCAGTTCTTCTTTTGATGTTTCCAATTCTTCGTTCAAACTTTGCATCTCCTCATTGCTGCTCTGCAATTCTTCGTTGGCGCTTTGCAGTTCTTCATTGAAGGCTTCCATGTCTTCAGTGATGGCACCCATGTCTTCCCGGGTTTGCGAAAGTTCTTTTTCCAGGGACCTCACTCTGGCCTTCTCTGAAGGAGAAGGAACGGTTTTGCTCTCACCTGTTCCCTTCTCATTTGATGATGATTCGGGGGTGGGTTCTTTTTTCTCAAACCGAATTAAGTAATGCGGCTCAATGATATCGGTGAGCGGAATGATTTCAATGGCAACTAAAGATTGTTTTTCGTTTGTTTTAACAGGAATTTCTTCTTTAGAGACGGTTGCTTTTTCTTTTGTTGCTTTATGAATGGCGTTGCGCAGTTCAAACGCTAAACCTTCCCTTGCCATTCTCAATAAGTTGTAGGTTGGCTTTCCTTGCGGTGCCTGAAGAAAAGGTGTAATGTCTCCGTGAATGTGTACGATGTCCATAGCTTTATTCACTACCACACTTGCCGGGGCTTTTAAAATCATGATCGCCTCCGCACTTTTTTTATAATCTAGCCCCCCAATCTCCGAAGTGGGAGTAAAGTTTGCTTTTGACGAGAGGATTTTAAAATCCCCCCTTTCTGTAGCAATATGAATGAACCTACCGGGCACTGGTTTACGTGAATAAATTTTTTCGTACTTCCCTTCTTGTGTAAATAAATCGGAGGATGCACCTATAGATTCGGATTTCCCCAAAAGAAGAAAACCATCTTCTTTGAGTGCATAGTGAAAAGTAGTGAATGCTTTTTTCTGCAAAAAAGTATCCATGTAGATAAGTACATTGCGGCAACTGATTAAATCCATTTTTGCAAATGGGGGGTCTTTCAAAAAATTGTGAGGTGCAAACACACACATATCACGAATGAGTTTGTTTAGTTCGTAACCACCATTGTTTCTTATAAAATAATTTTTAAGCTGCGATTCAGACAGCTTTTCTACATCGGCTGTTGTGTAAATTGCCGCTCTTGCTTTCTTGATTGATTTCTCTGAAATATCAGTAGCGAATATTTGAATAGCCCCTTTTGCCCCTGAAGGAGAGTTTAAAAAATCTTCCTTTCCAGAAGAGAGGGGGGTAATTCCAGTCTTTACTGTCATGTATTCGTGTAGACAAATAGCAATTGAGTATGCTTCTTCACCCGTTGAGCATCCTGCAATCCAAACACGGATAGGTTCATCAGCGGCCTTATTTTTAAAGAGTGCGGGGAAAACAGTTTGAGTTAATGCCTGAAAAGTTTTCGGGTCCCGGAAGAAAGAAGTAACCGGAATAAGCACATCCTGGAAGAGGGCATCCTGTTCGGCTTTATCAGAGCGTAAAAATTTTAAGTAGTTGGCAAGGTTTTTCTTTTTAGCCAGGGCTATTCTCCGTGCAATTCGCCTGTGAAAAGTAGGTTGCTTGTAATACGTAAAATCTACTCCGCTTCGTTGGCGAAGCAACATGAGAATTTGCCTGAAAATTGCATCATCGGTTTTAGGAAGTTGTTCTTCTTCTTTTTTAAAAAAATGGCTGGTTCTGTATGAGCTATTGATTTGCAGAAGCTGCGCAGGAATATTTTGGGGAGCTAAAACAAAATCAACAACTCCTGCATTCACAGCACTTTGTGGCATACTGTCGTAGGCTGCAGACTCAGCATCCTGTGCAATACTTATGCCTCCATGTTCTTTGATGGCTTTTAAGCCAAGTGTGCCATCGCTGCCCGTGCCGGATAACACAACTCCAACAGCACATTCTTTATGCACTTCGGCAAGCGATGTAAAAAAAATATCAATAGAAAGATTGATTTTATTCTCCCGTGGAGTAAGCTGCAGCACTCCATCGGTTGAAGTAAGGATTTTATTTGAAGGAATAATGTAGATATGATCGGGTGCAAGATGAATGTCATCCGTAATCTCATGAACTGGAATTTTTGTTACCCTTTGTAAAATCTCTGGCAAAATACTTTCGTGCGAAGGGTCAAGATGTTGCACTAGTACATACGCCATTCCCGAATCTTCGGGTATCGCTGCGAGCAAACGCTTGAAGGCATCAAGTCCACCTGCACTTGCGCCAATGCCTACAATGGGAAAGTTCTGCACAGTGGCAGGTGGTTGTGTCTTACTAATATTTTTTGCAGCCATCGACTCTAAAGTTAGTGATTGATATGAATGTTTGATATTTCTTTCCAAAGCTGAGTTTAATAGCCTGGGAATTTGCGTTGTATTGATTAGCTTAGCAATAAAGTAGGATGTGCCAGGTTAGCGGCTATAACAGGACAAAATTCAAATCAAAGAAAGTGTGCTTCTCTTTCTATTTTACAAAGGGATAGCCAAAATGGCTTTGTCGAAAATACGGGTCGGCTGTTTCTGGCAGAAACGGATAAGGCAAACAGGCACCCGGAAATGTTACAAATGTTTACGGTTTTTCTCCGGTTTTTTTCATCGCCTTTAGCAATTCTTCGGGCAACTCATAAATATCAGATAACTTGGTGATGTAATAGTCAGCACCCAGTTCTTTGGTTACTTCTTTATCTAATTTGTAATCCGAGGTGCTGTAAATAATGACCGGGATATCTTTTAAAGTTTTATCCTTTTTCAATTCCTTCAAACATTCCCGCCCATCCATTTTGGGCATGTTTAGATCCAGAAAAATAAAATCGGGCAATTGTTTTGCTTTTCGTAATTGATCCAGAGCATCCACACCGTTCTCTGCTTCGATGCATTGGTACGATGGATTGTTTTTACGAATGGCACTGCGAAAAAAATACCGGTCGTCCGTATCATCATCCACAATCATTAGAATTTTTTGAGTTGTCATTTTTCTGTATTTGAAGAGCACGAAGCTAAGAAAATGGCAATGAAAACAATTGATTCTTTCCGAGTAATTCAGGTTTTATTTTTTCTTATTTACAAAATCCTTGAATACTTTCCGGATGTAAAGAGTTCCGATTTGCGCCCAAACTTTTCTGAGGAATTTTATTTGTGACAATTTTTAAGTTTTTCCGGAATATGTCTTGTCCTGAAATAGGTTGTCAGAACACAACTTAATTTCGTAACAAGATTTTCGTGACGCCTACAGATGTCCCGGCATTTGTGTTGAAAATTTGTGACATATTTTTGTTGATGTTAATTTGGGCTCTGGCAAGAAGTCAGATTTAATTTTACATAAGAAATTGTTCAGAATATGCTTTTGCAAAATTGTCATGATTGACAAAAAGTTAAAGGTCATGGATGTGGTCATAAATATCATTGTCATTCGTTTCCAATTTTGTCTATTGGCAAGAATTGATTTTGCTCTCAATATACAGTCAGTCCAAATTTTATAATAATGTGTAATCATTATCTGTAATGTCGTCCTAGCTTTTGCAACTAGCTTGTAAATATCCGCAACTCCTTATCCATTTTCCATCCGAATCTATTGTTGCACATATTTAAAAATGAGTTCCTTAGAAAAATATCCGCAAGTCTGGTCATCATTTCCGGGTAGCGCATTTCCACATACGATATGGTTATATTTCTTCCAAATCAAACCTGCCGATTCCATTCTTCCAAATTATTTGTCCATACGTTTTATTGGGGCAGTGGGAAATAAAATCAGCTTAAAAACAAAGTCCCGGTTGGGACGACACTTTGGTAGAAATAATGGAATGGAATCCACAAAGCCACATCGGGGCAACCCTTTTGAAAAGGTCATGCCGGTGGCGTTTTAAGATGTCTGGGATTTGAATTTTCTACCAAAAGGTCCTACATCCGGCATTATGGTTTGTGTTGGATAATCTTTTTTTACTAATTGAAAACGGCTTTATCGCTTAAAGCTCAGAAAATAAAAAAGACCGGGGTTGAATCGGTCTTCCGGTTTATAGGCTGGTTAAAATTGTCAAAATATTCGGGCAAACCATCTTTTTATCCCCGAACCAGCTTTAAGGCTTTTTAGAGGGCGGCTTTTAATTGGTTTGATTTCCTGTTTCTCTGCTTTGTATCCTTTAGCGCACTGCTTTGGAACAATTTTCTGAATGGTTTGCGATCTGTCTGAATTTCTGGTTTGAGACCAGGCCATAGAAGGCGTTTGAAAACTAACAACCAAAATCAATGCGAAAGAGATCAGAAAAGTATACGATTTTGGCTGCATAAAATTGTTGTTTGAGAATAGAAAACTTTTCTCCCAACGACAGTTCCGGATTGAGGTTTCGTTCCGCTTAAAATTTTCAACGATCTTTTTCCGGAAAATTTCGGAAAGACTACTTTGTTGCAATTGAACAAACAAACTCAATAGAAAAACAGCAAAATAATTTCATTGGATTTTAAAATTTACCGGGAGATTACTTTAAAAATAAAACACCACAATTCATCATTCCGGCAATGTCAAAAAAAAGGGATGCAGTAAACCACATCCCTCATTTAAGAATTTGAAGACACTATCTATTTCAATTTGTCGTGAAACACTTTTTTAAATTTATCCAGCTTAGGTTGGATCACATACTGGCAATAGGGTTGATTTCCATTCAAATTGAAATAATTCTGGTGGTAATCTTCTGCCGGATAGAAAACCCCAACGGGTGAAACTTCAGTGATTATGGGCTTTTCATATGCACCGGAAGCATTTACCGATTTGATGATGGTCAATGATTTTTCTTTCTGTGCATCTGTATGATAAAAAATGGCAGAACGGTATTGGGTTCCCACATCATTTCCCTGACGATTCATGGTGGTTGGGTCGTGCGTTTTGAAAAAGACTTCAAGCACTTCTTCAAAAGTAACTACACTGGGATCGAAAGTAATTTCAGCCACTTCCGCATGGCCCGTGGTACCTGTACAAATTTCCTTGTACGTTGGATTTGACGTCTGGCCCCCACTGTATCCGGAAACCACTTTTTCAACGCCTTTAAGATTTTGAAAAATACTTTCTATGCACCAGAAACAACCGGCACCAAGTGTTATTACTTCCATGTTTGAATTTATTTTTTGTGTTTTATCTGGTTGAGATGATTTTTTAACTTCGGGTTTTCTTTCCTGAGATTGAGCACAGGAAAAGGCAAGCAGCGTAGCCAACAGAAAGAAAAAAGAGAATGGTTTGGTTTTCATTTTCAAAATTATTTATCGGATAAACGGATCCGGGCCTTTATCCGGATTGATTGATGAGGTCCGATTTTCACTTTTCTATTTGAATGGAATTTAGAAATGATCGATCACCGCTATACTTTTTAAAAGGTAATCTATAAACCAACTATTAAACTTAATTGTTTCAAAACGAAGGTCTCCTGTTATGCCATTACCTCCATGTCTTTGAAAGATTTTCTTGGCCGTAGATTGAGCGTTTGAAACAATTGCTTGTCGTGATCCACACCTGGATTTGGGGTGGTGAGCAGCCTTTCTCCACTGAATATTGAATTGGCTCCGGCCAGGAAACACAGTGCTTGCTCTTCATCACTCATCATAACTCTTCCTGCGGACAAACGAACCATTGCTTTTGGCATCATAATCCGGGCAGTGGCAATCATTCGCACCATATCCCAAACGGGAACTTTCGGCTGTTTTTCTAACGGAGTTCCTTCAACAGGAACCAACGCATTGACAGGAACCGATTCCGGGTGAACGGGCATGTTGGCCAAAGTTACCAGCATGGCAACACGATCCTGATTGGTTTCACCCATTCCAATAATTCCCCCGGAACAAACGGAGATACCCGATTTGCGAACGTTTTCTAAGGTATGAATCCGATCGTCAAATTTCCGTGTGGAGATGATCTCGTTGTAGTACCCTTCACTCGTATCAAGGTTATGGTTATAGGCATACAAACCGGCTTCATGCAATCTTTGCGCCTGGGTTTCTGTAATCATTCCTAAAGTGCAGCATACTTCCATATCCATGGAATTCACTCCTTTAACCATATCGATTATCTTATCAAAATCCCGGTTATCGCGAACTTCTCTCCATGCCGCTCCCATGCAAAACCGGGTCGAACCTTTTGCTTTTGCATCTGCTGCAGCAGAAAGAACTTCTTCTACTTCCATTAATTTATGCACCTTCACATCGGTGTGATAACGGGCTGCTTGCGGGCAGTAGGCACAATCTTCAGGACATCCGCCGGTTTTTACCGAGAGCAAAGTACAAACCTGTATTTCCTGTGCATCGTGAAATTGCCGATGAACGGTCGCAGCTTTATAAACAAGATCAAGAAAAGGAGAATTGTAAATGGCATCGGCTTCTGCCATCGTCCAGTTGTTTCGGATTTCCGTCATAAAATAAAAACAATGTCTTCTAACTTTACGCAAATAAAGGGAAGGCCGTTAAGAATACTGTTATGCATTAAAAATTAAAGTACAGTACAGAATTCTGTTTTGATCTCTTTATCAAACTCAAAAAACGAAAAGTAAGCAACAAACCAAAATGAGGTGAAATCCAATGAATTACTTGACCTCTTCATAATCCACATACTCCCCCAGATCTTTTGTTGTTGGGGC
>Ga0105046_10016808_pt1 | contig 11221 bp, 12 predicted proteins | sample MAT03_FD_78385 | JGI IMG/M metagenome (GOLD analysis project Ga0105046, IMG submission 78385) | Freshwater microbial communities from Lake Fryxell liftoff mats and glacier meltwater in Antarctica - MAT-03 (megahit assembly) | ecosystem: Environmental > Aquatic > Freshwater > Ice > Liftoff...
CCAGCACCGCCACTGCGTGCTGCATCACATCCCAATCGCTGTCGCTGCCCATCACGACCCCGACCCGAGGGGAGAGCTTCATCGCGCGTCTTTCGCCAAAAAGCGGATTCTAGTCCGAACCCGTGCGCTGCCCCATCGGCGAGCGCGAAAAGCGTGACGCGGACAGGCGTCGGCACGCGCGAGCCGCTGCCGATGCGCCGGCCGGCCAGAATCCGCGCGATCTCTACTCGACAGCGATACGGCCAGCGCTGATGATGCCGCGCCAGCGCCCGATCTCGCGCGTCAGAAACTCGGCAAGGCGTGCCGGATCACCGGCGACCGGCTCGGCCCCGAGCGAGGCCAGACGGGCACGCACGTCGCTGTTGCCGATCACCTGTGCCAGATCGCGGCTGAACCGCTGCGCCAGCTCGGCCGGTACGCCTGCCGGGCCGAATACACCCCACCATTCACGGATATCGAAGCCCTGGAGTCCGCTCGCGCCGGCGCGCACACCGCCGGCAGTCATCGCGCGACTGAACGAGGCCGTGCTGCTCAGCTCCACGCCGCAGGCGCTGGCGGTGGTGATCCACAACGAAATCGTCGAGTACGCCAGGCTCATCAAGTCGGCGAACATCAAGGCCGACTGAGCCCCGCAGCGGCCCGGGCCGCGTTCGCCATACTCGGGGGCGCATCGTCAACGGGCGGTGCATGCATCAACACCTCCCCAGGCCCGATCATCATGTCGACCATCGTCGAGCAGTTGAGCAGCTACGCCGCTGCGCTATGAGGATCTTCCAGCCGAGGTGATCGTTCAGGCCAAACGGCTGATCGTCGACACCATCGGCTGCGCCCTGGGCGGCTTCAACAGCGAACCGGCATCGATCCGCGCGCGACATCGCCGCCACGGTGACCAGCACCCAGCCGGTGACGCTGCTGGTCAGCGGCCAGCGTAGCAGCCCCGACCTGGCGACCTTCGCCAACGGTGTGGCCATCCGTTGCCTGGATTTCAACGACGGCTACACCAGCACCGGCGAATCGGGCCACCCGAGCGACAGCCTGGCCGCGATCCTGGCCGCCGGTGAGTTGATGCGGCGCGACGGGCGCGAGGCGATCACCGCCACCGTGCTCGCCTATGAAGTGTTCTGCCGGGTCTGCGATGCACAGGATCTGAAGCCGTTGGGCTTTGATCGCACCACGGTGGGCGGGCTGGCCAGTGCGGCGGCGAGCGCGCGCCTGTTCGGACTGTCTGCCGCGCGCATCGCGCAAGCGCTCAATCTGCATGTGGCGCCCAACGTCGCGCTGTATCAGACCCGCATCGGCAACGTGTCGATGTGGAAGGGCTGCGCCTATGCCAACGCCAGCCGCAACGCGGTGTTCACCACGATGCTCGCAGCGCGCGGCATGACCGGGCCGTCACCGGTGTATGAAGGCGTCGGCGGCTACTTCAAGGCGGTCACCCGCAAGCCGTTCTCGTTACCGGCGATGGGCGGCGCGCATGGCGGCACCGCATACCCGTTCAAGATCATGGAGTGCAGCATCAAGCGCTTCCCGCTGGGCCAGTATTCACAGACAGTGGTCGAGGCGGCGTTGCAGCTGCGCAGCCGCATCGGTTACCCGGCACAGATTACGGCGATCCACATCGAAACGGTGAGCACCGCCATCCGGCTGATGGCCGATGACCCGCAGAAATGGGAACCCGAGACGCGCGAATCGGCCGATCACAGCATGCCATACACCGCAGCCGTGGCCTTCCTGCATGGTGAGGTCGGCGAGGAACATTTCGAAGACCGTTACCTGCACGACCCACAGTTGCGCGCGCTCACCCGCGGGGTGACGGTCGCCGAATCGGATGAAGCCAACCGCCGGATGCCGATCGCGATGCTGTGCGAGATGACGGTCGCCCTGCGCTCTGGGGCGACGCATCGTGCCAGTGTCGAGTATCACCGCGGTCATCATCGCAATCCGATGTCGGAGACCGAGATCGAGCACAAGTTCCGCAAGCTTGCACAATCGGTACTGGCGCCGGGCGCGATCGACCAGCTGCTCGACCGGCTCTGGCATCTGGACAGCGCCGCAGATCTGGGCGAAGTGGTCGCACTGACCGTTGCACGCTGAGCAGGCACGGCTAACTGAAACGCTTGAGCTGAGGCGATTGAACTGTTGCGATCCAACCGTAGCGGCGAACAGCGTGAAGGAGCTGATCGCACTGGCGAGAAGCGCACCGGGCTCGCTCAACTACTCTTCGGCCGGCATCGGCAGTCCGCTGCACCTGGCGGCCGAGATGTTCAAGTTCCGTGCCGGCATCGATCTGGTCAACGTCGCCTACAAGGGTGGCGGCCCGGCCGCCGCCGCGTTGCTCGGCGGTGAGGTGCAGCTGCTGTTCGGCAGCGTACCGGCTACGCTGGCGCAGGTGAAGGCTGGCAAGATGCGGGCGCTGGCGGTGACCGGCCCCCGGCGTCTGGCGATCGCGCTCGAGCTGCCGACCATCGCCGAATCCGGCTTTCCCGGCTTCGATGTGACCTCATGGTACGGATTGCTCGTCCCTGCGCGCACACCGAAGGTGGTGGTCAGCCGTATTTTCGACGAGACCCTGAAGGCAGTGAAACCCCCGGAGATCATCGAAGCGCTGGGCCGGCAGGGCCTCGATATCGAAACCAGCGCCAGCCCCGAGGGCTTCGCGGCCAGCATTCGTGCCGAGACCGCCGCCTGGGCCAAGGTCATCAAGGCCGCCAACATCCGCGCCGAGTAAACGGGTGGTCTCGCCACGCGGCCGGGGTTACTCCTCGGCTGCGCGCAGCAGCTCGAAGCGGGTACCCACGCCCTGCTCGCGTGCACGCTGCAGGATGCAATGGCCGAGCACGACATCGCTCACACCGAAGCCGCGATGCCAGTAGACGATCAGATCGTCGCCCGCTTCGCGTCCGGGACGCAGGCCGGCCACCACCTGACCGATCTCGGCATGCAGTCGTTCGGCAGTAAACCAGCCGTCCGTGATCAGCGGATGCAGCGCGCCGCCATGCTGGCACTGCGCCCAATCGTCGACGACGATCTTCGAGGCACGCCGCGTGCTCGCCGGATCGGTCGCCATCTTCCAGCCGTAGGTGACCAGCAGCGCACCCGGCTTGATCGCTGAATCCGGGATCAGTATCTCGGGTTGTTCCAGGCGGGTCGCCTCGACGATCACATCGGCACCGGTGACGGCTTCAGCCGCGGTGGCAAACACCCGGGCAGTCAGACCCAGCTCCGACTCCACCCTGGCCGCCAGCCGCTGCGCGGACTCGATCCGCTTGCTGTTGATGCGTACCTCGCTGATCTGTCGGCAGGTGGCGATCTGGCGCAGATTGCTGAACGCGCTGCCACGCGCGCCGATATGCGCGATCACCGAAGCGTCTGCACGGGCGAGCCGAGCAACGCCAGCCGCGGTGACCGAACCGGTACGCCACCAGGTCGACGCGGTCGCATCCATGATCGCCAACGGGATCCCGGTCGAAGGATCGTAGAGCGTGACCAGTCCGATCTCGGACGGTAGCCCCTGACGCCAGTTGTCGACATAGTCGCCGACCACCTTTACCGCGGCCAGGTTGACCGGGGCAACGTAGGCCGGAAGGATATTGAAGTGGCCATTGAACAGGTGATCGAGCACCAGATGGGCCTTAGGTGGCAGCACAGTCTGGCCACGGCCATGGGCAGCCAGGCCGCTCTCCACCACCTGCTGCAACTGTGCAGGCGGCGGGCACAGCGCCTCCACCTGATCTCGACTGAGCAGCAGCACTTCGATCGAACGGGACATGCGCTTTTCCTGTGGGCTGATTGCGGCTATCGTGCAGGGTCGGGTCGACTGCGCGATGATGCGCCTCACCGGGGTGCGTTGCCAGCGCCCGCCGCCTGGTCTGCGGCTGCAGCGCGGTCGCATGCAGAGCCTGGAAACATGTAGTCCCCACTCAGGGAGAGTCGATGGATACGCCTGGCCCGAAAGATCTGCCTGCCCAGAGCGCGGCCGAGGCATTCACGCTGCGCCGATTCCTGGCCGAGGTCGAGCGCGATGACCCGGGTGGGGTGCTGCGCATCGATGAGCCGGTCGCGCTGGACTTCGACGCGAGCGCCCTCGCCCTGGAACTGGAGCGCGCACGCCCCGGGCGCTCGCCGCTGCTCTGGCTGAGCCAGGTCGAGGGGTCGCGCTTCCCGGTGGTGACCAATCTGTTCGCCTGCCGTCGTCGCTACGCACTCGCGCTGGGCGTTCCCGAGCATCGACTGATCGACGAATGGGCGGCGCGCGGAGATCGCACGATCGCCCCGATCGAGCAGGCAAGCGGGCCGGTGCATGACGTTGTGCTGACCGGTGACCAGGTCGATCTGGGCTATCTGCCGATCAAGACCCACTTCGAACGCGATGGCGGCCGCTACATCACCAACGGCATCGTCGTGGCGCGCGATCCGGAAACCGGCGTACGCAATGCGAGCTTTCACCGGATGCAGGTGAAGGGACGCAACCGCCTGGGCACCAGTCTGCACAGTCGCCGTCACCTGTGGGACTACGTCAACCGCGCCGAGGCGCTCGGCCAGAAGATACCGATCGCGGTGGTGATCGGCGCGCATCCGGTGTTCACCTTCGCCGGCCTGTGGAAGGGTCCGATGACCACCGACGAGTATGCGGTGGCAGGCGGGCTGTTCGGTGCGCCGCTCGCGATCACCCGCTGCAAGACGGTGCCGCTGGAAGTGCCGGCACAGGCCGAGATCACCCTGGAAGGCTGGTTGCTGCCCGGGGTGCGCGAACCGGAAGGTCCGTTTGCCGAGTTCACCGGCTACCACAGCGAGCGCTCCACCGAGCAGGTGATCGAGATCACCGCCATCACCCACCGGCATGACGCGATCTTTCAGGACATCGTCGCCGGCATGTCCGACGAGCATTGCAGCCTGCTCGCGGTGCCACAGGAGGCACGCCTGCTGCGCGCACTGCGCTCGCATTTCTCCAACGTGACGGCGGTGTCGTATCCGAAGTCCGGCACCTGCCGGCTGCATGCGGTGATTGCGATGAAGAACCCGGTGATCGGCCAGCAGAAGAATGCCGCGATGGTCGCCTTCGCAGAGGACATCAGCCTGAAGCTGGTGATCGTGGTCGACGACGATGTCGATGTGTTCAGCGATCAGGATGTGTTCTGGGCGATGGCCACCCGTATGCAGGCCGACGAGGATATCGACATCGTGCGCAATGCCTTCGGCGCCATTCTCGATCCGTCCAACCACGCCGGGCGCACCGCAAAGATGATCATCGATGCCACCCGCCCCAATCCGCAGTTTCCGCAGCGGCACACCTTGCCCGCCGATTCGATCGCTCGGGCACGCGAGTTGCTCGCACGGATGGGGCGGCTGGAATGAACGGTCGCCTTCGACCCTCGAGAATGGAGCCTTTGATGTCCCGTGCGCTGCGATCGACTGCTGATACCGTGCCTCTTGCGGACCTGAGCAGGATGCCGAGAATGAACGCGACCGCGATCGTGCTCGGCGCCCTCGGATGCTGCCTGGGGTCATCCGCCTGCGCCCAGCCCTGGCCAGCCAAGCCAATCCGGATCACCATCGCCTTCGCCGCCCCAGGACCTTCGGATATTCTCGCGCGTGCAGTCGGCGAGAAACTCCAGATCGCGCTCGGGCAACCCGTGCTGGTCGAGGCACGCACTGGCGCCAACGGCAACATCGGGATGGAGTTCGCGGCAAAGCAGCCCGCCGACGGCTACAACCTCGTCGTGGTACCGGTGGGTAATGCTGCGATCAATCCGCATCTGATGCAGAAACTGCCCTTCGACATCTTCCGCGACTACGAACCGATCTCGATGCTCGCCACCGTTGAACTGGTGCTGGCGGTGCACCCGGCCCTGCCGGCGAAGAGCGTCAAGGAGCTGATCGCGCTGGCCAGGTCACGCCCCGGGCTGATGAGCTTCGCCTCGCCGGGTGTGGGCAGCACGCCGCACATGGCGGGCGAGCTGTTTCGCTCACTCACCGGGCTGAAGGACCTGGTGCATGTGCCGTACAAGGGCGCAGGGCAGGCGACGCTGGACGTGGTCGGTGGGCAGGTGACGATGATGTTCAGTCAGCTGCCGACCGCACTGCCGTTCACCCAGAGCGGCCGGTTGAAGCCGATCGGTGTGGCCAGTCCGAAACGTTCGCCCAGCCTGCCGGACATCCCCACCATCGCCGAGCAGGGTCTGCCCGGTTATGAAGCGCTGTCGTGGTTCGTGCTGATGGCCCCAGCCGGCACCCCTCGCGATATCGTCAACCGGCTGTCGGTGGAGACGACGCGGGTCCTGCAGATGCCCGATGTGCGCGAGCGGCTGCGCGCACAGGGCGTCGAGCCGGTCGGGGGCACACCGGATGAGGCGAGCGCATGGCTCAAGCGCGACTACCAGCGCTGGGGCGAACTCATCCGCAAGACCGGCATCAGGCTCGATCCCTGACATGACCTTCTCTCTGATCGCCCGCTGCGCGCGCACCGGCCAGTTCGGTATCGCAGTATCCTCATCGAGCATCGCAGTAGCGGCGCGCTGCGGGCGCTGGGCACGCGCCGGTGTGGGTGTCGTCGCCACCCAGAACATCACCGATCCTGGTCTCGGGCTGATCGGTCTGAACCTGCTCGGCGAGGGCCTCGCCGCCGATGCCGTGCTGGAGCGACTGAAGGTAGCCACACCGTATACCGAGTACCGGCAGCTCGGTGTGCTCGATGCGGCCGGTCGGCACGCCTATTTCACCGGCAGCGGCACGCTCGGGGTGCACGCGATGCACGCCGGCGAGAACTGCATGGCAAGCGGCAATCTGCTGGCGAACCCGGAAGTACCGCAATCGATGGTCGAGCGCTTTGCCGCGCTTGCAAGCCAACCGCTCGCGCAGCGTCTGCTCGGGGCGCTGCGCGCCGGCCTGGACGCCGGTGGCGAAGCCGGGCCGGTCAGATCGGCCGGCCTGCTGGTGGTCGATCGCTACCCGTGGCCGATCGTCGATCTGCGGGTGGACTGGCACGACGACCCGGTCGGCGCACTCGAGCAGGCGTGGGCAGTCTATGGCCCACAGATGCACGACTACATCGCGCGGGCGATCAATCCGTCGGCTGCCCCCGGATACGGCGTGCCCGGAGATGCTCGATGAGCCTGCGGGTGCTGTTCATCAACGGACCGAACGCGAATCTGTACGGCCAGGCCGGGCAGGCGGTGTACGGCGGCGAGACGTTCGAGCAACTGGGCGAGCGTTGCCAAAGTACTGCGCACAGCCTAGGCATCGAGCTGGACTTTCGCCAGAGCAACAGTGAAGGCGGCGTGATCGATGCGATCCAGGCAGCGATCCCCCGCTGCGACGGCCTGATCATCAATGGCGCCGGCCTCACCTACACCTCGATTGCCGTGCTCGATGCCCTGCAGGCCTATCCCAAGCCGATCGTTGAAGTGCACATGAGCAACATCTACCGACGCGAGCCGTTTCGCCATTTCTCGTACATCTCGCGCGCGAGTACCGGCATCATCGCGGGCCTGGGCGCAGACGGCTATGAACTCGCGGTGCATGCCGTGCACCGGCTGATCGGGAAGGCGCAAGGTTAGCCTTCCACTCGTCGGCGAACCAGCGGTGAGCAGAGTGCGCGCCTGTACCAGCAGCCGGTCATCCGACGCAGTCAGGGTTTTCAGCATCGGTTCAACGTCGGCTCGGCATCGACTCGGTATCGGCTTTTCCGAGGATGTTCTCAGGAAAACAGGATTGTGCCTCTGACTCGCCACGCTCTACTATTCGGGTTCAGGTAGTCTTTCGTCCTTCGCAGGCGGAGTCAGCTCATGTTGCGCACCGGTCAGCAGTACAAGGACTTCACCACGCACCCGGCGTTCAACGCGGGGCGCCGCGGGGTAGCCGCAAGGCTGCTGGTGCTCGCATTCATCGGCGCTGGCGGTATTGACCGGGACGCGCTCGCTCAAGCCTACCCCGCCAAGCCAGTGCGAGTGGTGGTCGCCTTTGCCGCCGGAGGCCCGGCAGATATCGTCGCCCGTCTCGCAGCACAGCAACTGGAGGATGCGCTGGGTCGCCCGTTCCTGGTCGAGAACCGCTCTGGTGCAGGCGGCATGACAGGTACCGATTTCGTCGCGCGTGCCACCCCCGATGGCTACACCTTGCTGGTCACCAGTTCAGCCGCCCATGCCGCCGGACCTGCGCTCTGGGCCAACCTGCCGTACAACCCGGTGACCGACTTTTCGCATATCGCGTTGATCGGACGCGGGCCAATCGGTCTGCTGGTCAATGCCAACGCTCCGTGGAAAAGCTTCGCGGAGTTTCTCGCTGCAGCGCGCGTCAAGCCTGGGTCACTCAACTACGGCTCCGGGGGGCCGGGTGGACTGGGTCACCTCACCGGCGAATTCATGCAATCGGTGCTCGGGTTCTCGATGCAGCACATCCCCTACAAGGGCTCGGCCCCGGCACAGGCCGATCTTCTCGGCGGGCAGATTCAGGCGATCAGCGATGTCATCTCCTCGCACGCAGAAATGGTTCGCGGCGGCAAGTTGCGCCTTCTTGGGGTCGCCGCCAGTACACGGCTTGAGTCGCTGCCGGAGGCGCCGACGTTCGCTGAACAGGGCTTCCCGCAGGTGATCGCCTCCGCCTGGTTCGCCTTGACTGCGCCGGCGAAGCTGCCGCCCGAGGTCGTCGCGACCTTGAGCGTGGCCATGCAGAAGGGGATTGCCCAACCGGAGACACGCGCAAGGCTCACCCAGCTCGGGCTCACGCCAGATGCAACGCTCAACCCGGACACGCTCCCTGGCTTCGTCAAGGCCGAAGTCGAGCGCTGGTCGCGGGTAGTACGCGAGCGCGGCATCAAGATCGACTGAGCGAGGCCGGCAAGCGATGCGCACACCCCTGGCAGGTCCGAGCGTCTGGTCAGGCGAGCAGATGGCTCAGCGCACCGACTGGATCGAGGCACTGGAAGATGCCGAAGTCGCCGAACTGATGCATGCCGTGAAACAGGTCGCCGATAGCGGTTTGTCATGGCTCGAGCTGAACAAGGCGCATTTCGCCCTGCCGCTGCTGTCCAGGCGACTGGCGCGTGTCGCTCATGCGCTTGAACATGGCGCCGGCTTCGTCACCTTGCGCAACCTTCCAGTCGAGCAGCTCGACGCCACCAGCGCCATGGTTGCTCTTTGGGGTATCGGTCTGCACCTGGGCACCGCAGTGTCGCAAAGCAGGTACGGCGAGCTGCTCGGCGAGGTGCGCGACTATGGTGAGCAACTCGGACAGGCCGGCTCACGCGGCTATCGAACTGGCGTATCTCTGCGCTTTCACACCGATCGCTGCGACCTGGTCGCGCTGCTGTGTGTGCGGCAATGCCGCAGCGGCGGCGAGTCGCGCATTGCGAGCACCCCGTTTCTGCACAACCAGTTGCTGCAGCAATCGCCGCAGGCGCTCGACCTGCTGTTCGACGACTGGTTTCACAGCCGCCAGGGCGAGCACGCGCCAGGCGAACTGCGCTACTACCGCAATCCGATCTTCGCCTCGCACAGCGGGCGCTTCACCAGCCAGTATTCACGCTCGTACATCGAATCCGCGCAGCAGTTCCCGGAGGTACCGGGCCTGACCGCGGCGCACATCGAAGCGCTGGATCAGGTGATCGCAGCGGCGGACCGTGATTGCTTCGAGACGCGTATGCAGCCTGGGGACCTGCAGATGCTCAACAATCACCTGACCTGGCATGCGCGCACGACGATCGACGACTTCGATGCGCCGCAGAAGAAGCGCATGCTCTACCGCCTGTGGCTATCGAGCCCCCTGTCCAGAACGCTGCCCACCGACTTCGCCGAGCTGTGGGGTGCCACTCACGGCGGCGCGGTGCGCGGCGGGGTGGTGTCAGGCGAAGGCTACCGGACAGCCGATGAGTTGCTCGCGCTCGAACGCGAGGGGAAGGTGTCGGCACGCTCGGGCTGGCCATTGGAGGCCTTGCCTGCTTGATGGACTTTCCCATGTGGCGCAGTATTTGCTTTTTTCAGTCTCCGCGCACAAACGCAGTTCCGCGTCACCTCCTGTTCCTTCAGTTGGGCGCTTCAGACCACTGACACCCTGAGTCATGACCATGCCCCACCTGCGCCTGCGCAAATTCAACACCCGCACTGTCTGGAAGGGTCAGGACATCTCCAATGACCTGTCGATGGTCGTGCGCGCCGGCAACCTCGTTTTCGTGCGTGGTCAGACAGCGATGGACCTGAAAGGCAAGATTCACGGCATCAACGATCCGGGGGCTCAGACCGAGAACGCGATGCGCTGCCTGAAGCAGTTGCTTGAAGAAGCCGGCTCGTGTCTGGACGACATCTGCAAGATCGTCATCTATGTCACCGATCGCGCGCATCGGGAAGCGGTGTATCGCGTCGTTGGCAAGTGGTTGAAGGGCGTCCATCCTGTGTCCACCGGCATCATCGTGCAGGGACTGGCCAGGCCGGAGCTGCTGATGGAGATCGATGTGTTCGCGGTGGTGCCGGAGGCGACCCTGGTTAAACCAGCCAAACGCGCGCAGGCGCCCGTGACGAAGACTGCATCGACCACGGGCAAGCGCCCCGCCGCCCGCAAGACCGGCACCGCGCGCAGTGCGGCGGGTCGGCGAGGCACACGCTGAACGCGATGATGGCTGTCGCCATCTGCTCCCTCAGTACGCAGGGCGCTGCTACAGGGCGCAGCGGCTGATGCTGGGCACCGACTATCCCTGCTTTCCGGTCGCCGACAGCATCGAGGCGATCGCGCTGGCCGACATCGCTCCGGCCGCACGCACACAGATCGCCTGGCGCACTGCCGCGCAGATCGTCAACCGCTTCGGCGGTTGGCCTGACCTGATCGCTTTATCCGCTGTTAACAGTACAGCGGCAGCTTGACCTGTCGTTAGTGCCGGCGAAGTGCCGGTTCTGATCATCCATCGCCATCCTTGGAGAATCACATGAACAAGAGACAAACGCTGCTCGCTCTGGCCGCCGCCACCGCCACCACGCTCACCAGCAGTTTCACCGTCACCGATGCCATTGCGCAGACCAAGGAACCGCTGCGCGTCTCGGTCTGGGGCGGCAGCTGGCGCGATTTCGTAGCCGACATCATCGGAAAACGCTTCACCGCCGAGACCGGAGTTCAGGTCGAGTACGTCACCGGCGGCACCATCGACCGCTTGACCCGGGCCCAAGCCTCCAAGGACAAGCCCGAGACCGACATCATCTTCACCACCTCGCATGTGGGCTGGCTGTATGCGAACTCG
>Ga0105046_10016809_pt1 | contig 11221 bp, 10 predicted proteins | sample MAT03_FD_78385 | JGI IMG/M metagenome (GOLD analysis project Ga0105046, IMG submission 78385) | Freshwater microbial communities from Lake Fryxell liftoff mats and glacier meltwater in Antarctica - MAT-03 (megahit assembly) | ecosystem: Environmental > Aquatic > Freshwater > Ice > Liftoff...
GCGAACACTTCGATGCGCACGATCGACTTCAGCGCCTCGCGCACGGCGAGGAGCGCGCCGATGGACGTGAGGCGATTGTCGACAGTGAGATCGGCATGCGTGCGGATGGCTGTTGCGCCATTCGCAGCGATCAGTCGCGCAGCTCGTTCAGCGCGGCGGGCTGTGTCGGCTTGGGTGATCAGGTGGCGGTGGGACTCGATGCTGGTGATTGCACCCATCAGGTCGCCGGTGGGGTTGGGGATGATCTCGGCCAGGAACGCCTTGTCGAGGTGTGCATGCGCCTCGGCCATCGCCGGCAGCACCAGGCGGCCTGCGGCGTCGAGAATGCGGTCGCCGGCTTGGGCTGCGCCGCCGTGTGCAACCACGATGCCGTCCTGTACGTGCACGGAGGTGGTGGTGCCGTCAGGCAACAATGCGTTGAGGAGCGTCAGCCGGTCAGCCACCGGCCACCGACCCCACGCGTGCCCGCGGGTCGCTGGCGCCGGCCCAGAAGCCGTTGCCATCGCGCATGATCACCTGCGCGTGCCCGAAGGCGCTGTCGAACGGTGGGAGCACCGACGTGAGGTGCCCGCGAGCGGCAAGGTCGGCGGCCCAGTGGGTGGGGGCGTTGCCCTCGATCTCGACCACCGGCCCGGTGGGTGCCGTCCAGGTGTCGAACCCGGTGACCGGGCCGGTGAGCGCCCAGCGACCCGCGTGCATCGCGACCGCGGGCGACTGGTGATGGTGGAACAGGCGGGCGGCCAGCTGCAGCAGGATCTGCGGTTGCGCGTCGCCGCCCATGGTGCCGAAGACGGCGGCCAGTTCGCCGGCCCGCGTGGCCAACGCAGGCGACAGCGTGTGGGGCGGGCGCGTGCCCGGCGCCAGCTCGGCGGGGTTGCCCGGCTGCAGGCTGAAGCCGAGGCCGCGGTTGTGCAGGTTGATCTGGGTGGACGGCTCGACCAGCCAGCTGCCGAACCCGGACGCGTTCGACTGGATCAGCGACACGCCCATGCCCGACGAGTCGGTGGTGCACAGGTAGGTGGTGTCGCCTGCGGAGCCCGGCATCGGCCAGGTGGCCGCCTGCTCCTGGTCGAGCAAATGGGCGCGTTCGGCGATGGCGCGCAGCAACTCGTCGCCATCGGCGCCCGCATGCAGCACCTGCGGACGATCGAAGCCGGCCACCTTCGCGGCTTCGATGAGCAGGTGGGCCCAGCGCTCGTCGCCGGTGTCGGCAGGGAGGTCGAGCGTGCTGGCGAGCGCAGCGGCGGCGAGTGTGAGGTACCCCTGAGAGTTGGGGGGCACGGTCCACAGATCGACGCCCCACGCCGTGGCCCGCAGCGGTGTGACCCACTCGGCCTGCGACCGGGCGAGGTCGTCGGCGGTGAACCATCCTGCGCCCAGCTGGCGCAGGCCGGCACCGAACTCACCTTCGTAGAACGCATCGCGGCCACCCTCGGCGATGGCACGTAGCGCCGCGGCCACGCCGGGTCGGCACACCCGGTCGTTGGGCCTGTGCGCTTGCTCGGCCAGCTCGTGCAGCTGTTGCCGGCCGGCTTGGTCGAGGCGTGCCAGTGAACCCACCAGCAGCGGGCTTGCGGGAAAGCCGTGCTGGGCGAGTGAGATTGCGGGCCCCAGCAGCGTCGCCAGCGGCAGCGAGCCGAAGCGCTGGTGCAGCGCCATCCAGCCGTCGACGCAACCGGGGATGGTGACCGTGCGAATGTCGTGGCGGAACGGCATCACATCGTGCCCGTCGGCGCGCAGTGCATGCGCGTCGGCGCCGCTGCCCGAGCGGCCGCTGGCGTTGAGGCAGTGCACCTCGCCACCATGGTGCACGAGGGCGAACAGGTCGCCGCCCATCCCGCACAGGTGCGGCCCCGTGACGGCGATTGCTGCGTTGGTGGCAATGGCCGCGTCGACGGCATTGCCGCCCAGTGCGAGCATCGAGAGCCCGGCCTGGGTGGCGAGCGCATCGGCGCTGGCCACCATGTGCCCGGGGGAGCGAGTGGTGTGGAACGGGGTATGGGTAGGAGCGGTCATTGCCATTGCCCTCGCTGCTCGAGCACCTCGCGGAGCACGAGTGGTCGGTCGGTCATGATGCCGTCGACACCGAGGTCGAGCAGCCGGGCCATCTCGGCCGGATCATCGATGGTCCACACGTGCACCTTGATGTCGAGCGAATGGGCGCGGGCCAGGAAGGCTTCGTTGACGACGGTGAGCCGACCTCGGGCGACGGGTACCTGTGCAGTATGGGCGTTCGCCGAGCGAGGGCGCCCGAAGCGCAGGGCCGCCACGCCGCCGGGGGCGAGCGCCGTGCACAATCGTTCGCCGAGCCTCCCCTTCAACCGCCGCATGCGGGCATCGCTGAACGCCCCCACGCACACGCGGTCGAGCGCATCGCAGCGGCGCAGCGTGGACACCAGCGCGTCGACAGCGGCGTTCGACTTACAGTCGATGTTGACGCGCAGTTCGGGCCACGTTCCGAGCAAGTCTTCCAGGAGGGGAATCGGCGCCGCACCAGCGACCATGGCGGTGCGCACCTCGCTCCATGGCAATTCCGTGATGCGTCCAGGCCGGCCGCAGGTGCGGCTGAGGTCGTTGTCGTGGAACGCCACCAGCGTTCCGTCGGCGGTGACCTGCACGTCGGTCTCCACGTAGCGGTACCCGGCATCGACCGCGTATTGGAAGGCCGGCATCGTGTTCTCGGGAACGTCGCTGGCACCGCCGCGGTGCGCGAACGGGATGGGCCCCTCCCATTCGAGGTAGGGGTGCGGGCGGGTGCTCATGGCGCCCAGTATCGTCGCTGACATGTCCGACGTGATCATTGTCCGCTCGCCCTACGACGATTCCGTCATCGGCGAAATCCCCGCGCAGACTGCCGCCGACGTGGATCGTGCCGTCGCCGTGGCCAAGGCGGCGCTGCACTCCAACCCGCTGCCGCTGTGGAAGCGGGCGGAGATCCTCGACGCTGCGGCTCGCCGGCTCACCGAGCGCCGCGAGGAGTTCGCACTCATCATCGCCAGGGAGGCCGCGAAGCCCATCAAGACCGCGCGCGTCGAGGCCGAGCGCGCCGCCGGCACGTTCCAGTTCGCCGCTGCCGAAGCCCGCAAGCTCAGCGGCGAGATGATTCCGCTCGACGCCATCCCTGCCGGCGAGGGCAAGCTTGGCTTCACCCTGCGGGTGCCCATCGGCGTGGTCGGTGCCATCGCACCGTTCAACTTCCCGCTCAACCTGGTGGTGCACAAGGTGGGCCCGGCCATCGCGGCGGGCTGCCCGGTGGTGCTCAAGCCCGCCAGCCAGACCCCGTTCAGCAGCCTCGCGCTCGCACAGATGCTCGTGGAGGAATGCGGTCTGCCCGCTGAGTACCTGCAGGTTGTCACCGGCGGTGGCAGCACCGTCGGCAATGCCATCGTCGATCATCCCGACGTTGCGCTGATCACGTTCACCGGCTCGCCCGATGTCGGTTGGGGAATTCGCGCGCGGGCCCCACGCAAGCGCGTGGGGCTGGAGCTGGGCAACAACGCGCCGTGCATCATCGAGGCCGACGGCGACTGGGTCACGGCGGCAGCGAAGATCAAGATGGCAGGGTTCAGTCATGCTGGGCAGAGCTGCATCTCTACGCAGCGTGTGCTGGTGCACCGCTCTATCGCCGACGAGTTCACCGCCGCACTGGTGGCGCACGTCAACACGCTGGTCGTGGGCGACCCGCTCGACGAGGCCACCGATATGTCGGCACTCATCTCCAAGGGCGAACGCGATCGCGTGGCCAGCTGGGTCGAGGAGGCCCGGGCCGCTGGTGCCACCGTGGCCACCGGCGGCTCATTCACCGACGACGGTGTGCTGCGGCCCACGGTCATCGCCAACGCCACTGCCGACCTGAAGGTGTGCTCGCAGGAGGTGTTCGGGCCGGTCGTCGCCGTCACCGCCTACGACACGCTCGACGAAGCCATTGCGTTGGCCAACGACACCAAGTTCGGGCTGCAGGCGGCCATCTTCACCGCCGACATCAGCAAGGCGCTGAAGGCGGTGTACGCGCTCGACTTCGGCGGGGTGCTGGTGAACGAAGTGCCCACGTGGCGTGCCGACCAGCAGCCCTACGGTGGTCTGCGCGACAGCGGCAACACCCGTGAGGGGCCGGCCTTCAGCGTGAAGGAGATGACAGAAATTCGCATGGTGGTGCTGTCGCGGTGACCACTCCCAGCCTGCGATGGGGCGCCCTGGGCGGCTCGAGTCACATCTTCCGCAAGAGCCTGGCGCCCGCCATGCTCGCCGCTGGCCACACCATCGTCGACGCGCCCAGTCGCGATGGTGAGTCGTTCGCTTCCTACGACGCGATGCTGGCGCGCACCGACATCGACGCGGTGTACAACCCGTTGCCCAACCACCTACATGCCGAGTGGAGCCACCGGGCACTCGACGCCGGTAAGCACGTGCTGTGCGAGAAGCCGCTCACGCTGTCGCCTGCCGACAGCGCCGCGCTGTTCGACCATGCCGAGGCCGCAGGGCTGACGTTGCTCGAGGCCTACATGTGGCCGCACCACCCGCGGGCACGAGCGCTGCTCGACCTTGTACGCGGCGGCACGGTGGGTTGGCCGCAGCAGGGCTCGGCGTCGTTCAGCTGGCCGATGAACATGGCTGGCGGCGACCACCGGCTCGACTTCCGCGGTGCCGGCGCGCTGTTCGACGTGGGCATCTACTGCATCGCCCCATTCATGCTGATGGCTCGCCGCGACGCCAACATGGTGGCTGCCAACGCAGTGCGCAACATGGCCGGCGTCGACATCTCGATGACGGGTTGGGTCGACTGGGGCGGTGGCTTCGGCTCGTCGTTCGGTGTGTCGTTCGATGCCCCTTCGAACCGGTCGCTCTCGCTCGTCTGCAGCGAGGGCGTGGTCACAGTGCCGGGCTCGCACGCGCCCGGCCCGCTAGGCCCGAGCGAGCTCGTCGTGGAGCGACGCTCCGGCCAGGTCGAGCACATCGCCTGCGACGGCGGCGACGCCTACGCAGCAATGGTGCGTCATTTCGCAGCGGTCATCGCCGGCGCGGAGGCTCCGGTACACGGTCGCACGCAGAGCCTGCGGCTCGCCGACGTGATCGCCCGCCTGCACGTCTCCAGCGTTCACTGACCCCGCTTCCGCCCTCGACGCCGCCCCAGGCCCCGCCGTAACCGGGCGCTCGGCGAGGCCCTCGGCCATCGACAGGGCCTCCCGGCCATCGACAGGGCCCCCGCTCCAGCCCTCTGTGGCACACCACAAAGCCACGTACGTCTGTGGTGTGCCACAGAGGATGGTGGCGGGCTCGCTGGGTCGGGCACCGACTCGTCCTTGGCGGGTTTGTGGCACACCACAAAGCCACGTACGTCTGTGGTGTGCCACAGAAGTTGATGGCGGGCTCGCGGGGTCAGGTCTGGCAGGCACCTTCGTCGGTGGGTTGCAACGCAAAGATGCCAGCGGCGGTGACGTCGACCGCCTGGCACGGCTGGCCTCTGACGACCACTCGGAAGGGAACTGCGAGGCCGGTGAGGCGAATCGTGAACTGCTTCGGGCCGGTCTCGCAGCCTCGACTGGGCCACTGCATCAGCACCACGACGGTCGCGGGCTCATCGTCGACCAGCACCGACTGGATGAGTGGCTCGGCGCACTCTTCGGAGACTGGCACGTCGCCACCGATGGCCACGTCGATCTCCCAGCCCTGCGCCGACGATCGGGCGACGACGAGCGAGGGGTCGCCCGAGCCCATGGAGCCGGCGAGCACTTCGAAGTCGTCGGCAGCCGGCTCGGCGGATTGCTCGAGCACGAACCAGGTACCCACCAGCGCGGCGAGCAGCACGATCATCGCCGCGATCAGGCGCCGCGCACCTCTGCGGGCCTGGTCCTTCGCGATGGTGGTGCCCATGATGCCCGCAGCCGTCAGATGCTGCGCCCGGCGGCCTTCCAGTATTCGTCCTTCAGCAGTCGCTTGTAGAGCTTGCCGGTGGGGTGGCGTGGCAGTTCGTCACGGAAGTCGACGCTACGCGGGCACTTCACGTCGGCCAGGTGCTCACGGCAGAAGGCGATCAGCTCGCGGGAGAGTGCTGCTGCTTCCTCGTCGGAGGCCGGCATCGTGACGGGCTGCACCACCGCCTTCACCTCTTCGCCGAAGTCGTCGTTGGGCACGCCGAACACGGCCACGTCGATCACCTTCGGGTGGGTGACCAACACGTTCTCGGCTTCCTGCGGGTAGATGTTGACGCCGCCCGAGATGATCATGTACGCCTTGCGGTCGGTGAGGTACAGGAAGTTGTCGGCGTCGAGGTAGCCCACATCGCCGAGGGTGCTCCACGGGTGCTGCGGGTGCCGCGAGCTCTTCGTCTTCTCCGCGTCGTTGTGGTACTCGAACTGGGCGCCACCCTCGAAGTAGATGGTGCCGCTCTCGCCCTGTGGCAACTCGTTGCCTTCGTCGCCGCAGATGTGCAGCGTGCACCCGAGCGGGGTGCCGACCGTGCCGGGGTGCGCCAGCCACTGGGTGCTGTTGCAGTACACGAACCCGTTGCCCTCGGTGCCCGCGTAGTACTCGTGGATGATCGGGCCGAACCACTCGATCATCTGCTGCTTCACCGGCACCGGGCAGGGGGCGGCGGCGTGGATGACGCACTGCAGCGACGATACGTCGTACTTGTCGCGCGTCTCGGCAGGCAGCTTCAGCATGCGCACGAACATCGTGGGCACCACCTGGCTGACGGTCGCGTGATGGCGCTCGACCAGCTGCAGGTACTGCTCGGGGTCGAAGTGCTCCATTGCGATGACGGTGCACCCCACCTGCTGCGCAGCCATGCAGAAGCGCAGCGGAGCGGCGTGGTAGAAGGGCGCAGGGGAGAGGTAGACGCTCTCGCTGGTGACACCGAACAGCAGCGTGAGCAGGGGCGACACGCCGTTGGCGGTGGTCTCGAGCGGGTTCGCGACGAAGGCGCGCGACACGCCCTTGGGCTGGCCGGTGGTGCCCGATGAGTACAGCATGTCGATTCCTGCAGTTCGCTCACCTGGTAGCGGTGTGGCGGGCTGATCGGCCACAGCGGACTCGTACGCGTCGTATCCGTCGATGGTGCCGTCGAGCATCAGACGCAAGCCGACACCGGACGTGGCGGCCAATATCTCGGCCGCCTGGTCGGCCTTGTAGTGCGACGTGATGAACACCTTCGCCGCGCAGTCGTTGAGGATGTAGCTGAGCTCGCCGCTGGTGAGCCTGCTGGAGGCACAGGTGTACACCGCGCCGGCGTAGTGACAGCCCCATACGACCTCCATGTAGCGGTCGTGGTTCTCCATGCAAATCGCGACGTGGTCGCCCGGCTCGACGCCGGACGCCCGCAACAGGTGACTGAGCCGATTGGCCGCCGCATCGAGCTGGGCGAAGGTCTGCGTGAAGCCACTGCCGCCCATGATGACGGCTGGCTTGTCGGGGTGGGTCTCGAGGAACGCGCCAGGATACATAGCAGGCGAACGTAGCCGACGGTACGTTCACGGCATGGATCCGGCGGCACGCTTCACCGACTTGGTGAATCGCCCCGCGTCCGAGGCCCATCTCGACCTGATGGCGGCGCTCATCGGTGCCTCGTTCGACCCTTCCGCCGACGTCGGCTCGGTCATCATCGGGCTCGATCGGCTGGCCGACGAATGTGCGCCGTCGTTCGATTCCATCCTGATGGCGCTCTTCGGCTCTGGGCGACTGCGCGGCAACCGCGTCGACTACGGCGACCCCGCCAACTCGTACCTGCACCGTGTGCTCACCACCGGGCTCGGCATTCCCATCACGCTCTGTGTGTGCGCCATCGAAGTCGGTCGCCGTCTCGGCGTGCCCATCGTGGGGGTTGGTCTACCCGGGCACTTCCTCGTGCAGTGCAACGGCGTCTATGCCGACCCGTTCCACAACGGCCGCCAATACACCCCCGACGAGCTCGAGCCGGCGTGGCAGCGCATCACGGGCATCAGCGCGCCGCTCGACCCGCGGGTCGTGCAACCCGCGCACACGCGCAGCATCCTGCTGCGCATGCTCAACAACCTGAAGGGCTCGCTCGTCGCCATGGACGAACCGTTGCCGCTGCAGACCCTCGCCCGCTTGCGCTCTGCGTTCCCGGAGTTGGCGCAGGAGCGCGCAGAGCACGCCCGTTGGCTGCGACACTGGAACTGATGATCGACCCCACACTGAAGCGTTCCCTCGGGCAGATGATGCACGGCGTCCAAGTGGTGGGCGCCCATCACGAAGGCGTCAGCCGCGCATACTGCAGCCACTGGGTCAGCCAGGTCAGCTTCGAGGAACCGATAGTGATGGCCAGCGTCTCGCCGAAGCACGACACGTACCCGCTGCTGGTCGGTAGTGGCAGGTTTGCCGTCAGCTTGCTTGCTGGCGATCAGGTGGCGGCGGGGCAGTACTTCTCGTATCCGGGTCGCAGGTTTCGCTACCTCGCCGACGAGTTCCTCACGGAGTTCCCCGGCACCACGCTGCCGGTGGTCCGCAACGCGATCGCGTGGCTGCACTGCGAGATCTTCGAGAGCAAGACGATGTTCGATCACGAGTTGCTGTTCGCCCGCGTGGTGGCAGTTCAGCCCGGTCGGCTCAAGGAGCCACCGTTGCTCTATTCCAGCAGGCTCGGTTGGCGCATCGCCGGCGACAAGGCCCGCGAACCGGGCACGTCCATCCGCGACGGGCTGCTGGCGCGGCTGGCGGCCCTCGGCATCGACGACTCCGCCGATGAGTCTGCCGATGAGGAGCCCGCGTGACCCGCCTCACTGCCGGCGCGCCGCTTGAACCGGCGCAGCTGCCCGTGGGTCGCCGCACCGTGCACTTCGTCGACGCAGCGCGCGACCACCGTGCGCTCACGGCCGACATCTGGTACCCCGCAGCGGAGTCCGCTGCCGAGCGTGCTTCGTACGAACTGTTCCCCGGTGTCGCGTTCGAGGCCGCGACGGCACAGCACGAACCGCCGGTGTGCACGGGCAGCTACCCGCTGGTGCTGCTGTCGCATGGCCGCACCGGCATGCGCATCTCGTACTCGATGGTGTGCGAGGCGCTCGCATCGCGCGGTGCAGTGGTGGTGTCGGCCGATCATCCGGGCGACGCACTGCTCGACTGGATGCTCGGGCAACACGCCGACGACCGCAGCAACGAGGTGAACCGCGTCGCCGATGCCCACTTCCTGCTCGCTGCGCTGCTCGGCGAGCATGCGCTGCTGCCCGCTGAACTGCGCCAGGCCATCAACCCCGAGCAGGTGGTGTTGGCGGGGCACTCGTATGGCGCCTACACCGCCTACGCAACAGCTGCCGGCTCACGTGGCGTGGAGGCGCATCCGTCGGTGAAGGCGGTCGTCGGGTTCCAGTCCTATACCCGCAGCATGAGCGACGGGCTGCTCGGTCGAGTCGCCGCGCCGTCGCTGCTGGTGGTGTCGTTGGCCGACCAGGTCACGCCGCCGCACGTCGATGCCGATCGGCCGTGGGCGCTGCTGCGTGGCTCACCGTCGTGGCGGCTCGACCTGACCGGAGCCGGCCACCAGGCCAGCAGCGACATTGCGCTGTACGCGGAGCTCGCACCACAGGTGCCCGGTCTGCCCGCCATGGTGCGCGACTACCTGCAGTCGACTGCAGCCGGCTCGCAGTCGGCCGCTGGTCGCGGCTGGCGCGACCTCCAGGCCTTGCAGGTGCAGGCCATGTGGGCGTTCCTGCAGGTGGCCCTCGGGCTCGACGCACCAGCGGGGCTGGCCATGGCCGAACAGTTGGCGCACACTGCAGGCATCACGCTCAGCCGGCGTTGATCGACACCGCTCCACACGGTTCGGCAATGGTTGCACAGGGCCACTATCGTCGGCCGCGTTCGCCCGTCGGCTCGGCCGGCACCGCCCCTCAAGGAGCACACGATGACCATCACCGAGACCCTCAAGACCGAAACCCTCAAGACCGAGACCCTCAACACCGAGGAGCAGCAGGTTGCAGATCTCGTCGCGCAGTTGCTGCAGGAGTGCCCGCCGAAGGATGCCGATGCCGTCACGTTCCTGGGCGCGCAGTTCGACAAGGGCCTGGCGTGGGTGCACTTTCCCGTGGGCCACGGTGGCCTGGGCCTGAACCCGAAGCTGCAGAAGCTCGTCAACGAGCGCATCTACGCGCAGGGTGCCCCCAACCCGATGTACCGCAACCCCATCGGCCATGGCATGACAGGCCCCACGGTGGTGGCCTGGGGCAGCGAGGAGCAGAAGCAGCGCTATCTTCGCCCGCTGTTCACGGGCGAGGAGATCTGGTGCCAGCTGTTCAGCGAGCCGGGCAGCGGTAGCGACTTCGCCGGCCTCTCCAGCAAGGGTGTCAAGGACGGCGACGAGTGGGTGGTCAACGGGCAGAAGGTGTGGACCACGCTGGCCCACCTGTCGCGCTTCGGCCTGCTGGTCGTGCGCACCAACCCCGAGGCCGTCAAGCACGCCGGCCTCACCGCCTTCGTGGTCGACATGCACGACGCCACGGTGCAGACCCTGCCGCTGCGCCAGATGACCGGCGAAGCCGAGTTCAACGAGGTGTTCTTCACCGACACCCGCATCCACGAATCCGAGATGCTGGGCCAGCCCGGCGACGGCTGGCGTGTCTCGCTCACAACGCTGATGAACGAGCGCCAGTCCATCGGCGGCACCATTCCGCAGCGAGGCAGCGGCACCATCGCCAACCTGATGAAGGAGTGGGCCGACGCCCCCGAGTGGAAGAAGGACGACGCCACTCGCGACGAGGTGATGAAGCTCTGGATCCGCGCCGAACTGCTGCGCCTCACCAACATCCGCGCCAACAACAACCGCAAGATGGGCGACCCGGGCCCCGAGGGCAGCATCAGCAAGATGGCCGGCGCCAACCTCAACAAGGACATCTACGAGTGCCTGGTGAACCTGATGGGCGCCGACGCATTGCTCTACGGCAGCTACGAGATGGTGCGCCCCGAGCACGCCATGGAGTACCACACCCCGCAGAAGGCGTTCCTGCGCAGCCGCGCCAACTCCATCGAGGGCGGCACCACCGAGGTGATGCTCAACATCCTCGGTGAGCGCGTCCTGGGCCTTCCCGGCGACGTGCGCGTCGACCGCGAAGTCCCCTGGAGCCAAGTCCCCCGCAACTAACCAACCGAGGCTTTCCTGCAACCCGAGGTTTTCGTCCACGCTTTCAACGCGGAAAACCTCCGGGTGTAGGAAAGCCTCGGATCTCGGGCGAGTGGCGGGTGCATCCCGGTGGTCGGCTGGCACACGGAC
>Ga0105046_10016810_pt1 | contig 11220 bp, 8 predicted proteins | sample MAT03_FD_78385 | JGI IMG/M metagenome (GOLD analysis project Ga0105046, IMG submission 78385) | Freshwater microbial communities from Lake Fryxell liftoff mats and glacier meltwater in Antarctica - MAT-03 (megahit assembly) | ecosystem: Environmental > Aquatic > Freshwater > Ice > Liftoff...
GCCCAACGGGGCCGGGGATGATAATGCCTTGCCCATCTGCGGCTTACGGGCCAAGGTGCGGTGCCGGGGGTGGGCAACTCTATCGGAGCACAAGTGGTCAAGTTTTGGTGAGCGCCGAGGCCCGTGGCGGAGTTGCAGGGCGAATGGGCGATGGTGTCCTGCATCCGGTCCGGAGAGAAGCTTCCGGGGTCGTTTGCCAAGCAAGGGAAGCGCATCATTAGAGGGAGCACAATCCAAGCTGTATTTTGGCCCCCGGATGTAAATGCAGGGGACGTTGAGCAGTGACGGACCCGGCAAAATTCGCCTTGAATTTTCCAGCGGCGAAGCGCCCCAGCTGGGTATTTTCGAACTGGACGGGAACTCGCTGAAAACCTGTATGGGCGGCTTCGGAAAGGAACGGCCCGGCGCCTACGAGTCGACGCCCGCGGGCGACGAAACGTACGCCGTTTGGAAGCGCGTTTAGCCGAGCAAACTGAGCATCGCCGTCACCGGCCCAGCCAGTGTCAACGCCAATTGCCGGTTCTCCGTCTCGCTCATGTCGGAGACGATGAAAACTAGAAAAGAACCGGATTCGAATCCGGCGATTCGGTATTGCGGCACCTCTTCCGTGAATACCGGCAGCGCGCCCATAACGCGCTTTAACGAACTCGTCGCGAAGGACTCTCCCGCTTCCTTGCGAGCCATCACCAGTGACACTGTTTTCTCGTCCGCGCCGCGCATGGCGAGATGGATGAAGCTGCGCCCCTGGGCCTCGCACTCATGCGCAACCAGCACCCGGTAGCCCGGCGGCACATGGCTCAATACCGGGCGGTACGCAGCGGGCAGGTCTTCCGGCACAGGCGGCTTTCGGAACTTGCGGAATGCCGCGCAATGGAGATGATCGGAGAGTCCTACGCGCATGATCCGGCTAACGCGGTCCGGCAGGGAACGGAAGTAAGCGCTCTCCGCCATTCTGTTTTTGGCAATTGGCGCCAGCCAATACGAACCCGCGGCGAGCAGCACCACCGCGGCTGCCGCGTAAGCCTGCCATAGGCGGCGCACAGGCCGCGGCGTGAGCGAGGTTCTTACACGCTCCTCTATGGTGGAGTCTACCGGCGCCGCTTTGACAGCCCTTCGCAAACTCAATCGAACCCGCTCTCGCGTCGCCGCCTCGGACCGGCAAGCCTCGCAATCGGCCAAATGCGCCTGATCCGCGGGCGCCAGTTCCCCGTCGAGATGCAACAAAACCCGCTGGCAATCCGCGTTCATCGGCCGGCCTCCTTTGCACTCAATAACTCTCTCATTAACTTGCGGCCCCGGCTCAGCCGGCTCATCACCGTTCCAATCGGCACACTAAGAATTTCCGCCGCTTCCTTGTAGGCAAACTCCTCGACATCCACCAATAGAATCGCTGCCCGGAAATCGCTGGGAATTTTGGCCAGCGCAGCCAGCAAAGTTTCATCCGTCAGCGTTTCCGGAATGGATGGCGCATACGCGGCAGTGGCTTCCGTGTAGTCGTCCATCGGCCGCATAATCGACAATCGGAACCACTTTCGGCGGTAGTGGTGGACGCAGTAGAACAAAATCTTGTACAACCAGGCGCGGCAGTTCGTGCCGGATTCGAAGCGGTCGAACGATTTCCAGGCTTGCACGTAAACATCCTGGACGACGTCCTCGGCTTGTCCGCGATCGCCCATCATCCGCGTCGCGGTACCGAGAAGTTCGCGCAAATGCGGCATCGCCTCGCGCTCAAAGCGCTGCTCGGGGGTGCTCGCCGCGATGGGTTCTTCGGCCCGGTTCATCCAAAATCCTATTGCGTTCGCTACGACCATTGCATCATGGATATCCGAATGGGCGCGTGAATTATTCCGCCTCCCGCTACTTTTCAGAAAGACTGGGCAGGGGATGTTCCCCACCGCCGTATCAACACAAACACCACGGATTCTCCCAATGCGCCCAGCGGACTGGGCATAATTACAACGAGTATATTCCCCACGGCGAGTGGCATACTGAATGCAGGAGAAACAACATGGCACAAGAAAGTGGCGACAAAGTAGTTTGGTTCCTGGCCGGCGCGGCAATCGGCGCAGCCATTGCTCTGCTTTACGCACCCGCGAGCGGGGAAGAGACAAGGGCGAAATTGATCGATAGGGCCAACGAAGGCCGCGACCTGCTCGGCGACCGGGGCCGCGATCTCATGGATCGCGGACGCGAACTATACAGCAAGGGGAAAGGCATGGCCGATGAAGCCGCCGACATGCTGGAGCGCGGCCGCAAAATCGTCGAAGGGTAGGCCGATGAACGCGCCGCCGCTCCCGGCCTACAGCATTGAGCCGTATGCCGATTTCAACCTGCCCGCCAACCGGCTACATCAGGAAGAAGCCATCGCCGCCGTTCGCGGCGAGCTTGGGCGCAATTACGATAACTGGATCGCGGGGCGGGCCGTTTCAACCGGGCAATGGCTCGCCTCCGTCAACCCCGCGCAGCCGTCCGAAATCATCGGCCGGCATGCCAAGGCCGACGCCGAACAGGCTCGCCTCGCTGTCGACGATGCCTACGCTTACTTCAGCGAATGGGCGTTTACCCCCGTCGAACAGCGCGTCGCAATCCTCGTCAAAACGGCCGCCATTCTGCGAGCCCGTAAGGCCGAATTCAACGCTTGGCTGATTCTCGAATCCGGCAAGTCGTATGCCGAGGCCGAAGCCGATACCGCCGAGGCTATCGACTTCTGCGAGTACTACGCCCGCCAGATGCTGCGCTACGCCGCGCCGGATCCGGTTGTACAGATGCCCGGCGAAAAGAATGAAATGGTGTATCTGCCGCTCGGCGTCGGCGTTGTAATTCCGCCGTGGAATTTCCCGCTGGCCATACTCGCCGGAACCACCGTAGCCGCACTGGTTTGCGGGAATACCGTTGTCTTGAAGCCATCGAGCGAAACGCCTATCATCGCCGCGAAATTCGTGGAAGTGCTGCACGAAGCCGGCCTTCCTCCACGCGCGCTAAACCTCTGTGCAGGCAGCGGCGCGGAAGTTGGCGACACGCTCGTCACCCACCCCAAGACCCGCTTTATTTCCTTCACCGGCTCCCGCGAAGTTGGGTTGCGCATCAACGAACTGGCCGCGCGCCCCGTTCCCGGTTGCATTTGGATCAAACGCGTCGTAGCCGAGATGGGTGGCAAGGACGCGATTCTCGTCGATGACGATACCGACGTTGAAGCCGCCGCCACCGGCGTCGTTCAATCGGCTTTTGGCTTTCAGGGCCAGAAGTGTTCCGCCTGCTCCCGCGCCATCGTGCACGAGGCGGTTTACGATCAGTTCCTGGATCTCGTCAAAGCCAAAACCGAGGCGTTCCCTCGCGGGCCCGTAATTTCCGCCAAGGCCAAGCAGACGATCACTGCTTATATCGAGACCGGCAAAGCGGAAGGACGATTGATTACGGGAGGAAGCGAACAGAACGGCGAAGGCTACTTCGTTGAGCCAACCGTGATCGCCGACATCGATCGCAAAGCCCGTATTTTCCAGGAAGAGATCTTCGGCCCGGTCCTTGCGGTCACCAAAGCACGCGACTTCGACCACGGCCTCGAACTTGTCAACGACAGCGACTATGGCCTCACCGGCGCAGCCTACACTCGCGACCCCGCCAAGCTTGAAAAGGCACGCCGCCATTTCCACGTCGGGAATCTCTATCTGAATCGCAAATGCACGGGCGCCATGGTCGGCGCCCACCCATTCGGCGGCTTCAATATGTCAGGGACCGATTCCAAGGCTGGCGGGCCCGACTATCTCCTCCAATTCCTGCAGGCTAAGTCCATCGCCGAGAAAATCGGTTAGACTGGAGATACCCCGTTGAGAAGGGGACTGCATAATTCTGAACACAAGGTCAAAAACGACCGACGTGCCGAAAGGGCGCTCCCCAGTGGAGCGCCCTTTCTCTATGTGGTAGCACTGCTGTCCGGTAGAAGTCCCATAGATTCAACTGGTTGCCGGAGTCGAGTAGATTGTTTTGGGAGTCAGGCATCTGCAAGGCCTGTAAAATGGGCGTTTTTTCAAAAAGCGTGACGCTCAAAATCTGTAGAATTTGGTAGAGACTGGCTTCCAGCCCCAGGCGCTTACGGACAATTGCGACCAGGACGTAGCCCGAGACGGCGATCCAAATCTGGGTCTTTACCGCGTTCTCGCTGGTGCCGTAGAACGCCTTAATCCGAAGATGCTGCTTGATCCATTTGAAGAAGAGTTCTATCTGCCAGCGGCACTTGTAGATCTGAGCGATTGTAAGTGCGGGCAGCAAGAAGTTATTGTTCAAGATTTTGAGTCGTTTGTTTGTCTCGGGGTCAACGTAACTGACGAGGCGTAATGCATCCGGGTATGCGCGGGCGGACCCATCGGTCCCCAGAATCACCGTCTGATCGGAGCGCACGCCGGTGCTCTTGTCGACAGCGTGAGAGTAGCGGCGCCGCAACACGACGTTTTTTTTAGTGCGCGTCACGAAGAATGCGGCGGAACGCGTCAATCGGTGCAGACGCGCAAAATCGAGGTAGCCCCGATCAAACACGTAGAAGGCGCCGGCCTCGAAGGCGATGTCGTCGAGAACCTTCACGTCGGCCAGTTTTCCGTCCGAAATGCGCATAAAAGTGGGAATGTTGCCGTGTAGGTCCAGCATGGTGTGCATTTTAACTGCCGCCTTGTGCTTCCGGAATTTAGCCCATGGAAAGAGATTTAGGCACAGATCGATGGTGGTCGAATCCAAAGCGTATAGGCTGTGATCGAGGTCCACGCCAAGAGGGTCGTCCGCATACAGTGGGCGTGCGATACCAATCAAGACCTGGGCGAAGTCGGCAAAAATGCGCCAGTGGCGCGTTTCGTTGGCGTCGGCTAAAGTGCTGCGCGCCATGTTGCCGCGAAACCCCAAGTGAAAGAGTTTTCCGGTCACCGAATCTAAGCAGGCTTCAACGTCTCGCAAACTCTCGCGATAAGTCAGTTGCGCGAAAGTCATTGCCAAATACTGATCCCAATAAGAGAACTTTCTCGGCTTAGTGCCATGATGATAACGGGTCACGCACTTATGGAACTCCTTGTGGGGAAGATGTGCGACTAATTCGGCGAAAACGAACCGGCCAGCATGCATCCCTCATTGTCAACGCGGGAGTGGGAGCGGGCATCCGATGCCGCTTCGGCGATTTGGCGTTGAAATCGTTCCCGGTCGAAAATCACGCCATCCTATTGAAGGGACGTTATTTACAGCTTTTCGTAAAGTACTTTACCGGACACTAGTGATGCAGTTTAAACGACCAGCGGGAGCGTCCCCGAATTGACAAAAGACGTGACCCTATCCGACGTTGAGCCGGAGGAGGTCCAGGAGTGGAAAATCTCTACTGGCCGAATAGTGGGTGTTGAAGACCAGCGCCGAATTCTAATCATGTGGCGTGGGAGGCCAAACGTGCGGCAAGAGGGGTATCTTCGAAAAGCGCGCGTGCTTTTTGAATCAGTTCGCTGACTGTTGATTCGTTTGGCGGATGGAGCTTCAAACGGATCCCGCCGGTGGAAAGCGAAACATGTTTGCAAAGTGAAGATCAAGGTTGAGCAGCACTCGATCTTTCGCGATCGCACCCTCTCGAATTTTCTCGTCTGGCTGGCCTGAAAGTCCCACTGCCACGACGGCGATAGCATCGTCTCCTTGTTCTCGTAAAATCGCCGCTTGTTGTGGCGAAAGATTTTCATCGAGAAGTAGTCTCAAGAGGCGAGGAAGAATTCGTTGCTGGCAAGACCCGCGGCGTATTGAAGGGCGGCGTTGATGTGGTGATTCGTCAGTTGAGGGTGCGCTGCCAAGATTGATTCGAAAGGCAATGGACTACATCGAAGTGAATAGAGAGCGGATGCGATACGCGTCTTTCCGAACCCAAGGATTGTTTGCCGGTTCCGGCGTTATGGAAGCGGGTTGCAAAACCATAGCCGGCCAGCGGCTCAAACCTTCTGGTCTGGCATGCGCTGGACCGTCAGCGACGCGGATAAAATCATCGCGCTCCGCTGCTGCCAACTCCGTGGCCGGTGGGAGGAGTTCCGGGAAGAGAGCTCTGCGGGGTAGGCACTACCCACAAATTTGACGCACACCCTGCCGCCGGCATTACCCGCCTGAAACAACCCAGCCTAACGGTCTTTCGTAGCCTTCATCAACGCATCCACCTTGCCCGCGATCATCTCCTCCAGCTCTTCGGCATACGGAGCGGGCAACCCATATTCATCCATATCGTCCACTCCTTCATATCCCCCTTCCCGCAGCACCCGCAGCGAAGGAATATAGGAAAGCAGCTCGTTGTTGTAACCCGCTACCCAGGTGTTGTCATTGCCATATTCCTTCTTAAAACGCAGACAGTAATCCACCACCGATTCACCCGTCAAAGCAATGAAATTTAGGCTCGCTCCGAAGCGCCACACCTGGATCGGATACGGGTGCGATTCAGGCAGTCTGCCGTCGCGATTCAACTTATCCAGCAGATACTGCACTTGCCGCTTCTTGCCGCCTTTCGCCTGGCTCACCCTCGCCTCCAGCGCCTCCCGCGTCGGGGCTTTGCGGAACGGTACGTCGATCACCGCGTACGCCGTTCGCAGTGACCCCGTGACTCCCTGCATGGGAGCGCGCAACACCGCCTCCACCGCCCGGGCGAGGATCGTTCCGTACATCGACGCCAGTTCGATCGCCTCCCGCGAGTCGCTATTCATCAGCCGCGGCAGCGGGTTGGCGTCCCCGCCGCACCCCTGCACGAACAGTGCCGTCACCCCCGGATACTTCGCTTCCAGCGCATGCTGCGCGAAGCCCGCGTAGTCACCGTTCACCTGGTATCCCGACAACGACGTCGTATGGCACGAGTACCCGAACAGGATCGCGCGGAGTTTCCCCCCAGGCGCGCGAATGGCAAGGACCGGCACGTCGGGATCCACCGGTCCGAACAGGCTGCGGCCGCCCGGCCGCGCCCTCCTCCGGTTCACCGCGATTCCCGCCAGGCCTTGGTCGAAGCTCAGTTCCGCCGGCCCAATATTCGCAATCGCGTCCCCGATCACTTGCACCATCCGGTCCTGCAGCCATCTTGTGTAGCGTTCCACCACAACTCTCTGGTCCGCCGTCAGGTCGTAGTAAAGATGCAGCACCTGGCCCGTCACCGGGGCGCTATGGTTGTGCGAGTAGTTCAACAACAGGCGTTCCCGCGGCACGCCGAACTGCTTGTCAACACGCGTCGACACATTGTCGATCATCGCCACGTCAAACCCCTGCAGATCGCTCGTCAAAAGCACCGACGTTTGGCCGCCTTGCCGGAACGCCGCGGCCTTGACATAGATGTCCTGCAGCACGCCCTGCGACACTTGCGTTCGATTGGCGTAACCGGAAAGCCAAATCGGCTCGGTCGGCGTCACCTTCACCTTCGCCGCGCCCACGCCCCATTCGGTTTGCGCGTAAACAGCGCCCGCAAAAAGCACAACAAGGAGTAGTCTCATTTGGCCCTCAATCAGAACGTCAATCGCAGACCGAACTGAATCACCCGGTTCGCCGTCGCCGTCCCCGTAATGCGGCCCACCTGCGCCGGTGCGGAAATGTTCGCCAACGGATTGCTGAAGTTTGCGTGGTTAGGCAGGTTAAAGAACTCTGAGCGGAACTGCAGGTTGACACGCTCCTTGATCTGGAAATTCTTGTACACCGAAACATCCACCGTTACCAGTCCCGGTCCAATCATGACGTTCTTTCCCGAATTACCAAACGTGAACGGTGCGGGAATCGCGAAGGCCGCCGGATTGAACCACTGCCGGATAGAGCGATCGGCCACGCGCCAGTCTCCCACCACGTTCGGCCGTCCGCTCGGCGCGCCCTGCACGACAGCGCTAAAGGTAGGGGAAAAAGGCGTGCCCGTTCCCAGCGTCGTGATGCCGCCCACCTGCCATCCGCCCAACACCAGATTCGATACGCCGCCGGAGTGCAGGAACTTCTTGCCGGCCCCGAACGGCAGGTCGAAAAGATAATTGAAGGTCAGCAACTGGCGGCGTATCCCGGACAGGTTGGCGCGATCCGCCCGGAAATTGCGGATGTCCTGCGGACCGGTGTAGAGATCGTCCCCGATCGCCCGCACGTATTGGTACTCAGCCTGGAACAGCAGCCCGCTCGAGTACCGCTTCATCGCCCCCACCTGCAGCGAATTGGACGATTGGGAGCCACCCGAATCGTAGTAAAGAATGTTGGCGAACGGCTGTAGCGGACGGCGTAGTTGAATGGGGCCAGGGCCAAATTCCCGCGGCTGATTGGCATCATAGGCGCGCCAGGTGTGCTTGAAGTTCTGCCCCAAATACGTCATCCGCAGCCCCAGCGAACTGGTGATTTGCCGTTCCACCGTCAGGTTGTATTGCTGCACGTAGTTCATCTTGATGTTCGGATCAAACGCCACGAATGACGGATTCGCCGGTGCGCTTCCCGCGGCCGGGAACGGATTGTTCAGCGTTAGCGTCGGTACCCGGCCCGCCGGCGCTTCCAGCCGCTCTGTCAGCACGAACGGCGGGTTCTTCGGGAAAGAAAGAAACTGGTCGCCGAACGTCGTCCCGTAGTAGATGCCAAACCCGCCGCGAACCACCGTCGCGTTCGTCAAACGGTAGGCAAAGCCGAAACGCGGAGCCCAGTTGTTATGGTCGCCCCTCACCAGTTTGCTCGGAAAGTTAGCCTTGTCGTGGGTAACCACCGGCAGCGCCGCTAATAGCGCCGGTTGCGCCGCCCGCGAAACCCCGCCGTTGAAGTTCGGAACTACAATCCGGTTGTTCGCCAGATCGAAGTTCGCGTAGTTGCCGTCGCGGTCCTCATACTGCGTTTGCACCTCATACCGAACGCCCCAGTTAATCGTCAGCTTCGGCGTCACCCGCCAGTCATCCTGGAAGTAGCCCGCATAAACCGAAGCTCCCGGCTGCGTCGAGCCGGCGAACGCCGTCGAGCGTTGCGCCACCGTTGTGTAACCCAGCAGGAAATCCGCCATGCTCTCGCCGGAATAGGTCCCGGGGAAGTCGAAAAAGCCGCGCGGAAACGGGCGAATTGCCAGCTTGTCGTAACTCTTATTGAAGTTCAGATCGAAGCCAAACTTCATGACATGCCGGCCCCGCACCCACGTCGTGTTGTTCAGCCAGTTATGGCTGTACTGTTTGAAGGAGCCGCCGCTGGTTGTCCCCTGATTCTCAGTAAGCTGCGTATAACCTATCAGGTTAATCGTCGGCACGCCCCCCGCCCCCGGTGTGATCGGGAACAGCCCCGGAATCAGCTTGCTCAGGTCCAGGTCCGGATTGCCCGTGTTTCGGAAGTTGCTGTTATAGATCCCGCCGAACTTGAAGTCGTTCGTCAAACTGGGCGAAACGCTATGGTTCCAGCCGAACGCCGCGTTCCGGTCCAGAAACCCGAAGTTGCCATTGTTGAACGTGGCCGCCGCCGGACCCGCCTGAAAGAACGGGCCATTCGTGAACGCTAAAAACCGGCCAAAGAAGCGGTCGCGTGACCCGGCCGTGTGGTCCAACCGGATCGACCAGTTATTCAGCTCTGGCTGGTTGCTCAGGTTCGTCACATAGTTGTTGCCCGTACCCGCCGCCCCGGACCCCGGCAGGTTCGGCAGCGGATAGTAGGCGACCAGTGCCTGCGCCGCCGCGTTCAGCCGTGCCGTTGGAATCTGGTTGCCTGGGAACGGCTGGCCCGTCAGCGGATCGGTAATCGTGCGCAGCCCCGCGAAGTTCCCGCTCCGCTGCGCCGCCGTCGGCACCGCCAGCGTATTCGTGCGCGGCGAACGCTCCCGCAAGCCTTCCCACACAAAAAAGAAAAACGTCTTGTTGCGCCCATTATAGAGTTGGGGGATCAGCACCGGACCGCCAACGGACCCGCCGAACTCATTGCGGTTATACGGCGGAACGGTTGGCGAGAAAAAGTTCCGTGCCGCAAACGCCTTGTTCCGGTTGTAGGAAAACAGGCTCCCATGGAATTCGTTGCCGCCCGATTTGGTAACCACTCGGATCTGCGCGCCACCGCGCCCGAACTCCGCCGGCGCGTTCACGACGATCACCTCGAACTCGGCCACCATATCGAGCGATGGATAGGCCCCTTCGCCGCGCGCCGAAATCGTGTCGTTATTCGATGTTCCGTCAATCGTGAAGTTGTTATTGGAATTGCCCGGTCCGCCGCCAATGCGCGGGCTTGTCCCGGCATTCTGCACTCCAGGAGCCAGGGACAGCACATTGAACAGGCTCCGTCCGTTCAGTGGCACACCCAGTATCTGGCGCGACTCCACCACCGCTCCCACCGAAGAGGTTTCCGACTGTATCACCGGCGCCAGCCCCTGCACGTCGATGGTCGATAGCACCGTTCCCAGCTTCAACTGAAAATCGCTCCGCGCATTCTGCCCCACCTGCAACCGCAGGTCGGTCTTCTTTTCCACGCCAAAGCCTTCCTTGGCCGCCTCCACCGTATACTTGCCGATCAGCAGATTGGGAAGCGCGAAATAGCCATCCCCATTCGTTGTTGTTTCCGATAGCGCGCCCGTCCCTTCATTGCGCGCGCTCACTTTCACTGACGGCAGCGCCGCCCCGCTAGGGTCCGTAATTCGCCCCGTAATCGCCGCGAATTGCGCCCACGCGGCGGAGGCGAGGAGCAACGCCATCAAGATTTTCATGACGAAAGTTTAACATGATAAATAGCGTCCCGTTCCGCTCTCCCACCGGCGGCGCAGTCGTCCGTCCTGTAGCGCGGAGTCAATCCGCCAACTCCAACCCAAAGCTCTCCGCCGGCGACCACTGCAAATCGCCATCCACCCACCCCAGGCTCCGCCACGCTCCCGGCCCCGCCGCGACGATCCTGTTGCCCACATGGTCCACCGCCGCCCACGTCGCCTCCCCGCGCGGCGCGTGCAAGTGGTACAGCCGCGGACCGCACTCCTCCAGCGTCTCCGCATCGAACTGGCAAACGCCAGCATCGGTAGCCACCAGCACGCGGCCCCCGGAAACCTGAACGTCCCAACTGCGCGCCGGTAGTTGCGCCGTCAACAGACACTCGCCGGAGGCGGCGTCCCAAAGTTTCAGCGTGTTGTTGAAGGAGGCGGAGAGGAGCCGCCGGCCATCCGGGCTCCAGGCGCAGGCGAAGACGTAGGCCGAATGTCCCTGGAGCGTGAGCAGGCATGTGCCGGAGGCGGCGTCCCAAAGTTTCAGCGTGTTGTCGTAGGAGGCAGAGAGGAGCCGCCGGCCA
>Ga0105046_10016811_pt1 | contig 11219 bp, 9 predicted proteins | sample MAT03_FD_78385 | JGI IMG/M metagenome (GOLD analysis project Ga0105046, IMG submission 78385) | Freshwater microbial communities from Lake Fryxell liftoff mats and glacier meltwater in Antarctica - MAT-03 (megahit assembly) | ecosystem: Environmental > Aquatic > Freshwater > Ice > Liftoff...
CATTATTCGTTTTGACATGCGCGATCCTGCCAAATTCGTGCTGCGCATGCCGTCCGAGGGGCAGATCAGTCCGGGGGCCAGTTCGCCGGACACTGCAGAAGTTGATGTCACCGCTCCAAGCGACACGGAGGCCTGATCCCATGGCTGCGCCGCGCATTGAAAAACTGATTACCGCGCTTGATGTCGGGTCGTGGAAAGTGTCGGCGCTGATTGCCGGGGTGGCTGCCGACGGTAGCCTTCACGTCCTTGGCACCGGTCAGCGCGAAAGCCGGGGCGTGCGCCGCGGCTATGTTGCCGATATGGACAAAGTCGAACAGGTGGTGCGCGAGGCGATCGAGCAAGCCGAACGCATTGCTGAACTGAATATCGAGGATGTCTGGGTCGGGTTTTCCTCTGGCGGGCTGACCAGCGACATCGCACCGGTGGAAAGCGAACTGGGCGGACACCGGATTGAGCAAGAAGATATCGACGATCTGTTGGCGGCGGGCCGCAGCGGGATTGATCCAGAGGGGCGCATGGTGCTGCACGCGCTGCCCGCGCTGTACACGCTGGACGGGTTGACGGGGGTGAAAAACCCCATCGGCCTGCATGCCGACCGTTTGGCGGTGGATATCCATGTCATCATGGCCGACGGGGCACCTGTCCGCAATCTGGAGGCGGCGGTGCGCGCGGCGCATCTGAACGTCAAATCCGTGGTCGCGGCCCCGATGGCGGCAGGCCTGGCGTGCCTGAGTGAGGAAGAACGCGATCTAGGCGTGGCGCTGGTCGATATTGGCGGCGCGGTTACTACGGTCGCGCTGTTTGCCGGGGGCATGCTGGTTGAACTTGCCTCGTTGCCCTTTGGCGCGGGGGATATCACCGATGACATTGCATCGGCATTCGGGATAAGGCGCAGTCAGGCACAGCGCGCGCAAGGCTATTATGGATCGGCGCTGGCCAGCCCGCGCGACAATGTCGAGATGATCGACATCGACCCCGGCGCGCCGGATGGGGCCGACCGACCGCGCATCACGCGGGCGCAGTTGGTTGCCGTAATCCGCCAGCGGCTTGACCAGATGATGGGTGAGATTGGCCGCACGCTGAAAGAATTGCATTTTGTGGGGCCTATCGGACGCCAGGTCGTGCTGACTGGCGGCGGTGCGGATTTGAAAGGCATCGCCGAATATGCCCAGGTTGCGCTGGGACGGGCGGCGCGCGTTGGGCGTCCGCAGGGTCTGGTCGGGCTGCCCGAGGCGCATAGCGGGCCGGCATTTGCGACGCTGGCGGGTCTGGCAATCTATGCCGCGACGGACCCGTTTGACCTGCGCGACCTGCCCCAAATGTCGCAAGATGTGTACCGCCCGCCCGCTGGCGCGTTGCTGGGACGGCTAGTTGCGGCGCTGAAGAGTGGTTTTTAAGCGAGAAGCGATCCGAAGAGTTAATTTTTTGCGTGAAATGCCTGAAACAATCGTGCAATACTGGTTGTCAGAGTTAAAGTGTCAGCGTGTCGTCAGCCGTAAAACCGCTGTGGGGAGAATGAAACGATGAGCATCAATATTGGCCCGCCGCAAGTTGACGAACTGAAACCGCGTATTGCGGTGATCGGCGTTGGCGGCGCTGGCGGCAACGCCATCGCCAACATGATTGCGTCACGGGTCGAGGGGGTCGACTTTATTGTGGCCAACACCGATGCGCAGGCGCTCAATGCCTCACCGGCTGAGCGGCGGATCCAACTGGGCACGCACATCACCCAGGGCCTGGGCGCAGGATCGCGGCCCGAGGTTGGCCGCGCTGCTGCCGAAGAAACAATAGCGACGGTTGAAGAAGCGCTGGAGGGCGCGCACATGTGCTTTATCGCGGCTGGCATGGGCGGCGGCACCGGCACCGGCGCGGCCCCCGTCATTGCCAAGGCTGCACGCGATCGCGGCATCCTGACTGTCGGTGTTGTTACCAAGCCGTTCAGTTTCGAAGGTTCGCGCCGGATGCGGTCCGCCGAGGCTGGCATTGCTGAACTGCAAGAACATGTCGACACGCTGATCATCATTCCCAACCAGAATCTGTTTCTGGTCGCCAATCCGAACACGACGTTCAAAGAAGCGTTCACCATGGCGGACGAAGTGCTGCAACAGGGTGTGCGCGGTATCACCGACCTGATGGTCATGCCGGGCCTGATCAACCTTGATTTTGCGGATGTGCGCAGTGTGATGCGTGAAATGGGCAAGGCGATGATGGGCACCGGTGAGGCCGAAGGTGATGGCCGCGCGCTCGAAGCCGCGCAGCAGGCGATCAACAACCCGTTGCTCGACGGCGTCAGCATGGCGGGCGCAAAGGGCGTCATTATTTCGATCACCGGCGGTGAAGATATGCGCCTGATGGAGGTCGATGAGGCCGCGAATCATATCCGCGAACTGGTCGATCCCGATGCCAACATCATCTGGGGCAGCGCGTTTAATTCGGCGCTCGAAGGCAAAATCCGCGTGTCGGTTGTTGCAACAGGCATCGAAGGCGGGCCCGTTTCCGCCGCCGCGCCGCAGCAGAGTCGCAGTTTTGCGTTCCAGCCCGGCATGCGTCCGGCGGCGCCGCCGCCCCCGGAACCGGTGTACCAGCCGCAATCCGCCCCCATCTATGCTGCGCCGGAGACTCCAGAGACCGCACATGACGAAGCGGACGATGATTTGGCCCAGGCCGACACGGACGCTACCGCCGCCGCCGGCGTGGCGCCCGGATTTTCCACATCGGGCGGGACGGATGCTGGTGGGCATGACCATTTGAACCATGCCGAAGAGTCTGAAGATCGTGACGGGGACGAAGACGAACTCGTGCTTGGGGCGCCCGAGACTCCGGTGGAACCGAATGCGCCCGGCGCAAGTGGCTACACCGCTTCGCCTGCCCCGGCACCGGCGGCATCGCTCGCCGATATGGCGGACCCGGCAGCGCGCCCGGGAACAGGTGGGACGTTGTTCGAACGCATGTCACGCCTGTCGCGCGGCAACGCGGCAAAGGATGATGACGGCGGCGATGATGATGGCGGCAATGTCGACATCCCGCGATTTTTGAACCGGCAAAATAATCAGTAGGCCCAGACGGTATCCGCGATGGTCCGGGGTTTTGCCGCGACCATTGCAGTTCCAACTGATCATGCCATGCGCTATGGCCACATTGTGATCATGACGAACCGTGCGGGAATCCCGCCTGACCATAAACAAACCCTGGCGTGGCTGGTTGCAGCGGCGCTTATGCTGCTGCCAGTGGTCGCCACAGCGCAGCCGGCGGAGCCCGATCCCACGACCAGAGCGGCGTTGGAAAAGCGCCGCGATGCCGAAGCTTCATTGGCCGCCGCTATGGGACGGATCGGGACAGATCGTACCGACGTCCCTGCGCTGGTCGATGCGGGGCGGGCATCCCTGGTGCTCGATAATCCGCAGGCAGCGCTTGGTTTTTTGACCCGCGCGAACCAGTTGCGTGCCGATGACCCGGCGGTGGCCGCGCTGACCGGTGCGGCGATGGTCCAGATGGAGCGGCCAGCCGAGGCGATGGAGCTGTTTGCACGTGCCGCCAAATTGGGCGCGTCCGAGAGGCTTTATTTGTCGGATCGCGGCCTTGCCAATGATCTGCTTGGTCGGCAGGCTGCGGCGCAGCGCGACTATGAAGCAGCGCTGACCCAAACCAACGATGCCGAAACCGTGCGCCGGTACGCGCTTTCCCTGGGTATCAGCGGACAGGTTGACCGCGCGGTCACGGTATTGACGCCGCAGTTGCGCTTGCAGGATCGGGCGGCATGGCGCACCCGCGCTATGGTTTATGCCGTTGCCGGACGGCAGGCCGAGGCGCTGGAGATTGTCAAGGCGACAATGCCGGGACCGATGGCCGCAAACATCACGCCGTTTTTGTCGCGGCTCGCCAGTCTGACCCCAGCCCAACAGGCAGCGGCGGCACATTTCGGCGCGCTGCCCGGCGGGTTAAAGCCCGGCATTTCCCAGCCGGGCGCGCGCCCGATCAATCCGCCCCGTCCCGTCGCCCGCCCGGTGCCGCCGCCAGTAACAATCGCAGCAAACCCGCCCCCAGTGCGGCGTGTTGGCATACCGGCTGACATGTCGGCGACAGCGGCGCCGCGTCAGACCCGTGCGCCAGAGGCGTCAGCGGGTCTTGCCGCGGTGATGGCGTCGCTGCGCGTGCCTGAAACGGAGCTTAAAGCCACGGCTGGTGCGCTTGATCTTGCCGCGCTCGAAGCGTTCAAGTCCGAGCAACGCCGAACCGCCGCTGCCGCTGCCGAAACCCGCAAGCGCGAGGTCGCGGTGGCGCGCGAAAAGGCTGAAGATACCGCCAAAGCCAAAGTCGAAGCGGACAAGAAAAAGGCCGAGGCCGACAAGAAAAAGATCCATCCCGCGCGCAGCTGGGTTCAGGTCGCAACCGGGGCCGGCGTTTCTGCACTGGCCAGCGACTTCCGCCGCCTCGCCAAGAAATACCCGACTGAATACAAGGGGCAAAAGGCTGCAACCGCCGAATGGGGCCGGACCAGCCGCCTGCTGGTTGGGCCGTTTCCGAACGCCAAGGCCGCCAGTACATGGGCGGCAGCGTATAAAAAAGCGGGCGGTGACGGATTTGTCTGGTCAAGCGATGCCGGTGAAGTGGTGGCCCCGGCCCGATGAACGCCGTCGCGCGCTGCGCCGCCGATCCGGCCGCGAGCCGGGGCCGGTTTCATTGCGAACCTGGTGATGCGCTGCGCGGTCCGCGTGATGCTTTTCAGCGCGACCGCGACCGCATCATCCACTCGATCGCGTTCCGCCGACTGCGCCATAAGACGCAGGTATTTATCGCCCCCGACGGCGATCATTACCGCGTCCGCCTGACCCACAGTATCGAGGTTGCGCAGATTGGCCGGGCCATCGCCCGCGCACTGGGCCTGAATGAGGATCTGACCGAGGCGCTGTGCCTGGCGCACGACATCGGCCACCCGCCGTTCGGACATGCGGGCGAGGATGCGCTGCGCATAGCGATGGAGGAAGCGGGTGGATTTGACCACAATGGGCACACGCTGCGCACGCTGACGCGCATTGAGTGCCCTTATCCGACGCACGACGGGCTGAACCTGACGTGGGAAACATTGGAGGGGCTGGCCAAGCACAATGGCCCGGTGTTGACACCGCACTGGGCGCTGGCAGCGGTTAATGCCGAAGTGGGGCTGGACCTTGCCAGCCATGCCGCGCTGGAGGCACAGGTGGCGGCGATTGCCGATGATATCGCTTATGACAATCACGACATTGATGATGGGCTGCGTGCGGGCATTTTGACGCTCGACATGCTGATGGAGCAGCCTTGGATTGCGCGTAATTTTCAACGGGTCGAGGCGCGCTTTCCGGACGTTCCGCGTGATCGCCAACTGCGCGAACTGGTCCGCGACCAGATCGGCCTGATGGTCAATGACGTCATCAGCGAAACCCGCGCGCGAGTGGTCGATGCGGGCGTGGCGAGCGTTGACGATGTTCGCGCGGCGGGCCGGATGCTGGCGGGTTTTTCGCCGGAACTGGGCGCGGCGGAGCGTGAGTTGAAGCGTTTCATGTACCGCCACCTTTACCACCACGCCAGCCAGCTTGATGCAGCCGAGGGTGCGCAGCGGGTCGTGTCGGGGTTGTTCGCGGCCTATGCCAACGGCAGTGCTGCCTTGGGCGGCGCCTGGGACGCGAATTGCCCGGCGGATGAGCTTGCGCGGCTGCGGCATATCGGCGACTATATTGCAGGAATGACTGACCGTTTTGCCATTGACCGTTTTGCCGCAATTTTCGGGCGCGACGATGTGCCGGTAGCGTTGGCGCATGTCTGAGCAACTGTTGCTGATCGGCGCGACCGGAATGGTCGGGGCGAAAGTGGCGGCGCTGGCGCCTGCGAACTTGCTCACAATTGTGGCGCGGCGCGGGCTTGATACTGCGCGCGGCGTAACCGTACATGTTGCGCCGGCCAAGCAATGGTCGACCATCATTGCCAGCGCGCAGCCCGCTGTGCTGATCAACTGCCTGGGCACGACCATCAAGCAGGCCGGGTCACAGGCGGCGTTTCGCGCAGTCGATCATGATCTGGTGCTGGCAGCAGCGCGCGCAGCAAAAGATGCGGGCGCGCGGCACTGCATCAGCGTATCGTCCGTCGGCGCGAGCAGTTCAGCGGGAAATTTTTATCTGCGCACCAAGGGTGACGTCGAAGCCGCGCTGCGGGCGCTTGGGTTCCAACGGCTCGACATATTACGTCCCGGCCTGTTGACCGGCGACCGGCGCGGCCCGGCGCGGCCCGGCGAGGCGCTGGCGATGCTGGCCGCGCCGCTTGCGGACGCTGTGTTGCACGGCGGGATGCGGCGGTACCGATCGATTGCGGCGGACATCGTCGCCCGCGCGATCGCTGCGCTGGCGGCGGCTGGCGGAACGGGCGCGTATATTCACGAACATGATGCGATCCGTACACTCGCCGATTGACTCGGTGCACCGCGCAGGCCAATGCCAAGGTCTTCGCTGACAGCGCGGGAGAGGGCCGGATTCGCACCGGCCGCCGAAGGAGCAACCGCCCCGGAATCTCTCAGGCAAAAGGACCGCGTGCGTCACTAGCGATACTCTGGAAAGCGCGTCCGGCAACGGGCGCCACCGAAGGGGTAACTCCGGAAAATCCGGGGGAAAGCTCTCAGGTTCCGTGACAGAGGGGGCAGTAAGGCGCGCCGCAAGGCGGTGCTTTGCTGTGCAACCCTTTTGACTACGGAAGCGAAGTGCGTGAGCGATAGCGACAACATCGACGAATTGCTGCCAGAAGCCATCGCCACCGAAGAGTTGGTACTGGGCGATTGGCACCGTGCACAGGGTGCCCGTATGGTGCCTTTTGCCGGATATCTGATGCCGATTCAGTATGAAGGCATCATGGCCGAACATGGTTGGACGCGCGCCCATGCCGGGCTGTTCGATGTATCGCACATGGGCCAGTTGATCGTCAGCGGCGACGGCGCCGCGGCGGCGCTGGAGGCGCTGGTGCCAGGCGATATTTCGGCGCTGGCCGAAGGCCGAATGCGGTATTCCCTGTTGCTTGCCGATGATGGCGGCGTGTTGGACGATCTGATGATCACGCGCACGCCGACGGGGTATTTTTTGGTCGTCAACGGTGCCGTCAAGTGGGATGATATTGCGCATTTGCGTGAGCATCTGCCCGATGACATTACGCTTAATTATCTGGATGATCGTGCGCTGCTGGCGCTCCAGGGGCCACAGGCAGTTGCTGCGCTCAGCCGCATTGTTCCGGGCGTCGCAGCGCTGACTTTCATGACGTCCGATATTTTCCTGTGGGGCGAAGATCCGCTGTGGATCAGCCGGTCTGGCTATACCGGCGAGGATGGTTTCGAGATTTCGGTGGCGGCGGATGCGGCGGAACGGCTGGCCGCTGCGCTGTGTGCGATGGACGAGGTTAAGCCCATCGGCCTTGGCGCGCGCGATTCGCTGAGATTAGAGGCTGGATTGCCACTGTATGGGCATGACATGGACATCAGCACCGACCCGGTCGAGGCCAATGCCGCCTTTGCGATTTCCAAAGCGCGCCGAGCGGAGGGCGGTTTTCCCGGTGCAGACCGTATTTTGACGGCGCTGGCCGAAGGGCCTTCGCGCAAGCTGGTCGGGCTAAACGTCCAGGGTCAGGTGCCGGTGCGCGAAGGCGCATTGTTGTTTTCATGCGCTGACGCGGTTGGCCGGGTGACGTCGGGCGGCTTTGCGCCCAGCGTCGGCGCGCCCATCGCCATGGGCTATGTGGCCGCCGCCCATGCCGTCGTTGGCACCGCACTGGAGGCTGAAGTGCGCGGGAAGCGTGTCGGTGTCACGGTCACTACAATGCCCTTTATTCCCCATCGTTACGTTCGCAAGGGAGGCTGAATCAATGCCGCGTTATTTTACTGAAGAGCATGAATGGATCGATGTTGACGGCGATGTCGCAACGGTCGGCATTACCGATTTTGCACAGAACCAGCTTGGCGACATCGTGTTTGTCGAGGTGCCTGGTACGGGCTCCGTGGTCGCCAAGGGCGGCGATGCAGCGGTTGTTGAATCGGTGAAGGCTGCTTCGGACGTTTATGCGCCGGTCGACGGCACCGTGACCGAGGGCAATGCCGCGCTCGCTGACGATCCGTCACTCGTCAACAACGACCCCGAAGGCGAAGGCTGGTTCTTTCGCATGACGCTGAGCAATACGGGGCAACTTGACGGGTTGATGGATGCAGCGGCGTATAAGGCTTTTGTAACAGAGCTTTAAGGGCCGAGAAAAGAGGTTTTGATGCGTTACCTTCCCCTAACACCGTCGGACCGGCAAGCGATGCTGGCGACCATCGGCGCTGGTAGCATTGACGACCTGTTCGTTGATGTCCCTGCCGTCGCGCATTTGGATGGCCCCATCGCCGGCCTGCCGATGCATGCCAGTGAAATGGCAGTTGAACGGCATTTCAGTGCGCTTGCGCGGCAGAATATGGCGGCATCGCATCACCCGTTTTTCCTGGGTGCAGGTGCGTATAAGCATCATGTTCCCGCCAGCGTCGATCACTTGATCCAGCGCGGCGAATTTCTGACTGCCTACACCCCCTATCAGCCCGAAATCGCACAGGGCACGCTCCAGATGCTGTTTGAATTCCAGACGCAGGTGGCGCGGCTGTTCGGTTGTGATGTGGCCAATGCGTCGATGTATGATGGCTCAACGGCATGTTGGGAGGCGATCAGCATGGCCGGGCGGGTGACCAAACGGTCCCGCGCGGTGCTGAGCAGTGGACTGCATCCGCATTATGTGAGCGTCGCCATCAGTATGGCGCGCTTTACTGGCGATGTCCTGGACACGGCGGTGCCCGTGCTGGATGCCGATATGGGGCTGGACGCGCTGGTGGCGCAGATTGACGATACGGTCAGTTGTGTGGTCGTCCAATATCCCGATATCCTGGGCCGCATCGGCGACCTGTCCGCGCTGGCACAGGCCGCGCATGCGAAGGGCGCGCTGCTGATCGCAGTGGTGACCGAGCCGGTGGCGCTGGGCGCAATCCGCAGCCCTGGCGAAATGGGCGCCGATATTGTCGTTGGCGAAGGGCAGGCCATTGGCGTCGGGTTGCAATTTGGCGGGCCATATGTCGGCCTGTTTGCGACCAAGGAAAAATATGTCCGGCAGATGCCGGGGCGGCTGTGCGGTCAGACGGTTGATGCAGATGGCAAGCGGGGATTTGTGCTGACCCTGTCGACCCGCGAACAGCATATCCGGCGTGAGAAAGCGACCAGCAACATCTGTACCAACAGCGGGCTGTGTGCTTTGGCGTTCAGTATTCATATGACGTTGCTGGGTGAACGGGGTCTGCGCGATTTGGCGGCGCTCAACCATGCCCGCGCGGTCGAGCTGGCCGAGCGGCTGAGCGCCATACCCGGCATTCGGTTGGTCAACGATAGTTTTTTCAACGAGTTTACGCTCGAACTTCCCATTGCGACGCGCGATGTCGTCCACCGGCTGGCCGCCAAGGGCGTGCTGGGCGGGGTGTCGCTAGGGCGGCTATATGCCGACCAGCCACAGCTTGCCAACGCGTTGCTGGTCGCCGTGACCGAGGTGGTGAGCGATGATGATATGACGGCGCTGGTAACCGCGCTGACCGAGATTCTAGGCGCAGGAGGCGCGGCATGAGCGGACTGAACCCCACCGGCTGGCGCCCCGAAATGGCGGCGAACGACGGAAGCACTCCGCCGATGACCAGCACCGGAAACCGCGCGCTGATGCTGGAAGAGGCGCTGATTTTCGAAATTGGCACGGCCGAGACATGCGGCGTGGATATTGCGCCTGCGCCCACCATAAACAGCCGCCTTGCCAATCTTGAACGCCGCACCGCCATCGGCTTGCCGGGCCTGTCGGAACCCGAAACGGTACGACATTATACCCGTCTGTCACGACAGAATTATGCCATCGACCTGGGCCTGTTCCCGCTCGGCAGTTGCACGATGAAACACAACCCGCGTTTGAATGAAAAAGTCGCGCGAATGGCGGGCTTTGCTGACGTTCATCCGCTCAGCCCTCAGGAAACGGTGCAAGGCGCGCTGGCGGTAATCGACCAGCTGGCGCACTGGCTGGTGACCCTGACCGGGATGCACAGCGTCGCGATGTCGCCCAAGGCGGGCGCGCATGGCGAACTGTGCGGGGTATTGTGTATCAAGGCGGCATTGGAAGCGCGCGGCGAGGACCGGCGCGTCATGCTGGTGCCTGAAAGCGCGCATGGCACCAACCCCGCCACCGCCGCCTTTGCCGGTTTTTCCGTCGAGGATATTCCAGCAACCCCGGCGGGGCGCGTTGATGTCGCGGCGCTCAAGGCACGGCTGGGACCGGATGTTGCCGGTGTGATGATCACAAACCCGAACACCTGCGGCCTGTTCGAGCCGGATTTGCGTGAAATTTCAGACGCGGTGCATGCAGCGGGCGGCTATGTCTATTGCGATGGAGCGAATTTCAACGCGATTGTTGGCCGGGTGCGGCCGGGCGACCTTGGTGTCGATGCGATGCACATCAATCTGCACAAGACATTCAGCACGCCCCATGGCGGCGGCGGGCCGGGATCGGGTCCGGTGGTGCTGTCGGCTGCGCTTGCGCCTTTTGCCCCGCTGCCATTTGTGACGCGGACCGACATAGGCGGCTTTAAGCTGGTCGAAGAGGAGAATGTCGGCGACGAACATCCGTCGAGCTTTGGCCGCATGACCGCGTTTCATGGCCAGATGGGCATGTTCACCCGCGCGCTGTCCTACATCATGAGCCACGGGGCCGACGGTCTGCGCCAAGTGGCCGAAGATGCGGTGCTTAACGCCAATTATGTGCTCCGCAGTCTGACGGGTGTGCTTGATGCGCCGTTCGCGGCATCGGGACCGTGCATGCACGAGGCCTTGTTCAGCGATGACGGTTTCCCCGATGGTTTCTCTACGCTCGACGTAGCGAAGGGGCTGATTGATGAGGGTTTTCATCCCATGACGGTCTATTTCCCGCTGGTCGTTCACGGTGCGATGCTGGTCGAACCAACCGAGACCGAGAGCAAGGCGGCGCTCGACCAGTTCATCGCCGCGCTGGCCAGCGTCGCACGCCGGGCGAAGCGGGGCGATCCGGCACTAAAAACCGCGCCGCATTTCGCTCCGCGCGCACGGCTTGACGAAACGCTCGCTGCGCGTAAGCCTGTACTGACGTGGAAAGAAGCGCCGCTGCCACAAGCAGCCGAATAGGCAAGGGGC
>Ga0105046_10016812_pt1 | contig 11219 bp, 7 predicted proteins | sample MAT03_FD_78385 | JGI IMG/M metagenome (GOLD analysis project Ga0105046, IMG submission 78385) | Freshwater microbial communities from Lake Fryxell liftoff mats and glacier meltwater in Antarctica - MAT-03 (megahit assembly) | ecosystem: Environmental > Aquatic > Freshwater > Ice > Liftoff...
CGGCGACGCAGCAGCGCTTCGCTGTCGATCACGGTGGATTCGTATTCGGGCATGATCGCGGCCAGCAGGCCCGAACCGAATGCATTGGCGACCAGCGCGACCGGCAGCGCGATTCCCACCGCCACCGGCCAGTCCAGCGGCGCCGCCAGAAGCGCTTCGGCGACCTGCTGCACCGCGACCCCGGCGAGGGTGAAGCAGGCCAGCAATGAGGTCAGCCAGATCAGGATCGGCAAACCGCTGCGCAGCCCGAGCCATTCGAGAAACGGCCACGACGCCAGTCCTGAGGCGTCGCCATCGAGGTCGAACGCGCCGGCTCCCAATCCGATCGCCTCGATCAGCCCGATGCCGAGCATGACCACGAACGCGACCGCGAAGACGATATAGTCGGGACCCAGAAGCTGCTCGATCATCGTCCAGAGGATAGCAGTCACCCGGATCGCGCGAAAGCGAAGTTGGTATCGGCCCATACGAAACGGCCCGCCTCGTTCGAGGCGGGCCGCTCAGGGCCAAAACGGATACGGGTACGCGTGACGAACGTCTTGTCAGGCGGCTTCGGCCTGTTCCTTGTCTTCGGGATCGCGCAGAACGTAGCCGCGGCCCCAGACGGTTTCGATGTAGTTCTCGCCCTCGCAGGCCATCGCCAGCTTCTTGCGCAGCTTGCAGATGAACACGTCGATGATCTTCAGTTCGGGCTCGTCCATCCCGCCATAAAGGTGGTTGAGGAACATTTCCTTGGTCAGCGTGGTGCCCTTCCTCAGCGAGAGGAGTTCGAGCATCGCATATTCCTTGCCGGTCAAATGGACCCGCGCCTGATCGACCTCGACCGTCTTGGCGTCGAGATTGACCGAGAGCTTGCCGGTGCGGATGACCGATTGCGAATGACCCTTGGATCGGCGGACGACCGCATGGATCCGCGCGACCAGTTCCTCGCGGTGAAACGGCTTGGTGACGTAATCGTCCGCGCCGAAGCCGAAGCTGCGGACTTTCGAATCCATTTCCGAGATGCCCGAGAGGATCAGCACGGGGGTCTGCACCTTGGCGACCCGCAGCTTCTTGAGCACGTCGTAGCCGTGCATGTCGGGCAGGTTCAGGTCGAGCAGGATGATGTCGTAATCGTAGAGCTTGCCCAGATCGAGGCCCTCTTCGCCCAGGTCGGTGCCATAGACGTTGAAGCCTTCGGTGGTGAGCATCAGCTCGATCGCCTTGGCCGTGGTCGGCTCGTCCTCGATCAACAGCACCCGCATCGCACAAACCCCCTGTTGGACCCTGCCCCGCATCTGGCTTCATCCGGAGCCCTTACCGGATGGCAACCAATCTTGCCGGGCATTAACCACACGAGTTCTGAAGAGAAAAGGTTAATAACTCGTAAAGCGGCAGGAAAGCACGAGTCGCGGCGGGAATGTCACAGGCCCGATGCGAACGATGCGCGGTCCGCCAGATTGCTGGACCCAGCGCAGACCTACACCCCCGGCACACCCAGACTCGCCGCTGCCTCGCGCAATTTCCGCGCCGACTCGCCGTCGTTCTTGAACTCGGCCAACCCGCCCTGCAGCGCGGCGGAGGCCTTGGCGGTTTCGCCCAGCTGCATCCGGCTGCGCATCAGCATGATCCACCCAGCTGCGTTGTTGGGGTTGGCCTTGAGCTTGGCCTCCAGCCCATCGACCATGCCCTGCACCATCGCGTCCTGCGCGCCCTTGGGCAGCGCGGTGGCGGCCTGCATCTGCTCGCGGGTCGGGCCGGGGATGCCCGCCGCGGCGACGTCGGCGCCGTCCGTGGCGAAACCCTTGGCGGGCGGGAGCGGACTGGTCGCGGCGAGGCGCTTCTCGACCTCGATCCCGCGCTCCTTGCCGACGTTGCGGATCACGTCGCGCACGTCGCCAGCATAGGGAGCGTCGGCCGGAGTGTCGGCGAGCAGCGCGAACCAGCCGTCGAGCGCCTCGGCATGCTTGCCATCGAGGTCCAGCGCCACCGCGCGGAAATAGCGCGCGCGGGCGTCCTTGGGATCGAGCGTCAGCGCGGTGTCGAACGCCGCCTTGGCGTCGGGCGGCAGGCCGCCGCCGTCCTTGCTGGCCATCACCAGCGCCTCGCCCAGCATCGAGAAGTATTCGGGGTTCTTGGGATCAAGCGCGGTCGCGCGCTTCATCGCGGTGGCGGCCTCGGCGAACCGCTCGGTCTGGAAATAGGACCAGCCGAGCATCCGCCAGCCCTCGGCGTCCTGCGGATTGTCCTTGAGCCGCGCCTCGAGTCTGGCGATCACCTCGTCGACCGTGGGCTGCGGCGTGCCGGCGGCGAGCTGCCCGGCGGCGGGCGCGGCATCCTGCTGGCTGCGCCACACCGCCACCCCGCCCGCGCCCAGCGCCAGCAGCAACGCGGCGCCCAGCGCGATGCGTCCGGGCTTAAGTGAGCTAGCGGGCGGAGCGGCCGGGACGGCAGAAGCGCCCGCGACGGGTGCGACCGACGCCTCGGGAGTGGGGTCGTGAGGGGGCGGGGAAGCATCGGACATCGGGAGTTCTCCATGCGCTGGAAAGGTTGTTGCGCCTATCGCCACACCGGCGTTGCAAGGCAACCCCTGCAACCGCGCACGACAAAAGCAAAATTGCGGGTGGAAATCGCTGGTTGTTGCGCTAATGTCGAGTCAATCGGGGGTCGCAACATGCATTGGCTGGGTGGAGGCGCGTAAAGCGCCGCCGCATTGTCGCGACGGGGGAAGCACGCCGGTGAGCGAGATTTTCAAGGTGGCGATCGTCGGATCGGGTCCGGCCGGGATGAGCGCGGCCAGCCATGCCGCGCAGCTCGGGCTGAACCACGTCCTGCTCGAAAAGACCGATCACCTCTCCGATACGATCTACAAATACCAGAAGGGCAAGCACGTGATGGCCACGCCATCGCAGCTGATCCTGCGCTCGGACCAGGAGTTCGATGCCGGCAAGCGCGAGGATATCCTCGGCAAGTGGAACGACCGCACCGCCGAACTCAAGGTCAACGTCAAGTTCAACGCCGAGGTCAAGTCGATCAGGGGCACCGGTGCGCCGATCCCCGGCTCGGTCCAGAAGATGGTTGCGCGCGCGCGTGACGGCACCACGACGACCACCGAACTGCAGCGCCACGCCCCGCCTTATGAGATCACGCTGACCAACGGCGAGACGCTGATGGCCGAGAACGTGGTCCTGGCCATCGGGACGCAGGGCAACCCCAACCTGATGCGCTGCCCGGGCGGCAACCTGCCGCACGTCACCTATCAGCTCGACGATCCGTTCGTGGTGGTCGATCAGCACATCACGGTGATCGGCACCGGCGATGCGGGAATCGAAAACGCGCGCGGGCTGGTCGAGGACGAGGTTCAGGGCAACGTCGTCACCGTGCTCAACCGCGCGGGCAAATCGACCAACGTGCGCGAGAGTTTCCCCACCGCCAAGGAGCCCAACGCCAAGGCGCTGGTCGATGACGATTCGGCCGGGCGGCTGGCGATCATGTACGAGACCGAGACCAAGGAGGTCGAGCCGGGCTGGGTCACGCTGACGACGCGCGATGGCGAGGAACGCATCCGCTGCGACCGGATCATCGCGCGAATCGGTTCGGCCCCGCCGCGCGGGTTCGTCGAGGGTTGCGGGATCGAGTTCGCCAGCCAGGACCGGCTGGCCTTCCCGACGCTTTCGCCGGTGTTCGAATCGACCGCGCCGGGCATCTTCGTGATCGGCGCGCTGGCCGGCTATCCGCTGATCAAGCACTGCATGAATCAGGGCTATGACGCGCTCGAGTTCATCAACGGCAACACCTCGTTGAAGCCTGCGGATCAGCCGCTGCTCGACGCCAAGTTCTCATCGCTGCCGGGCGGGCGCTCGGTCGAGGGTTGGCTGGAATTCCTCCAGGCCAATGTCAGCATCCTGGGCGGGATGACCACGCTCCAGCTGCGCGAATTCATGCTCGATTCGGATATGCGCTCCTACAAGCAGGGCCAGGTCATCTTCGAGCGCAACGATCCCGGATCGTCGTTGTTCGCGATCGCCGAGGGTTCGGTCAACGTGCGGATCGATCCAACCGATCCGACCAAGGTGGTGCCGATCCACAAGGGCTCGATCTTCGGTGAGGTCGGGCTGATCTCGGGCCGCCGCCGCGGCGCGACGATCGTCGCGGCCGAGGACACGGTCTGCGTCGAGATCAGCCGCAACGCCGCGCTCAAGCTGCAAAGCCAGGTGCCGACCGCCAAGAAGACGATCGAGCGCATCTCTACCGAGCGCCAGCTGCTCCAGATGTTCGGCGCGGGGCTGACCCCCGGCGACATCGCCGAAGTGGTCGACGACGCCAAGATCATGCAGATCAAGGCCGGCGACACGATCCTGCGCGAGGGCGACGACGGTAAGGAAATCTTCGTCATCCGGGTCGGCTCGATGATCGTCGAGAAGCAGGTCGGCGGCAAGCCGGTGTTCCTCAGCTATCTCCCGGCCGGATCCTACGTTGGGGAAATGGCGCTGATCGCGGGCGGACAGCGCACCGCCTCGGTCCGCGCTGCGGTCAAGTCCGAGGTCATCAAGATCGATGGCGAGAAGTTTGAGCAAGTCCTGAAATCCAAGCCCGCATTGCTCGAACGCGCGCGCGCCGAGATGGACTTGCGCCGCCAGACCAACGCGGTGATCGAATCGAAGAAGGATTCGATTTCCAGCGTGGTCGATCTGTGGTCCGAACAGGCCGCGTTTCTCGTCGCGCAAGGGCTGGGCGAGGCGACCGACGTGCTGCTGATCGACGAGACGCTGTGCGTCGGCTGCGACAACTGCGAAAAGGCCTGCGCCGACAGCCACGATGGGCTCAGCCGCCTCGACCGCGAGGCGGGCAAGACCTTCGCGCACCTCCACGTGCCGACCAGCTGCCGCCACTGCGAAACCCCGCACTGCATGGCCGACTGCCCGCCCAACGCGATCCACCGCGGGCCCGACGGCGAGGTGTTCATCAACGACACCTGCATCGGCTGCGGCAACTGCCAGCGCAACTGTCCCTACGGCGTGATCCGGATGGACAAGGTGCCGCCCAAGAAGCCGAGCCTGCTCAACTGGCTGTTCTTCGGTTCCGGTCCGGGGCCGGGCGAACCGCCGTACAAGTGGTCGAAGAAGAACACCAAGTACACCGGCGTGCCCGAGATCGACGAGGCGCTCGACCGCAAGAAGGCGGTCAAGTGCGACATGTGCGCCGGGATCGACGGCGGCCCCAGCTGCGTCCGCGCGTGCCCGACCGGCGCCGCAATCCGCATTGCCCCCGAGGAGTTCCTGACCGTCGCCCGCCTCGAGTCGGAGAGCGCCTGATGGCCACGATCCCGCACAACCCCGACCAGGGTGATTTCGAGACCGCGGCAACGAGCCGGAATTCGACCTCGACCAAGACCCCGAAGAAGGCCCCGCGGGTCCGCCGCGACCGGGTTTCCAGCCACGAAAGCTTCTTGACCTATGCCAGCGGACGCTGGGCCAAGGTCGCGATCGGGATCTTTGTGGTCGGGCTGGCGACCTACCTGTTCATCGATGTCGAGCCGCGCCACAACGGCGGTTCGTGGTATGGCTATACGATGGGCACGATCGGGCTGGGGCTGATCCTGTGGCTGACCCTGCTGGGCGTGCGCAAGCGCGCGATCACCCCGGGGCGCTGGTCGCTGAAGGCGTGGACCAGCGCGCACGTCTATCTCGGGATCAGCCTGATCGCGATCGGCACGCTCCACGCCGGGTTCCAGCTCGGCTGGAACGTCCACACGCTCGCCTGGGCGCTGATGATGCTGGTGATCATATCGGGCCTGTTCGGCATCTGGGTCTATGCCCGCCTGCCGACGGCGATGTCGGCCAACCGCTTCGACGCCGAGGGGGCAATCACCGAAAGGCAGATGATCGAGGGGCTCAAGCAGTTCGACCGCCAGATCCATGACGCCGCGCAGCCACTCGATCCCGAAGCGGCGGCAATCGTCGACAAGAGCCTGGAAGAAAACGTCTTCGCCGGCTCGGCCTATGCGCGGGTCATGAACAAGTATCCCAAATGCCAGACCCGCATGGCGATCGCCGAAATCCGCAAGCTGAGGAATTTCCGGCCGCGGCTCGAGGACGATCCGTTCGAAAAGGTCGATACGCTGCTCAGCCGCAAGGAAGCCTTGCTGGCCAAGCTGCGCCGTCACCTCCAGCTCAAGAGCTGGCTCCAGTCGTGGCTGTTCATCCACGTTCCCGCAACCTTCGCCTTGATCGCCGCGCTGTCCGCGCACGTGATCAGCGTCTTCTTCTACTGGTGAGCGCATGAGCTTTCTTGTCCGCCAGATCGCACTGAAGGCCAGCGGGGGCGAGATCGTCCGCGCCAAGCGGGTCGACGGCGACGAAATGAAGATCGGCCGCGATGGCACCTGCGGGGTCCATCTGCCCGATCTCGGCGTCGATCCCGAAGCCGCGCTGGTCACCCAGCTCGACGAGACTCACATCGAGATCGAATCGATCGGCGGCCAGCCGTTCGAGGTCGATGGACGTCCGGTCACGCGCAAGGAGCTCGACGTTACCGAAGGCTCCGAGCTGGTCTTCGGCAGCCACCGGATCAAGCTGGGCCAGGATCCGCGCAGCCGGTTCCCCACCTTCACCGTGCGCCGCGAGGCGCCGATGGCGCATTCCAGCGCCGAAAACGACCTGACCGATGTCTACACGCTCAAGGGCAAGGTCCCGGGCAAGCGCATGTCGGCCTGGGCCTTCGCGGCGATGGTGATGATCGCCTTCCTCGCCTGGCCGATCTACAGCTACGCCACCTACAACGATCTCGCGCTGAAGAAGGATGCCAGCCGTCCGGCCGGGTTCCACGCCGACAAGATGTGGGAATCGGGCAAGCTGAGCGTGGCGCACAAGGGCCTCGAGAACGACTGCCAGTCGTGCCACGTCGAGCCGTTCGTGGCGGTTCGCGACAACGCCTGCCTGACCTGCCACAAGGAGGACGCACACGATCACATCAAGGTTGCCGACGCCACCGCCAGGCTGGTCCAGGCGCGCGGCGAGCCGACCGGCTTTGCCGGTTTCCAGCGCGCGGTCGGGTCCACTTTCAACAAGCCCGCCGGGCGCTGCGTCGAGTGCCATACCGAGCACGAAGGCGCGGGTGCGATGGCGGCGACCGACCAGAAGTTCTGCACCGAGTGCCACGACGGCATGAAGGCGCGCCTGCCCGACACCAAGATTGCCGATGCGGCCGATTTCGGCACCTCGCATCCGCAATTCATGCCAGCCGTGATCACGGACGCCGCGCCCGAAAAGCCGGTGGTCAAGCGGATCGCCTGGACCCCCAATGCAAAGGAGTTCGGCGGGCTGAAGTTCACGCACGCGCAGCATCTGTCGACCACCAACGGGGTCGCGCAAATGGTCCGCCGCCGGCCGAGCGAATTCCCCGAACAGGGCGGTCTCAATTGCGAGAACTGCCATCAGGCCGATCCCAGCGGCACCTGGTTCAAGCCGGTGGTCATGGAGGAATCCTGCCAGACCTGCCACAGCCTGACTTTCGACCAGGTCGGCGGCACGTTCCGCACGCTGCGCCACGGCGAGCCCGAGATGGTGGTGGCCGATCTGCGCTCGTTCTTCGCGGGCGGTGCGCCTGTGCGTCCCGCCAATCTGGGCGGGATGGCGCGGCGACAGCCGGGCGACAGTGCTGCCGTCGGGGTCGCGAAGGACTATGCCCGCGCGGTGCGGTTCTATCCGACCCAGGCGAGCCAGGCGATCACCATGCTCTTCAACAAGGGCGGGGCCTGCTACGATTGCCACACGATCATTCCGGGCGGTGCGGCGACCGGCGGGTACAACATCCAGAATGTCGCGCAGACCCAGCGCTACCTCCAGAAGGGCTGGTTCACCCACGAACGCCACACCAAGTTCGAATGCGTCGACTGCCACCTGAAGGCCGAGACCAGCAACGACGCGACCGACTTGCTGATCCCCGGGCTGGGCGGTAAAGGCGGCTGCCGCGACTGCCATGTCGGGCAGGACGGGGCGAGCCTGGCTTCGGTCAAGCAGCCGGTCGAATCGGGTTGCGCAATGTGTCATGACTATCACGCCGACGACGGCGCTCCGTGGATGTCGCGTCAGCCGGCATCGCGGCGCGCGTCGGTCGATCGCAAGCGCAACGCGGGCTCGGCCGGAACGACGTCGCGATAGCTCGATGCTCATAGCCCAGCTGACGGACATCCATCTCGGGTTCGAGCCGGATAGTCCGGGGGAGTTCAACCGCGTGCGGCTCGATGCCGTGCTGGCGGAGCTCGCCGCGATGGAACCGCGCCCCGATCTGCTCCTCGCCACCGGGGATCTGGTCGATCGCGGCGATATCGACAGCTATTGCCGCCTGCGCGACGCCTTCGCGCCGCTGCCGTTCCCGGTTCACTGGCTGGTCGGCAATCATGACGTCCGCGCCAACTTCGCCGAGGTCTTTCCCGAGACCCCGCAGGAGGACGGGTTCTTCCACTATGTCGTGGAGACCCCGACGCTGCGGCTGGTGGTGCTCGATACGCTGGAGGAAGGCCGCCACGGCGGCGCATTCTGCGAAAGGCGCGCAGCCTGGCTGAACGCACGGCTCGACGAAGTACCCGATCGCCCCACCCTGATCGTCCAGCATCACCCGCCGATCGAGGTCGGGATCCCGTGGATGAACACCAATCCGGCCGAGCCGTGGGTCGCCCGGCTGGTCGCTTGCGTAGAAGGCCGCGCGAACGTCATCGGCCTGGTCTGCGGCCACATCCACCGCGCGATCACCACCCAGTGGCACGGGCTGACCGTGGCCACCTGCCCCTCCACCGCGCCGCAGGTCGCGCTCGACCTGCGGCCGATCGATCCCGAACGCGCCGACGACCGCCCTCTGATCGTCGCCGATCCGCCCGCTTACGCGCTGCACTGGTGGAACGGGCGCGAACTGATCACCCATTACCAGACCGCCGAGAACCACGAGGTGCTGGCGCGGTTCGACGAGGGGCTCAAGCCGATGATCCGGCACATGCTGTCGGAGCGGCCGGTTTAGGGACGAAGGCGAGCGCCTCAGGCGGTTACCGCTCCGTCAGGTATTCCACTTCCCTCATCGCGCTCTTCGGCCAGCTAGCAGCGCCAGCAGGCTGAAATACAGCGCCGGGCCGAGCGGTTCGTAGAACCGCCCGAGCCAACCGAGCAGGAAAACCCCAGCGCGCCCGCCAGATTGCTCACCGCCATCATCATGCCGGTCACCTTGGGCGGGGCATGGCGCGAGATCAGCGCGCGCAGCGGCGGGTCGAACCAGGCATAGCAGCTTGCCAGCAGCACGTAGAAGCTGACCCAGGCGAGCAGCGGCACCCTCTCTAACCCAGCCAGGAATCCGACATGGATGAACGAGGTTGCGGCGATGGTGCAGCCGATCGCCAGCTTGAACAGGTTGTTGGGTTCGCGGCCTTTCGCGGCCCAGCGCTTCCACAGCATCGCCGCGAAATAGACCCCGGCAATCGTCGCCAGCCCGTCGATCGTCCCCATCCAGGTCACCGGCATCGTGAACCCGCCGAGCGAGCGGTAGACTGCCCCATCGGCCCACACGAACATCAGACCATAGGCCTGCTGGAACGCTGCGTTGCCAAGGATGCGCGGGATCAGGATCACCAGCAGCAGGCCAATGATCTTCCAGTCGACGCGCGAAAGCGGACTATGCCGGACCCGCTCGCTCAGCTCGTCGGGCGGATAGCTCGAGCGGCCCCACAGGTACGTCACCAGTCCGAACAGCATTCCGATCCCGGCCGCGCCGAAGCCCCAGTGCCAGCCGATCCTCTCGCCCAGCGTTCCCGCCACCAGCGGAGCGACCAGCGCGCCGACGTTTAGCGCGATCAGGTAGATCCCGAATCCGTGCACCCGGCGCTCGTCCTGCGAGGCATAGAGCGAGCCGATCTGCGCCTGGAGATTGCCGACCAGGCAGCCTGCACCCAGCACCAGCAGCAGAAGCGCCAGCAGGAACGCGCGCTCCGAGGCCATCGTCAGGTGCCCCCGCCGCCATCAGCACGGTGCCCAGCGTGATCGTCCGCGTCCGCCCCAGCACCCGGTCGCCCAGCCACGCGCCGATCATCGGGGTCGCCAGGGTGAGGCCCGAATAGAGCCCGAAGGTCTGCGCCGCGAGCGCCAGGTCGGTCATCGGCCCGAAGGTGGTTTCGAGCACGCTGCGATAGCCCGCCAGCCCCCAGACCTTTTCGGCATTGCCCGGGGTGAGCAGATGCCTGGTCATGTACAGCATCAGCAGCGCCTGCATCCCGTAGAACGAGAAGCGCTCCCAGAACTCGGTCCCGGCAAGGAAGCCGAGCGCCTTGGGATGGCCGAAAAAGGCGGTGTCGGTACGGGTGTGGTGGTCTGCGCTCATCGCCAGATGCCAGGGCGCGATACCGCGAAGGGAAGCGATTTCAGGCAGTCGCTACGTGGCTCGAACTACCGCGAACTTCGCCCCGCCTTCCGCAGCGTGGCGAGCTGGGTCTGGTCGCGATCGTAGGTGTCGTCGCGGAACACGATCCGGCCCTTCTCGGGCGCGGCGGTCAGGTAGGTGATATAGACCGGCACGGTTTGATCGAGCGAGACAGTCTGCTCGACCGCGCCCTTCTTGGGCACCAGCGTCTTGCCGAACAGCCAGCGCCCAAGGCGGCTGGCGTCCTCCAGCCGCACGCAGCCCGAACTGGCCTGGCGGGCGTCTTCCTTGAGCAGCGCCTTGTCCGGCGTATCGTGCAGGTAGATACCGAGGTTGTTGGGGAACGTAAACTTGACCTTGCCCATGAAATTGGCCCGGCCCGGCAACTGCCGCACGCGCTGTTCCCGCGTGCCTGCCTCGACCGCCTTCCAATCGACCTTCGCGGGATTGATCACCTTGGCGTCGTCGGTCCAGTCGCTCAGCACCTGATAACCGCCGGTCTTGAGGTAGCCGAGCCCCTTGGCGTTGACGTTATAGGCGATCCGATCGCGCACCAGGTCGGGCGGCACATTCCAGTATGGGTTGAGAATCGCGCTGGACAATTCCCCGGCGATCATCGGGGTGGGCTGGCTCGGCTTGCCGACCACCACCCGCATGGTGTCGACCACCCGTCCGTTCTCGTACATCGAGAGCGAGGCCCCGGCCGCGTCGATCAGGACATAGCGCGGGGCGGGGTTGGCCGGAAGCGCGCGGGCGCGTTCGAGATTGAGCTGGACCTGCTGGGTCGCCGCCGGATCGAGTTCGCGCGCGGCGAGTGCGGCGCGAAGCTGGCCGTACAG
>Ga0105046_10016813_pt1 | contig 11219 bp, 6 predicted proteins | sample MAT03_FD_78385 | JGI IMG/M metagenome (GOLD analysis project Ga0105046, IMG submission 78385) | Freshwater microbial communities from Lake Fryxell liftoff mats and glacier meltwater in Antarctica - MAT-03 (megahit assembly) | ecosystem: Environmental > Aquatic > Freshwater > Ice > Liftoff...
GCGGGCGTCGCAGTGGGCTTCACGGGGCCGTCAGCGGGGTCGTCGCCCGCGAACCCGAGCCAGGCCAGTAATCCGAGCGCCACGGCGGCGCCGAACCACAGCAGCGGCCGCGCGGGTCGTGACGGGGCCCCGGCCGCGCGGGTGACCGGCGCCGAGAGCCCACCCGCGGTGGTCGCCGATGGCAGCGAGCGTGCGACGGGCATGGCGGCGACCGGCGCGGCGATCGCACTGGCGGCGAGCCGGCGCAGGCTGTCGCGCACCGCGGCCGCGGTCGCCGGCCGATCGTCGGGCTTGCGCGCGAGCAACTGGGCGACCAGCTCCGTGAGCCCGGGCGGCACGCCGGGCGCGGACGGCAGGGCGGGCGCGGGGCCGCCGATCTGGGCCATGAACATCTCGGTGAGGGTGTCGGCCCGCCACAGCGAGCGACCGGTGCAGCACTCCCACACGATCACGCCGAGCGCGTAGAGGTCGACGCGCAGGTCGACGGCGCCGCCGACCGCCTGCTCGGGCGCCATGTATCCGGGCGTGCCGATGACGGCGCCGGCGCGGGTGATCGGCTCGCTGCTGTCGACGACGGCGCCCGACTCCCCGGACACGCGGGCGATGCCGAAGTCGAGGACCTTGGCGTGCGGCGAACCATCGCCGCGGGTCTCGAGCAGGATGTTGTCGGGCTTGAGGTCGCGGTGCACGATCCCGGCGGCGTGGGCGGCGGCGAGGGCGTCGGCGACCTGGGCGGCGATCACAGCGAGCTCGGGCCAGGGCAGGGGCCCGCGCCCGAGCCGCGCGCCGAGGCTCTCGCCGCGCACGAGCTGGATAACGAGGTACGCGCCGCCCTCGGGCAGGTGGCCGAAGTCGATCGCGCTGGCGACGTGCGGGTGATCGATCTTCGCGGTCGCCAGGGCCTCGCGCGCGAAGCGGGTCTCGGCCTGGCTGTTCTCGGCGAACTCGGCCCGGATCGTCTTGAGCGCGACCTGCTTGCGCAGCTTGAGGTGCTCGGCGACGTAGACGTTGCCCATGCCGCCCTCGCCGAGCAGCTCGACGACGCGGTAGCGGTCGTCGATGACGCGGCCGATCCACGCGCTCGCAGGTCTTGCCTCGGGCTCGGTCGGCGTCACGTGGCGGGAGTATATCGAGCGACCGGGTGAACGGATCGGGCGCCCGCCCGCAAGGGAGGGGCATGGATCGTGGGCGCTCGCGCCCACGCACGCGTACGCCGGCTATCGGGGCTCGGGGAGGTCCAGGTGGGGCGCCAGGCGCTCGCGCAGGATCGCCAGCAGGGCGGCGTCCATGGGTTGATACACGTCCTCGATGAACAGGCACGGGGGTCCCGGCGGCCCGTGACATCCGCGTCCTGGCCGGGCGACGGGCGACCGCGACAGGCGCGACAGGGACGCGGGGACGATCGCTCTGAGGGCCATCCAGGGGGCGCATGGAGGCTGTTTGGGGCGCTGGCACGGTCGCTGCAAATAGGCCCGACATGCTGACCCGCCGCCTGCCGCTCACCGTCGTCGCCACCCTGCTCGCCCTCGCTCCCCTCGCGGGCTGTGACGAGAAGGAGACCAAGACCAGCGACGACCTCCTGGTCGAGGACGCCGACAGCGAGGACAGCGAGGACAGCGAGGACTGCGAGGAGACCGGCGACGAGGAGAGCGGCGAGTCCGGCAGCGAGTCTGGCGGCGAGCAGCCGGAGCCGGAGCCGAAGCCGTGGCCGGCCAAGGCCGTGCCCTGTGCCGAGACCCCGTCGGTCGAGTGCGTGCTGACGCCGGAGATGACCGGCATCAGCTACTGCCTCGAGGTCGACGGCGAGCAGGTGTGGACTGGTTGCTTCGAGGAGTTCGCGACCTGCATGCCCGGTGAGAGCTGGGACATGGGCTGCATCGGCAGCTACTGCGCGTGGAACGGCACCGATCTGTATCACTTCGACTGGCAGACCGACCCGGAGTGCAACACGCCGCTGGTGCTCAGCTTCGACGCCGAGCCGGTGCGCTTCGAGGCCGCCGCGGGCGCGCCTGCCTTCGACTTCGCGGCGACCACCGCCTGCACCACCGACTGGCCGAGCGTGCCCTGGCTGGCGCTCGACCGCGACCACGACGGGCAGATCGACAGCGGCCGCGAGCTGTTCGGCAGCGGCACGCGCCTGGCCTCCGGGCGTCGCGCGGCGCACGGCTTCGAGGCGCTGGCGGAGCTCGACGCCGACGGCGACGGCAAGGTCACGCCGGCCGACCCGCGCTTCGCCGAGCTGGTGCTGTGGAGCGACAGCGATGACGACCGCGCCGGTGACCTCGCCGAGCTGGTCCCGGCCACTGCCCGCGGTTTGATCGCGATCCACCTCGACTTCCAGCGCCGCGGCGAGTGCGATGAGCGCGGCAACTGCGGGCTCGAGCGCGCCGCCTTCGAGTACCGCGACGCGACCGGTCAGCCGCGCATCGGCGAGATCGTCGACGTGTACCTGGCCTGCCAGTGAGGCGCGTCAGGGGTCGACGCGCACGACCTCGTTGCTCTCGGCGTCCGCGTACCACAGGTCGCCCGCCGGTCCGATCGTGATGCCCATGATGCGCGCGGCGGGGGTGTTCATGCGGTCGACCTCGAGGCCCGCGAGGTCGAAGGCGATGATGTCGCCGCTGCCGTGCTCGGACACGAAGATCTGACCGTCGTGCAGCGCGAGCCCCGAGGGCTGGTCCAGGCCCTCGACCAGGACCTGGAAGTCGGCCCCCTCGACGCCCGTGTACTCCGCGCCGTCCATGTCGTTGGGCAGCGGACCCGTGTTGGTGCCGGTCGCCGTGTCGAGGCGCATGACCCGTCCGCCGCCCGTGTCGGCGATGTAGAGCATGCCCGTGGCGTGGTCGAGCTCCATGTGGCTCACGGTGTTGGCGACCCGGGTCACCGTGGCGTCGGCGTAGCGCGTGATGATGCCGTCCGAGTGATCGCCGCCGCCGGGGCCGTGGTCGGTCTGGAAGTCGTAGCGCACGATGTTGCCGTGCAGGCCGTCGAAGGCCCAGTACACGTTGCCAGCGTCGTGGGCGATGCCCATGCACAGCGGGCTCTGATGCAGCATGTCGAGGTGGCTGCCCTCGAGCGCGCCGGGCGGGAACTCCTGGTTGACCTTGGCGAAGATGTCCAGGTCGGCCGACCACAGCGTGGGGCCCATGAAGTCGTCCGGCGCCTGCGGGCCGACGTTCCACTCGTTGCGCGACTCCTGACAACTGGCGAACTTGTCGTCGACGCCGAACGCCGCCGAGGACACGTAGGCCATGAAGTGCTGCCCGTAGGCGTCGTTGCGGATCTCCGCGGTCTGCTCGGGGGTGCCAGGGTCGAAGAACAGCACGACCCCGTGGCTGAGCATGTTGTAGGTCCAGAGTTGGCCGGGCACGTCCGGATGGAACTCGAGGTCGCGGACCACGTTGAGGCCGTCCGCCTTGGTGCCGATGATCGTGAAGGTCGCGCCGAACTGGGGCACGACGTGGGCCTCCCCGCCGGTGGTGCCGGTGGTGCCGGTGGTCGGATCGTCGTCGGTGGTGCCGTCGCCGGTCGGCAGGTCGCCGCTGCTGTCGGCGCCGGTGCTACCGTTCGCGGTCGTCTCCGTGGCGCCCGACGGGTCGGTCGCGTCGCCGGTCGTGTCCGCCGGGTCACCCCCACACGCGGTGATGACGGGGAGCCAGAGGGTGAGCGCGAGCCAGGGGCGGGTCGACATGGCCGCAGCATATCCGAGCCGGCGCGCCCCCAGACCTTTGATGGCACCAATATCACTGCCCACATGCGGCTTGACGCTCGTTCAGGAGGGACGATCCAGACCGGCTTGCCCACGCCGTGAGCGCGCGCGCTACCAGCGATCGTCGCGATACGAGCTCCGCCCCAGGTCCTCGAGCCGACGGATCGTCGGGACTGGATCCGGCGGCGGCGGCGGCTCGCGGGCACCGGTACGATGAACTCCGCGAGCCGCGTCGCTCCGATCAGAACAGCCGCGCTTGCATCTGCAGTCGGTCCCACAGCGGCGGCAGCACCTCGACATCGAGGGCCGCGTAGGCCAACTGGCGCCTGCTCAGGGGCCGCAGCGACCAGTCGCTGGTCTGCTCGGTCTTGTCGAGCTCGATGCCCAGCTCGCGCTCGCAGACCACGCCGAGCTTGTGGCCGTCTTTGATGTCGCGGCCGTGCTTGGCGCGCGACAGCTCGAGGGTATCGGCGATGTTGCGGATCGTGACGCCGTGGGGGGCCAGCACGCCCTTCTCGAAGGTCGCGTTATGGATGATCTTGACGACATTGGGGTCGCCGAGGAGCGCGATGAGGGGGTCGAACTCGGTGATCTGGAAGGCGTCGATGATGAAGATCTGCTCGCGGGTGCCGAGCTGCACGAGGCAAAGGCGCCGCGAGTAGAGGGTGGTCTCGACGTCGAGGGCGACCGCGTCCTCCTGGCGCAGCCGCTCGCAGGTGTCGCGGAGCTGCACGTCGCTGTCGATCCAGCGGACTGGCAGGGTCGGCAGACGCGGCGGGAGGTCCTCGGGCGGCGGGGCCGGGGCTGGGGCTATCTCCTGCGCGGGAGCCCTGAGGACACCTTGAGGCACGCGCGCGAGCCCGGGCTTGGCGGCGCCGGTGAGCCAGCGCCAGGCGCCGCCGACGTCGAGCAGGTAATCGGCGACGACCTCGCGCTCGACCCACGGGGGCATGAGCGGCTGGAATTTGCTCAGGCGGTAGTTGGGCAGCGACGCGGCGATCGCCTGCCACATCGTATCGTCGGCCCAGAACTCGGGGTCGGCGAGCTGCGCCGTGGCTTTGCGGAGGCCCTCGGGGTCGACCTCGCCGCGGATCTTGAGCAGGAAGTTGTCGGGGATGATCTTCCAGCCCGGGCAGATCGCCTCGAGCGCGTAGCGCAGGGTCGCGTTGATCCGGCCGCCCGCGAAGGTCCACCACAGCAGCTCACCCTCCACCATCTCAACCACGCCGCCCGGGCGCAGCAGGCCCGCGTTCGCGCGGGTGTCCTGGTGCATGCCGCGGATCATGGTCAAAGCGGACCTCGCGTGCGCGTCGAGGTACGCGTAATCGTCGTCGGCGCACAGGACCCGGGCGATCTGCTGGCATACCTCGAAGCCGAGGAATTGCGGCAGGAACCCGCCCCAGGTCGGTTTGCGGCCGCGCGGGGCCGCTTGCACGACGACGCGGCGATCGCCGTGCTGGACCTGGATCACCGCCCAGGGCCGACCGGCGAGCAAGAAGCAGCTCACGCCATCGACGAGGCGATCGACGAAGGCTTGATTGAGCGATCCGAGGAGCTGGCCGTTGGTCGTCTGCACGGCGTAGCTCTTGGGGCTCGAGAAGACCGCGTAGAGCTCCATGAAGTTGCGGCGACCGAAGCGGCGCTCGGCCTTGGGTCCGATGACGAGTCGACCGCTGGCGGTCCGCAGACCGCCATCGCGGAGCATCCACTGGATCAGGCGGTCGAACTCGGCGCGGGTGATGCCGGCGAAGTCGGGGACCCGCTGAAAGTGGGTCCAGGCCGCCTCAGGGGCCACGCCGTCGTGGGCGAGGGCGAGCGCGAGCAGTTGGTGGACGAGCACTGGCCAGGCGCGGTCGGTGAGCTCGACCGACTCGACCCAGCGGGCCCGGGCCAGCTCGACCAGGGCGATCGCCTGGAGCACGCCGTCGTCGGTCTCGCAGAAGAAGGTCGTGTTGGCGGTCTGGCCGGCGCGCCGGCCGGTGCGGCCCATTCGCTGCAGGAATGAGCAGACGGTCGCGGGGGCCTCGGCCTGGAATACGCGGTCGAGGTCGCCGACGTCGATGCCGAGCTCGAGGGTGGAAGTGCAGACAATGCAGGCCGAGACGCCGTGATTGAAGCGCTCCTCGGCGAGCGCGCGCTCCTCTTGTGAGACCGAGCTGTGGTGGACGAACACCTCGGTGCCGGCCTGGCGCATGTGCTCGGCGACGGCCTCGGTGATCGCGCGTGACTGGCAGAAGAACAGGCTCTTGCCGGGCTGGGACAGCTTCGCGGCCGAGGCGGCGAGGGCCGGCAGCGAGTCGTCGCGCACGATGAGGAGCTGGCGCCTGGCAGGTGCGTGCGGGGGGTCGACGATCGATCTCGGGCGCTTCGAGCTGCCTTGCAGCCACACCGCGATCTCGTCGGGGTTGCCGACGGTCGCGCTCAGACCAATGCGCTGGACGTCGTGGCGCGAGAGCGCGGCGAGCCGCTCGATCACGCTGAGCAGGTGGGCGCCGCGGTCGGTGCCGGCCATCGCGTGGATCTCGTCGATGACGACCACCCGCAGGTCGGCGAACAGGCGGGGGGTGTCGACCGTCGGCGACATGAGCATCACCTCGAGCGACTCGGGCGTGGTCATCAACAGCTCGGCGGGCTCGCGCAGGAAGGTGCGCCGCTCGTGGCTGCTGGTATCGCCGTGCCAGACGAAGCGGCCGAGCCCGACCATTTGCGTGTAGCGATCGAGGCGCTCGGATTGATTATTGAGCAGGGCCTTGATCGGGGCGATGTAGAGGGCCCCGACGCCCTGCGGCTGGTCGCTGATCAGCGCCGAGAGCACCGGGAACATGCTGGCCTCGGTCTTGCCGCCGGCGGTCGGCGCGAGGATCACGGCGTTGTGGCCGGCGAGCAGGACCTCGCCGGCCTGCTCCTGCACCGGCCGCAGGCTGGTCCAGCCGAGGCGCGCGACGATCGCCTCCTGCAGGCGCGGGTGCAGGCGGGAGAACACGCTCATGGCGGTCACCACACCTCTTCAACGGGGATCGGGCCGGACTCGTCGCCGTCGACCTCGCTGACCACCGCGCCGTCGTTTTGCAGCGCGCTCTCCTCCTCGGGGGTCAGCTTGCGCGGCTCGTAGGGCCGGTCCTTGAGCGCCATCGGCTGATAGTCGGGCTCCTGCTGGACCAGGTCCATGCGGTTGACGAACTCACGCAGGAAGTGGCGCGGCACCAGACCGACGTGGCCGCGAAAGCCCTCGGTGACCTTGTCGACCAGGAGGTCGATGAAGGCGTCGGAGACCTTGGTCGCGTGCAGCTCCGGGCGCTCGGCCGGGAACAGGTCGCGCAGGGCCCTGGCGACCGCGCGCAGGCGGTCCTTATCGAACGGCCGCAGGACCAGTTGCGGCTGGCGCAGGCTGGCGAACTCGCCGTCTTTTGAGAATTCGATGCGGTCGTGAAGTGCCGTCAATCCGGCGACGCCGTGGCGCGAGTCGAAGAACTCGGGCGTGCCGGTGAATAGCCATAGCAGGCGCTCGTAGGTGCCGGCGGCGTCGCAGATCTGGCGGATGCCGTTGAGCGACTTGTGGCGCGAGTCCCGGCGCATGCGCAGGATCGTCTCGGCCTCGTCGATGACAATTAATAGGCCCTTGTAGCCGGCGGCGTGGACCATGCCGACGATCCCGCGCAGGTAGGCCATCGCGTCGCGGCTGCCGATGTCGCCGCGGATGTCGGCGACCCGCTTGGCGCTGGCGGCGACGTTGGTGCTGCCCGATAGCCATGAGAGCAGCGCGGCGGCCTCGGTGAGGTCGCCGGCCTGCTTGAGCTCGAAGATCTTCTGGATCGCGCGCACGAACTCGGCCGGGGCCTGGTTGCCGACCATGGAGGTCAGCTCCTCGCCGAGCTTGGCGGCGACCTTGGCGTCGAAGTCGGGGCCGTCCGGGTCGGCGCCGGCGCTGATCAGGCCGTCCTCGATCTTGCCGATCCAGCGGTCGAGGATGTCGCCGAGGGCCCCGCGGGCGCACGAGGAGGTGCTCAGCTCGCTGACGACCTTGCGATAGACATCATCGAAGCGGTGGAACTTGAGGTCGTTGTCGGAGACGACCACGAAGCTGGTGGCGAAGCCGTGCTTTTGCGCCTCTATCGCCGCCAGGCGGGCCATGAAGGTCTTGCCGCAGCCGTAGCCGCCGCGCAGGAACTTGACGTTGCCGAGGCCCCTGGCGACCAGGTCGAGCTGGCGCCGGACCTCGGCCAGCTCGCGGTCGATGCCGACCGCGTAGCTGTCGAGCCCGCGCTCGGGCACGAGGCCGCCGCGCAGCTTCTCGAAGATGTCTTCAATGTCCTTGGATGACAGGCTGGTCATTTGGGGTTTCGTCTCACGTAGCGCTTGGGGGTGACATTGGGGTCGATGGCGACGGCGAAGGGGGCGAGCTCGGCGAGGGCCTCGAACTTGCCGGAGAAATGACGAAACGCGCGACCCGAGCCGAGCATCGCCGTGGCCTCCCCCTCATTGATCGCGCCGAACTCGGCGATGTGGGCGAACACCTTGCGCACGCCCGGGTCGGCGTAGCCGTCGAGCCAGGCGTCGCTGGCGACCACGGGGGCGGGCGGCTTGACGGGGGCGCGCGAGGTGCTCGCGGGCGCCGCTGCGACCGCGACCGGCGGCGGCTCGGGCTTGGCCTCGGTGACCTCGAAGCGGCGGTCGATGAGCTGGGGCTCGATCGTCTGGGTGCCGCTGGGATGGAACAGCTCGATCTGCACGCGGGCCTCGCGGGGGCCGGCCAGGCGAAACAACAATCGGAACGAGCGACCGACCCGGGTGTGTACGACGCCGCCGCGCATCTCGGCGCCGAGGCCGGCCTGGTTGGTGTGGGCCTGCACGCGGGCGTCGTCGACCACGCGCACGTCGAAGTCGACGCTGCTCGGCTCGGCGAAGGCGAGGCCCTTCTGGCCGGCGGCGATCTGCAGCTTGGCCTGGACGAAGTGCATGCCGTCGATGCTGCCCTTCTCCTCGATGACGAGGTCGTAGCGGCGGTCGCTGGCGCCGGCCGGGTTCTTGTGCTCGAGCGTGAGCACGGGGATGATGCGCTCCTGCGGGCTGTTGCCGCCGTGGACGAAGTTGCGGTCCTTGGCACATTCATAGACGGCGGCGCCGCGGGCGAACAGCAGGTAGCCGTCGACGTCCTCGTATTGCAGCGAGCGCAGCGAAATGCTCAGTTGGTCGGCGTTGTTGACGGGGACGGGATAGAGGGCGTAGCGGGCCAATGCGTCGTAGCCCTGGCCGTGGGAGATCGTCGGGTCGCCCTTCTCGCGCAGCATGAAGCCGTGATCGGAAGTGATGACAAAGCGATTGACCCCGGCCTCGCGCAGGAGCTGCCAGGCGGCGCGGATCCGCAGGAGCTCGGTCGAGAACACGGAGGTGCCGATGCCCTTCTCGCCGGCGGCGTCGATCTGGTCGCTGAGGACCAGGGCGAGCCTGGCCTGGCGCAGGCTCAGGTGCAGCTCGGCGCTGGTCATGCGCAGCAGGTCGTCGATGACGAAGCTCGGGCAGGCGGCGCCGCCGGCCCGGGTGGCCATCGCCTTCTTGCGCTGCTCGCGGGTCTTGACCTGGAAGTTGGCGGTGGCGAAGCCGTCGAAGCGGCGGGCCGCGGCCTTGTCCTTGCCGGCCAGGAGGGGCCGCAGTTGGCCGCCCTGGGCGATCGGTGCGAGCACGTTCATGCCGACCTCGGTGACCGAGGGCAGCTCGGCGAGACGCGGGCGCAGGCGGGCGACCGGGGCGGCGGCGGGGCCGAGCAGCTCGAGCAGCTCGGTCGCCATCTCGAAGCGCAGGGCGTCGACCATGAACAGGACGGTCTTCTCGTCGTCGAGCAGCGGCCGGACCACGTCGTCGAAGATCTGCCGCTGCTGCAGGTCGGCGGCCGGCAGCGCGCCCTCGCGCTCGCACAGCGCCGACCACTCGCGGGCCCGCTGGTCCTGCCAGACCACGTAGCCGCCGCGGGCGTGCTCGATCGCCGCGCGTAACCTGGCGACGTGGGGGACGCGGTCGAACAGCAGCTCCTCGGTGCGCTGGGCGAGCTCGCGCTGGCGCCGGTCGACGGACGCGCCGCGCTCGACGTAGCGGGCGGTGGCGTCGGCGAGCGAGTCGGCGGTGCGGTACTCGAGCCTGGCGCCGGCGACCGCCTGGCCGAGCGCCGCGGTCGCGGCGATCAGGTTCCAGGCGTTCTTGCGGGCGGCGTCGCGGCGGATCCAGAAGCTCTTGCCGTCGAGGCGCTCGCGGGCCCACTGGGCGGCGTGGGCCCAGTCGCTGGCGTCGAGGGCGTCGAGGGCCCCGACGCACAGTTGTTGCTCCTCGAAGCGGAAGGTGTCGATCTTGCCGAGGTCGCCGGGCTGGCCGTCCCGGGCCTCGGCGTCGATCAGGCGCTCCACGTCGAGCGCCAGGGCCTCGTAGGCGTCCTCGGCGGTGTCGCGCAGGCTGCGGGCGACCGCGCAGCAGGCGTCGAGCAGCGCGGGCTCCAGGCTGCCATGAATGCCGCGCAGGACCTCGGCGATCGCGTCGCGGCGCAGGTCGTGGACGTACTCGACGCACAGCGCCCAGCTCGCCAGCGCCTCACCGGCCTGCACGGCCGTCGTGACCCGCTTGCGGGCCACCGGGTAGGTCCAGCCGGCCGGCAGCCCGAGGTGGGCCTCGAGGTGCTGCCACAACTGCGGGAAGTCGGTCGCGCCCGCGAGGTGCCGGGCGAGCGGCGAGCCGTGGTCGAGCAGCGCGGCGGCGAGGGCCATGATGCTCATGCCCTGCAGCTTGGCCGCGAGCTCGCCCGAGGCCGCCGACACGCGGGCGGCCATCCAGGCGTCGGCGCTGGCGAGGGTGACGTCCGGGCCGGCCAGGAATTCGTCGACCTGGGCGGGCCCGACCCGCCCGACCGCGGCCTCGCGGATCAACGAGTCGAGCGCCTTGCGGAACTGCTTGCCGGCGCACGAGATCTCGAGCATCGGCGTACTCTTGACGTCGAGCGGCCCGGGCAGGTGAATGAGCACCGGGGACTCGTCGACGCCGCCGGCGTGGTGCTCGAGCTCGACCATCAACTCGAGGTAGCTGCCGCGGTGCGCGAGGACCGGCGCGACCCAACCACCGGAGCCGCGCAGGTCGTCGACGAATTGGGTGTAGTGGCCAGCGAGGTCGATCCACACGACGATCTGGTGGCGGTGAATGTCGGCCTCGAGCAGCTCGCACAGCTTGGCCGAGACAGGCCTGGCGGTCAGGTCAATCATCGTCGTTCTCCTCGCCGTCGGGCATGTCCTGCTGGGCGTCAGTGTCGGCCTTCTCGAGCTTGCGGAGCCGCCTGGCCTGCTCCTTTTGTAAAATGGCCTGGGCGTCCTGCGAGTGATCGGCGAGGAAGCGCTCGCGGGCGGCGTCGGACCCGGCCTCGGCGATCGTGAAGTCGGCCGCGATCTCGTCCTGCAGCCGCAGCTCCCAGGCGTAGGCGCGCGCGGGGTGATGCCGCCAAAAGCAGCCGTGGGCGACGGCCAGCGACGGGTCGAGC
>Ga0105046_10016816_pt1 | contig 11218 bp, 6 predicted proteins | sample MAT03_FD_78385 | JGI IMG/M metagenome (GOLD analysis project Ga0105046, IMG submission 78385) | Freshwater microbial communities from Lake Fryxell liftoff mats and glacier meltwater in Antarctica - MAT-03 (megahit assembly) | ecosystem: Environmental > Aquatic > Freshwater > Ice > Liftoff...
AGCAAGGTTCCGTTGATGCTCAGATCCTGGATTTCGTTGGTCGGGTTGTTGTCCGTGTCGCCGGTGTTGGTAATGGTAAAATTGGGCGATGAGCCGGAAATATCAATGCCCGAGCCTTCAGTATAGGTGTCGCCACCAGGAAGAACAACAGAGCCGCCGCCATTGGAAAGGTTCAAGGTGTTTCCTGCCAGACTGAGCGCTTGAATTTCGTTGGTATTGCTTAGATCACCGGTATTTTCAATGGTGAAGTTGGGCGACGAGCCGGTGATGTTGATGCCTGTACCTTCGTTGTACGTATCGCCACTACTGACGGGAAGCACAACCGATCCTCCACCGTTGGAAAGGTTCAGCGTATTGCCTGCAAGGCTGATCATTTGCAATTCGTTCGTTGGATTGTTGTCGTTGTCACCGGTGTTGTTGATGACAAAATTGGGTGAAGAACCGGTGATGCTGATGCCTGTGCCTTGAGTGTAAAAATCGCCGGCGCCACCGGAATTGTCGGAGCCTGGCACCCATGTTAAACCATCAAACTTAAGAACCTGACCAGTCGAAGCGCCTTGTAGCGCAATTCCCAGCGGTGATCCCAGTGTACCATTGCCTTCCATGGTTGGATTGGTTACGGCTGATTGTGAGCCCCAATCGTCGCCACCATCATTGTTATCGGCGCCTGGTACCCAAGTGGAACCGTTAAACTTAAGAACTTGGCCATTGGAAGCGCTCTGAGGTGCAATGCCCAAGGGCGAACCAAGGGTACCGTTGCCAGCCATGGTCGGATTGGTTACGGTTGATTGCGTGCCCCAATCGTCACCACCGTCGTTGTTATCGGCGCCTGGTACCCAGGTGGAACCGTTAAACTTAAGAACTTGGCCATTGGAAGCGCTTTGAGGTGCAATGCCCAATGGCGAACCAAGGGTACCGTTGCCAGCCATGGTCGGATTGGTTACGGTTGATTGTGTGCCCCAATCGTCGGGACCGTCGTTGAAGTCGATTGCCGGGAACCAGTTGATGCCGTTGTATTTGAGTACTTGTCCGGGTGTAGCCCCTTGCGGAGCGATGCCCAGTGGTTGGCCAATGGTGCCGTTGCCGGAGAGGGTCAGGTTGGTGCTGGCCACCTGGGTGCCCCAGTTGTCACCTGCGCCGCCACTGTTGTTGTCGTTTGCAGGCGCCCAAATGGTGCCGTTCCATTTCAGCACTTGTCCGTTTGCCGCGCCCATGTTGTTGATCTTGGCGCCGGTGATGGCTCCATTGATCACGTTGGTGGTACCTACGGCGTTGTTGGCCAGTTCGGTGTTGGTTACGGCAAAAGGATTTATTTGAAGGTTGCTGAAGGGACCGGATAGGTCTCCGGCAGCTGTGGAGCTTAAAGTTAGGTCGTCGAATCCATTGGTATCGCCTGTATTGATGACAGTAAAGGTACTGCCGGAAGCGGCTACGTCGATGCCGGGTCCTGCGTTGACCACTATACCTGCTCCCGTTTGGTCGGCGGCGGGCGCCCATGCTGTACCGTTCCATTTAAGCACCTGACCATTGGTGGCGCTCATGCTGTTGAGTTTGGCGGCAGTAATGGCGCCGTTGTTCACTTTGGCGGTGGTAATGGCATTGTCGACAACTTCGGTGGTGCCTACCACATTGGGTTTGATTTGAAGATTGCTGAACGGACCGCTCACGTCGCCATCGGCAAGGCTTGAGGTCGTAACATCATCGTTCGGGTTGGTATCACCAGTATTGTTGATGGTTAAGTTGGGTGCAGCGCCGGTCACCGAAATGCCCAAACCTGGAAGTATGTTGGTGGTAGCGCCTCCCTGATCGGCTGCGGGAGCCCATGTAGTGCCGTTCCATTTGATCACCTGTCCGTTGGTGGCACTCATGCTGTTGAGTTTGGCGGCTGTTACCGAGCCATTGGCCAGCTCAGGCGTACCAACTGCACCGGCTTCAATTTGTAAGTTGTTGAAAACACCCGTTACATCACCATCGGCTTGCGTGGTTGTAAGCACACCGGTGTTGGAAATGGTGTAAGTTGTACCGTTTTGTTGAACGCCTATGCCGCCGCCTGCATTGATGCCGACCGTACCCGGTGAAGCTACAGTGTTGAATACACCAGTAACGCGACCTTGCGCATCTACCGTAATGACCGGTATTTGTGAGGCGCTGCCATAGGAACCAGGTGTAACACCCGTGTTGCTCAATCCGATGGTGCCAGTAGTGGTGATTGGCCCGCCCGTAAGGCCTGGGCCGGTATTGATCTGTGTGAGGGTGCCGCCGCCTGATCCTGTGCTGCTGACATCATCCTGAGGGATCCATTTGGTGCCGTCCCACTTGAGGACCTGGCCGGTTTGAGCGCCTTGTGGTGCTATGTTGAGCGGACTGGCTGCTGTGCCGTTGCCATTCAGGGCCGGGCCGGTTTGAACCACCTGGCTGCCCCAGTTGTCGCCGCCACCGCCACCGCCGCCGTTGGCTGCAGTTTGGGCATACAAGGCGTAGGGCACGCTCATAAGTTGCGTGGAGCCCAGTTCGTCAAAAACGTTGGGCGATGTTTCTAAGGAAACAGTGAGGTATTTGGCGCCTCCACCCCAGTTGATGGATGGGAAAGTACCCTGTATGGGCGTGCCTGTACCAATGGAGGTATTCACCAAACCATAGTTGTTTGTGGACATGGTTTGTTTTTCCGAATAAGCGATCGGACCGTTGGGCGCGCCGCTGCGGATGGTGAAAAGCAGACTGACCGTTTGGTTGCCCAGTGGGTCGCCATTTAGATCACGTACAATGCTTTGATAACTAAAGCCTTGTGGCGTAAACTGGGCGTACAGGCCTGAAGTAAAACCCGTAAGCATCAATAAAAGAAGTAGAAAGTGCCGTTTCATGGCTCAACAGTTTTGGAATGTTCGAGAAAAGGGATAAGGGAATAACGTTGTAAATAGGATCTACAAGCGTATAAAACGTACCGTAACAGTAGACTGTGATTGCGGGTCGCGCAATTGCAGCATGTAAACGCCTGGTAGCCAGTGCGTACAATCGATCACCGAGCCGGTAGCTTGTTCCAGTGTTTGAGGATTGGCAAGCAGGCGTCCATACATATCGAACACCATGGCCTCAAGTGCGCCTGTTTGGTTGGAAGAGAACCTGACGTTTAGAACGTCGGTGGTGGGGTTGGGGAAAACTTCAATTTCCCAGGCTGCCAAATCGGGATCCTGGGTGGAAACCTGGATGGAGAACTCGGGTTGGTGGAAACCCTGAGTAAGTACCATGTTGTTGGCGCCAATGGTTTCAATCACCACCTCACCAACCGTGTAGGACCATTGCTGGTTGCCCTCAACGGCAAAATGGCCCGTAGAGCCAATCACTTGGTTGAAAATGGTGTAATCCTGCGCCGAAGCTGACGCAGCCCATGACAAAAACAATAAAATAAAGGTCGACAATCGGTTCATGGTCGGATGGATTGAAAAGTAAAAAGTAGGGAATCGTAGAGCCTGGTATTGGGATTACCAGTTCTTTAGCACAAAATAAGTATTTTTTTTCCGAGTGCGTTACAAAAGGCTAAGATGATTTTGATTTTTGTCGCCTATCAGGCATTTTTAAGGGTTTGCATGATGAATATTTCCTGTGCGTTTATCCAGGCCTTTTGTACCAACAATTGGGCCAGGGTCGACTGACCACTTACGGCATAGGTATCCTCCGTTTCATCGATAACCTTTACGTTTTTCAACAGCAATTCATCCAAACGAATGTGTTTGGGTGCCCGAACATACAGGTTGAGTTCGTGGTTTTGTTCAAGAACCCCATGTCCGTTCAGACGTTTTTTTCGATAGGTATACCGGTACCCGTGGCGCAATGCGTTGAGGTCGGCCAGCAATGCAGAGCCTGTTGGTAAGCTGCCGGCACCCCTGCCACGCAAATGCTGCAAGCCAGAATACATGCCTTGGATTTCAATGCCGTTGTATTCGTTTTCTACATGGTACAAAAAATGGTCTTCACTTATGAGGCAGGGCAATACGAACATTGCCAGTTTGTTTTCGCCCACACGCCTGCTTACAGGTGTAAGTTTGATTTTACAATCCAATGCTTTCGCATACGTAATGTCAGCTTTTCTTAAGGATTGAATACCAAGGCTGAGCACTGATTCTGGTCGGGCAAGAATGCCCAAACTGTGAGCAGCCAGCAGAATAAGTTTGTATTTGGCATCGTCGCCATCAATGTCGCCCGATGGGTCCAATTCGGCAAAACCAAGCCTTTGAGCATCAAGCAAAGCAGCATCCAACGATGAGCCGTTGCGGAACATGTTGCTGAGGATGTAGTTGGAAGTTCCGTTAAAAATGCCGCTCACTCCCTCCAGTGGTTCTGAACCAAAATGTTCTTCCAGTGTACGAACAATGGGTATACCGCCGCATGCAGCGCCTTCGTACAACAACGGCATGCCGGTTTCATCCTGCAATGCCAACAATTCGGCAAAATGCCCGGCCACCATCTTTTTATTTGCACTTATCACGGCCTTCCCGCGGCGCATCGCTTCGGCCACCAGCTGAAAGGCATCAACTGAACCGTTAATGGTTTCTACAACCACATTGATTTCAGGGTCGTTCAGGATATCCGACGCATCGTACGTCAGTTTATCGAGCGCTACTGATCTCTTTTTCAAAGGATCTTTAACGCATACTTTTTTCAGGTACAAACCCGGCTGTTCACTTTTTTCAAGAAGCTCAACCAGCCCGCTGCCAACCACACCAAGTCCAAAAAGTCCAATGGTAAGCGTTTTTGTGTTTGTTGTTTGTTTCATAAAATCATACCAGCAGGGGCTTTTGTTGGGGCTGTTTTTTATCAGAAAAATCTTTTCTCAAAAAACTGTTAAGAGAAATGGTTAAAGCGGCAGTTTCAATCAAAAAGCCGTCGTGCCCGTAGTCCGAACGAATTTCCTCGAAATGTGCTCCAGGAATGTAAGCAGCCAGGAATTGCTGCTCCTGAACTGGAAACAATACATCGCTTTCGATGCCCAACACAAGGGTTTGGGCGCATATCAACGATAAAGCAGCTTCAATCGATTCCCTTCCGCGACCCACATGATGGGCATCCATAGCCTGGGATAGTCGATAGTAGGAAAACGCGTTGAAACGCCTCGACAATTTCTCACCCTGGTATTGTTGGTAAGAACTGGCCTTGAAATTTTTCAGCGGGCTGTCCTCGTTGGTTTGAAAACGTTCATAGGTATGGTAATTGCGGTACGATAAAAGGGCAATTGCTCTGGCGGACCGCATGCCCGCATCGCCGGCCTGCTTATGGCGTTTGTGCCAGGTGCCGTCGGCCTCAATGGCCATGCGTTGCGATTCATTGAAGGCAATGCCCCAGGCCGAATGCCTGGCATTGGTGGCTATGAGTGCCAGATTTTCAAAAACATTCGGCATCGCAATGTTCCATTCCAACGCTTGTTGTCCTCCCAACGATCCACCAAGCACCAAGTGGATTTTTTCAATACCCAGATGCAAACGAAGCGCTTCATGTGCAGCCGCCATGTCGCGAATGCTGACTTCCGGGAAATCATGGAAATAAGGCTCGTCGGTTTTGGGATCCATTGAAAGTGGTCCGCAAGTGCCATAACACGACGCCAAAACGTTGGCGCAGACGATGAAAAAATCGCGTGGATTGAACAAGTCGCTTTCACCAAACAAACCGGGCCACCAATCAAACACATCCGAATTGGCCGTAAGCGCATGGCATACCCAAACCACCGGCTTCGAGGGGTCGCCGTAAGTGTGGTAAGTGATGTCGGGACGCTCCAGTGTAGCGCCGTTTTCAAGTTGTAATCCTGGTTCTATCCTAAAACAGTGGGATTCCATAAAAGCTGAAAGTTGAAAGCTGGAAATTGAAAGCAGAAAGTTGAAAACTGAAAGTGGTGAACGGTATTAATTTTTGTCACTTTCAACTTTCAACTTTCCGCTTTCCGCTCCTAAACAGTAGACAGGTTTTTGGTGGTAGTTTCAACTTTTTCAAGTGCCTGCTCGAAATCGGCGATGATGTCGTCGATGTGTTCTATTCCCGTAGAGATGCGCAAAAGGGTAGGGACCACACCGGCAGCGGTTTGTTCCTCGTCGCTGAGTTGTTGGTGGGTTGTTGCCGAAGGTTGGATGATGAGTGTTTTGGCATCGCCTACGTTGGCGAGGTGGCTCACCAGTTTGAGGTTGTCGATCACAGCGCCGGCATTTTCCTTGGAGCCTTTTACAACGATGCTCAATACGCCTCCGAAACCGTTTTGCAGGTATTTTTTGGCCAGTTCATGGTACGGACTTGAGGGTAGGCCCGGATAATTCACCCACTCAACTTTGGGATGTTTTTCAAACCATTGGGCGAGTTTTAAGGCGTTTTCGACCGTGCGTTGTACGCGCAAACTGAGCGTTTCGAGCCCCTGAAGCAGCAGGAAGCTGTTGAAAGGACTGAGGGCAGGACCGAAGTCGCGCAGACCTTCCACGCGGGCACGGATGATGAAGGCGATGTTGCCGAATGGACCGTCTGTCCCAAACACTTCCCAAAATTTAAGGCCGTGGTACCCTTCCGAGGGCTCGGTGAATTGTGGAAACTTGCCGTTGCCCCAGTTGAAGTTACCGCCGTCGATGATTACACCGCCGATGCTGGTGCCGTGGCCTCCAATCCATTTGGTGGCGGATTCAACCACGATGTTGGCGCCATGGTCCAGCGGTCGGAACAGGTATCCTCCAGCACCAAATGTGTTGTCGACGATGAGTGGCAAATCGTATTTGCGTGACAATGCAGCAAATTTTTCAAAGTCGGGAATGTTGAATCCCGGGTTGCCGATGGTTTCGAGGTAAATCGCTTTGGTATTTTCGTCAATTTGAGATTCAAAGGTTTCAATCTTGTCGCTGTCGGCAAAACGTACCTCCACACCCAGGCGTTTGAATGCAACTTTGAATTGGTTGTAAGTGCCGCCGTAGAGGTAGGTGGTGGAAACAAAATTGTCGCCTGCCTGTAGGATGTTGTTCAGGGCGATGAACTGTGCGGCTTGTCCTGATCCGACGGCAAGGGCAGCAACGCCGCCTTCCAGTGCTGCAATGCGCTTTTCAAACACATCGGTGGTGGGGTTCATGATCCGGGTGTAAATGTTGCCAAATTCGCGCAAGGCAAACAGGTTGGCACCGTGTTCGGCGTTGTTGAAAACGTACGACGAGGTTTGGTAGATGGGTACAGCACGGCTGTTGGTGGTGGGGTCGGCTTCCTGGCCAGCGTGGAGTTGAAGCGTTTCGAACCGAAGTTTCTGAGTCGACATGTGGTGAATGTGTTGGATGTTGAATGATGAAGATTTTTGAAGACTTTCGAGGACTTCCGGTCGGCCCTCAAAGCGAAGAGACCTTCCGGGCAGTTGCCGGAAGGTCTCTTCGCTTATGATAACATGTTTGTGTTGCTGTGGTCATGTCATGCGATTTCCCTGCTGGCTACCGTCGTGGTGGCGCATCATCATCATACACATCATACAACAAGTGTTGAGGTGGTCTGAATTGGAAATCGATGTCGGGTTGTTGAAAATCACAGTGCAAAGATAGTGTACTGTTGTACCATAACAGCAAGCGTTCCATTGTTAATTTTTTATTAAGCAACGTTTATGCAATTTAAACACATTGATTATGAGTTGTTTGTAAAAAAATTTTTTTTCAAAAAAAATCCTTATTTCCTTTGTCGAAAATTGAATAGACCATGAAAAACCTAATGCCGATAGTTTTGCTACACCTTTTCACCTTTACAAGCATCCAGGCACAAAGTAAAAATGTATTGGAAAATGAACAGATTCGTTTCCAACGTATGGTTGCCAAAGACACCTCCGGTCTGTCGATAATGCTCGGGGATGACCTCTTGTACATCCACTCCAATGGACACAAAGAGACCAAGGCCGAGCACTTGAAAGCCGTAGGTTCAGGCACCATCACCTACCTCGAAATGAAACCTGTCGGTCAGCCAGCCCTTCGAAAATTTCATAAAACAGCTTACACCTTCGGAGAACTGAACGTGCGCGGCATCGTGAACGGAAACCCATTCGACATTGTGTTGCATTATTCCGCACTGTACAAAAAACAACGTGGTCGCTGGATTTTATTGAATTGGCAAAGCACCAAAATCAAATGAGATTCCAGCTTCTCGGTTTACCTTTGCGGTATGAAAGTCCGAAGTTCGAACTCACTCAACCTGCGACCATATCCCTTTTAAACTTCAAACTTTAAACTTCAAACTTTAAACTTCAAACTTTAAACTTTGAACTTTTGCCCGTGCCCACCACCACCATGAAGGAAATATCCGTTGCACCAGTGTCTGTAGTTTCAAAAAGTATTCTTGAAAAAGCTTTCCGTTTCATGGCTACAGCCAAAGCCATGACGGAATTGTACGAAGCCAATTTTAAGTTTGTTTCCAAATACGTACATGCTACTTCTCGTGGCCACGAAGCCATACAATTGGCTGTGGGCATGCAGCTTTTGCCCCAGGATTACGCTTTTCCGTACTATCGCGACGACAGCATGTTGCTCGGCATGGGTTTGCGGCCTTACTACATGATGTTGCAACTCTTGGCCAAGCGCGATGACCCTTTTTCCGGCGGCCGTTCTTACTATTGCCACCCCTCGCTTCGCGACGACAAGTTTCCCAAAATCCCACACCAAAGCAGCGCAACAGGCATGCAGGCCATACCGGCTACGGGCGCCGCCATGGGTTTTTGGTATAAAAGGGAACAGGGCCTGTTCAACAATGCAGAAAAGAAAAATGCTCCGTTGGTGGTGTGCTCTTTGGGCGACGCTTCGGTAACCGAAGGTGAAATCGCCGAAGCATTCCAAATGGCTGTTTTGAAAAAACTTCCCATCCTTTACCTGGTGCAGGACAATGGCTGGGACATTTCAGCCAATGCCGCCGAAACCCGTGTAGCCAATGCCGCGGAATATGCTCAAGGCTTTCCGGGATTGGAAGCGGTGAGCATCGACGGTACCGATTTTGAAACCTGCTGGTCTACCGTTGAGCGTGTTTTAAATACCATCCGCACAGAACAGCGTCCGTTCCTGCTGCATGCCCGCGTACCGTTGCTCAACCACCATACTTCGGGCGTGCGCAAAGAATGGTACCGCGACGACCTGGAAGAGCACCAGCAACGCGACCCATATCCAAAACTTCGTCGTGTTTTACTTGATCAGGGATTTCAGGAAAATACGCTGGCTGCACTCGAAGCGTCGAGCATAGAACTTGTCGCAGCCGATTTTGAAGTTGCAAAAAATGCAGAAGATCCCCGACCGGAAGATTTGTACACCCACGATTTTGCGCCGACCCCGGTTACGGAAGAACTTGGTGTTCGTACACCTGCGGGCCGTGAGGCCAAAGTGATGGTGGACTGTGCTTTGTATGCCATTGAGGAACTTATGCGCAAACATCCGGAATGTTTGGTGTACGGTCAGGATGTAGGCCGCCGTCTTGGCGGTGTATTCCGTGAAGCGGCTACGCTGGCTGAAAAATTCGGCGACAACAGGGTGTTCAACACACCCATTCAGGAAGCATTTATTGTTGGAAGCACTGTAGGCATGAGCGCCGTGGGCCTCAAACCCATTGTGGAGGTGCAGTTTGCGGATTACATCTGGCCGGGACTCAACCAGTTGTTTACCGAAGTAAGTCGCTCTTGTTACCTCACCAATGGCAAATGGCCTGTATCGTGCATCCTTCGCGTACCCATCGGCGCATACGGAAGCGGCGGCCCCTACCACAGCAGCAGCGTGGAAAGTGTGGTGACCAACATCAGGGGCGTCAAAATTGCTTATCCAAGCACAGGGGCTGATCTAAAAGGTTTGTTGAAAGCTGCGTATTACGATCCGAATCCGGTGGTCATTTTTGAACACAAAGGACTGTACTGGTCGAAAGTGCGCGGCACCGAAGGCGCCCGAAGCATCGAACCCGATGAAAATTACATCGTACCATTTGGCAAAGCCCGCGTGGCCCTAGAAGCCGATCCGGAAAAAGTGGAAAAGGGAGAAACAATGGCCGTCATTACCTATGGCATGGGTGTTTATTGGGCATGCAACGCTGCTGAAAAACATCCCGGACAAGTGGAGGTCATCGACCTTCGTACCCTGTGCCCTCTGGACGAACAATCCATGTACGATGCAGCGCGACGCCACGGTAAAGTGTTGGTTGTAACCGAAGAACCTGTAAACAATACGTTTGCCCAAAGTTTGGCAGGCCGCATCAGTGAATTTTGTTTTCAAAGTCTGGATGCACCCGTGCGCACACTTGGCGCCGTCAACATGCCAGCTGTACCGCTCAACAGTATCCTGGAACAAGAAATGATACCTTCCATTGAAAAAGTAGAAGCGGCGCTGGCGAGTTTGCTGGCTTACTGATAAAGCGCCGTGTTTTATCTTTTCGGCATGGCGCCCATTTTGCCCATGGGCGAGTTCGCCATTTGGTGCATCATTTTGCGCATGTCGTTGAAATTTTTGATGAAGGCATTGATCTGGTCGAGGGTTTGTCCACAACCCTGAGAGATGCGCTTTTTGCGACTTAGGCTGATGAGATCAGGGTTGCCGCGCTCTTTGGGCGTCATGCTCTGAATGATGGCTTCTACACGAACCAACGCTTTGTCGTCGATGTTGACGTCTTTCAACGCTTTGCCCATGCCTGGGATCATGCCGAGCAGACTTTTCAGGTCGCCCATTTTTTTGATTTGCTGCATCTGCGCCAGGAAGTCATTGAAATCAAACTTGTTTTGTTTGATTTTACGCTCCATTTTTTTGGCCTCCACTTCATCGAAGTCCATTTGGGCTTTTTCCACAAGCGACACGATGTCGCCCATGCCCAGGATGCGCTGGGCCATACGTTCGGGGTAAAAAACATCGAGCGCGTCGAGTTTTTCACCCATGGATACAAACTTGATGGGTTTGCCTACGATGTAGCGGATGGACAGGGCGGCGCCACCACGGGTATCGCCATCGAGTTTGGTAAGCACCACACCATCAAAGTTGATGCGGGTATTGAACGCCTGAGCGGTGTTGACGGCATCCTGACCGGTCATGGAATCCACAACGAACAACGTTTCCGTAGGATTGAGCGTGTTTTTCAGGTTTTCAACCTCGTCCATCATCACTTCATCCACAGCCAAACGGCCGGCAGTATCCACGATGATTACGTTGAAATTGTGCGCTTTGGCGTGTTTGATGGCGTTTTGCGCAATGTCGAGCGGATTTTTGTTGTCGGGCTC
>Ga0105046_10016817_pt1 | contig 11217 bp, 6 predicted proteins | sample MAT03_FD_78385 | JGI IMG/M metagenome (GOLD analysis project Ga0105046, IMG submission 78385) | Freshwater microbial communities from Lake Fryxell liftoff mats and glacier meltwater in Antarctica - MAT-03 (megahit assembly) | ecosystem: Environmental > Aquatic > Freshwater > Ice > Liftoff...
GCAAGTGTAGCAGCCAAAAACTCGATCGCAATAAAAAAGCAGCTTTAGGGAGCTGCTCGTCAGAATTGCATGAGGTATTCTTTTTAGAATAGGACAGCTTGAATTCGATCGCTCTTGGGTTACATTTTTTGATACGGGAGAGTTGATGAGTCAATGGACGATCGCGAAATCGTCACACAGGAGGATAGCATCGATGCTAAATTTCTCGACAATGAGGTTAGCGTTTAACTGTCCTTGCGCCCTACAGCCCGACTGCGGTGGGGCCATTTTATTTTTTGGCACAACAGAAGTCATTAGTCATTAGTCATTAGTCATTAGTCATTAGTGCTGTCCCTGAAGAGCGAACTGTAGTCATCAGTCATCAGGAAGAAGGAAGAAGGAAGAAGGAATAAAAGCAACGGTTTCAGCAATGCGAGAACGTCCTAATCGTCTGGGCAGTTGCTATGTAAAACTTACGCACTGCATCCGCTCAAACCCGGTTGATTTGCCAAGATTGGGCGGTTTAACGGACACACTCAGACAGAAATCAGTATTTTTACGGAATTCAAAAGTCCTCATAAATCGGTTATTTTCCCAGAAACCCGGTTTATGAGTGTATCAATTGATATCAGGCTCGGTTTTAGATTTGATAACTTTTTTGATTTCCTCGATCGCCCGACGCGCCACTTCTTCAGCCCTTTCGCCTCCTGAAATGCCAACTCGGACATCTGCTTGAGCGTAGAAACGCTCTCGTTCGCTCAAAATGCTTTCCAACTTAGATTTGAGTTCACCTTCCCGCAGCAGGGGACGAGTGCTGTCTGAACGCAGTCGATCGCACAATTGGTCTACAGGCACATCCAGCCAAACCACGATACCGTAATGTAAGTAACCCCAATTTGTCGATCGGGTAACAATACCGCCACCCGTAGCAACAACCGAATTTTGATAAGCACACAATTCACCGAGGACTTTAGTTTCTAGTTCCCGAAATGCCTCTTCCCCCTCTCGCTCAAAAATCTCAGCAATTGACTGATTAGCAACTCGAACAATCAGTTCATCAGTATCAAAAAAACGGTATTTTAACTCCCTTGCCAAAATCCGCCCCACCGTCGTTTTTCCCACACCCATCATCCCGACGAGATAGATATTAACTCCCCTCAACAAATCCACCGCCAAATCCTCCGATATTTTGCTATTTTTTCAGGTCAATCGGCCCGCCACTGGGGCGTGAGTCGTCTTCAAATACATCATTCTCATCCAATCCCCAATCATCCTCTGTTTCTGCACTAGGATTTTTCGGTACTTCGTCAGCCGGCTTAGGTATCGAATCAGGCAACGGAACCAGCACCCGATACTCTGCATCGTAGACAGACTCAGTTTGTCCCACCCCAGACTTACTCGGATCTCGATAGCCGTAAGAGTATACCGATCCAGCCCAAGACTTGCTTTTCGGTTCCTGGTTAGCTTCGTAATCCCTCGGATTTGCCGCTGGAACGTCATTTACCTGTGGTCGATCGGGCAAATCGCGATCGTCCTCGCCCCAATCATCATCGCCTCCGCCAGAGCCAGATTTTGAGCCATCTGAAACCCAATCATCCTCATCGTCTGCCGCTTGAACAGTTGTCGGTTGAGTGTAATTCTTGGCAACAGGAGGGTTTGGAATTTCTTGCTGGAAAGTCTGCGGAGTGTAGCCGGCCGGTGTCCCGTACTCAGTTCGGTAAGAAGTTTGGCTATTTTCTCTATCAAAATCCGGGTCAATTTCCTGTTTTATCGGAGGCGGAGGCGCTGCGTAAGGTGTCCTGTTGTCTTCCTCGAAAGTATCACGGCTGCGACTATTGCGATCGGTGCGACCTTTCGGTTGAGATAAGTAATTTGAAAAACCGAGCAAAGCAGAAATCAATAAAGACGTGACAACTCCCGTGGCCATGCTGAGCAAAATCCAGATAGATAAGGGCAAAGCGGGCGATCGAATTCCCAAAAATACCAGCGATAATACCGGCTCCACATTTTGCAGGGCAAAAATAGTTAGCCCTACCACAATCACTAGCAAAAATACAGCACGCATATCAAATTTTTAATTGGTAATTGGTAGTTGGTAATTAGTAATTGGTAATTGGTAACTGACTAATAACTAATGACTAATGACTAATGACTAATGACTAATGACTAATGACTAATGACTAATGACTAATGACTAATCTTCTTCCTTCCAGCGTTTGAGAGGAACGCAATCAATCCCCAACTGGTCTAAAGCGCGAGCTACCACAAAGTCTACCAAATCTTCAATAGTTTGGGGATTGTGATACCAAGCGGGAATCGCTGGCACAATTCTAGCTCCAGCTTCTGCTAAGGTAGTCAAATTCCGCAGGTGAATCAAGCTAAAAGGGGTTTCTCTAGGTACGAGTACCAATTTTCGCCCTTCCTTAAGCTGAACGTCGGCGGCTCTTTCGAGTAAATCCGAACTCAAGCCCGCTGCCAACTTTCCTAGTGTACTCATGCTACAGGGAATAATCATCATCCCTTGGGTGCGAAAGGAACCGCTAGCAATATTAGCACCAACATCTTGCCACGGATGACAGCGGAGTTTGCCCATTGTGGGTACTCCTGCGTGTTCCCGCCAGAATTCTTCTTGCATAGTTGGTTCTGCGGGCATTCGGATGTTCTGTTCGCTTTGCCAAACCATGTAGGTAGATTTTGATGCTACCAGTTCCACGGCGCGATCGGCTTCCAACAGATATTTCAGAGTTCGCACCGCGTAAATCAGCCCCGATGCTCCGGTAACTCCTAGAATTAGGGGATAGTTATTAGTCATTATTTTTAAGGAATAAGTTTGAGGGAAGAAGCAAGCAGGAATAGAGAAGAAGTAAGCAGAAATAATATCAAATTCTAGCGATGTCTTTCGGGACGGGTTTCAATATCTTTCGGGACGGGTTTCGATATCTTTCGGGACACGGCAGTGCCGTTTTCCTACTCGTAAAAAATGCCGTTTTTCTCGATGTTTTTGAGGTTAACTGGTTCCCAGCAGTGCCTGGGAACTGATATCTAGAGGCTCTGCCTCGCCTGGGAAAAATGGAGGCAGAGCCTCCGGATCTGCGTTACCAGGCACTGCTGGTAGCGAGTAATTGTTCATCGCTTAAATAACTAATGACTAATTAACTGGTTCCCAGCAGTGCCTGGGAACTGATATCTAGAGGCTCTGCCTCGCCTGGGAAAAATGGAGGCAGAGCCTCCGGATCTGCGTTACCAGGCACTGCTGGTAACGAGTATAGTTTGCCGCCCACTTCTTAATACTTAGTTGCCAGACAATGACAACTAAGTATTGAGAAAAGCCAACAGTCAACAGTCAACAGTCAACAGTCAACAGTCAACAGTCAACTGACTATTCCTCATCATCAAAAGCTTGGCTACCGCCACCAACAGCAACTAAATCAATTTGCTGGCGATAATAGTCAACACTCTTAACTTGCACTTCCACCCGATCGCCCAAACGGTACTGATTGCGGTTTTTTCGACCTACGAGAGTTTGCTGGCGCGATCGATATTCATACCAATCATCCTTCAGAGAAGAAACGTGCACCAACCCTTCAACACGCAGAATGTCGCTCTCCGGTGGCCGCACCTCAATTTCCACAAAGAAACCATAAGACTGCACCCCTGTAATCAAACCCTGGAAAGTTTGACCAGTGCGCTCTTTCATCAATCCAGTTTTCTTCAATCCCTGCAAATCGCTTTCGGCATCCTCAGCAACCCTTTCGCGTTCCGTCAGATGTACCACCGCCGCTGCAAACTCTGTCTCGAATTCGTGGTGCAAGTCTGGCGGGAGAACATTCCAAGTAATTTGACCGTGACAGGAGGAATGATGCAAGTCAACTTTTTCCTTAGCCCGAGTTGTGCGGCTGCTGCGGCCTTGCTCGAACACCGCTTGCAACACTCGCAGCACCAGCAAATCGGCATAGCGGGAAAGCGGCGAAGTGCAGCGCGTGTAACCCTCTGACAGCGCCAAACCGAAGTGCGGCTTGGGAGTTGTGCTGTAAACAGCGGGCTTCATCGTGTCTTCCAGCAGGTAGGTGAGAACTCTTTCCGACTTGAGGCCGGCAAACTGCTGGGTAAATCGCTGAAAGTCAAAGGGCAGAACTTCTTCTTCGCTTTCGAGATACAGTTCGCCTCCGAGGTTGTTCGAGAGTTTGATGAACTCTTGAATGTCCGCCGGGTCTGGCATCGGCTGGACGCGATAGATTGCTGGGACACCCAAGGCTTGCAGGTGGGTGGCGACAGCTTGGTTGGCGAGTACGACTAACTCGGAGACAGCCGACTGGGCAGCGGGAGCCGTTGCAAAAGCTCCTAATTCGCCTTCGTCGTCGAAGTGAGAGTTAGCGTCGGGCAAATTTAGCTCAAAAGCTCCTCGCTGGAGCCTCGCCTGTCTGGCAGCCTGTGAAGCGGCTAAGATTTGATCTAGGAAAGGACGGAGGGCTGAGGATAAAGCGTGATCTTCGGCATCGGAGCCTGGTTCGAGAATTGCTTGAGCGTCCTGGTAGCTGAGCTGGTAGTCAATGTGAATGACGCTGGTTTGAATTTCGTATTCTAGGAGTTCTCCTGATTCGTCTAGGGTGAGCAGTATGCTGAAGGCCAGCCGTTCGGTGTCTAGCAGCAGGGAGCAACGATCGTTCAGGAGTTCTGGGAGTACGGCGATGATTTTTTCTCCCAGATGGGCGCAGGTTCCTCGTTTGCGGGCTTCGCGGTCGATCGGGGTTTCTGGCTGCACGTACTCGGCGGCATCGGTGATGTGGATGCCAACTTGCCAGCCGCCGGACTTCAGGGTTTCGATCGACAATGCGCGTTCTATTGGCGGATCGGAGAGGAATGAGGCTGGGTCAAACTCGTTTTCGGCTTCGTCGTCTGAGAAACTTTCCTGCTGAGTTTGAGGGGCAGGATTTTCACTGTTGGTTTCGCCCGGTTCATTTTTGCTAAAGGTAACAGTCAGGATGTTACGCAAATCTAACCGTTTTTTGATGTCGGTTTTTTTGAGTTTGCTGGGCAAATTTTCGGCTGCTTTGATGACGGCGGCGGGGAAGGAGCGCGGCAAGTCGTGTTTGCAGCATACGATGTCGAGGTCGTCGGCGGCTTCGGCGTCGGAACCTAGTACCTGTACTACTTTGCCGACTGGGCGGTGGGTTCCGAGGGGATAGCGTTTGACTTCGACGTGTACTAAATGGTCGATCGCCTCTTGGAGATTTGTACCATTCGCCAGCAAGTCTAGTTCAAACAACAGGCGATCGTCCAGGGGAATTGCTCTGTAGCTGACGCGGCCAGTCGGGGTGGCCGTTTGCTTGACTCGCGCGAGTACCGAGGGGTTGGCGCGTTCGAGAATCAGCATGACTTCGCCTTCGGGCGATCGACGGCGGCTGCCTTCTTTGATAATTTTGACTAGGACTCGATCGCCATTCCAAGCAGTCGAGAGGTGACTTTCGCGCACATAAACGTCTTCAGAGCCTTCGGCGTCTTGAATTGCAAAGCAAAATCCTTTACTCGAACAGCGCAGTTTTGCTTCTACCACGTCCTCTTCAGGTACTCGGCGATAGCGGCCTTTGTCTTTGATTAATATGCCAATTTTCTCTAGAGCTTCTAATGCAATTTGAAGTTTGAGTTGACTGGTGGCGTCGTTGCAATCGAGTTTTTTCTCTAATGCTTTGGGAGCCACTAATTTGTCTTCTGTAAAATTTGCCAGCAGTGCAGCGATAGAAAATTCCATGTAGCGATTGATCCTCTTTTTTCCAGCAATTAGTCTAATTTTGGCGAAATCAGCCGCACCCTTTCGGGCCTCGCTGTGCCTGCTTTCCAACAAATGCGCGGGTTAGTAGGTGGAAACGCGAGTACAGTCATTACTACCCGTGCGCAGGGATTGAGAGCAAATTTTTTCCTGACACCAGCAATTAATTGTCTGCTGTCTGTCTGCAATTGACAGACTGCAATTGACAGATGACGGTGCAGACAAATACCCCGCACCCTATTCCCCAATACAATTTTTTAGCGGTGGTTCCTTTGCTTTTGGCGATCGGCACGGAGCGCTCTTCGCGAGTTAGAAAGCCCCTGTCGGTTCTTAAAAGATGCCCAAGATGCTGAAAGCGACCGGTTGAGTCGGGGATAAGCAGATGAAAAAATAGAGAGAGAAAATTTGCATTTCTGCCTCCTGCCTTTTTCCTCCTGCCTTTTTCCTTCTGCCTTTTTCCTGCTTTTTGCTTCCTGTTGAAGTGCCTCTTGCCTTTGGCAAAGAATTGACCGACTCAATGCAAAATTGCTGGTAGCTCGCGGCTGCGATGCCCTTGCGGACAGAGGTGCAACGAGCGCGTCGGGAGCAATCTATGCTGTAGAAAGTACAAGGTACACACGCACCGGAGACTTTTACTACTTTTGCCTAGTTGCTTTGTCATCTCGCATAGGTAGAAATGACGCCCGGTGCTTGTTAGCTTAAACAGCCGGATGTGGGATAGGGTTTAGTGGCGTGAAAGGTGGCGCGGATGATTCACCTTTCATCTATTGTATGTTGAATATGTGCTTTCAGAACATTGTTTTCTCTCGAATGCTTTTGAGCCAAGGGAGTTGAACGGATTTTTTGATTTTTTTGGCTCTAACAGGACGATCGAGCTTGCGGAATCGCTTTCTGTTAAGCTGTTCGGCGTTTAAATTGGATTTTTGGGCGCCAGAGTGCCGACTCCACAAGAATTTCATCAAAGTTTACAGTCTAACGGCTGCGTTGATCCGCTCGCGAAGATGCAACCGGAATAGAGGACACGGCAATGCCTTGTCCCTACTGAAAATAATATTGTAGGGACAAGGCATTGCCGTGTCCTAATTTTGGCTACTAATAATTCCGATGCTACCGGAAACGATATGACACGATCGCCCTAACCATTTTCCACGAATGTTGAAGAATCAAGCAACAAACGCCTGGTTGTGTACTAAACTTAAGCGATAAGCCCCTTCTGGTTTCGGGGTCACAAAACTATGCTTGCTCAATTTCGCGCCCTTTATCCCACTGGACAGTTAATCTGTGAGTTGCTGACTATTCATCACGGTAAGTTTGTGGTTCGCTGTCTGATTCAGGTTGACGGCAAAACTCTCGCTACTGGTATGTCGGCTGCTGAGTCTGTTGAAGATGCTGAAGACCGCGCCCGATCGCGATCGCTCGCTGTCCTCGAATTTGCTCCGCCGACGGACGCGATCGAGCCTGTTGCTGTTCCGGTTCCGGTTGCTGCTGTTGCTGTTGCTGTTCCGGTTGCTGCTGTTGCTGTTCCGGTTCCGCCGACTCTTGCTCCTCTTCCTGTGTTAGAAATGCCTGTTGCCGACAACGTTGCCATACCACATCAAAGCAGTTTTGTCAATACTGAATCTAAATTCAATGAAGAGCCGATCGCACCTGTACCGGAACCCCTACCGCCAACGGTCGATCGGGTGGAGGCTACTGGATTTGTACCAAAGCAAATAGACTCGGACGCTTGGCTTTCTTCCAGCTACGGCGAACCGCTTCCCGAACTAGAAGTGCCGACTGTTAGCGATCGCGAACTGTCCCAGGGTGCGGCCTCCGTCAGTGAATTGCAACCGATCGCGATGGGAATTCCCAGCGATGCGATCGAGGATGCTTCTGATACGATCGCCCAAATAGACGCCATCCTGATGCGCTTGAAATGGAAAAAGAACCAAGAAAGCGACTGTCTCAAACACAACTACGGCGTGTCCTCACAGAGAGAGCTTTCTAACGAACAGTTGGTAGATTTCTTAGAATATCTGGAAATCTACAGCAGAACCACGGAGGAAATCAAGCGGTTGGGCTGGACTCCCAGCCAAGGAAAAGATTATCTCAAACAAGGTTACGGTCAAGAAGCGCGGCATTTCTTAAAACAAGAACAATTGTTTGACTTCCTGCAATATCTCGAATCTTTGCCATCTCCATCCGAAAAATAGGTTCGATCGTTCGGACTTTAGTCCTTCTTTCTGAGGACTGAAGTCCGAACGATCAAACACGTTTTATTAGGAGTAATTGAGCGTAAATTAAAAATTAAGAATCAAAAATGAAGAATATTTCCCCATTTTTGATTCTTAACTATTAATTTAGGCGACGACAGCGGCGATCGGGCGACTAGCAGAAGGACGGCGATCGATCACTTGATCGACTAATCCATAATCCTTTGCTTCCTCAGCCGACATGAAGAAATCCCGTTCGGTATCCTCTTCAATGCGAGAAAGCGGCTGACCGGTATGATCTGCCAAAAATTCGTTCAGGCGGCGTTTGTGGTACAAAATCTCCTTAGCCTGAATTTCAATATCGGTGGCTTGTCCTTGAGCTCCGCCCAGAGGTTGGTGGATCATGATCCGGGAGTGAGGCAAACTCATCCGCTTGCCTTTAGCGCCGGCACTCAACAGAAAAGCGCCCATGCTGGCTGCCAAACCGAGACAAATAGTGCAAACATCAGGGCGGATGTGGTTCATCGTATCAAAAATGCCCATACCTGCGGATACCGAACCCCCTGGGGAGTTGATATAGAGGTAAATGTCTTTTTCGGGGTCTTCGGCATCTAAAAATAGCAATTGGGCAACGATCAGGTTGGCTAAGTCGGAGTCAACCTGTTGGCCCAAGAAGACGATGCGATCGCGCAGGAGTCGCGAGTAGATATCAAAGGCGCGTTCGCCACGACCGGATTGTTCTATAACTGTTGGGATCATTGGACAGGGCCTGCCTATTTACGTCTCTATTTTTTAATTTTAGCGGGTGGGGCTTGTTTGTAGTTAGGGATTCGTGGCGGGCGATCGGCTTTTAGGCGCAAAATCCTTGAGTTTGGCTGGGTTTGGGCTGTTAATTTGGGGAAAATGTGTCGGGTGTGCGATCGGATTGCCGATCAAAGGGCGATCGATCTTGAGGAAGCGGACATCAATCAATGTGATGTGGCGATCGTATCATTGCAAGAAGTGCGATCGCTCGATCGCGACTGACACTAGGAAAATGGTCTAGAAACTCATTCAGCGAGTCGCCAGCTTCGAGATAATCAAGCAAAGTCTTCATCGGGACGCGAGTGCCGACAAATACAGGAGTTCCCCCAAGAATGTCGGGGTCGCTATGAACGATCGGTATAGGTATTGTGGGGTTCATATAAAAATTGTGGGGAGTCATGAATCTGATTGCAAAGAAAAGGTTGTTACATTGAGACGATCGTCCTCAGTCCAGGTGTCACTTCGCTCGACGAGAGCGACATTTTGATTTGATAACTCGTTGAGGATCAGAGTTGCCAAGCACCGCCGCTCGTTGGTGACCAAGTGCGGACAACTTGAATATAGATTTCTTGAGCAGTAGTCGGGATAAAAAGTCCTCCTGCCTTCAATTATCAGCTAAACTGGTGTCTGGATGGGAAGATCGATCGCCTTTATCTCATATCATTAGAAGTGTGATCGGCAATTCTTCTGTCAATGCCCTCCGCCGTTTGTTCCATCCGCTGTTCGGGATTTGCCCGGACTCCTTGAATAAATTGCTCATCGGTAACATTTAAATTCATGAAACTAATGAATAAAAATTTTTTGAATGAACAAATAAAGAAAATAGAAGTTTTTGAAAAGGCGTATATGTATGCGATTTACTACAGAGTAAAACATGATTCTTTCTGTAATTTTATTGAAATAGATTACTACAGGCAAAACAAAGAAAAATTGTTGCGAGAAATTAAATTAGCTCTGAAAAATCCAAATTTATATGAACCAGAAACAGCATTCTCTTTCTATCTACCAAAATCAGATATGTTCTTCAGGAGAATGATCCACACTACATTCAAGGACTTGGTAATCAAATTTATTTTTGTCTGTGTCTTAGCTGAATTATTAGATTTTACCTTGGTTAGAAATTGTTTTTCATATCGACTCGATACCAATCTTGAGAAAGATAATAAATCAAAAAAATATTTATATAAGTCTTACTATAAAGGGTTTACAGACTTTGTAGATTGGCAGTTAGCACAAGTAGAAAATAGCACTTGTATGCTTAAAACTGACATATCATCTTTTTATGATTCTATATCTCATGAATATCTCCTATCAGCAATTTCAAAACAATTAAGTATAAGTAATGAAACTGATTTCATGATTTTATTTGGTAAAACCTTGAAATTCACAACTTGTTATTATTCAATTGTGGATGGAAAATTATGTGAAACATATAATAGCCAAGGTATTCCTATAGGAAATTCAGCAGAGGGATTTATAGCCAATATATTCCTTAATGAAGTTGATGAAGCATTATTCAACTTAGGCATAAATTTTGGCAGGTATGTCGATGATTTTCGCGTTTTTACCAACAACAAAAGTGAGGCATTAAAAGCTCTAATAGTTATACAAGAATTTCTTTTAAAAATAGGAATAAATTTGAATTCTGCAAAAACCAAAATTATAGAAGCTCAAGAAAAGATTATTGAATTTATTAAAGATTCCAAGAAGGCTGGAGGTTATGAAATGCTTGGTGAAGAAGAGGAAGACGATCAAAACAACAAAAAAAATAAGCTAAATAAAACTGCCATAATTAAAGAAATTGATTCAGGAAAAGCAAGTAATTTAGATGAAAAAATATCACCCCATCAAACAGAGTTTATAGTAATAGAAGATATTGATAATGAGGAAAAAGCCAAACAATTCGGCAAATTACTAAATGAAATTAAATTAGGCACAAAGCTAGAAATCAAAGTATTTAGTAAGCATATAGAATGGCTTTATCAATTGTCGAAAAAATATCCAAAGCATTGGAAGTTATACTCTTGGTTGTTTGTGAAATTCGTGTCTCTAGACTACAGCAATGATGTTCAAATAATTAGCCTTAAATATCTTTTTAAAGTCTTTGATGATGAACTTATTAATACATTTATTAAGACTAGAATTATTCATCATCTCGTTATGCCACGAAAGGGGGCATTAACTTATATAGAAAGAATATCTACAAGAACAATGCTAAAGGAAAGAATGATTGAACATATAACTAAGTTAATGAAAATAAGTTGTATTGCATTGCAGTTGAACTGTATATATGCTTACTATTTGCTTTTTAAAGATCATCGGCAGTTGCAAGATTTTGTATCGAAAAGTTTAAAACGTCCAATAGCAGAACCGATTCAACAGGCTGTTTATCAGATTGGATCTTTATGTTACAAAGGTTCTCCAAGGCTAGTTTCTTTTGAAGAGATTTTGGAAGAGAGTGAAATAGAAGATGAA
>Ga0105046_10016820_pt1 | contig 11216 bp, 10 predicted proteins | sample MAT03_FD_78385 | JGI IMG/M metagenome (GOLD analysis project Ga0105046, IMG submission 78385) | Freshwater microbial communities from Lake Fryxell liftoff mats and glacier meltwater in Antarctica - MAT-03 (megahit assembly) | ecosystem: Environmental > Aquatic > Freshwater > Ice > Liftoff...
ACTCCGTTCATTAGCGGAAAGGACAGCCTGAATAACGAGTTCAGTTACTTTGACGGTGCGGGGGCGAAGCAATCGATCTCGATCCCGCCTAGTTTATTGATCAGCGCGATGGGCCAAATCGATGATGTATCGCTGGCCGTCACGATGGACTTGAAGCGCACCGGCAATGCCATCTACCTTGTCGGCGAAACTCGTGAAGAGCTGGGCGGTTCCCATTACACCGTCGTTCGCGAGCTCTCCGGTGGACAAGTGCCAACGGTTGATCCCGATCGAGCGAAGCAAACGTTTGCAACCGTGCATCGCGCGATGTCCCAGCGTATGATCCGTAGTTGCCACGACTTGAGCGAAGGTGGTTTGGCAGTGGCTGCGGCGGAAATGTCGATGGCGGGTCGTTTAGGGGTTCAAGTTGATCTCGGAACCTTGCATTCGGAGTTGAGCGACGTCGCGATGTTGTTCTCAGAATCGAATACACGCTTTTTGATCGAGGTGACGCCGGAGAACGAATCCAGCTTGAACGCACAGTTCCAATCGGCTGGGATTTCGCTGCAGCGGTTGGGGGAGGTGAGTTCCAATGATCGCGTCTTGATTACAATCGGTAACCGAGTCCTTGTTGACGAAGTTATCGAGAAGCTTGTTGATCGTTGGAAAAAACCGCTAAACTGGTAGTTTTTGAGTTTCCGATTTCCGATTTCCAATTTCCGTTTCCGCCGCTGAGTTGATTCTATGATTCTCCTATCACCGACCCTTGACCGCGCCACACTTGCGGTCATCGTTTCACGCGGACAGTCTCGCAATCCCGAGAAACGTGAAATCGAATCGACGATCGTTTCGGCGGCCAGTCAGCTTGGTTCGGTCCAGGTTTTTGACGTACCGCATCTCTACGATCTGAAATATGACAGTGATGTGCTGGAGGAACTTCGTGGACTTGAGTGCGACCTGGTGGTTGCTTCGTGGATTTTCCCTCGCGCGGCACATTGGCTGCTTGATCGAATTGGGGTCCGTGGGCAATCAGAGCAGAGCTCGTTCGACGAACTGGCTGAGGACGATGACGAAGTCGACACTGACGCTGAAGCAGCAGCCAAGGAGACTCGTGTTATCGAAATGTTTCCTCGCCGCAGTCGCAAGATTTATTGCCTCGACATGCGTGCCGCAGGTGGCGACAAGCTTGCTGATGAAGTGCAGCGGATTGCGATTGCCACGGATGCCAAGGCAGCAGAACCGACCATAACGGCTCCGACTAGGTTTGATGATTCGGCCTCGCGACGTTGGTATCCCGTGATCGACTACAGCCGCTGCACGAACTGCATGGAGTGCATCGACTTTTGCCTGTTCGGCGTCTATGGGCTGGATGATGCAGAAACGATCTTGGTGGAACAACCTGACAATTGCCGAAAGGGTTGCCCCGCGTGCAGTCGTGTTTGCCCTGCCGGTGCGATTATGTTTCCCCAACACAAGGCACCCGCAATTGCCGGTGCTGCAGTCGAAGGTAATGAAGGGTTTAAGATTGACCTATCGCTGCTGTTCGGGGCGCCTGACCAAACATCCGATGCAGTTGCCGTTGCTGCCCGCGAACGTGATGAACAGTTGCTACTCGCAGGTCGAGACACCGTCGGGATGCCGAAGCTACGGCACCATGCATCGGCAGCCAATCAACCCAAAGATGATCTCGACCGGTTGATCGATGATTTGGATCGATGCGAGCTATAAGCTTGTTTATTAACGCGTCTGACTCGCTCACACAGTGCTATCGCGCCGGAACGCCGTCGCTGCGATTGGGCCAATAACCGTTGCGTTGATCGCTTGAATCGGCCGGTGAAAACCCCATGACGCAGCCAAAGCATCGGCGGCTTCTTCGATGTCAGAAATTTCACCCCATCCGCCGTTTCGCAAGTACGCGTGCGCGAACTCATGGGCAATCACGTACATCGCGAACGGCTCCGACGCGGCAGCGAGCTTTGGTCGCAAGACAACGCAGCGGCTCCCACGACCGGGAAGTCCCGGGGTCGGCATAAGGAGCGACCAACCCACTCCGGGTTCGTAATTGTCAAGCGTAACAACGAAGCGATGATCATCCAAAAAGTCGCGCTGTACCTCCAACGGAAGTTGCTCAAGCACCAACAACACACGTTGCCGCAATACGGGATGTTCGTTGAATGGATTAAGGTAAGCTGAAAAAGTCATCGTCCGGCATGCTCTCGGGTTAAATCTAACTCGCTCGTTGTTGAATCCGCCTATTCTTTAGCATCTCTCCGCTTGGTCAGGTTGACAATCGCCCCAGCACCGATCAACTTATTCCGTCTGGCGGAACGCAGCAAACGGTATCGAAGCTCTTCGATCTTTGGATCCCTTCATGCCGAAGCTCAATTGCTTGCGGTTGCGGCTTACCATGTGTCGTTAAAAGGCCATTGAATACATCTGTTTATCCCGTTGTTAGCCAGCTTCATTTTTGTGGTGTCTTTGGTATGCGTGAAGCGAGTCGCTAACCCACGTCCAGGCAAAACAGGTTTGGGATTGGTGACGGTGTTGTTCTTTTCCAACCAAGCGATGGCCTTGGCCTTCACGTTTTTTTGGCGAAAAAGTTATGCGAAGAGCGTTCGAATGGGTCAAAGAACGTTAATGGGTCAGACCCAATCGTGCCGCTCTCAAATCAATATTCCGGCGATGGCGGCGTTGATCAGTGTCGCGAGGAAGCCTCCCAGCAAAGCTTTCGAACCTAAGCTGGCAAGGTCTGAGCGTCGACTGGGGGCCATGGCTCCGATCCCGCCCAATTGAATTCCGAGAGAAGAAATGTTGGCAAAGCCTGTCAACGCATAAACGGTAAGTCGATAGGAACGATCTTGAATCCCCTGGACGCCGACAAACTTGTCGTTCTCTTTGATTGCGTTAATGTCGGTCAGGTCTTTGAATGCTACGAACTCATTGAGAACAAGTTTTTTACCAAGTAGCTCGCCGACTCGCGGTGCATCGTCAGGTGAGACACCCATTAAAAACGCAAGCGGTGAAAACACCTTTGAAAAAATTAATTCCAATGACAGTGTTGGGAATTGGAAAGTGGATCCGATCTGTGCGAGCGCATAGTTTAAACCTTCGCCACCCTTCATCAGCAAGAAGTTGATCATCGCGATACCGGCAATGAACGCGATCAACATCGCGATGATATTCAAGACCAACATCATACCGTCAGATGCTCCACCTGCCGCCGCGTCAACGACGTTCGCGTGTGTTCGTTCATCGGCCATCTTGATCTCGCCGCGCGTGACAGGCTCCATCGTCTCGGGGATCAGCAGCTTGGAAAGATATAATCCGCTGGGAGCTGCCATTACGCTTGTCGCGAGAATCGCAACTGGATCCGCGCCCATGCCGATATAAACGGCCATAACACCACCAGACACTGTCGCCATGCCACCGATCATCAACGCGAGCAACTCTGACTTTGTCATCGTGGCAACGTACGGCTTGATGATCAGCGGAGCCTCCGTTTGACCCATGAATACGTTGGCGGTGGCGGCTAGCGCTTCCGCACCGCTGACACCCCTGCTACCGAACACCAACAACATTGCTTTGGCGAAAAACCAGACGATGGCTTGGAGCACTCGCAGATGATACAGCACTGTAAAAACGGCGGAAACGAAGATGACCGTTGGCAGGGCGCGAACGGCGAAGATGAATCCTTGGCCAGCACCGAATGCGTAGTCGGCTTGGCCATTATTTGCCAGCGGACCGAAAACGAACTCGGAGCCTCGGTTGGCGAAGTCGAGGAATTTCGCGACCATCGCCCCGGCCAGCTCAAAACCCGAATAGACAAAGTCGACTTTCAGAATCAGGACAGCAAGCAGGAACTGCAAGCCAAGTCCTGTTGCAATCGTTCTCCAATTAACGTTGCGCACATTCTCGGAGCAAGCAGCGGCAAGTCCAAGGAAAAAGACGACCCCGAAAACTGCTTGGCCTCGTCCCCCGATACTCTCGCGAAGCAACCATGCTAGGCAAGCCGCCAAAACGATTCCCAGCAAGATGATGCCTCGAGTTCGCAAAGACGTTTCCGGGTTCGGGATACTAGTCATAGACGAGTTCACTCAGGCGGTTTGAAAACTGAAAACTGAAAACTGAAAACTATTTTTGCAACAGAAAAATCAACAAACCGATCAGCGTCATGCAGATCGCTGCCAAGGTGCCGACCATGACAAAACGTTGATGAGTCCGTTTTGATTTTTGGATACCGATCGTGGCATCCCCTTGGAGGGCCGGGGCCACTGGAACGCTGGCGGTTTGCAACGAAGCGGTTGAACGAGGTATTGGATGCTTGAGCGGAGATACAACCGAGGCTGGTGCGGCACCAAATTCTGCTAACGCCTCGCTTGCGCTGCGCCATTGCGACCAGCCATCTCGCCAGATCAGCGAGGTTGGTGTGACGCGAGCCTCCGCAATCCAACTGCGAAGGACGTCACCTGTCGCTGGGCCGTATTGGCCACCGCTTGGTGGTCGAACGTACCAAACGGCCGTCGGATCATTTAGCAATGACGATGCTTGTTTGTTTTTTTGCTCGCCGGTGGAACTGAAAGAGTTGGATGCCGCGACCTGGGCCGATCTAGCAATCGCCTGAGCGCCTGTCGAATTCACTTCCGACGATGCAGTATCTACGGCGGGTGAAGAGACGGCAGCATTGTCGCTGGGGATTCGAAATCGTGTTCCGCAATCTGGGCAGACCCCGCGTTTGCCGGCCAGTTCGGATTTGATGTTAAGCGATTTTTGGCAAGCGTGGCAGGCGAAGCGAATGCCCATAACAACGAGGCTCTACCGGACGTTGGTGATGACGGAGGCGCGGCGAAAGTGTATAACAAGTGTCCCCTATTGTTTCCGGAGCAATTGGGACAATTCACCTACACTCGACGCAAAAGGCACTATTGCAATGCTAAAACTAGTCGGAGCGCGACGACTTAGCGATAGGCCTCGTGACATTTGTCGCAAGCTTGTGTAACGGCCCCCGCCGCAGTACTAACCGCCGCAGCATCGCCCTGATCAAGGGCCAACGAAATGCTTCGTGAGGCGGACGCCAATTCACGGCACAACGCCCCATAATCTGCGTCTTCGGCGTCCGCGAGTCCGGGCTTGGTCAGGATCTCGCTTACCGAGGCGACCAGCTCAGCGGCTCTGCGAACACGTTCGGACTCCGCTTTGACTGCCGCTGCGTCTTTAGTACCCTCCTTGAGCGGACCGTCTAGCAAGGCTTGGAGGTAATTCATCAAGGGGACGCGGTCAGCGATAATGGACCAATCGTTGTCCAATTCTGCTTCACGGCTAGCCAAACCGGTGCCGGATACCAAATCCTCAAGGTCGGCCTTCCGCTGCTTGACTTCGTTGTAAACCTGACCAGAACCTGACTTACAATTCAAGGCGGTTCTGGCGATCAAGTCCCGCGCTGCGGGAGCATCCTTTTTCCAGCGAACGTCTCCGTTATGCTCGACCACGATCGCAAACAGCGAGGCGAGAACCGACAGTTTTATGCGAGCCTCTTGAAAGCCACCGCTTTGGAATGCGGCTGGAGTTGTCACGATCACGTCGAGCTCAAGACGCAGTCGCTTGATTTCATCCTCAAGTGTTGCAGGTGAAATCAGCGCCGAAAAACCGCTTGCGTTTGCCGCTGCAACTGCGGACGAGCCTGCGCCACTGGGTTTGGAGTTAGAAGCGGGCGCGGCTTCTTGTACGACTCCTAATTCTGGTCGAGCACCACGAATCGCGTCGGCAGATTTTGCGAAGAAAACGCCGCGAAACGAATCGCTGGAGAATTTTGGTGCCGGGGCTCGGCGTTCAGCGGCTACGGCGACGACAACCGAGAGTCCGGCGATGATGGCAAGCAAAAGCATTGAGTGACGATTTGAATTCATAATGTCTAGCTTAGTGTCACCTTTCGCGCCGCGAAAGTAGCGGGCCTTCGCGGATAGGCTGTGAATCTATTCGAGCCGGTTGGATTTGCGGCAAAATGGTAACCCGGCGCGTCAGCGAGGCGGCAACCGGATCCTCGCCAACGCGTCGGGTTACCAATAGATTCACAGCCTAGGAGCGAAGGACGACGATCAGGATGCTAAACCTATCGCGATTCAAAACGTCGACTCCAGCCACCGTTGACTTGAAGCGTCTGGCCCGTGAGGAATGAATTTTCGGGTGTCGATAAGAAGACTGCCGCAGCGGCGATATCGGCAGGCTTGCCCCAGCGATGCATCAAGGATTGATTTTCAGCTCGCTGGTTCCAATAGTCGCTCGTGTTCTGACCCCATGTTGTTTGAATCCAACCAGGGGAAATGGTGTTAACGCGAACCAGCGGAGCGATCTCCTGGGCCAGCGATTTGGCGAAAGCCTCGACTCCGGCTTTGATCGGGGCGAACATTTGCCCGGCATCGCCCTCCATCCCTTCACCCGCTTGGTCCCAACCGATGAACAGCATCGAAGGCGGAAGCCGGTCTGGAATCTGCCGGCCTTGCGCCTGCAAGCGTGCAGCAACTTCGCGTCCCGAGCCAATGGATCCGATGAGATCGACATCGATTAGTCTTTTGAGCTTTTCGTCGAACGCCCAGTCAGCGGCTTCACCGGTCAGCACGTCCGCACCAGCGCAGTGAACCCAGACATCAATATGACCGAGGTGATCAAAGCAATTCGCAACGAATCGCAACGTCTGCAAACGATCGCTGAAATCACACTGATCGATGCTTGTGTCCGAACCGAGACTGCGAGCTAGGTTCGCGACCGTTTCCGCTGCCGCGAGACTTTGATTGTAGTGGATGATTAGGTTCGCACAGCCCGCGTTAGCAAACTCAATTGCAATTTGCCGGCCAATACCGCTGGACGCTCCCGTCACGACGGCGTTGACGTCACAAAGCGGTCTTCGTGAAGGGACCGGACTATCAGAAGGAGTTGGGTTCAATCCAGCGTTCTGCGATTACAAGTTTGGCGTTGTGTAAGGCTCTACATCGCCGACCATGTGGAAGTGATTATGGTCAATGTACATAACTTCGATCACTTCACGGTCGTCCAGCGTGTGCGGTACAGGATAACCCACGATCGCCCGCTCGCTACAGTAGACCGTGCATTTGTAGTGTGCATGGTGCAATTGTGCGGGACCGATCAGCGGGTAGAACCGTGGTGGGTCGATGTAGTCAGCAATCTTTTCCTTAATGATGCGAACGTTGTTGCGTTGCTTTTCATAGAGGAAAGGAACGCCGCCTTGAACAGGCCGAGCCTTTTCGAGCGCGTGGATGACTTCATCATCCGTTGGCGGGTCCAGAGCGACGGGGGGCCCGCCTGCCGTGGTTGGTCCGAGAATAGGAACACGCGCGTATCGCTCGTGTTCCCAGAACTTTTCTTCCTGGCGATGTTGATAGTACGGGCTGACCGGTATTGGCAACCCGAAGATCCCGAGACTCGGGCCGTTGGAGACGCCGAAGCAACCGATGGCCGGTGCCATCAATGCTGCAAGTAGCCCGGTAACGACGAGCTGGCGAGCCGCTGGAGTAGGTTTGGGTGATCGGCAGGTGTTCATCGAGTCGCTCATGACTTGGTGTTTCGGTTGGATGAGCATCGCATGGCTCACCACGTCAATCAGTTGTTTGCGTTCGCGCCATGCCGATGGCCGCTCGCGTAATGTAGTTATCGTGTCAAACTGTAACGGTCTTGTGGATAAATCGGAATTTAGCGAGAGAGTTTTTGGGAGAGTAGAACGATTGTCCTCAATCGTTCACCCTTTGAGTGATGGAGCACAATCGATCCTCCATGCAACAAAAAATCCGCTGGTCTTGGGAGACCAGCGGAGACGTTGTTCTGGGTGTCAGCGTGTTCCACGATCGCTTATCGCTTATCGCTTAGCGATCGGTGAAGTCTAGGAACCACCAACCATCATCCCATTCAAGGCTGACCTTACGCCATCCCAATGGAACTTGCGGATAGGGATAGAATGGACCGATGTAAGGAAACGCTGACGGACTGTACTGCTGCGGATAGGTAACGGCAGCATAGTTGGGATACGCTGCGTAGCCTGGCCAAGCGTAGTTGGGCAGGTAAGGCTGTTCGTAGCGTGGCGCAGCGGCTCCACCAGCGTACGGGGCCATCGGCATTGGACTGCCCATCGCTCCACCTTGCATTCCCATGCCGGCTGGCATCGCCTGCATCGGTTGGCCGTTCTGCATGTGATACGGCGCGGTTTGAACAGGCACGTTAATCGGACGAGCTGAAGTTGCAATCGCTGGTGTACCACTTCGTCCCGGACGTTCGACTGCGTCAACGGCAACCGGTGTCAAGTTGGGGGCATAGTCAGACAATGGTGTTGGTTCACCCGAACTGTTGTCGACGAACGGTTGTGGAATCGCGCCTTCTCCACCGTACACAGCGATTTCATCGACGACGTCGACAACTCCCGGTGTTTTGCGGACCAAGTTGGTGATCAGCTCGCGATGTTCTTCGCTACTAGCCCGCCCGGTCACATAGACGCGGCCTTGCTGAGTATTAACATCGACGCCGAATCCTTTGAGCCGTCCCTGACGTTGAGCAGTACCGAGCGAATTGACGACCGCCGAAGTGATCGTGCGGTCGGATTCAACGGTCGACGAGGCGTCCACGTCCGTGGCCGCAGCCATCGCAACTTCGCTGGCGGGTTGCCAAGCAGCAGGCTTGCTGGCCTGGGTAACGGGAGCAACCGGCTTTGCTATCTCAACAATAGCTTTCTTGGGAGCCGCAGCGGCCAAGGCTTGTTTGAACGAAAAAGAATCGTTGGTCGGTCGATTAACTTCGGCGGAAGAAGCTGGCTTCTTCTCAGCCTGAGCAGTGGTGATCGCCGCCTTTGGGCGTACGACCGTTGCGACGGATGCCTCTGCAGGTTTTACTGTCGCTGCTACCGCTGGCTTCGCTGCCGCGGCGACGGGTGCCTCTGCAGGTTTTACTGTCGCTGCTACCGCTGGCTTCGCTGCCGCTGCGACGGCTGGTGATGCTGTCGCTGCGACGGCTGGCTTGGCGGTTGGAGCAGCCGTGGAAGCAATCGTGATCTCATCGACTACGTTTGCGATTCCTTCGATGCCCTTGGTCACCGATAGGACGCTTTGCTTCTGAGCGGATTCGCGGACATTGCCGCGCATCAGCACCACGCCTTTATCGACCTTCAGGTCGAGCGTAAAGTCCTTCAAGGTTCCGGCGTCACGCTGGACCTTTAGCTTTTGAATGATTTGTTCGGCGATCTCTCGATCGCCTGCCTGGGCCTGCAGTGGCCCACCAGCAACGATTGTGAGCATCGTTGCCGCCAAAAAGAAACGTCGCATGGAGTGCCTCCTACATTCCTCAACCCAGTAGCCCGCTTGTCAGGTCGCGCACCCTCGGTGCGTACGCGGAGCGGTTTCAGGTTCTTTCGGTCGAATCGGAGCCATGCTAGTAGGTTTTTTCCGATTTTAGCGTCGATAGGTTTTTTTCCGGTCGTTTCGATCAGGGATAGCTACTTCGAACGCCACATGCAGTTGCCACAAACTTTCTAGTTTGCCGGGCTGGTTATCCGTCAAGGATTGGCTTTAGGGTTAGCCGTTTTGGCGTTAGCCACGGTTTCCGGACTTTAGGGTAAGCCGTTTTGGCGCTACCACGGTTTCCGGGCTTTAGGGTTAGCCGTTTTGGCGCTAGCCACGGTTTCCGGGCAAGAACCGGGGCTGGCGCCCAAACGGCTAACGGTTGCAAGCCGAAGTTTTAGCTCCAACGGACCACTATTAGCGGCCCCGAAAATATCTCGCAAAGCCAGCAAACGCGATCAAACTTCCCGCCAGCGGAATAAGTGCGAAGGCAAGCCGCGGCTGAACGGCGCAGGCACCAATGGCGACCAGCACAATGGTCGCAATGCCCGGGGGAAGCCATTGGGCAGGACGCCGGATTGATGGCCACGCCAACCAAAGAGCACCGAGTACGAGCGAGAGCCTGATCAAAGAAGCAACGCCAAAGCCTGTTGCGAGTCCAAATCCCATGTACCAGGCCCCTACTGCTAGCAAAGCGAACGAGATTGCCAAAGGGAGAAGTAGAGGGGGCGCGGGGGCGTTCGTTTTCAGTTTTCGGCTTTCCGGAAGAGATTCTGAAGGTGCGACTACTTCGCCAAGACACGCGACGACGTGATCGCGCAAAACGCGGGAATCGTCCTCAAAGCGATGAAATCTGCTTCACGGCAAGCTCGTCGGCTCAACCTGGGCTCAATTTGCAGCGCCCAGGCAAGTTCGTAAATCGCTGCTCGCGCTTGACCTTCGCAGGCGAGATAGCAAGCCAAATTGTAATGCAGCCTCGCATTTTCGGGCACGATTGCCAGGGCTCGGGTCAAGCTCACGACTGCTAAGTCCGTTCTGCCCATTCGTTTTTGACACCAACCCATCGCCATCAGGGCCTCGACTCGCGCGTCACGGTATTTCGAAGCCTTGCGAAACGCCGCGATCGCTGCCGGATAGCGGCGCAGAGTGCGATGCGATTGGCCAATCACCATTTGCCGCCGCGACTCATGCTTCGGTTCGTAAATGCAAGCTCCATGTCGGGTCGCCAGATCGAACGCTTTCCTGGCGAAATCGCGGCGTGTTTTCCGGTCCACGCCAAGCCGGACAGCGGGCAGAGTGACCAGTTCCAGATAGCCTTCGGCCATTTCAATCGCCGCCGGAACAGGTGTCAGCAACGAAACCAAGGCTTTTTGCGGGATTTCAAAGAATTTACTTGCAGGATCGATAGAGGTCGCGAATCCGGCAGGGGTCTTGCCGTCAATGGAAAACGACGGTGTTGCAGGAGTCATTTTTCCGGCGTCGGATTTCGTTTCGCCGGATTCGCCAGCAGGTCCATCGTTGAGTGACGCGGCTGGTAGTTTGGTGTTCGGGACTTGGTCCACGATAAATCCTCGTTATTTTGTCTTGAATTGTTAATGAATCATACGCAGCGGCGTGCTGAGAAGCTACAGCGAACTGATCCAATGGTTGCGGTTATGCCGTTGGCGGAGTCGTTTAGAGTGGTTGCTGGCAATTTTTGCGGAACTATTTAAGGGACTTTGAGTCCAATGCCGGTAGCTCAAATCCATTACTTAAGAAAAATCGTGGGTCTCGGTTCAATCGTTACGTCCGGCAAACTCGTGCTGCTGCGTCTTATCTTAAGTCATTGATTGCGTTTCAAAACAGACAAAAATTTGCGGCTTTAAGCCCCGTAACTATACTCGGCATCGAGTCCTGGTCGTACGA
>Ga0105046_10016822_pt1 | contig 11216 bp, 7 predicted proteins | sample MAT03_FD_78385 | JGI IMG/M metagenome (GOLD analysis project Ga0105046, IMG submission 78385) | Freshwater microbial communities from Lake Fryxell liftoff mats and glacier meltwater in Antarctica - MAT-03 (megahit assembly) | ecosystem: Environmental > Aquatic > Freshwater > Ice > Liftoff...
AAACAAGGAAACAAGTAGACAGGACCTGTGTACCTATTTCCTTGTTTCCCTATGTACTTACTTCTCATCCTTGCACTGTCTGCATCAACTGCTGAACAAATTCGATCTCATCCTGATTAACGGTATGGCCCATGTTGGGATAAATGCGCAGCGTAGTGTCGGCACCTAACGCTTGTAAGATTGACGCGCTGCGCTCGACACGTCCTTGGGGGATATGGAAATCGACATCGCTACAACCTAAGAAAGTTGGCGTGTCAGCCAGATCACCGCCGTACGTCCGCGGCTGATCGCCATTCTCGATTAGCGCGCCGCTCAAGGCAACTACGCCACCATAGCGGTGCGGATGGCGCGCCGCATATTCTAATGCCAAACATGCCCCCTGTGAAAAACCGAGCACGATCGTCTTTGCTGGGGGAATGCCAGCGGCATGAATTTGCGTCAGCAGATCCGCCACCGTCTGAATGGCCGACGAGAACCACGGTTCGTTGCTGGCGATGGGGGCAATAAAGCGGTTGGGATACCACTGGCTGCCGGCTGCCTGTGGCGCCAAATAGACAAAATCCAGCGCGTCGAACTCTTGCGCCAATCCCAGAATATCTTCTGCCGACGCACCGCGGCCATGCAGCAAGATCATAGCTGCTTTGGCTTGATCGAGTGATGCGCCCTGCATGAGTACAGGCATACCTTGATGGAGATTCGTTTGACGGGACATATGAGTGTTTGCTTTCTCAAAGATCGAATTTTTGTAAACACGGATCATTGAATGCAAAAACAAAATCCGTGTTTTTCCTATCCGTGTTTACAAAATTGGTGAATCACAGATTGCGCTCGCTACGGTAATTTGATCGGCTTCAGGCGCGCCTGGATGCTGGCCCGGTTGGGCTCCAGCCAAGGCGGCAATTTCAACTGGCTACCCAACGTGTCTGCGGTCTCATCGATCAGAAACCCAGGGCCGGCGGTGGCCAACTCGACAATATGGCCATCTGGATCGTTGGTATAAATACTTTTAAAGTAGATACGATCCATCACCGGCGAGACACGCAGCCCAGCCTCGACAAGCTTTTCCCGCCATACCAGTTGTGTTGCTTCATCTGGCACACTGAGCGCAAAGTGATGAGTCTGGCCAGCGCCCATTTTTACGTAGCCACTCTTCTGCGGGTTGCGTGCAAAGTAAGTGATTAATGTGCCCGGGTTACCGTCTCCAACGCCCCAATACCAGTGTGCCGAATTGGGATCATCGAAATTGTTGGTCATCTTGACCCGCCGCATACCCAATAGATCGCCAAAGAATGCATGCGTACGCTCAATATCCTGGCCAATCGCCGTGATATGATGCATACCTTGGCTAAGCGCCATCTCCGGTGTAATCGTCGGCACGGGCTCGCGCCAAGTCTCCGCCTTGATGCGCGCCTCGTCGCGGTTGTTGACCATCATCTCTGCTGGCGGCGCACGAAAGGCCATGCCTAGCGCATCGGGTGTTTCATCCACCGTCCAGCCAGGACCGTCGGTAGCAATTTCGAGAATCACGCCGTCGGGGTCGCGAAAATAGATCGACTTGAAATAGTGCCGATCCAGCGGACCATCCACAGCCAGGCCCAGATCAGTCAAGCGGCGCTTCCACTGGAGCAGGCCCTCGTAATTCGCCACGCGCAGGGCGAAGTGGTGGGTGCCACCCACGCCTGGATGTCCTTTGGGTGCACGTGGCCATTCAAAGAAAGTAACGGCCGTGCCGGGGCGACCTGTCTGATCCCCAAAATACAGATGATAGGAACCCGTATCGTCAAAGTTGACCGTCTGCTTGATAAAATGTAGCCCCAGTACACCCACGTAAAAATCGACCGTGCGTTGGGCGTCGCTACAGACGAGCGTGATGTGATGGATGCCTTGAATGGTCATTCGTTCTCTCCTTTGGCTGGGATTGATTCAACTTGCAGATTGGTAGAAGTCTAAAAAACAGTTAGGTACATTCTACTGGACGCAATAGATATACTCTACAATGCTTTTATATAGTAAGCTGCAAGCTGATTTCCAGTTTTATGTCGATGCCTATAAATTAAATCCGATCAATGAGTTTGGCTTGCGGTAAGCTGCTTTAGTTCGTAACTAACAATGCTGACCAGCGCTTAAAATCGAGAGCTGACTTTTGACGCCAATTCGGGCCAGTGCTACCATGGTTGTAGCGAGCAAATCACCCATTAAAGATCAGAAAAATAACTATGTATAAAAGAATTATCGTCAAATTGGGCACCAGCGTACTTACCGGTGGCGGCCGCAACCTGGACAATCCACGCCTTGTCGAATTAGTGCGTCAATGCGCCGAACTTTATTATCAAGGCCACGATATCATTATCTGTACATCAGGGGCCGTGGCCGTGGGGCGCGCTCGGCTCAATTTCCCCGATCTGCCGCCAACCATTGCCAGCAAACAACTTTTTGCCGCCGTTGGCCAGAGCCGCCTGATGCTTGCTTGGGAGCGCTTCTTTGAAATTTATGGGATTCATGTCGGCCAAATTCTGCTAACCCGTGCCGATGTGGAAAATCGTCACCGCTTTCTCAACGCACGCGATGTCTTTTCTGCGCTGCTGGAACATCGAATTGTGCCAGTAGTCAATGAAAATGATGCCGTTGCAACCGAAGAGATCAAGGTTGGAGATAATGACAATCTTTCGGCGTTGGTTGCCACGTTGGTCAATGCCGATCTGTTGCTTCTGCTGACCGATCAGGCCGGGCTCTACACGGCCGACCCTCGCAGCAATCCAGATGCGCAATTGATCTCAGAAGTGCGCAAGATTGACGACGCATTGCGTTTGCAGGCCGGGGGTAGTGTCAGTGGTCTAGGGGTGGGCGGCATGGCAACCAAACTCCAGGCTGCCAATATTGCACGACATGCGGGGGCGGATGTGATCATTGCTGCCGGGCGCGAGCCCAACGTGATCACCCGCGTTGCCAAAGGCGAATCATTGGGAACGCGTTTTCCGGCGCAGGCCACCCGCCTGGAAAGCCGCAAAAGTTGGATTCTGGCTGGTCCCAAACCGGCGGGTCGCCTGGTTGTCGATGCTGGTGCGGCACGAGCGCTGTGTGAAAAGGGGCGTAGCCTGTTGCCAGCCGGTATTGTCGGTGTAGAAGGTGATTTTCAGCGTGGTGACACTGTAACGATTCTTGATATGGCGCGACAGGCCTTAGCGCGCGGGTTAGTCGCCTACGCCGGCAATGACTTGCGTCAGATTGCTGGCTGCCATTCCGACCAAATCGCTGACCGGCTTGGCTATGCTTACGGCCCAGTCGCTGTTCATCGCAACGACATGATTCTCCTGACCGACTGACGCTGCGCGGTGAATCGACGCATATTGGGGCAACAATGAGGCATCGGCATGTTTAGCCGCTACGTTACGCGCCGAGTTAGTTACAAGTTGGCTGCCTACGCGGTCCAGAATTTTGGAAAATAGATCGACAATGGCAGGGTCAAATTGAGTGCCGGCACAGCGCTTGATCTCTGCCTGGATGGCAGGTAAAGGCATGGCTTTATGATAAGGCCGATCGGATGCCATCGCTTCGATGGCGTCGGCCAAACCGACAATGCGCGCTTCTAGCGGAATTGCGGTACCGGCCAAACCGGCTGGGTAACCCTTACCGTCGTAATGTTCATGGTGGTGGCGGATAAATGGAACAATCGACTGTAGAGAATGGCAGCCTTGCACGAGCTCTGCACCCACCGTTGGATGCTTTTTGATAATCTCATATTCCTCATCCGTTAATCGGGCCGGTTTGTATAAGACCGCTTCCGGGATGCCCAATTTGCCAATATCGTGTAACAAGCCCGCCCTGCGCACTAATTCTACATGATCTGTTGCCAAACCTAATTCTCGTGCAATTAACTCCGCATAGAGCGCAACATGATGTGAGTGTTCGGATACATAGGGATCACGCAAGTCCAAAGCTTTTGCCAACACTAGCAGAATCTCATCATTGAGCAGCGAGATCTCGGCTGCTTGTTGGATCAATTCTGAGTTCTGAGTGCGTAACTGTAAGACAATGGCTTCCGTGCGGTCGACGTATTGCTTCTGGCTATAGCGCAACATGAGTAGGGGCACCAGCATAAACAAGATGCCAAGCATGCCACTGGTAAGATAGCTATAGATGAGCGCATACGCCACAATGCCCAAAGCAATATAGTGCAAGCCAAGCCAGCGAAAGCGTTCCATCCAGATCGATAACAAGGGGAGTTGCTGATCGATGCTCATAGCGCCCGCGATTAACATGGTTGTACTTACATAGACAATAGCAGCGGCCACAATGGCATAGCATAATTGGGCATATGGGGATATTTCATTGAAAACTAGGGTGCTCATTATGACAAGTGCTGCACAGATGAGACCACCAATCGAATGGTTGCTAGCATTGAAAAGAAAACGCAAAATAGGGCTGCGGTATTTAATCGTAGCAACCACAGCAATCGCTGGCCCAATCACAATTGCCGCCATTGGTCCAAAGAGCAGTACACCCCCCAAGAGCGCGGCGGCAGAGGTCGAAACTGAGGTATTTTTTACATAAATCTCGATACCTAGTGCTTCTGTCAAAATAGCCAATGCTGCTAAGAGAAGAATGCCAGGCCAGTTGACTGGCGGACTTAGAGGAACCAGCAGCGTGGCTAGGAGAACGGCCAAAACAATTACTGTAACAATGTAGGCTCGAAGCATCCTTGCTGGTTGGATTTTGGGGGTTGCTATAGATGCCATAACATTTCTACCTTGGTTCTTATTTGGTCGATCAATTCAAGTATGACCATCACATTGTTACTATTACTTTTGATCAATTTGAGCCAAAAAGCAATAGTACTTGGGTAATGACTTCATGACAAAGTCGCGAGTAATTTGTCGATTGATTGGGACTTATTGGGTTCGAACTCTGGACCTTGCCGGCTGGGCAGAGTGGTCGATGCCGTAGCCACCGACTCGAATACTGGTTCAAATACACAAACCCGGTTGCGTCCACCCTGTTTTGCCTGATAGACTGCCATGTCTGCACGATGAATTAATTCGTCCACACGTTTGTCATGCCATTGAAATTGAGCGATGCCAAAGCTCATTGTTACTTTGATCGGCGTGGCGCTAGTCAACACTGTAAATTCTGCGTTTTCAATCTTGTGCCGGATTTCCTCAATAAAGAGACATGCTTCTACCAAACTTGTTTCGGGCATCAAAATTGCAAATTCTTCGCCGCCAAAACGCGCCACCAGATCATAGTCACGGCTGGAATACTTTAAAATATCGGCTACACCCTTCAATACAACATCACCAGCCAGGTGACCATAATTGTTGTTGATCTCACGCAGCAAGTCCAGGTCCGACATAACCAATGTGAGTGGCCGATCAAAACGATGCGCACGGGCAAACTCTTCGTTGATCTTTTCCATAAAATGGCGCGTATTGAACAAACCTGTTTTGGGATCGGTCTCTACCTGACGTTGCAAAGCTGGCACCATCAGCCCATTGCGTAGTAAATAGGCAAAAAAGATCACCATGACTACGGCATAGGGATTTACCATCCAGATCAGCACTGCGGCGGTGCCCATGCTTAATAGCCCAAAGTCCAACATCAAGGTCATGAAGCCAAAGACACCGGATTCGGCCAGACTTTGGCCGCGCGCGAGTTGAATTACAATCCCTACCAGCAGGTGATTAAGGATAGTAAAAAGTGCCATTGTTACTAAGATTGCCACTGCTCCCTGCAATCCAAGCGGCGTCCAACCAGGGTTGATCCATTGATAGACCGCGCCGGCAATGCTTACGACAATGGCAAAAGACGCAATATTGAATGTTTGAATGTACCAGACATATCGATGCCATATCCATTCAGCAATGTGAGCGACGATGATCACAATCAAAGCAGCCGGTGTACCAAGCAATATGAGTACAAATCCAACAACAATTAAGGTCGAATGGTAATTTGTGCGCGCCGTAACCCCTACCGTTCTGAAGGTTTGTAACAACGCCGCCAGTCCACAACAGAGCAACAGGATCCAGCTATGCTGAATCGTGATCTGACGTAACTGCCAGATGCCTACGACGGCTCCTACCAACAGGACGCTCCAAATATAAGCTTGGGCTATACGCGAGAGAGATTTCATATTCGGTAAAAGATGAGTACAGCTTGTGGCTGGCTCTTTGAATCCTAATCGATCTAAATTATCCACAAATAGATACAAACAAAATTTCCGGTCTAGGTTGAGTACGATCCTCTTTTAATCGCTATCCCAGTAAACACTATTCCAGTCGACACTGCCCCAACCAACACTACCCCAGCCGACACTGCCCCAGCCGACACTACCCCAAGTGAGGATTTCATTGCCGGTCCATAACAATTGCGCAGCTGCAATGCCTGTATTTGAACTTTGCGTTGTCGTACCATTGATCGCCGCGTAAATATCTAGATATCCTGCGCCCGACTGTTTCGCGGTGTAGCCAGGCCAGTTTTTATTGGCCGTTGCTTTTAGACGGTATTTCACCTGATCCGGCGTCAGATAGGGTTCATCTTGCAGCAAGAGAGCAACTGCGCCGGCCACGACAGCTGATGACATGGATGTGCCCGACATGCGAAAATAGGCGTTGCCAGCTACGCCACCGACCTTATTTGCAGGATGCTGTAAGGCCAAGTTGCTGTCATCACTGGCCAATAAACTGATAATATTTTTGCCTGGCGCCACCAGATCCGGCTTGACAATGCCATCGGTGGTCGTTCCATAGGCCGAAAAGGTCGCCAGTGTGTCATCCGTAATGCTAGCTGTGCCTTTGTCATCCGTAGCACCTACGCTAATCAAGAATGGATCGTTGGCTGGTGGATAAAGAACCCCATTCGCGTTGCTGCCATTATTGCCAGTTGAAACAACTACCACAATGCCATTGAACCAGAGAATTTCCAACGCAGCATCAAGCGGGCTGACATGATAAGATTCGGCCACTGAACTGTTCAGTGAAAGGTTGACGACCCGGATATTATAAGCGCTCTTGTTGTAGTAAATCCACTGTAAACCAGCGACGACATCGGACATGGTGCCGCGCCCCACATCATCCATGACTTTAACATCGATCAGATTTACCTTTGGCGCCACACCCATATGCGCGCCATTCGATTGGTCGCCGGTGCCGCCAATGGTGCCAGCGATATGGGTCCCATGACCGTTCGAATCATCAATCGAGCTCTGCGTACTGACAAACTCCACCTCTTTTAGAACACGGCTATTTTCCAACAAGTTCAAAATATCGTCGTGTGGGGCAATGCCGCTATCGACCACGGCAATGGTAATGCCTTGCCCTTGAATCCGGGGCGTTCCATTCCAAAGCTGGTCGGCGCCGATGCTTTTTACATAAGTGCTTGCTAAATTAGAGGTGTTAATACAGTCGATACAATTGCTACTCCCGGCCAGTTCTAGCTCGAAGCTGGCATCCCCGCTATTGGCAGAAGATTGGTGAAGCTCTACGGCAATTACATTCTGTCCATTGACTAGCGTATTTACGGGAATGCTGGCGGAGTGCCAGATGCGCTCATCAGAGCCTTCAATCGCGCTTGTGGCATATGTATTGTAGGCAATGGTTCCTGCCGGCATGTTTGTCCGCCAGACCTCTGTGTCGTTCAGATAGACAACCGCGCCGTCATCCCGAATCATGCCAAGTTGTAGCATGCTAAAGCTGGTTGCATTCGTTACATAAAATGAGCGTCGAAAATAGGTGGTTGGATATTTGCTATTTGGATTAGAGCCATAACTTACATAGGTGGTCTCATCATTGTCGCCATAGCCAAGTTCAGATTGCCCGGTGGCCCAGTTGCTGTCATCGAAAGCGAGCTGGCGCCAGTTTGTGCCTTGGTTAGAGCCGTTATCCAGATATTTCCAAACCGAGCGCGCGGGCGAGATAATCGTCCATCCACTACCTCCGGCGACGCGATCATATTCAACCTCAACGTCACCAACTGAGAAAACCTCATCCGAAGCCCCATAGTTGCTTATCACACGGAAGCGGATCACGGTATTGGCGCTGGCAAATCTAGAAATGTCGTAGCTGCGCGACTGCCAAACTTCGCCCGTGATTCCGGCGATGATTTCGAGTATGGTATAGGTCAAACCATTATTACGCGACACCTCAACTGCAATGGCGTCACTCGCATCAACGCCCCACGAAGTAGAAAAATTAAAGCTGAACTTTGCAGACGCAACGTTATCACCCAGGTTTATCTTGCGCGCCACGTTGGGTTGCTTCCAGGTATCCGGATAATCATCCAGGCGGAGGGCGCTATAATTCACCTGTACTTGGCCTGCCAGTGGGCCCGTTCCTCCCCATTCTGGATCGTACTCTACCCAATTACTCGCCCAGGTTTCAAATCCATCATTATTGGTGAAAGCGCGTGTATCGAACCAATCGATCACGCTTTTGTAAGCCGTGACACTGCTGGCGATCACCTCTTCTGCGTTAATACCCGCATCAGTCGCTTCTGCGCGTGCGTTGTAAAAGCCATCATCCGCGCCGATACTTACAAGTGGCAAAAAGATTTTTTGAGCGAACGCGCCGGCAATTTCTTCCGCTTCTGGTTTTGCTGTGTACGCAATCTCAACATAATCGACATAAAATTTGTCGAGCGTGTCAAACGTGTCTGAAGTGACAAAGCGAATCGTGGTATCGGCGGCCATATAGGCCGAAATATCATAGCTGACAAATTGTAACGCTGGATCTGTATCCGGTCCCGCCAGGCGTGCCACTTCTACCCAAGTTGTGCCATTGTCGGCCGAGATCTCGATCGCGACGGCGTCCGTGGCTTCATCCATATCCTTACGTCGATAGGCTAGACTTAATGTTGCCGTCGCCGCATCGGACAGATTGACAAACCCTTGGATGCCACGTGCCGCATTTTGCAAACGCAAACCTTGTTGCGTCCCACCTAAAAATGCAACTGATGCTACATCGCCATTATCTGGACCATCGTTTTCGCCAATTTCGACCCAAGCCGAACCCGACCACGCGCCGAGGCCTGTCCAAATTGAATCAAGTGCGCCCATCCCTAAAGTGCTACGCTCAAATTCCTCGCGTAGGGTCAGAATACCACTGTCGTTTGCTAGCTCATCGGCGCCATTGATTTCCGCGCGATTATCTAGCTCATTACTCGCGCTATTGTCAGGCATCATGGCATCATAAACGGGGGCGTCGAGTGAAACCCAGTGTACGCCTGCTACTTGCGCCAACTGTACCGCGGCGCTGGCCGACATATCGGCCGCAAAACCATTGATCAGCGATAAGTCTTTCGTGATCGCGCCGCCCAACTGAGTCACGCGCTGATCCACCTGGGCGGCGCCAGCAATTTTCTGCACAATAATACTAACAACTTTGTCTGGCTGTGTGGCAGCTAGCTGCCGTAAAGAGGGATCAATGCGTGGGGTAAGAGGGTTTGCCGATACAAGTTGGATCTGGGTGAAGAGCATTACCGTGACTACGATCAAATTTGTTACTCGGTTGTGCCAAGTTCGCATACTATGGCGTGCAAGCAAATATCTAATCATTGTGGCTATCTCTCTTTGGTACATTTCGAGTTTGCTGCCTGTTGTCGTACCCGACCCACTACGACCCCTAGGTACTGTCACGACTGGCTAATGGAAGACAACACGCCGAAGGCAATCCTTTGGCTATCGATAGACATGGCTCATAATTGGCATTATTGCACAAACGTACTGCGCGCGGTGAGACGTGGCTGCCGATAATGCTACGCAAAGGTAAGAAGGTAGGCTGCAGTGTAAGCGTGGTGAGATATCCCGTTTGCCATCTATTATCAACGGCCTTGGGATTGGATGTTTTTTTGCGCGAAATCTATGTTTATACGAAGTCTTATGGCAGAGCTATCAGATTTTATGCCAGAGCATGGTCTAGTTTTGTAGCTAAATTGTAATCGATTAGTAACATAACCAACATTACAATTTGCTGTCATTTTGCCAAATTATACCTGCTATAATTTAATGAAGCGTAATTATCTGTTAATTTCTGCTGATAATGCCAAATCATAGGCGCTACCAATGTATGGCATCAATCTCTAGGAGAACTTAAGACACGAGGTGTAGCTTCTCATTCATCAAGAGCCGACAGCAACGTAAGTGCCCCTCCTGTGGGTAACGGTTTGACCAGTATCAGGTGCAATGTTACAATTCAGCGCTATGAGCAAACAATATTATGGCGGCCAGGCCGTTATCGAAGGGGTTATGATGCGGGGCCGTAAGGGCATGGCTGTGGCTGTGCGCGACCCGCAGAATCAGATCGTGCTCCATGAAGAGCCATTAACGGCAAAAATATACACCAGTCGGTGGGGACAGTGGCCGTTTGTGCGTGGCTTGAGCATGCTCTGGGACGCGCTCGGGCTAGGCATGCGGGCGCTAATGTGGAGTGCTGAGGTCTCTTCGCAAGAAGAGGGCCAAGAAAAGGTGGAATTTTCTGGGCCCGTGGCGTGGACAACGATCGCCGGTAGTATGGCCTTTGCGATCGGCCTTTTCTTTTTATTGCCCACCTTTGCTAGCCGCTGGTTGGCAGCCTACGTAAATGACAACCCCTTGGTCGACGCCGTTTTTGAGGGCGTCATTCGGCTGTTGCTCTTCTTGGGCTATCTGTGGCTGATCGGCCGCATTCCTGAAATTGGCCGCGTCTTTGGCTATCACGGCGCAGAACACAAGACGATCAATGCTTATGAAGCCGGCGCTGATTTGACTGTTGAACAAGTGCGCAAGTATAGCGTGCAGCACACGCGCTGCGGCACTAGTTTTTTGCTCTATGTCCTGGTAATTAGCATTATCCTTTTTGCGCCGCTCACCTTTCGAGGCATTGAGCCAGGTTGGTTAGCGCTCTTGTTGCGCTTTATCACGCGACTTTTACTGGTGCCGTTGGTGGCGGGGATTGCTTACGAGATCATTCGCTTTAGTACCGCGCACCAGAGCAACCCATTGATGAAACTGCTGATTGCACCTGGCCTGGCTTTGCAGAAACTCACAACGCGCGAACCAGACGACGGCATGCTCGAGTGTGCAATTGCGGCGCTGAAGCCAGTGTTGGCTGCCGATGGCATTGTAAAACCTGTCATTGTGGAGCCAGCTGTGAATTCACTGGAAAGTGTGCCCACACCGGTTAGTTCATAAGCAGCAAGCCGATAAAGCTGAAGGCTTGCTGCCAGGACTAGGCTGAGTCTGTTTCGAC
>Ga0105046_10016824_pt1 | contig 11215 bp, 4 predicted proteins | sample MAT03_FD_78385 | JGI IMG/M metagenome (GOLD analysis project Ga0105046, IMG submission 78385) | Freshwater microbial communities from Lake Fryxell liftoff mats and glacier meltwater in Antarctica - MAT-03 (megahit assembly) | ecosystem: Environmental > Aquatic > Freshwater > Ice > Liftoff...
AAGTAATTGTGACACGCTACTTCCTACTAAAAATAAAAAAACCGCGAAAACAGCCTGTTTTCGCGGTTTTTTTATAAATATTGCACTCATCGGTATTACGACCCTTTGGTGGCACAACCATCAATCGCAGCCGGGCCGCCGTAGCGGCCGAATCGTTTTCTGTTTTACATTCGGCAAAACTTGTAAACAAGTTAAACCTCCTCGCTTAACTATACCAAAAACTGGATTCTTTTCATCCGCACTTGTGCCGCGACCTCGTTTGCCTTTGAGCCGCCTTCTGAGAGGCTTACGACCTGATTTTCTGACTTTTACTGGCTGGGCTATGTTTACTGCGCCCGACAACCTTTAAGTTGCTTACAGTATAAATCCGCCCATTTGGAAGAAGAACCCCGTTTAGGGACCAAGGGGGTTTTTGGCAGTGGCGTGGGCCACTTCCGATTGTGTGACTCAGGCATTGAACCCCAGTTCGCGTTTCCAGGCACGAATAGTACGAGTGGCAGGTGCCATCGTTGCCGCAAACCATCGTTCCACACGAGATGAAGTAGGCCGAATCGCTCATGATCGCCGTGATTGGCACCGGCCGTAACATAGCCTGTAGATTCAGGTCGGCCGCGTCGCCTGTCTTACTGGTAGCCGCTGTCCGGCAACCCGACGTGGCTACAAACCCGGTAAAAATCAGCGCAAAGACCTGCTGTACAGTCTTCATTTTTAGCTAATCAGTGAATAGTACAGATAGCCTGACTTCCCAACCCCCAATACCCATACGATACGTTGAGCTGTTTCGGCCCGGCCAACGGGAGTGTATAACGCGTCGTGAATACCCCGGAATCGGGCGCGGTTTCCTGCACCGCCACCTTTACTGGCTCGTTATTATCGAAGCTCACCAGCACCCAACCCGATTCGGCTTTGGTGGGGTCCAGATTGAGGGCTGCTGTCAGTTCAAGGACCACCGGTTGACCGGCTTTGGCCGATGCCAACGGTTTTTTGCCGCCCGCGTCCAGCACCCGAATTTTTTGCGTACCGAGGGGGGCAAAGGTGAGCGTAGCCAGCCAACCCCGGTTCGATATGGCCCAGCCTTCTGTCGCGTAGGCGTTTTGGCCAATATGATCGCCCTGCCCCTCGGTCGATTTGTCGGTGGTGGCTAACGTACCTGGCCAGGGAAACTGCGCGTCGAGGGGAGTGCCGTCGAGGGTGCCGCGAACCTTGCCGAGCATGCCGTAGCCGTTGGGATGACTACGGGGCCAGCCGTGTTCCACCCCGTCCCAGTAGCCGTTGATGGCCAGCCGGTCGGCGCTTTTATTGCTCAGATGCGCACCAACGGGGTTGAGACCAAACACAAAGTTGACCTGCGACCAGCCAATGTCGCGCAGTTCGCGGTCGTTGAGCAGATGGGCCACGGCAAACATAGACCCGCCCAGCGCCGGGGCGCCACCCAGTTCTTTGGTGCGGGGGTGCGCCCATTCGGTATCGCTGTGGACGCGGTAGTGCCAGAAATTGGCCGTTTTCTGCTTCATGTGATCGCGCCAGGCCATCAGTTTCTCGCGGGTGCCTTTGGGGGCTTTGTCGGGCGCTACCAGCAGGAAAAATGCCAGCGCCTGCGGGGTGATGTGCTCCGCATTGCGAATCCACCACATATGCCGGGGGTTATTGAAATCCCAGTTTTTGATGATGTCTTCGGCACTCTCCTGCGCCCAGCGGAGGTACTGATCGGGCTGTCCGTCGGCTTCTTCTTTCTCGGAGAGCTACGTGTACAGGATGCTGAACACCGACTGCCCAAAGGCGTTGCCCATCTCATTGAACTCCTGATAGCCTTCATCGACCCATTTGGTGCTGTAGGTCCAGTGGCGCACCACCTTATGGCGGTCATAGGCCTGCCAGCGCTTGCGGCATTCGTTGCGGTAGTTCAGGTACGTTTCGCGGGGCAGGTAGGGCTTTAGAAAACTGTGGTAGCCCGCGCAAACGGCCGCCAGTTGGTCGAGCGTGTTCCAGTAGTCATAATTCATGCGCGGCTGCCCTTCATAACCCAGGGTTCCATGCCGATTGGCAACCGGGCCGTTGTAGTTGACGTGGTGGTAAGCAAACTCACCATGCCATAAAATGAGGTCAATCAGATCGGCGGTTTTTTTGTCGCCCAGTTCAGTCGTCCATCGGTCGAATAGGGCGGGGTTAGAGGCATAAAAAAGCATTTCAAAAGTTGTTTCGAGTCCATACGAACCCTGATCGCGGGAGGGGCCGCCCCCATATACCTTCTCTTCGTTTGACCTAACGGGATTTTCGGAGCCACGCACATCCACGAAAAAATCGTAGGCGAGTTTGGAGGAAATGCCTTCGATGAGGTGGTCGGCGATGCGAAACGGCACCGAGGACTCGCGGCCCTTGATGGAAATAACGTACTCCGTTTGGCCGTTTTTTGGGTTGAAATTCGAGAAGTCGCCCGCCCGGTTTATCATTTTTCCCGAATACACCACGGCTTTATCAGCCAGGCGAATGAGTTGGAACGGAGTGCCATCGGGGGCTTCGTAACAGACAAAGCGTTTGGCTTCGCCCCGGTTGTAGCCGGCCTGATTGACCAGCGGAACGGCCAGCGGTTTAGCGGGTTGCGCCAGTGCCAGATTGCTTAGGACCAGGCACATCAGCATCAGTTTAGGTGTTGCGTTTTTCATAGTAGCCAGAAGCCTTGTGCCTGATTGAACCCGGTTTCGTAACAATATCAGTACAGGTACGTATGTTTAGTTGCTTACTCGTAACAGCGAATCTCCATCAGCGAAGCGGATGCTGCGCCATTCACGGCGTTCAGGTGGATGCTCAGACTACTTGTGTTGACCGGCTGGGCAAAGCGAATCGTGTGGCGACTTTGGTGATTGTCAGTCAGTTCGTACACCCGCTGCTGCTGATCGTTGCAAACCACAAGTTCGCGGACACAAAAGGGAGAGGTCGTTTCTGGATTAAGCATTATCACGGTTTCAAGCGGGTGGTCAAAGTCGGCATCGAAGGCAAGTTCGATACGGCTGATGCGCTGTTTAGCGGGCCATGTCAGCGTAAGGGTTGGGTTCGCATCGTTAGGGGCCGCTACCCAGGCGTTGGGTTGGTTCGTGGGCCGTTGCAGGCCATTACGGACGTTTTCGGGTGAAAAGAGCCGAATCCCCGGCTCCATCGTCAGCGCAATATTCTGGCCGTTGGGCCGCCGTTGGGGACACCAGAATTCAAACGTCTCTACGCCAATGTCCTCGGAGGGTTCCTGCTTGCCGTAGTTCGAGACCGCCGGGTTGGTTTTGTTGAAAACCGACAACACGCCAGTTAGCCGTACCTGACTGTACTGCAACTGGACATGCCCGTTTTTTAGAAAACAGACAAACACGTACTGTGGCTGGTCAATGGTCTGGTCGAATGTCAGATCAACCGGTTGCCTCCCCTTTTTGATGGGCAACGTCAGGGTTTGGAGCGTTACGTCGGGCGTGTGGTTGTGGGACTTGCTGCTCCGGCGTAGTTCAACAGTGAGGGTGGTATCCTGGTCTGCCACAACAAGGGCGGTCATACGCGGTACCGGCCCGGCGGGCAGGGGCAGCATTTGGGCCGCTGAATCGGTCAGGGATTGCAGCGGCCCATTGGGCGGCAGTTCGGTCAGGACAAACTCACTACTGGCCGTAAGCGTAGCCGATTGGGTTAAATCCTGCTCATCGTGCAGTACAAGACCTGGAATGTGCTGCCCTGTTTTCAGCAACTCCTGTTGCAACGTACCTATCTGGTCGGGCTGGGTCAGGGCGCCGGGACGTACCTGCTGACGTGTGCAAAGTACAGCGGCTATGCCCACCGCCTGCCCTACGTGGGCACCCGTTGCCATCACCCGCGACGATCCAAAGGCTACGTGCGAAGCCGAGATAATTCGCCCCGCCAGAAACAGGTTGCTGATGTTGCGACTGTACAGGCACCGGTACGGGATGCCGTAAATCCCTTTGCTGTGCCACTGATTACAGCCCGGTTTTTCCGAAAAAATACCATCGGCGGGGTGCAGGTCGATGCTCCAGCCGCCAAAAGCTACCGCGTCGGGGTGCTGGCGTTGCTCCACCACGTCTTGCTGAGTGAGCATGTAATCGCCTTCGAACCGGCGGCTTTCGCGTTTGCCGGGAATCGTGCCGACCCATTCGAGTGTCAAGGTCTCGGCTTCGGGAAACTGCCCGGAGTTTTTGATGTGGTTCCAGACCCCATAGACCACCTTCCAGAGTTCCCACTTGATGGCTTCAGTTTCGTGGACGGTATCGAGTCGTCCGCCATATTCGATCCACCATAATTGGCAACCAAACTCCTGGGCGTTGAACTTCCGGTAGCGCGGAATTTTGGTGATATCGTCCAGGGCGTAGGTGGGTGGCACAAACCGCACGGGCCGATCTGTATCTTTGGTGTAGAAGTACAGCGAATGCCCCAGCAACTCGCCGTATTCAGCCGTAGGGGCAAACTTTTCGCCAAACTCTTCCGCCGACTCGGCCCCCATTCGAAACGCGGCCCCCGCCTGAAACCCCACGATACCATCGCCCGACGCATCGCAGAACAACGGGGCCACCAGGTGGTAGAGGGTGCTGTTTTGCGAACAGAAAGCGCGAACAGAGGAAATGGTTTCAGCGTCGGATTTTTCGACCTCAAACACCGCCGTATTAAGCAGCAGCGTAATGTTAGGTTCCAGTACGACTTTTTCGAGCAGGATCGTATCAAAAATCAGCGGGTTGCCTTCGGGATTACGATACCAGTTTTCGGCCAGAATTTCATTAATAACACCGCCTTCACGCGCCCAGCGGTTGTTGTTGCCCATGTGCGAGGTGGCACCCAGCACCCACAACCGCACCTCACTGGAGGCATTGCCGCCCAGCACGGGCCGGTCCTGCACCAGCACCACCCGAATACCGGCCCGGGCCGCCGTGATGGCGCAGCAAACGCCCGAAAGCCCCCCACCAATTACCAGTAAATCGGCTTCATGCCGAACCGTCCGAAGTGGACGTTTATCAGTTGCCTGTTCGCGTATCATTCGTTAAGTCAATCGTTTGAGTAAGTACCGTAAAGCCCGTTGGTTTGCTGATTTAGACCGGTAGCATTCGGTCAAAACCGCGCACGGCCAGGTCGATGTCGAGGTGTTGGCCGGGTTGTAAATCGGGGATACGTACCTGTTAAAAAGTGGTCTTGAGTAGGTACTGGCGGAGGGGATAAGCCGGAAAGTCGGCGCGCGCGGTTATGCGAACCCGCAGCGTGTGAACGCCTTCATTGCCAGCGGTCCAGCTTATTTTTTCTACTGTGACGGGTGCCATCCCGGTCTGGTGCGCTTTGAACAGCGGGCGTTTCGAGCGGTCACCCCGAACGAGGCCCCACGGGCGCGAGCCATCGGGGTTGGTGCCGTCGTGCCGACTCAGGTAATCATTGAATGACCACCACGACGCACCGATCACGTAAGGCAGTTGCCGAATATCGGTCAGAAACTTGTCGAGGTGCATCACCTGCCCCGCTTCGCCCTCTTTTCCGTCTGCCCGCGTGCCATATTCACTGATAAAAATCGGTTTGTCAGGATAGAGCGTGTGAATGTGTTTCAGCACATTAGCGTGGTTGCCGTAGGTATTGGTCGAGATAAAATCGCAGTACTGACTGGCTTCATCTTCCGGATTTTTGGGCAGACCATTGAGCCGCATCGACGCGAAGGTGTACAGGCGGGTTGGGTCCAGTTCGCGGGCGTAGGCGATCATGTCTTTCGTCCACCGCTGACCCGCCGGTTGTTCAGACAGGTATTCGTTCCCCACGCTATAGGCAATGACGCTGGGGTGATTCCAGTCGCGTTCGGCCATCTCACGAAACTGCTGCCGAAATTTGGTACGCATGGTGTCATTATCCATTTGCCGGGGCGTAAGCTGCCAGTTTCCCGCTTCGCTGATGATCAGCATCCCGTTGCGGTCGGCCCAGTCGTAAACTGTTTCAGCCGGGGTATAGTGGGTGAGTCGGTGCAGTTCCATGCCCGCTTCTTTCATCAGGCGCATATCTTTCTCTACGACCCAATCGGGTTCCAGCGAACCCAGGCCCGCATAATCAACCACGCGGTTTCCTCCGGCTACCCTGATGGGCTGCCCGTTCAGCAGGAGTTGCGCGTTGCGAACCTCCACTTTCCGAATGCCGAAATGCGTCCTGACGGTGTCGGTCGCGGCAATCACCTGCACTTCGTAGAGGGTCGGCTGGTCAATGCTCCAAAGCTTTACGTCGGCGGCTTTCAGCACCGTTCCCGCTTCCAGCACGGCCGTTTGGCCCGCGGCTACCGAACCCGTCTGTTGCTTCCAGGTTAGCGTAATGGGTTTACCATTCTGCGCTACCCGAACCGCGAGCGTTGGCGTTACAGCCTGCTTACCCGCATTACGTACCCTGACTTTTACGTTTACTGTAGCCGTACCCTTCACCAGATCAGGCATGGCATCCGTCTTGATATTTTCGACGTACACCTCCGGCTCGATGGTCAGGTAAACGGGCCGGATAAGGCCGCCGTAGTTGAGCCATCCCGGAAACGATTCGGGCAGATTATTGTCCTTTGCTCCCGGTATGGTCGTGGTTTTCCAGGTGTTGTTATTAACCGAAATGGCAAGGGCGTTCAACGCACCGTTGCCCGTTTTCAGGTAGTCCGTAATATCGAACTGAAAGGGTGTGTAGCCCCCTTCGTGCGTTCCAACTTTCTGATTGTTTATCCAGACGGTCGTTTCGTAATAGGCCGCATCGAAATGTAGCATAACGCGTTTCCCCGCGGTGGGTTGACAGGGGAAAGTCCGGCGATACCAGGCCGTTCCGGTGTAAAACTGAAAGCGGGGGTCAACCGAGAAGCAGTGCGGCACGGTCACCTTTTCCCACCGATTCAGCGGGGCATCCTCCCGGTACCAGTTGCCTCGCTCGCCCGCTTCGACGGGGTCGAGGGAAAACCGCCACTCGCCGTGCAGCGGGATGGCTTTTGGGTCACGAATGGTGTACTGCGCTGTCAGCGAGAGGGGTATCAGCCACAAGAAGATAAAGAGACGGTTAATCATGTTGTGTTTTTAGTTGAATGAACTCAGGTACGTTCAAAGACTGGGTAGTTCGGCCGCTTTAACGGGCTTTTCTACGGGCGTTAGCTTGGTGGCTGCCCGCCAGGGAATAATGGCCGTGACCAGCACAATGCCGGCCAACAGCGCGGTCACCCCGGCCCCCTGCGTAGTTAGCAAGCTTAGTCCCCCCAGAATCAGGGCCGTAACCACCAGCGAGACGGCTATAACCCGCAGGCCAAACTGATTCTGGCGGCTTACTTCGACAGCTTCGTCGGCCTGTTCCTGTTCGGGGACGGGCAACTGCTCCGCGCGGATTGTTTCGTAGGCGAGGTAGTCGGGGCTGTCGGCCCGTTTGCGCGATGCCAGCCATTCCGTCAGGGCCAGCAGCAACACGGGCGCACCTACGCCGCTGACTATTTCCTCGGCCCGGCTGAGTTTAATACCCACCGCCAACGGCAAAATGATCTTGCCCATCAGATTCAGCGACAGCGTTATCAGGGTGATGCGCAATGTCGTGCGGCCGGTTAGCCGTTTTGAAAAGAGTGCCCAGATGGGCGGAGCCAGTAGCGGGCCACCCGTTACGGCCCCAACGGTGAGTACCACTTCCACGATCCCACCGATATAGGGTACCAGCAGGGCGATCACAATCATGCCGATCCCAAAGCCCCAGGATGATAGCCGCGCCACCCGAATTAGCTGTTTGTCGGTGGCGGTGGGGTTCATCAGCCCTTTGTAGATGTCGTTGGTAAACACCGCCGACACCACGTTGAGGGTGGTGTTGGCACTGGCTGAGGTTGAGAAATACATGCCTGTCAGCATCAGGCCGAGCAGCCCCGGCGGCAGCACCAGTCGGCATATTTCGAGGTACGCATTCTCGGTATCGAGGCCCACCAGGGCCGGGTTGATAGTCTTGTAAATCATGGGCGGCAGCATCCAGATAATGGGGCTGACCAGGTAAAGACCCGCGAACAGGAAGGCCACTTTTCGGGCCGATTTCGGGCTGTCGACGCTGGTGTAGCGCTGCACAAACGTCCAGTTACCGCCGATATAAGCCACCTGATACACGAAAAAAGCGAGCATAAACCCAATGGTGTATTCGCCGTTGAGGAGGTTGAAAAAATCATCGGGCGCCTGGGCCGTAAAACCGGCTACGCCCCCCACCTGATCGAAAGCCAGCGGAAGCAGGATACACACAGCCGCCGAGAGCACCACAAACTGGAGAATATCGGTGACCATCACGGCCCAAAGCCCACCCACGGAGGTATAGGCGATCATGAAAATACCGAGTCCGATGGTGGTGGGCACCAGCGGCAGACCCAGCGAGACGCTCACCAGCTTGCCCACCGGATATAGCACCGACCCTTTGATGAAGACGCTGACGAGGGTAAAAATAAAGATATACGCTTTCTGAACCGTCAGCCCCAGCCGTTGCCGGATGTATTCGGCAGCGGTCAGCACACCGGTTTTTTTCCAGCGTGGGGCCAGCCATAAACCTGTAACCAGTGCCCCGGCGCACATCGTCCACTGAATGGTGATGGCCACCCAACCGTGTTTGTAGGCAATACTGCCCCAGGCCACGAACGTACTGGCCGAGAAAAAACTCATAAACAGCGACAGCCCGCCAATGAACCAGGGTACGGCTTCGCCCCCCGCAAAGAATGATTTCAGGTTGCGGCCCGTGCGGGCAAACAGCAGCCCGATCCCCAGCACAAAGGCCGAGAAAATGACGATTACCGCCGTGTCGATAGTTGTATTCATTTCGCTTTTTGTTGGGCCAGTACCACTTTCCAGGTCAATATTGCCAGGTTGCCAGGCCCCAGGGGGGTAGTGTAAGGGTTGCGTTTTTTACGGCCCCGCCACCGGGCAGTTGCCTTACCGACTGCCCCACGCCCCCAACGGCGGTGGTAACAGCCTGCGCCGAGTTGTTCATCAGCACTACATACCGGCTTTTACCATCGGGCGATCGGGCCGTAATGGCTTCTACGTTTGGGTTGGCGGGTGTGGGCAGGTTATCGCCAATGGTCAGTTGCGCCGGTTTTCCGTACAGCAGACCGGGCGTAAATCCGGCGGTTTGGTGCGGCCCTACTTTGGGTGCGACGAACCCGCGCGGGAAACTGATGTTGCCGCCGGAGCGCAGTTCGGCTTCGGCCAGCAGGTAGTCGGTAATCCAGCCAATCTGCCACCAGGCGTGGTGCGGATACGGCCCCGCCCCCCGGTTCATGGCATTCCAGTAATAGGAGGCTACACTGGTGGTAGAATCGACAAACGCATGACGGCCCACGGCTGCCGCCCGCGCCATATCCCGAAACATGGGTTCGTCCGTCAGGCCGTGCATACGGATGAACAAACCCGCGTGGCTGGCCAACTGGATAGGTCCCTGCCGCGTAGCCGACCCAAAAATGCCGCCATGTTCAAAACTCAGCCCCGCCTGCGAAATTTCCCAGTCTTCGCGCAGTCGGCCCTTCACGGTTTTTTGTTCGTGGCTGGCCATGGGGTGCGTATAAATTGATGTTGTATAAATTTTGGCGGCTGTTATCGCGGCCTGTTTATAGCGTTCATGTTTGGTCAGCCCATATAAATCCAGCAACGCCTGCGCTGACTGACCCGTGGCGAAATCGGGGGCGTAGCGGGCATCGCCACACACACCCAGAAAACGGCCCGTTTCAATGGCATTTTCAATGAACCAATCGGCTCCTTTCCGGGCCGCAGCAAGGTACTTCGGGTCTTTTAGTATTCGATATGCGACAAGCAGGCCGTAGAACGTGGGGCGAACGTCTTCAATATCGGTGAATATTTCTTTTTCCGAAGTCCGGTCGTAGGCAACGGCCCAGTTTCCGGTGGGCTTCTGCCAGGTGAGGAGCCGCTCGGCACCGAGCCGTAGCCGGGCGCGGAGCTCGGCGTTTTCGGGATCGAACAACAGCATATTGCCGATGTCGAGCATGGTGTAATATGTCAGGCCGATGGGTTCAACTACCTCGCCCCACTCTTCGACGAATTTTTTGGGTTTGGCCAAATAATACTGCCCTTTCACGGCACCGGCAAAGAACGGGTCGGCGGTTTCCTGCTGCGCCAGCTTAAAATTCAGGGCATAGGGCAGTACGTTTTGAGTCAGCAACGAATCCTGAGTGGCGCGGGTCAGCAGCCACATGGCCCCATAATCGGCGTTTTTCATCGCGTCTTTGTTCGAGCCTACCACCCCGCCGAGGTACGACTGCGCTCCAATTTTTTGCCCCTCATACTCCTCGATATTCCAGAGCGAGGTTTTAGGGTCGGTCAGGTAGTGGTGCATGTTGCGGACGCGGCTGGTGAGCGACTGTTTGTTTTGCCGCAACGCCAGCCCGTCGCCGAACCGATACACATCATACACGGCATGGTTGAGGGTCTGAAACCAGTCGCCGTTGGTCAGGCTGTACCGAAACGAGTACCGGATGGTTTCCCCCGGCTTCAGGGCCGATTGGGGTTCGCCCAGCACGGGGTAATAGAGCGTGGGCGACAGCCCGGCCCGGCGGTTCATGTGCGACAGCCCAATCTGCCAGTCGGTCTGGGTATTATGGTCAGTGGCCCAGGGGTCGCGGGCCAGGCCGGGGTCAGGAATAACGGCCAGCGTAAGGCCGGTTTTAGTGGTCAGCATGGGGCATAGTGTGCTGGCACACCGTTCGCGGTACACGACGGGCAAGGTCGGAATGCCGTGTCCGTAGCCGTAGGCCAGGGCGAAGTTTGGCTGGAATGTGGTACCCTGAAAATAGCCCGGTACGGTGGCCCAGGCCAGGTTTTTTGCGGCAATGGGGCTGAGGGTGGGGCTGGCCAGTGAAAAATACCCGGCACGTTTAGCCGTCAGTGTTTGCGTCACGATAACATCGGTCGGAAATCGCGCATCCAGCGACCAGTTGGTTTCTACCGTTGCTGCGTCGGTTTCCGCCCGAAAGGTCAGGCTGTTTTTGCCAGTTTGCTGCCCGTTTTGGGGGAAGAAGTGCATGGCCTGCCCGGCAGTGTTAAGCGAAACGGGGTTAGTGCTTTCGGCCCACTGCCGCTCCTGATAGTGGTAACTCGGCCCCGGAAATGCGTTGCCCCGAATGTCTTTAAACGTGGTATCGGGTTTGTTGGATGGTTTGTCGGCGGCATAAAGCACCGTGTATTCGCCGGACGGATTCGGCATTTCGACCCACTTGCCGTTCTGTTTA
>Ga0105046_10016825_pt1 | contig 11215 bp, 8 predicted proteins | sample MAT03_FD_78385 | JGI IMG/M metagenome (GOLD analysis project Ga0105046, IMG submission 78385) | Freshwater microbial communities from Lake Fryxell liftoff mats and glacier meltwater in Antarctica - MAT-03 (megahit assembly) | ecosystem: Environmental > Aquatic > Freshwater > Ice > Liftoff...
CCGTGATGGGTCCGCAGGCCGCGGTCAACGCCGTCTATTACAACCAGATCCAGGCAATCGAGGATGAAACGGAGCGCGAGGCGTTCGTCACCGAGAAGCGTGAGGAATACGCGAAGGGCGTCGACCTCCTCCACCTGGCATCGGAGATGGTGATTGACGCGGTGATCGAACCGGAGACGCTGCGCGACGAGCTGATCGGCCGGTTCACCCTGGCTGAAGGTCGTGACCGTTCGTTCACCGAGCGCCGTTCATCGATCACCCCGGCCTGATCCGAGCGAAACGACGTCACCGATCGCACCCGCCTGCCGCCATTAAGTCCCCGCTGATGCGACACCTTTAGGTTCTGGGGATGCCGAAAGCGGTCCCTCGTCTGGTTCTCTTCTCGTTTCTCTGCGCCATGGGCGTGGCGGTGCTCGCCCTGTTCTTTTACGGATCGGACCGCTTCAACCACTACGACACGACCCTCACCGCCCACCTGCTTGCGCCGGAGGGATCCCGCACCGAATCGATCGCCAACCTGGTGTCCGGCACCGCCAATCTCCCTGGTCTGGTTGTGGCCTTGATCGTGATCGTGGTCCTCGGCCTTCTCTGGAAGCGGCCCTGGCACCTGCTTGTGGCCCTTGGAGTTTTCATTCTTGCCAATCTCTCGACCCAGGTGATGAAAGCCGTGCTGGCGCATCCGAGGCTTCAGGGAGCACTGGGGGCGAGCTATCCGATCGAGGTCGCCTATCCGAGCGGCCATACGACCGCGGCGGTTTCTGGCGGCTTCGCGCTCTGGCTCGTGACCCCGCCGAAGTGGCGCGGGTTCGCCTTGCTCTTCGCCCTCGCCTGGGCGGTCGGGGTGGGGGTGGGGGTGGTAATCGGAGGCTGGCATTTCATCAGCGACGTCCTCGGAGCAGTGATGGTCGTCGGATTCTGGGCGAACCTGGGCCTCGCAGCCCTGGTGATGGCCCGGCAGGAAACCCCAGCCGACTGGAAGCCCACCCCGGAGAAGTGACATGGATAAGTGCCCCCCGGAGGCACTTATCCATGTCACTTCTCCGGCTGAGAGACGTCAAGAATTATTGGCTGCAGGCGAACCACTGGTCATTCGTTACCTGTGAGTCTGAGGGCTATGGGCCGCAGAGACTCGATCCTCCGGATTGCACTGGAACTGGCTGGCACCCAGCATGGCGTCGCGGCTCGACATCAACTCATCGCTCGCGGGGTCCCACCCCGCACGATCGCAAGTGCTGTTGACAGGGCTCGTCTTTTTACGATCTACCCCGGTGTTTACCTGGTCGGGCGACCACAACTTTCGGAGCAGGCACTGCTGGTGGCATCACTCCTTGCGGCGGGCGAAGGTTCGGCACTCGACGGCAGGACTGCAGCCGCGATTTGGGGGTTTCACCGGCATCGGAATCCCGTCGAGGTGAGCAACCCCGGCGTTGTAAAGAATCGCCGCGCTCTGATTCGAATTGAGGGAGAAAGTTGGTGGCCTTACTTGCTGGCCCATCAATCCGACCCCCGGTCGGAGGGTGAAGTGACATTCAAACGTGGCATTGCCCTGACTACGCCGGCCCGTACCCTTCAGGACTGCGCGGCACGTCTCGGGAAGCAGCAATTTCGGCGAGCCTTCATGGAAGCTGACCGTCTCGAGCTTCTGGACGATCGGGCGCTGGCGGCCTCTGCCAGCCGAAGCCAGGGGCGCAAAGGTGGGGGCTTGTTCAAGGCGATGGTCTACCGCCGTATTCCCAACATAAAAGAAGCCAGATCAATTCTGGAAGGGCTTGTCCTCGACCTTGTAGAAACGAATCAGGTGCCTGCTCCCGAGATCAACAGGAAGACCCACCAATACCGTCCGGATTTCCGGTGGCAGGACCAGGGGGTGCTGGTGGAGGCCGATGGATACGAGTTCCATCGCGGTAAGGAAGCCTTCGAAAACGACACTTTGAGGCAGAACCGTCTACGGGCCGAGGGTTGGCAGGTGCTGCGGTTCACGTGGCGGATGGTCACCGAGGATCCTGAGGAGGTCGCTTCGACCATTCGAATGGCCATCGGCGAAACCACGTCGAGAAATCCGAAGTAACACAGATAAGTGCTCAATAGAAGCACTTATCTGTGTTACTTCGCGATGGGCTCAGGTGTTCAGGGTCTTCTTGTACTCGACGAAGAAATCGAGGCTCTTGGGGTCGGCCAGTGAGTCTTTGCTGGCGGCTTTTTCCGGGTCGGTTCCGGTGAGGATTCTTTTGACCGGGACTTCGAGGACCTTGCCGCTGAGGGTTCGGGGGATTGTTTTGACCTCGATCATCTCGTTCGGCACGTGCCTTGGTGAGCAGCGGGTACGGATCTCCCGGGCGACCGTCTTCTTGAGGTCTTCAGTGAGTTCGGCGCCTTCGGCCAGCACCACGAACAGCGGCATCCAGCCTTCGGTGCCTTCCTTCGGGATGTCGACCACGAGGGCATCGGCGATCGCCGGGTCGTTCAGGACGGCCCGGTAGATCTCGCTGGTGCCCATGCGGATGCCGCCGCGGTTGATCGTCGAATCGGAGCGCCCGTAGATGATGCCGCCGCCGCGCTCGGTGATCTCGATCCAGTCGCCGTGGCGCCAGATGCCTTCGTAAGTGTCGAAGTAGCTGTCGTGGTATCTGGAGCCGTCTTCATCTCCCCAGAGGTAGATCGGCATCGAAGGCATCGGTTTGGTCAGGACGAGTTCACCGACCTCGCCGATCAGGGCATTGCCGTCTTCGTCCCAGGCTTCGACCGCTGCCCCGAGCGAACGTGCCTGGAGCTCCCCGCGGTAAACCGGCAGGGTGGGGACGCCTCCGACGAAAGCGGTGCAGAGGTCACTGCCACCGCTGGTCGAGAAGAGCCAGGTGTCGTTGCCGACATGCTCGTAGATCCAGTCGAAACCTTCCGGGGCGAGCGGGGATCCAGTCGAGCCGACCGAACGCAGCTTGCTCAGGTCCCTGCCTTTGCCAGGTTCGATTTCCGCCTTCATGCAGGCCGAGATGTAAGAGGCGGAAGTGCCGAAGCAGGTGATCTCCGCCTCGGCCGCCAGTTGCCACAGGGTCTCCATGTCGGGGTGGCCGGGGTTGCCGTCGTAGAGCACGATCGAGGCTTCGGTGAGCAGGCAGGAGACGAGGAAGTTCCACATCATCCAGCCGGTCGTGGTGAACCAGAAGACCCGGTCGCCCGGCTTGGCGTCCAGATGGAGATGCATCTTCTTGAGGTGTTCGAGCAGGATGCCACCCTGGCTCTGGACGATCGCTTTGGGCAGTCCTGTGGTTCCGGATGAATAGAGAACCCAGAGCGGAGAGCTGAACGGGACGCGGGTGAACTCGAGCTCGGCCGAAGGATCAGTTGCCAGAAGGTCCTGCCAGGAGATCGAGTCAGGGATCGGAGACAGATCCGGCTCGTCATTGAGGTTTCCGAGCACGACAACTTTTTCCACCGAGGGCATGCCGGCGGCGAGTTCGGCAACCACATCCCGCCGGTCGAAACCTTTGCCGCCGTAGGTGTAGCCATCCACCGCCAGCAGGACCTTCGGTTCGATCTGGGCGAAGCGGTCAGTGACCGCCCCGACACCAAAGTCCGGTGAGCAGCTTGACCAGACACCGCCGAGGCTTGAGGTGGCGAGGAAAGCGACGATCGTCTCGACCGTGTTCGGCAGATAGCCGGCAACCCGGTCGCCTGGCCCAACGCCGAGGCTTCGAAGCCCGGCGGCCGCAGAGGCGACCATCTGGCGCAGCTCGCCCCAGGTCGTCGAACCGAGGTCGCGGGTCTCGGTCGCGGCGAAAATCGCTACGGCATCCGGGTCGCGGTCGCGGAAGATGTGCTCGGCGTAATTGACCTCGGTCCCCTCGAACCACTTGGCCCCGGGCATCGTCATCGAATCGAGCGCGCTCTCGAAGCTGCCCGAATGGATTACTTCGAAGTAATCCCAGATCGCCGTCCAGAAAGCGTCCGGCTCGTCGGTTGACCATTTCCAGAGGCTGGCGTAGTCCTCGAAGTCGAGCGAGTGTTCGGCTTTCAGCCACCTCACGAAAGCGGTCAGCTGTGAAGTCTCAACCACCTCGGCGCTCGGTTCCCAGAGCGGGGTGGAGGGTGAAGCGGCGGAATCAGGCAACGGTCTCCTGGGGGTTTGCGTGGTCGATCAAGTCGAGGCCGACATCAACCGCATCGTCGCCGCTGCCGACCACGGTGGTCGCACGAATGCCGCGTCGCCGGGCGATCGTGGCCGCGGTCGTTGTGCGGAGGATCGCTGGCTGAGGCTTGATCGGACTCTTTTCTCCAAGCTCATTGTTCATGCGCAGGGTGGCGAGATCGCCCTCCTTGGCTGTGAGCAGCACCTTCTTGTTTCGGCTCAGGAGGCTGTCGCCAGATGACCCGTTGACGAAGTTGATGACCAGCGCGTTTTCGGCCCGAAGCGGCGCTTCGAAGTTCGAGAAGAATTCCGCGGCACCTTTGGCCGAGTTCGATTCGGCGCCGAAGAAGCAGACCGCGATCGGGGGATCGCCATCGGATTCTTCGATTGCTTCGTCGAGTACGGCGAGCAGGTTTTCAGTGGCTTTGAGGTCTTCATCGTCGGCTTCTGCGTTCTTGGCTGCGGCCCGGTCAACCTGCGCGGCCACCATGGAAAGCAGGACTGCGGTCCCAAACAGCTGGAGAACGCCGACCCAGGTCCCGTCGACGCCAGCGGCATCCAGCATCATCGCGAGGAATACGGGCAGGATCCCGGCCCAGAGCACGAGGCGGTCGGTGGTCAGCTGGCCGGAGAAACGACGCGAAAGCCACTCGCCGGTGGGGTAGGCCGAAGGCAGGTCGTATCCGGCCGACAGGACCACCTCAACATCACGGTCCCAGGCGGGGCCGGGGGGAGGCGAGAGCACGTTCTGTGAAGCGCGCCTGGGCACGATCCGGCCGATCAGGGCGAGCCCGAGGCTGCGCTCAGCGTAGTAGGAGAAGGCGACCATCAGCACGATTGCCGCACCGATGAGCGGCCACTTCAGGCCAATCAGGCCACCGGCAGCAGCCAGCAGGGCATGGAGGCTGATCGTGCCTTCTTCCGAGATTCGGATCGAGACTGATTCGACTGAGACGGCCCGCCCACGCTTCCTGAGCTCTTCGGCAAGCCGGTTGGCGGCCCGCCTTTCGACGTCACTGCCCGCGACGCCGGTCGGCGGGGTGCCGGTCGAAGGTGGATTTGTTTCAGCTTCAGCCAAGGTTTCAGCCAGTCAGATCTTCATGCGGCGGGTGGGAATCGAACCCACATGCCCTTGCGAGCAATGGATTTTGAATCCATCGCGTATACCAGTTCCGCCACCGCCGCAGGACGGTAAGTCTATGCCGATCCCGGCGCTCAGGTCGGCTCGGATGATGTGGTTCGGGCGGCACTGCGGGGCGACTTGTCGGGCTTGCCGGCTCCTCTGGAGGGTGTCTCTTGACGCGGGGTGGCAATGGTCCCTTCCAGCGGGCGTTCTTCCTCGACGTGCCACTGCTGGTTGAACCCGATCGCCGAAGCAACTGCGAGCAGGATCTGGATCGGAATCAGAATTATTACCAACAGCCCGATCAGGTCTGAAGGCAGCGCGGCATCTGTGAAGCCTGGTTTGTCACGGGCGAACCATGATGGAGCACCAACTACGCAGAAAATCATGAGCAGGACCGAGAAGGCGATCGCGAGGGTAAGGGCACCACGGCTCCAGCGGCCGACCATGATCGCAAGCAGGATGTAGACCAGCGAGAAGATGATGCCGATGATCCCGAAGGTGCCTCCACCGACCAGAACGTCCCAGCCACCGATCACGACGATGATCATGAGGACCGCTGAAACCAGCAGCAGAAGCACCACCGCAAAGCGGGCTGTGATTGAACCGGATTTTGAACGGTTCGGGCGCCAAAGCTCGTAACCGGGTCTCGCCTCTCCAAGGGCCATGAGTGCGATCATAGAATCAATCGCGGATGCTTGTCGTTGGCATCGGTGTTTTGCGGACGTGGCGGAACTGGTAGACGCGTCAGGTTTAGGTCCTGGTACCCGAGAGGGTGTGGAGGTTCGAGTCCTCTCGTCCGCATGAAAATCGACCCTGGAAGCTAAGCTCGAATCGTGCCCGAACAAACCGTGAAGCAGACGAGACCAGTGCCGGAACTCGAAGTGCTGCATGAGCAGCCGCCGGAAGATGGCGGTCGACCGCCGATCCTTTTCGTCCACGGGGCTGGGCATGGCGCATGGTGCTGGCAGTACTGGATGGAGGGTGTGGCTGCGGCCGGCTATCCGGCCTGTGCGGTGTCGCTTCGCGGCCATGCCGGGAGTGACGGCAGTCTGCTCTCCGCGAACCTTGGCGCCTATGTGAACGACGTGATTCGAACGGCCGCCACGCTTCCGGAGCAGCCGGTAATGGTCGGGCACAGCCTGGGAGGGCTGGTGGTCCAGAAGGTGATCGAGCAGTACCCGGCGCGGGCTGCGGTTCTTGTTTCGTCGATTCCGACGCGGCCCGGGGTCGGCACCCTGATGTCGATCGCGAGACAGCATCCCCTGGATGCCGCGAAGATCCTTGCCGGTGGTTCCCTGCCGATGCGGCCTGAGTATTTGTTCAACGAACTCGACCCGGCCGAGGCGGATGGTTTCGCAGCACGGACCGGCCGTGAATCTGCCCTGGCCCAGTTTCAGGTTCTGCTCCACCGCCCGGGGGGCCAGCCGCTGGGCGGAGCGCCGGTATTGGTTCTGGGCACGCCGGAGGACCGGCTCGTCCCGATAGGCGACGTTCGTTCAACCGCCCGGCACTTCCGTGCCGACCTGCTCGAGTTCCCCGGCATGGGTCATGACCTGATGCTCGATGCGAGGCGTGACGAACCGATGGAAGCGATGATCGGCTGGCTCGACTCACTCCCTTCCCGGGACTGAACGGGGTTGGGCTGGATTTCCATTGCGCACGTGCCAATGGACGCCCGAGTTCATCCATTTCGAAGAGCTCGACTCCGGCACGCTGTGAAGTGATCGACAGGTCAGCCGCACCGGGAGACGACCTCGGCGCGACTGACCTGTCGACTGGCTCCGGCCGGCGCCACTCCCGTTGGTAGGTCGGAAGTCCTCCCGGCGCCGGCGAGCCAATAACTCCTGTGATGAGTCGCTGACTACGAACGTATGTTCGCATCACCATCGGACGTCAACTCTTCGGCCCGACGAAGGTGTCGAGGAAAGCCACGCTGTCCCAGTGGGAGATGGAAACGTTCCGCCAGTTCGAAAGACTCCACCGAATGCCAAGCTGGTCGCAGGTGTCGGTGAAGATCTCTCCCGGAACGGCGTCGCCGGGTATGCCGCGCCGGCGCCAGTCTGGATCGTCCCCCTGGGACCCCTGTCCTCCTGCAAATTTCGTAGTTTGAGAGTCCCTCCTCCAGGAGGGCAGCGACCGCATTCTTCCGGTCTCTGTCGAGAGTCTGTGGCACGAACATATGTTCGCAAACAGATCGGACAGATTCAAAGCCGAGCGTGGGTGCGCCGCATGCCTGTTCCTGTCTAGAATGGGCGTCTCGGGGCTATGATGTCAACGGCTAGCATGATGGTCTCCAAAACCATTCGTCTAGGTTCGAATCCTAGTAGCCCCGTTCATACCGACCGACTGATTGGGTCGGTTTTTGTTTGACCGTGACCCCCATATACTCGGGTCGCTGTAGCTCACGCGGGTGAGGTGTATCGGTTGCACAGGAGCCTTCCAAGCTCCTAGGGCGGGTTCGACTCCCGTCACCCGCTCTTCAGTAATCGGGCTTCGCCCCGTCCCTATAAAGTGGCAAATCACGCACGGGGCGTGGCGCAGTTTGGTAGCGCATTCGACTGGGGGTCGAAAGGTCGCTGGTTCAAATCCAGTCGCCCCGATTGGATCAGACTTCGCGAAGGATCGCGAAAGGACGAGCAGGAGTAAGTCCTAGACTCGAAATGTTTCCTTTCATCAGTGACTTACCGGTCAACCGATGAGTTTGAGGCCCCGATGGCCGCCTTTCAAGCTCAGGCGGTCGGTGGGGCGGTTACACCACTTCTAGCGACTTGACCGTAAAGAGCTTGATCGCTTCAGCTCTGGAACTGTTCGAACCAGAGGTTGGGCAACCCATCGCCGGCATCATCGCCACGAGTGCATACCTGGGACTTCGAAAATCGGAGGCGGTAGCTCTGTCGTTGGAATGCGTCGACCCGGTGAGCAAGCGAGTACTTGTAGATCTCCAGGTGGGCAGGAAGCGCGCTGAAACTGGCCCTAAGTCTGGTGAGCGAACTATCGCGCTTACTCCTAGAGCCGTCCAAGCGTGGTCCCGACTGAATCCAACGTCTGGCCCGGGTTCGATGTTTCCGATGGCGGACGGTAGCTATTGGGAGGTTTCGAATTTCTACTTTAGATGGAGCAAAGTGGCAATTGCGAGCGGTATCCCAGGTCTTCAATTCCACGAGCTGCGTTACTACTGCGCGACATGGTTAAGGCGCCAAGGGGTTGGTGAATGGGCTATAGCCGTCCAGCTAGGTCACGCTTTGAGTGGCAACAGAACCACTCAGGGGTACATCAAGGCAAGAAACATTGCCCTTCAACACATTGACGAAGTACTCGCGTCTGAACCTCTAATTCTCGAATCGGAAGGTCGATCTGAATTTAAGCTCCAACGGCTTCACAGACTTGATCCTGCTGATTCGAAGAAACGGGACCTCTTGGATAAGTCCATTGGTCGCAATGAGCGGCGCAAGAAATTTATGAACAATGCAAAGAGCAATCGCGATAGTGCGAACTTTCGTGAGAACCAAACCGAGAAAGACAGCGGTGATGCGGGATGAGACCCATTTTGAACCAGTCGCCCCGATAAAAATCGCAGGTTCAGCCATCTTTTTTGCGGAATCGAACGGCAAGGCTCCTTCGGTCCGAACCAGGCAATGTAGAGCCTGAGACCAGAGCCAGCTGGATCAGGGCAATGAATCAACCGTCGGACGGGTGCACGGTAATCACAACCAGCCAGGCCAGTGCGATGCCGAGGCGGTCAGCCCCAGCAGGATGCCGATCACCAGGATGACTTCCGGAAACCCCGACCCCGGCATGCTGCCTACCTCCTCCTGCTTCTCCGCCGAAGGGCCCACACCGGTACGGCTTCCGGGTATCGACTGCTCCAACGCCAAGCGGCCCCTGCAATCGCAAGGGCCGCTCTTCGAACATCTACCCGTTCAGCTGGAGTGGGTTTCCGCAGGCCTCCGGCCTAGTTATTGGCGCTGGGGTTGACGGGTTCATCGGCATGGCCGCTTGGCCCGTCGTCTCCAGGTACTTCGGAGCCTTCGGCGCCGGACTTGTCAGGCGCTTCACCCTTTTCGGAGCTCTCGGAGCCTTCGGCGCCGGACTTGTCAGGCGCTTCACCCTTCTCGGAAGCATCTTCTTTGCCGTTCTCCTGGGCGCTCTCCGCATTGCTGCTGGAGGTGCTCCCGGAAGTGCTTGGCGCGGATTGCGCCGGCGGGCTGTTCGACTGTCCCGAGCTGTTTCCAGCCTGGGCAATCGCGGATCCACCAACCGCCAGTGCGGCGAGGGCGGCAATCGTCAGAGCTACCTTTTTGAGGTTGTTCTTCATTCGTACCTTTCGTTGGGTTTGCGCTTCCTGCAAGACCCAATGTATGGAGGGCATATTGGAGGTCGGTTAGACCAGAGTAAACACTGCCTAAGGCATATTTATCCTGTTTCCATGCCATATGCGGTCGTTCATCAGATGTCCCTGAGCTCTTCAATCGCCGGCTTTCTGAGCGAGATCAGGACTGCGGCGCCAGCCACTGCGATCGCCACTACCACCACCAGCACTGAAGCTGAGAGGTAGGCCCACGGAATCGACAGGACGTCAGGGGGAGGGTCGAACACACTTGTCAGAATCTTGATCAGTAGAAAAGACATCCCGGTCGCCAGGATTCCCCCGAGTGCGAGGCCACCGATCGCGACGTAGCCGGATTCGCTCCAGACAAACCCCCCGAGCTGCCGGTTCTTTGCACCAAGTGCCGAGGCAATCGCGTAAGCACGCCTGCGCTCCTGAAAACCGAGACCGAGAGCCAGGCCGCTGGCCGCAATAGCAAGAACGAGAGCGAAGCCGAGCTCAACCTTGGTCAAGCCAGAAAGCTCAATCGCGGTCAGATTCGAACCGATTATTTTCCGCTGGTTGACGATATCCGTGACCGCGGCTGACGTGCCAACTGCCTTCCTGACATTGTTTGCCACGGTTGATGGATCGGTGCCGTCAGTCTGAATCAGGAAACTGCCAACCGAACTATTCCCTGTTTGCTGGGCGATGTAGCTTCCGTTTGCGACCAGAAACGAGTCGCTTGGTGCCGTGGGAAACTCGTTGGCGACACCGATGTAATGGAACGGAACCGTGGTGTATTTACCGGTGACAGAGTCCTGAAGACGAAGCCGGATGCGATCGTTCGGATGAAGCTGGAAATCCTTGACCGTCTCGGCCGACACCAGAACGGAATCGGGCTTCTTTTCCAGTTCTTTCATCAAACCGCTGGCCGAGCCACCCTGAAACCAGACGTTTTGAAGTTCACCAGCGGCACCAATGGTCGCTGGCCTGACGCCATAAAGATCCTGGAGGTCGGAGCCGACATAGGCAAACCGATGCTGAAGCGGCTCCACAGATTGAACCCCGCTAATTTTGGCCAGCTTCCCAGCCTGGCTCGGATCGACCTTCTTCCCGGGCGATTCGGTCACAGCGACGTCGGCTCCATTGGATAGACGGGCATCGACTTCAGCCTGCTGTTGGTAGGTCGAGTTAAAGATCGCGGTTGACGTCGCAAAGGCGACGGTCAAGGCAACCAGAGTGACCGAACTCGCCAACAGCCGATGCTGACGCTTCATCGTGGCCGCGACAGTCGGCGACAGATTGCCGGCGACTGGCCGTAGTAGCAATTCGAACGGTCGTCGGCTGTGAGAGAGAGTCGCGGTGGCAATTCTGAAGACAAGTAGTCCGCCCCCGATCCAAGCGAAGACCGGAGCGAGCAGGGAGTACCAGTTGACCGAAACCTGGGAGACACCTTCGGGCGCGAGGACGAGCTTGTAGCCGCCGCGCGACGCCTGCCAGAAGACCAGTGCTGCCGCCGCCAGTAACAGGAAATCGACCCCGTATCGAGCCCACCAGGGCGATCGATCACGACGCCCGACCGGCCGCCGCTGTCCGGAGACGGTGAGCGAGCGGGCATCGCGCCAGGCCGGAACGACGATTGCCAGGGCGGCTA